>Ga0190344_1000590_pt1 | contig 16607 bp, 13 predicted proteins | sample 48721323_MG_FD_161662 | JGI IMG/M metagenome (GOLD analysis project Ga0190344, IMG submission 161662) | Hydrothermal vent microbial mat bacterial communities from Southern Trench, Guaymas Basin, Mexico - 4872-13-2-3_MG | ecosystem: Environmental > Aquatic > Marine > Hydrothermal vents >... | reverse complement strand
ACACCATCCGCCCGCTGCCCGACGAGGGTTTTAGCTATCAGCAGGCGGTCGCCGCCTCCCTGGCGCAGGATCCCGACATCCTCTTCATCGACGAGGTTCCCTCCGCCGAGGTCGTGAACGCCGCCGTCGCCGCCGCTTACTCCCGCTCCGTGGTGATTCTGCGGATGCCCAGCGCGGGCATCCTGGCGGGAGTGCTGGCTCTGCGCGACATGTGCAAAGAGCCGTTCCTGCTCTCAACCTCCCTAGCCCTGGTAACCGGTCAGCGGGAGCTGCGTCGGCTCTGCCCACACTGCCGCCGACCGTACAAGGCGACCAACGCCGTGCTGGAGAGCCTGCGACTCTCCTCCACCCGGACCTTCACTCTCTACGAAGCGACGGGGTGCGAGCAATGCTCCCAGCTTGGAACCGAAGGAACGGTACTAATTTACGAGCAGCTTATCCCCAATGCCAAGATTCGCCAGCTCCTGGCAGCGGAGCTGTCTATCGAGGAGTTTGGCAGGGCCGCCCGCCGCACCGGGCTGCGCTCCGCCCGCGAGGTCGCCCTCGATCTCGCCCTCAAAGGCGAGGTCTCCGTGGCAGAGGTGCTGCGGCTAACGTAAGCGACATTGGTACTTTGATGCTGTAGGGGCAGATCCCTGGGTCTGTTTTAAGAATCGATTTTTGCTCATCCCTTCCTATTTACGAGTCCCTTGACCCAGGTCAAGGTGCTTTTTTCTTCCCTCCGCTATCCTGCGCCTTAGAAACTTCCTACACTTACAATCCTTTCAGGAGTGGACCATGAAGCGGACAATCATCGAGATCAATGAAGAGAAGTGCGACGGCTGCGGGATCTGCGTAAACGCCTGCCACGAGGGCGCAATCCAGATGATCGACGGCAAGGCGCGGCTGGTGAGCGATGTCTATTGCGACGGTCTGGGCGATTGCATCGGCGAATGCCCTCAAGACGCAATCAAGACCATCGAGCGCGAAGCGGCCGAATATGACCCCGTCGCCACGGTTTCTCACCTGAAGAAGCTGGGACGCTCCACGGAGAACGTAACCCCTGGTAATGTAACCCAGAGCAGCGGTTGCCCCGGCTGTGTGGTGAAGACGGTGGAGGCTCCCCTCGAAGATACAGAGGTTGATGGACCGGATCGCCCCTCGACGCTGCGACAGTGGCCGGTGCAGCTGACCCTGGTTCCGCCGAACGCGCCGTACCTGCGCAATGCCGACATCGCCCTGATTGCCGACTGCGTACCCTTCGCCTACCCAGAGATGCACCGAGACCTGATGAGGGGCAAGGTTGTACTGATCGCCTGTCCCAAGCTCGATAACGCCGCCCAGCACACCGAGAAGCTGGCTCAGATCTTCGCCCACAACCACCCACGCTCGATCAGTGTGGTGCGCATGGAGGTACCCTGCTGCGGTGGTCTGCGGATGATGACGGAGCGGGCATTGGCAGAGGCTGGGGTCCAGGCAGTCGTAGAAGAACTGGTGGTAACGATCAAGGGCGAGGTAATGGTAAAGAGGTAGAAATTCCAACTCCAGCGACAACCTGAAAATCTACGGGGACACGGTATGCCGTGTCCCTTAACTTATACAAACTCTCAATTTCCTATGCGTTATGAGCTATATTGAAAGTCACAGTGGATTCGTCTACACTGTGAGAGACTGGTGGTAGTTGATGGAGAAGGTGATGAACAATCCGGATCATAGCTCTGGTTCTGCGCTGACCAATCGAATCTTCGGTCTGTTGGAGCAGGCCGAACTGGCTGAAGATACCGTTGAGCTGCGACGACTGCTTGCTCTGGTTGATGATGAGAGCGTGCTGTTGCCGGAGCAGCAGATAAGTCGCCGCTACTATCGCGCGCACCTAGCTCGGTTAAACGATAATCTCAGAACCGCCCGGGATGAGATCAGGATTGGGCTTGAACTGGCTCGGAAGTCTCAATTAACAATGTCAGCTGCCAGAATGAACCTTGCTCTAGGTGAGCTTTACAATCTTGATGGACACTCCACCAAGGCAATAGCCTGTCTGGAAGAGGCTCGGACTCTACTAGAGGATAGTGGGGAGCTTTATCTGGAATCCGAGGTTCGTAGGAAACTTACCTCAGCTTACCTTAACAGGGGTGATTACTCATTAGCCCTGAAAGAGGCTGAAACAGGTCTGAAGCTTGATCGTCAAGATAACAATAGCCACGGTGAGGCGTTCTCGTTGCGGATGGTCGGACGAGTGTACAATTGCCTCGGTCGTTGTCAGGAAGCACGAGAAATGCTCATCAAAGCGGTCGGTATCTTTCGCCGCTATGGCGATGATTCTCACGAGGCTCTCGCCCTCGTTACTCTGGGGATTGCCAACCGTAATCTGGGGCGACTGGACGAAGCAGAAAAAGCCTATCTTCGAGCAATTGAACTCGCCAAAAAACGAGACCACTCTCGCGTACTTGCCAACGCCACCAACAATCTTGGTACGCTATATTCTCTGCGGGGTAATCTTGATGCAGCTCAGAAATACTACCAAACCGCCTTTCAGATATTCAAGGAGCAGAACTCTACGATTAATGCCGGATTGGCGTACAACAATATCGGTGGTGTCTATATTCGCCGTGGTGAATACGAGCGTGCTGAGGAGATCACCCAGGAGGTACTGACCAGCTTTCGCAAGATCGGACATCGTTCTGGTATTGGAACAATGCTCTTCGATCTGGGAATGATTCAGTTCCTCCGGGGAAGGATTGAAGACGGGCAAACCAACTGTAATCAGGGAATAGAAATTGCCATGGAGCTTGGCGAACACCGTAAGGTTCACCATCGGCTTCACGAAGTGGCATGGTTTCTGACCGTTAGCAGAGAACAGGCTGCCGCCACTCGATACTTTGCACGAGCTAAGGAATATCTACCTAAAAAGGCAGAGGTAGAGAATCTCCAGCGTATCCTCGCTGTACGAGCCTGGCACCAGTTTGGTCTGGGGAATATCGAAAAAGCACTCAAGCTGACTGAACGGGCATTGCAACAGTCAGTGGAATCGGGAAAAACCCTTAACACTCTCCTTGCCCGTCTAATTCACGGGCGATTACTACTGGCGACCGGAGAACTGGCGAAGGTCGGAGAAGAACTGCTGTCAGTTCGTCAGGGATACATTGATCTGAGAATGCCCTTCTACGAAGCTCTGACCTGCCGTGCGCTGGCAGACTACTATCACAAGCAGGGGCAACCGGACAAACGGGATGCTGTGCTAAAAGCAGGACTGGCAATTGCCTGGAAAATCGGTGCAGCCAGGCTGGTTCCGTGGTTTGAAGAGCTGCTGGATAACTTCGCTTACAATTGCTAGAGCGATCTTCGTAAGTAATTAAGATATTTTTAAATAAGTGTCTATTTTTTGCTTACCTGGATTAATGAGCCTTAGGGTATCTACAAAGTGTTGGTACGCCATAAATTCCGTAAGGGGTTGAATCCCCTTGTGTTAACACTATCGGGCTATATAATTATCATAAGTTTTAATATTGTAAGGGTCGACCAACCGGTCGACCCGCAAATTTATCATAGGTTGTGGATCACTCGTTACTGTTGGCACGACAAGCAGCACTGTGCTAATCTCCTCTCAACAGTCAAAATATCAGTGGAGGAACGATGAGTCGCTCGAAGGTTGCCGTTGTGAAGACCCGCCCGGAGTCCGTTCTTGAGGATACCGCCCGTGCCATGAAGCTCGCCGACTTCGAGGAACATCTGCCGCCGGGCAAGACTACGATCCTTAAAGACAACATCTCCTGGCACCTGCCGATGCCCTCGGCAAACACCACACCCTGGCAACTGGAGGGAATCGTCCAGGCGATGCGGGCAAGCGAGGGACGGGAAGACCTCGTCGCCGTGGAGAACAAGACCGTGGTTACCAAGGCGGAGAAAGGCGATGTTTACAACAAGTATCGCCCGCTCTACGAGCAGTACGATATTCCGCTGCTGTTCAACTTTCGTGGCGACCACATGACCTGGAGACCTTACAAACCAAAGGCGGAGATGCTGGTTCTGGACCACATCTTCCCCGAAGGCATCCAGCTGCCCGACTACTTCCACGGCAAGAACATCATTCACCTGCCTACGGTGAAATGCCACATCTACACAACGACCACCGGGGCGATGAAGAACGCCTTCGGCGGCCTGCTGGCGACGAAGCGGCACTACACCCACTCCTGGATTCATAAGACCCTGGTTGACCTCCTTGCCATTCAAAAGGAGATTCACCCCGGTCTCTTCGCCGTGATGGACGGAACCAGTGCCGGCAACGGTCCCGGTCCGCGCACCCTAGTTCCGGTGCAGAAAGACCTGATGCTCGCCTCCGGCGATCAGGTGGCGATTGATGCCGTGGCGGCGAAGATGATGGGCTTCGACCCGATGAGCATCGAGTATATCCGTATTGCCCATGAGCGAGGTCTCGGCGTGGGGCGGATTGAGGAGATCGAGATCGTCGGGGATATTGATATAGACAAGGAGAGCTGGGGCTTTAGTGTTGGCAACAACATGGCAAGCTCGGCGGGTAACTTCATCTGGTTCGGTCCGCTGCGAGGTATCCAGAAGCTCTTCTTCCATACGCCTTTAGTGGCGGTCTTCGTTGCCGCCAGTGACTTCTACCACGACAAGTTCTGGTGGCCGCGCAAGGGCGAGAAGGTCTATCGCAACTGGCTCGACGAGTCCCCCTGGGGTCGGCTCTTCGAGACCTACGAACCTCGCTTCGAGCGCGAGAAGTAGCTTTGCGGGACGAAAACACCGAAATCGTGCTACGATATTCTAAAATCGTAGCACGATTATTATGGATGGAGCGTGCTTCAACCCTGTAGCATTGCTCTATCCTGATGAGTTATACTTTTCGCTTTCAGTCTTGTTGGAATTACCCTGGAGATTTAGATGAGGCATCCGCTAAAAAATACTGTTTACCTTCTGTTAATCGTTGGGCTGCTGCTTGCCGGCTGTGAGCTGTTCAGCGGAACCGCCACTCCCAATAACAACAGCGATACTGGCTACACCTGGGCAAGGGCAAAGGCACTGGAGGCGGTTGAGGACGAATATCCGGGGCGTGAGCTATTTTTCACAAGTTTTTATTCAGAGAGAGTGGATTTTTACGGTCAACTGGATGAAACACTGCAAGCCCCCTATTGGATTTTTGAGCTAATCGATGAGGAGTTTTATCGATATAAAGCTTACGTGTTTCAATACCACACCGCAGTTATCATCAGCGATTATCAGCATCCAGACGACTATCTCTGGGGAGATTATACCGATGCCGACCTGCGACGCTGGCTGGGAATATCCCGTAATGTGTACAGAACTGTTTCTGGAAAAAGGGATGATGTAAGCTATAAAGTATCCTGTTATTCGCATTCCCACAGCGACGGCTTGGCTATCTACCTGTATAACAGAAGTGCAGACAGGTTATGCCGCGTTGAGCTGGATCCAATAACCGGAGACATTGGAGAGGTTGACCTTGACATCTAGGTAGTGAGGAGTGAGCATGAGAAGACTGTCAATCATTACTGTTCTCGCTTCAGCACTCCTGTTAATCGCTTGCAACAGCATGACCGGAGTAGAGCAGCGCACTACTGGCGACTGGGACTGGGTTTTGGAGGTGGCTTATCAGGTGCTGGAGGATTCCGAGTACGGCAGCAATTACCATGTTTCCAGATTCAGGGTTGAAAATCTAAATAGAGAGGGTTTTTTCGATTCTGAAATGCTGTTTCCTGTTTGGACAATCTATTTTCAGAATGGAGAAGATTACTATCTCCGTATGCGCATTCATCCCGATGGAGATTTCTTTCTCGAAAAACGTGACGGTTGGTATGATCCACCGGAGGATTCAAAAAGTTTCTCCTATTCCTCTGAGGATGTTCGTTATTGGATTACGATTGCATCTTATACCTATCATCAATTATTCGAGAGATTCGACGATGTTAGCTACGAGGTTTCGTGTCGTGGGGGAAATCATTGTGATGAAACCTTTGTTTACCTCCTCGATTCCGACTACGAGGAGCTTTGCCTCATCTTATTGAACTCAAAAAGCGGAGCCATCATTGATATAAGAACAGAGTGGTGGTGGTAAAACTCGATCAACAAAAAGCCCCCGGTTGGGGGCTTTTTTGCAGCGTTTAGCTCGTCGCTGTAGCTGTTGAGTCTCGGTCGTCTAATACGCGCTGTACTTGATCTCGTAGATCATCCACTCGCCGCCGACATCCTTCAGATCGACAAAGATGTTCACCTTGCGAGAGCCGAGGAAAGAGGATACCTTGGCACTGAGGGTAACCCGCGCCAGACCGTCGTCGGCAACATGGCGATAGCGGGTCGCGCTCCAGCCACTCCAGTTGCCGCTCTTCATCTCGTTCCATTGGTCATCGATGTCCCTGCTTGCCGGGGAGCCAGAGGCAACCAGACCCCGGGCGGCGGACTCGTTATCGGCCTTGAAGTATTTGACAAAGTCATCGACGACGGCGGAGGAGTCTTCGCCAGCCAGACCGTCGTAATGATCGTCGCTGTCGTCGCTTTCGCTACCACCACCGGAGTAGCCGCCTCCACCATCGCTGAAGCCGTCGAACTCTTCTTCCGTGCCACCGCCGAAGCTTCCCCCTGAACCGCCGCTGCCGCCGCCAGCGTTCTGCCCGGCGATAAAGCCATCGGTGTAGCCTTCGCTATAGCCTTCTTTGTAGCCGTTGGTGAAGCCCTCGTCGTAGCTGCCGCTGCTGGGGGCCGCCTCGGTCGCGCTCTCGAAGCAGGCGGGCAGGAACAGGGTCAGCATCAACATAATGCTGAGAACCATGAGACCGTTGCTGTTTTTTTTCATCTTTATCTCCTTAGTTGATGTTAACAGTCATCGCATGCGTAGTTCACAGAAGCCACGAACCGCCCCTATTCTATTATCCTGCGGCTGGATTGTCCAGCGGAGTAACATCAATTGAGACGGGAAAAGAAAAAGCGGAGTCTCTCGACCCCGCTTGGTTTATGACTTACTTTACTAGCCTGTTTCTACTGCTTGTCCAGGTTGATAACATGGACGGAGCAGGAGATGCAGGGGTCGTAGGCGCGGACGATGATCTCGGAGTGGAAGTGGATATCCTCATCGCTGAAGCCCGGATTGTTCTCCACCATTTCCCGAATGTCTTTCTCCATGTTGCCATAGTTCTGACAGGTCGGGGTGATGATGTCGGCACCGATGCAGTTGCCGTCGGCATCGTACTCGTAGGAGTGGTAGAGGGTTCCGCGCGGAGCTTCGATACCAGCGGTACCTTTACCAGCCTTCGGCTTGACAACAGGATCCTTCGGGCTGCCGTCGTACTCGGCAAGAACAGCGTCGATCACGTCAATGGAGTCGGCGATGGCGTCCACCAGCTCCAGCACCTGAGCAACGGAGTTGAAGAGCGAGTTGTGAATCGGCGGCTTGTAGCCGATGTCCGCAGCAACTGCCTTTGCCGTCGGGTGGAGCTTGTCGAAGAAGAGGTGGACACGGGCAATGGCACCGACCATGAACGGTTTGTCTTTCCACGCCGAGAACTTGGCATGGCTGTACGGCACCACGTACTCGTTAGTAACGTTCAGGTAGTCGTGAACATCCACCACGGTACCGTCGCTGACGGCGATTTTGTCGCCCATGTAACCGAACTTGTCGCCGTAAGGGACCAAACCGACGTACGTGTTTTCCGACTTGAGGTAAGCCGGAACATCCAGACCCTTGACGATGGGAACCGTCGCAGCAGCGTTCTCAAGGGTTTTCTCCAGACGATCACGCAGGTACTTCAGCTCGTCTTTTTTCGGAATCCGTCCGAAGCCGCCGAGCTTGGTGTTGCAGGCGTGGATCTCTCGTCCACCGACGATGTCCTGAATCTCGTTACCGCACTTCTTGATGTCCAGGGCAATCTTTGCTACCTCTGGCAGGTCCTGCGCCATGTGGAGAGCGGAATGGTAGCGCGGCTCCATCAGGTCGGGCAGTGCCAGCAGATAGACGTGGAGGGCGTGAGACTCGATGTTACCACCGGCAACGTAGAGCCGCCGGAGGAGGTTGGTCTGGTCGGAACACTTGACCCCGAAGGCATCTTCGGTGGCCTGATTGGAAACGATGTTATGCACCGCCGAACAGATCGCGCAGATGCGACAGGCGATGCTGGCAGTCTGATCGTAGGGAACTCTTTTGAGGAAATGCTCGAAGTAACGCATCGCCTCGTAGATGTCCATCTGGACCTTGTCAACCTTGCCGTCTTTTAGCTCGACGGTTACTCCACCGTGTCCCTCGACGCGGCAGAGATGGTCAACGGTGATCTTTCGATTTGCCATGTTTATCTCCGGCTGCTTAAGGAATGTCGGTTTTGACCAGCTTGCGCGCGCCCAGGTCTTCCGCCGAGACGGTTCCGGCAAAGGTACTCATCTGCTGGGCGATGTACTCTTTTGTGTAGCCCTTCTCCAGCATGATCTCGACCTCGGAGGCGTAGTTCGCCTCGAAGACCGGACCGCGACAACCCTCGCAGGGGATGTTGTTGCTCGGACAGCGGGCACCACAACCGGCCTTGGTAACCGGACCGAGGCAGAACTTGTCCTGCTCGATCAGCAGGCATTCGTTCTCTTTGAACTTGCACTCGGTGCAGAGGGCGTAGGTCGGCAGCAGCGGCAGGTTGCCGTTGAGCAACGAAGCCACCGCCTGAATGAACTGGGGACGCTCGATGGGACAGCCGACGATCTGGAAGTCCACCTTGACAACATCCTTCAGCGGCATCGGGTTGAAGCAGTCGTAGAAGGGATTGTCTTTCATCGTGTCGCCATAAACATCCTTCTTGGCGACCTCGCGGGGGACGTCGTTGATCATCGCCTCGACTCCGCCCCAGGAGGCGCAGGTGCCGATGGCGACCAGCAGTCCGGCGCGTTCCCGGATGTCGAGCAGTTGCTTCTTCTGTTTCTCGTTACTCACAGCTCCCTCGACGAAGGCAATGTCGATTTCACATTCCACGTTGCCCGTCTGAGCCATGATAAAGCTCTTGATGTCCACGGCGGCGGCAATGTCGAGCAGCTCATCTTCACAGTTGATGATGTTGAGCTGACACCCGGCACAACCGGTCAGGCCGTAAACCCCAATCGATGGCTTGGCCATGTTTTGCTCTCCTATGTGTTTGTCGCGAACGACTCGGTCGTTCAGCCGGGTTTTTAGATGCTCTCGCGGAGGTTGATGGCATCCCAGTAGGTGAAGATCGGTCCGTCGAGACAGGTGTACTTGTGACCGATACTACAGTGGAGGCACTTGCCGATACCACACTTCATCATCCGCTCCAGGCTCATCAAAATGCGACCCTTGGAGAAGTTCAGCTTCAGCAGCTGGTCGATGACGAACTTGTAAACCACCGGAGGACCACAGATGGCGGCGTAAGTGGTGTCAGGGTTGAGGTTATCAACCTTGTCGAAGAGGCTGGTTACCACGCCGACGTTGTAGGGCCAGTTACCGGTGGGGTCTTTATCCACAGTAACATGACACTCCAGGTCTGCCCGGGTGATCAGGTCATCGAACTCATCGCGGAAGAGGAGGTCTTCGGGGCTGCGGGTTCCGTAGAGCAGGACAACCCGGTTAAAACGGGCGCGGTTGTCCAGAGCGTACCAGAGCAGGCTACGCAGGGGAGCCATGCCCAGACCGCCGGCGACCATCAGCAGGTCGTTGTCTTCCATATCTTCGACGGGATAGCCGTTGCCGTAGGGACCGCGCAGACCGACCATCGAGTTGGTGGGCAGCTCGAAGAGAGCATTGGTAACCCGACCGGTCCGGCGGACACACATCTCTACGATACCCTTCCGGGTGGGAGGGCTGGAGATGGAGATCGGACACTCGCCAACACCGATGATTGAAAGCTCGGCAAACTGACCAGGGCGGGTGCAGAAGCTCTCGGCGTAATCCCTATCTTCAAAGCGAAGCTGGAACAGCTTGTGGTCGGGAGCCTGGGGCTTGATAGAGACGATCCGAGCAAGTCGGGGCTTGTAGGGGTTGTTTTCCGGATCGAGTACGAAGGTCTGTCTTTGATGGCTAAGCATTGGTCATCTCCCCTCTCATCGCCTTGAGGCACTCGACATAGTCGATGTTTGCCGGACAGGCAACAATGCAGCGACCGCAACCGACACAGGCGGTGCGACCGAAATCACCCAGATAGGCTTGCTGTTTGTGAAGATAACGGTGCTTGAGTCGTCCACCCTGGTTCTCGCGGAAGTTGTGTCCACCAGCGACGAGGGCATGGTCGCGGAAGAGACAGCAGTCCCATTCGCGCCAGCGTTCGCCGGTTTCACTATCTAGGTTGATGGTGTCATCCACGTTGTAGCAGTAGCAGGTGGGACAGACCATCGAGCAGGAACCGCAGGCAAGACAACGCTCGCCCAACTCGTCCCAGAGCGGGTTATCGTACTGGAAATCGAGGATGGTAGGCAGATCGCTGGTGTCGAGCACCAGCTCGAAGGACTCATCACGCTTGTTGCGGAACTCCAGGTACCGCTTCGTGGTGCTTTCGTCAACTTCCTCGTAGATTTCAGGGTTGTCGTTGACGATGTCATCGCCCTTGGAAGAGCCGACACCGATCAGGAAGTCGTCCCCCAGATCGGTTAAAAAGATGTCATAACCCTCATCAACGGTATCGGCACCCATCGACTTGCAGAAGCAATGCCTGTCGGGCATACAACTGGTGCCAACGATGGTGATGTTCTTGCGCCGGGTGAAGTAGTAGTTGTCCACGTACTTTCCGGCGAAGATGTTGTCGAGGGTCTCTAATGAATGGATCCCGCAGGAGTGGATTCCGAAGAGGATCACGTCCTCCTCACACTCCGCGCAGGCCTGGGTGTAGCCATTGGTCTTGTCGTACTCGAACATCACCTCGCGCGGTTTGTAGAAGAACTTCTTTGCCGGGATAACCGTGCGAAGAGCGTCCAGGGCGATGTTATCAACCTCGCCATCGAACTCTTCCCAACGGTAGGAGTTTTTACCCAGCTTGACCGGCACATACACCTTGCCCCATTTTCCCAGGCTTTCCAGGAACTTGGGAAGGTGTCGCTTGGCCATGCGAAGAGACTTCATGCGATCTTCCTTTCGGTGTTGGTAACGGAGCTTTCAAGTCGCCTCTGACAGACTTGCTTTCAAGAACAAAGATGTATGCGTAACCTGTGATATGCCACTGTTTTTCACAACAAAGTTTGAAGGAGTGTAAGGTATCCAAACGCCGGGGATAAGTCAAGACAGGAAACCAAGAGATAGCATCTCAATTGAGATTACGCAGGCTTGTTATCCAGCTTTGAAAAGAGAACCTGTCGGTGAATGGAAATCGATTCACAGCCAATGGAAATACTCGGTAATTTCGTAGTGAATTGAGACTAATTCTCCCTTGACAACACAGCGCGAGCGTTATACCTTCTGCTCAGGGTGAGTGTAGAAGCAGCACTACAGATGTATCGAGGTTCTTCTGAACGCTGTCGCTTGATGTGGTTAGGATTACAAGTCGGGGCTGGTGCGGATAAGTTCGTGAAATAATTCTCAGCATATTCGATATTGTGAATTGTCTCATCGGTCGCTTCGATTACGAGAATCCGCAAATACAGTTTCTCCTCTGCCTGACAGTACCCGATCTGACCAAACTCACCATTTTAGATTCGTTGATCGGTTGTGGTGGTCTGAGATTGAGAAAAGTTTCACCAACTTCTTTACAGAGACTGGTAAGTAACCGGGCTGAACATCCTCAGCCACGAAGGTAAGATGCCACACATTGCACCGCAATTAAGGGAGATATTATGGCAACTATCTCAACCAAAGAACTGACCCGGGAGTTCCTCGACGGGATTTATGATCATCCCGACGGCGAGAAGGTTAACCAGTGTCTCCAGTGCGGGACCTGTACCGCCTCCTGTCCGACCTCTGAGGTCATGGACTGGAGTCCCCGGCAGATCTTCGCCGCTGTTCGAGCGGAGATGCTCGACCGGGTTCTTAACTCCAACACGGTCTGGTACTGCGTCTCCTGCTATTCCTGCACGGTGCGCTGTCCGGCGAGCATTCCCATCACCGACGTGATGTACCTGCTCAAAAATCAGGGGATAAAGCACAACCTGATGCCTCGTGGAACCCGGGGTGCCAAGCTCTCTAAGGCCTTCTGCAAGATCGTTAGCAAGGGTGGGCGTTCCGCAGAGTTCGGCTTGATGATGAAGTATTACTTCAGCACCAATCCCTTCGCGGCACTGGGCAATCTCGGTTTCGCCATGAGGATGCTCGGCAAGGGACGACTCAGCCTGGGTTCGGAGAAGATAAAGGATGTAAAGGGGCTGCGCAAAATGCTGGAGGCACTGGAAGAAATTTCTGCATAGGTGCCTTCGTAGCGGAGCGTTCGGCTTGGTTGGCAATTTTGGTTATCCTGTAACTGTGGGTATTCGCCGCGATTACAACCGCCCATGGAATCAAGCGATAGCCTCACAAACGAGAAAGTAGCTACGTTTGTCGAGTTGTGCCAGGGGGCATCTGTGGATCAGAAATAGGTTTCTTCCAGCCTAATTTTGATCGAGAAGATAAACGATTGAGGAGAGAAACATGAAGAGCTACGCTTATTTTCCGGGCTGTTCACAAACAAAAGCCAACCGGGCTTACGATGTCTCCTCCCGCTCCGTGGCAGCGGCACTGGGGGTAGAGCTGCGGGAGCTGGACGACTGGAACTGCTGCGGCGCCTCGGCCTACCTGTCTATTGATGACAACAAGGCTCTGGCTCTCTCTGCCCGCAATCTGGCTTTGGCAGAGAAGACTGGCGATGAGCTGGTAACGGTCTGCAGCGGCTGCTATCTGGTGCTGCACAAGACCAACAAGATTCTTGCCGGCAAGCCCCAGGTTCGGGAGAGGATTGACCATGCCCTGGAGGCCGCCGATCTCTCCTATCACGGTGGTGTAAAGGTACGCCATTTCCTCGATGTGCTGGTCAACGACATTGGGCGAGAGAGAATTGAGGAGGCGGTTACCCGCCCCCTGGAAGGGCTGAAGATCGCCGCCTACTACGGCTGTCAACTCAGCCGTCCCTACGGTGAGATTGACGATCCGGAGTTCCCTGTGAGCATGGACTTTCTGGCGCGCTGGCTCGGTGGCGAGCCGACCCCCTTCCCCTATCGGGCGAAGTGCTGCGGCGGAACCTCGATGACCACCAGCCCGGAGGTCGGTGCCAGCCTCACCGGAAAGATTCTCGATTCGGCAATCTCCGGCGGAGCGGACTGCATTATTACCGCCTGCCCGCTCTGTCAGCTCACTCTGGAGGCTTACCAGAAGAAGGTCAGCCGCCAGATGGGTAAGAAGCTCTCCATCCCGGTGCTTTACTTTACCCAGCTGATGGGGCATGCCTTTGGACTGACAGAGAAAGAGCTGCTGCTCAAGGATAGCCTGACGGCGGTTCCGGCACTACTAAGTTGAGCCACCAACAGAACCCGATTATTTTCCCGCCAAGGAGTGAACGATGCTGGAACTCAAGCACAAACTGGACCCGACAAAGGGCAAATACTTCTGTCTGCGCTGTATGCGCTACTACGATGAGGTTGTGCCGAAGATCAACACCAGCGGTGTTGAGTGGCTGACCTGCCCGCTGTGTCATTCGCCGAAGGTCTTTACCTCGACTGACCAAAAACCCGTCAACGAGTTGGATTTTTAAGCGAGCAGGTCTTTGGGAGACGGGCGAACACAAGGTTCGCCCCTACCGGAAGAGCCATGCGACTAAAGCAATGATTGTAAAATCTCGTTTTGAAGGCAGGTAAACCAAAGGTGGCAAAGATGAACGGCACAGAGCGAATCGGGGTTTACGTCTGTCACTGCGGAACCAATATCTCCCACACCGTGGATGTGGAAGCGGTGGCGAAGTATGCCGCCGGGCTGCCCGGCGTGGCTCTGGCGAAGGAATACAAGTACATGTGCTCGGAGCCGGGGCAGGACATGATCCAGGAGGACATTAAGGAACACGGCCTGACCCGGGTCGTCGTCGCCTCCTGTTCGCCACTGATGCACGAGGTTACCTTCCGGGGCGCGGTCTGGGGGGCGGGGATGAACCCCTACCTCTTCCAGATGTCCAACATCCGCGAGCAGTGCTCCTGGGTTCACGCGGATAAGCAGGCCGGAACTGAGAAGGCGATGCGCCTTGTCCACGCTGCCGTGATGCGGGTGAGTCAGCATCGCGAACTCTTCGAGAAGGAGGTGCCAGTTCATCCCGACGTGATGGTTGTCGGAGCCGGAATCGCCGGAATAGAAGCGGCTCTGAAGGTAGCCGAGTCGGGAAAGCAGGTCTATCTGGTCGAGAAAGAGCCGTACATCGGTGGACACATGGCGATGTTCGACAAGACCTTCCCCACCCTGGACTGCGCTGCCTGTATCCTGACCCCCAAGATGGTTCAGGTCGGTCAGCACCCCAACATCAAGCTGATGACCCTCTCCGAGGTCGAGGGGCTTTCCGGCTACGTGGGCAACTTCAAGGTTCAGATGCGTCAGCACGCCCGCTATATCACCGCCGACTGCACCGGCTGCGGCGAGTGCGTCGAGGTCTGTCCCTGTGAGCATCCCTCGGAGTTCGATCAGGGGATGAGCAATCGCCGGGCGGTCTACCGCGCCTTCCCCCAGGCGGTACCCAACTGGTATGCCATCGAGAAGCGGGGCGTGCCGATGTGCGAGGACACCTGCCCCATTCACACCCGCACCCAGGGCTACGTCAATCTGATTGCGAAGGGCAACTACGCCGATGCCCTCAAGGTGATTCGCGATGTCAACCCCTTCCCGGCGACCCTGGGGCGGGTCTGCCACCACCCCTGCGAGAGCGAATGTCAGCGTGGCTTCCACGATGAACCCGTCGCCATCTGCGCTCTCAAGCGTTTCGTCGCCGACTGGGAGGTGGAGCAGGGGCTTACCCCGGAGCCTTTCAAGACCAAACCCAACGGCAAGAAGGTTGCCGTGATCGGCTCCGGACCCGCCGGACTAACCGCCGCCTACGACCTGGCGCGCAAGGGCTACGGCGTAACCATCTTCGAGAAGTACGACAAGCCGGGTGGCCTGATGCGCACCGGCATCCCCGCCTTCCGCCTGCCCCGTGATGTGCTGGATAGGGAGATCAACTGGATCCTCGACCACGGCGTTGAGCTGAAGCTCAACAGCCCGCTGGGCGATGTCGGCGTAACCCTGGATGATCTTGAGAACAAGGGCTACGACGCGACGATCCTGGCTCTGGGTACCACCAAGGGCAAGGCACTGGGGATCGAGGGCGAGGAGTTGCCCGGTGTGGACAATTGTCTGGAGTACCTCCGCAACGCTAACCTGAGGGACGAGGTAGAGACCGGCAAGCGGGTGAGCGTGGTCGGCGGTGGTAACGCCGCCATCGACTCCGCCCGCACGGCACTGCGCTACGGTGCCGAAGAGGTAACGATCATCTACCGCCGCACCCGGGACGAGATGCCCGCCATCGGTGCCGAGATTATCGCCGCCGAGCATGAGGGCGTTAAGATGCACTTCCTGGTCAACCCGGTGGAGATGGTCGCGGGAGCCGACGGAAGACTAACAAAGGTCAAATGCCAGAAGATGCGCCTGGGCCAACCCGACGAGAGCGGTCGCCGTCGTCCGGTACCCATCGAGGGCGAGTTCATCGAGGTCGAGACCGACCAGTGCATCCTGGCGATCAGCCAGCTTCCCGATCTGGACTTCCTGGTGAAAGACGAGGACTTCGACCTGACCAAGTGGGCGACGCTGAAGGCCGATCCCCACACCTGCGAAACCGGCCACGCCGGGGTCTTTGCCTGCGGCGATGCCGTAACCGGACCGAGCACCGTGGTCGAGGCGATGGCGTCTGGTCGTCAGGCGGCAACCGCCGTGGACATTTTCCTCACCGATGGCGACATGGACTACATGCGCCGCGAGTATCACCGACCCACCGACCTGCCAAAGATGGACAACGTCCGCCAGCCGGAGCTACCCACGGTGAAACGCGAGGAGATTCCCCTCAACCCCGACGCCGGTATTACACTTAAAGAGGTCGAGCTGGCATTCACCGAGGAACAGGCGGTGGCGGAGGCGAAACGCTGTCTGGTCTGTGCTGGCTGCTCGGACTGTCGGGTCTGCGTGGATGCCTGCGACAAGGGGGCGATTGACCACCTCATGCAGGACACCGTTAGCGAGATAGACGTGGGGGCGATCATCGTCGCCACCGGCTTTGAACTCTTCGACAGTCGGGAGATGCCGCGCTATGGCTACGGACGCTACGATAACGTTCTCAGCTCCCTGGAGTTCGAGCGGATGTGCCACGCCAGCGGTCCCACCGAGGGTAAGATCATCACCAAAGACGGGCGCGCGCCGAAGGCAGTGGCAATTCTCCACTGCGTCGGCAGCCGTGACGAGAACCACCTCGAACACTGCTCACGGGTCTGCTGCATGTACTCGCTGAAGTTCGCCCACCTGGTACTCGATCACACCGGAGCCGAGGTCTATAACTTCTATATCGACATGCGGGCCTTCGGCAAGGGCTACGAGGAGTTCTACAAGCGGCTCCTCAACGAAGGTGTCCACTTCATCCGGGGCAAGGCTGCCGAGGTTACCGACGTTGCCGAGTTACCCGAAGAGGAAGGCAAGCTGATCGTGGTCGGCGAGGATA
>Ga0190344_1000583_pt1 | contig 16747 bp, 4 predicted proteins | sample 48721323_MG_FD_161662 | JGI IMG/M metagenome (GOLD analysis project Ga0190344, IMG submission 161662) | Hydrothermal vent microbial mat bacterial communities from Southern Trench, Guaymas Basin, Mexico - 4872-13-2-3_MG | ecosystem: Environmental > Aquatic > Marine > Hydrothermal vents > Microbial... | reverse complement strand
CACCCCGCCAACAAGGAGAGAACAATAGCCGATGATCGAGGTGAGAGGATTCTTCAGGTCATGAGTCATCATAGAGATGAAGTCGTCGTGCATCCGTCGCATCCGAATCTTGTCGAGGGCTTTCTCCACCGAAAGACTGAGGATATCGAGATCGAAGGGCTTGACCAGGTAATCGTACGCACCGCTGCGTAGTGCTTCTATGCTGGAACGCATTGAAGAATATCCGGTTATCACAATCACCAATGTGTGAGGATAGCTCTTCTGCACCTGTTCGAGAAGAGCGAAACCATCGATTTTAGGCATCATCAGGTCGGTAATCACCAAGTCAATCGGCTCTTTATTCAGAAGCTCCAGTGCCGCCTCACCGTTATTGGCAACGAAAACCTCATAGTCTTTTCGTTGCAGCAGCAGGCGGATGGAGTCGCAGATGCGTTTTTCATCGTCAACAACCAGAATACGTTCTTTAGATTTCACAGATTTTCCTTAGATTTTTCCTGATGAGTGAGCTGTATCTAAGCAGTGTTTATTTGATACAAGCCTGCGCTTGTTCGGTATAGTGGGCGATCCATCTCACCCTGTACGATAGGTGGGTTCCTCGTCAGCGGGGAGCGGGAGAATCGGAATTGAGACGCTGCCTGGCTTAGTTTATCGGCAGAACAATCGTGAAGGTCGTGCCTATGCCCGGCTTGCTGGTTACTTTAATGTCGCCGTCGAGGGATTTGATGATCCCGTAGGAGATGGAAAGACCAAGCCCTGTTCCTGTTTCCCCTTTGGTGGTGAAGAAGGGATCGAAAATATTGGCAAGATCGTCCTTTTTAATTCCCCGTCCTGTATCGGTAATGGAGATGTGCAGACTGGTCTTCCTGAGCTTAGTGGAGATTGTCAGCTCGCCACCGTCGGGCATCGCCTCCTGAGCGTTTTTTACCATGTTGAGGAGAACCTGATAGAGTTGATCCGGTGTCAGGGTGATTGATGGCAGGTCGAGCTGGAGATCATCTTTGATAGTGATATTGCTATTTTCCAGAGTGATCCGCATGAATCCGAGGAGTTTCTCGATCAACTCGTTGATGTCCGTCGGTGCCAGCCAGGTGTTCTCCGGACGATAGAAGCTCAACAATCCGTTGATGATTCGGGCGATGCGCTCTACCTCCTCTCCTATTATAGCCAGTATCTCGTTATTTTGCGAGCTTTTGTCCAGATCGGCACTCGCCAGGTGAAGATAGTTCTTGATAATCGTCAGGGGGTTGTTAACCTCGTGGGCAATGTTGGCGGCAAGTTGTCCGGTGGAGGCGAGCTTCTCGCTCTGTAACAACGCCTTGCGGAGCTGCTTAATCTCGCGAATATCCCGCCCAACCCCAACGGCACCGGTGAAATTGCCCTCACCATCGAGAATTGGTGCCATAGACAACTCCACCGGGAGGAATGAACCATCCTTGCAACGGATGTTTACCTGGGCAACGATGTTAGTCTCCCCGGCGGCAAGTCGTCGCTGAATGTCCAGCAGGCTCTCCAGATCATCGTCCCCGTAGAAGATACTAACCGGTTTGCCCAGGACTTCATCCTCGGTGTATCCGGTAACCTTTGAGGTAGCCTGATTAACAATCTCAAGGTTTCCCTCCGTATCCGCCACAATGAGCAATTCCCTGGAACCGTCGATTACGCTGCGCAGGAAAGCCTGAGCCTGGTTTAACTCTTCGGTCTTCAGCCTGACCTCGCGCTCCAGGTCGGCGTTATAGTTTGCCAGTGCCTCTGAGGCCTTCTCCCGTTCGGTCAAATCCACCGCCACACCGAGGACAATAGTCTTACCCTTAATTTTGATCGGGTAGGCGGAGATCGCCACCGGAACCTTCGAGCCATCCTTGCGATTGAGGGTGTATTCCACCGGACCGGTGGCGTTTCCCAGGGCGTTCTTCATCATGTTACTGACAGCGCGAGCGATGTCTTTTGTGGAAAGAACTTTGAGTTGTGTGAAACTTTTATTTGTCAACTCCTCGCGAGAATAGCCAGTCAACTCCTCGGCGGCTCGGTTTCCATCGAGAAGAGTACCCTTTAGATCCTGGAGAAAATAGGCAATCGGAGCGTAGTCGAAAACCGCCTGCAAACGCTCCTCGGATTCCCTTAGGCTTTCCTCGGCTTTTTTGACTTCGGTAATATCCTGAGCCAGGGCCTGAATACCTATAATCATTTCGTTACTATCCCGAACCGGTGTCAGGAAGAAGCGCACGAAGGTCTCTTTTCCCCACTTTGATTTGTAGAAATGATCGCTGGTAAGATTGAGTCCGGTCTCCAGGGTAGTTCTGAAGACCTTTGAGATACCCGCCTTTCGTAACAGCGGGAAGTTAAAGGCGTTGATCTGCATCGTCGCCTCAACCGAAGGAGAGCCGAGCATCTTGACCAGGGATTCATTGACTAACTCAAGTTTTCCCGTCGTGTCACAGACTGCAATTCCCAGGGGAGAGTTGCTCACCACCAGTCGATAGCGTTCCGCGCTGTAGCGCAGCTCTTCGACCATTCGTTGGCGTCCGATGGAGGAACCAATGATGCTCGCCGCGATTCTCAGGGCATCAACCTGACTGGCTGACCACTCTTCCTCGGAAACACAGTTGTCAAAGCCGATGAAGCCCCACCATTCCTCGCCGACATAGATAGGAACAATCAGGATAGATTTAATCCCCTGGGGATCCAGAACATCTCGCTCGCTCTGTGGAAAATCCCGGACTGCTCCGTGAACCAGTTTCTCCGCTGCAAGTATTCCTTCCCAGCGCTCAAAGCCAACTTCGGGATAGGAAAGATTCTGAAGCTCCGGATTGTCCATCTCCGCGCTGATTCCGTCAATTACCCATTCAAAACGCTGGCTCGTCTGACGAGTATCATCTTCGCGCCAGGAGTTCTCAAAGACATATACGCGACTGGCATCGGCAGCTTTACAGAGTCCTCTCAGGATAGCGTTAGCGTTTGCTTCCCAGTTTACGCTGCGGAGGAGCAGATCGCCCAGCCGACTAACTGTTTCAAGAATCACTTCGCGTTTCTTTAATTCAGCCTCGTTTTGCCTGCGCTCGGTGATGTCCTCCGCCAGTTTGACATAACTGACGATCTCGCCCTTCTCATTGATAATAGCCGAGATCCTTACAGCTTCCCAGTAAACCGTTCCATCCTTGCGCCGATTGGCAAACTCCCCACGCCATTCATTTCCTGAGGAGACCGTCTCCCATAGCTCCCGGTAAAACTCCTTCGATTGCAAGCCCGCGTTGAGGATACGGGGATTCTGACCTATTACCTCGCTGGAGGAATAGCCCGTTACCTCGGTAAAGCGCGGATTGACGTACTCCAGTAGTCCCTCGGTATCGGTAATTGCCACGATGCTGGGGCTGTTTTTAATGGCGAGAGATAGCTTACTCATCTCCTTTTCGGATTCTTTGCGCCAGGTGATGTCGCGAACCATAGCCAACAGTGCTGGCTGACCCTCATAGCTAAAAAGAGCCACCTTGACCTCGATAGGAACCCGCACGCCGTTCCTGTTCATGCCAATGGTTTCGTAGGTGTCGGATACCTCCTCACCATCCATGCGCCGCTGGTACATCTCCGCCATCCGCCCGCGCTCCTCGGGTGCGATTATGTTGAGGAACGGATGACCCCGCATCTCTTCAAAACTGTAGCCAGAGAGTTTTTCCGTGGATGGATTTACAAACCTGATAGCACCATCCTGAATGATCACAATACCATCGGTAGCGATCTCGATAAGGGTGCGGTGTTTGGTCTCCGAGTCCTCCAGTTCCTGGCGGTTCTCCGCCTGGCTTAGAGCAATTAATGCCAGGCGGGCAAAGATGCGTAATGCCTCCTGATCCTGCGCTGTAAAGGACTCGTGCAGAGTGCTTAGAGTGAGTACGCCGGTTACCCGTTCGCCGGACTTAATCGGCTCGCAGATCAACGACTCAAAGTCATCATCGGCGGTTTCTGTTCCCGGAATGGTAACGAGCTCCCCCGATTCGTCATCTTCATAGTTTGAGATAATTCCGATTCCCTCCACGGCGGTACGTCCGGTCAGCCCCTCGCCAGGCTGAAGCGTGAAGCTCATGATTTCTTCCCGCAACCTGCTGGATGTGGTCTGGATCGGTTCCAGCAGCGTACCGTCCGATGTCAGACGGTAGAAGGTACAGTGCCGGGCGTTAAGCAGTTCCGCCGCCTGTTCAACCATGACCCTGGTAACCTCACCGAGGTCGTTAACCTCTGCCAGAGCTGTTGTGGTCTCGTAAAGGGCGCGGTAGGTTGCCTCGGAGACTGCCAGAGACTCGATACTATCGGCTCGTTTGATACTGACTGCGGTTAGTCGAGCAAAAACCCGCAATTTGAAGAGGTCATCGTCGGTATAGAGACGATTCTTAACGCTGACAAACAATACTCCGAGCAGCTTATCCCCATCAAGCACCGGTTCGGCAAGGAGAGATTCTATATCACTTTTATCTATGGTATCACCGATGTTAGCAATCGGACGATTCTCATCATTGTAGTTAGAGTACATTCCCTCGCGCCGCGCCGCCACCAAACCGCTCAATCCCGCTCCCAGCGGGATCCGCAACGCTTTTACCTTATCTTCGTTCTCCGACGTATTCGCATAAGCCGTGGCGATGGTCTCGGTTTCCTCATCATAGCGGAAATAGCAGGACCAGTAGGCCTCAAACAGGTCGTGAATCGTGTCAACGACATGTTTAATAGTTTTCTCTAAGTTGTGTTCTTCTGTTATCGCCAGGGCTGTGTTGTAAAGGGCGCGATAGGTCGCCTCGGAGGCTGCCAGGGATTCAAGGCTATCGATCCGCTTGATACTAATTGAGACCAGCTGGGCGAAAACTCGCAGCTTGAAGAGATCATCGTCGGTGTAAAGCTGCTCTCTCGTACTTACAAAAAGCACCCCCAGCAGGGTATCGCCATCGAGTACCGGTTCGGCAATAACTGATTCAGTGTTGGATATCTCAGCGGTTCCTTTAATGTGAGTAACCGGACGCTCTCTGTCATTGTAATTGGAGTACATACCTTTATGTTGTTGAGCAACTAAGCCGGATAAGCCCTCACCCAAACGTAATCGCCAGTCCATTATCTCGTTACGTGCATCAGGCGCGTTGGTATAAAGTGGTATCAGGGTCTTTGTTTTTTGATCAAAGCGAAAATACATTGACCAATAGGAATTAAGTAACTTTTTAGCGGTGTTGACGATATGCTCAATGGTCTTGTCCAGATTACTCTCTTCCGTAACCTCCAGGGTTGTCTTATAGAGAGCGCGGTAGGTCGCCTCGGATGCCGCGAGAGCCTCTCTGTCTCGGCTACGCTTCAGAGCAATCTCCGCCTGACGTGCCAGAATGGTCAGGCGGCTCAGATGATCCTCGGTAAACCGTTCAGCATGTTTGGCAATTGTGATGACCCCCAGAACCCGTCCATCACCTTCGAACATCGGCACGGAGATGATAGATTCTTCCTCATCTTCCTCTTGGTCGGTACCCTGCACATGAACACTAATATTCTCATTCTTTTCGCCAGCGTTAACGAAGCCCCCCACCCCAGTTTGAGCAACCCGCCCGGAAAGACCGCTTCCTAGGGGAAGCTCGTAATCCTCCAGCAGCTCACGATACTCCTCCCGATTGGTGAAGATCGAGCGAAGTACACCCCGCTCGTGATCAACCAGCATAACCATACAGTCACGAGCTTTCAGGAGCTTGGTGGATTGGTTGGCAATAACCTCGATAACCGCCTGGGAATCATTCTCATTCGCCAGGGTCAGGGTGGTGTCGTAGAGGGAACGGTAGGTTTGTTCACTCTCGCTGAGGGTTGTGGCATCAAAGGCGCGAACGAGAACGAGAGCGGCCATCCTCGCGAAGACACGCAGGTAGCTCTGATCCTGTTCCTGATAGGTATCGTTGTTTGTACCCACCAGTAGAACCCCCAGCAGCTCCTCTCCGCCTAGAACCGGCTCGGCGATAACCGACTGAACAGCCTCTACAGAGTGATTTGTACCCTCAATCGAAACGATGTGGCGGTCAATATCGGTATAATTACTGATCGCCCCGCGTTTTTCCGCGCCGACCTGTCCTGCCAGTCCGCTGCCCAGAGGCAGGCGGAGTCGCATTATTTCTTCTTCCTCATCGGCTTTATTGGTGTAGAGGGGATAGAGATGATTTTTTTCCGGATCGTAGCGATAGAAGATACTGAAGACGGAGTTAAGGAGACTGGTCGCCTGGTCGCTGATGATTGTGACTATCTCGTCGAGCTTGCTTTTTCTGGTAACCGCCAGAACGGTATCGTAGAGCAGACGATAGATTCTCTCGCTTTCTCGCAAAGCAAGCTCGGACAGTTTTCTTTCGGTAATGTCCTCGGTGAGAATCACCACCCGCTCGACCTTTCCGGCATCGTTGGTGATCGAATAGAAGTGCTGAGAAACCCACAGCGCGCCGCCGGGGCGAGGATTGCTGACCTCAAGCTCCGGAACATAGAGCGAGCCGCCCTCGGTGTAGATTTGCTTTACCTCGTCAGCCCAGCGACCCAGATAGCTGTCTCGCTCATCGAGTTTCAACTCATCGCGCTGCCTGGAAAAGTCCTCCTCGAGTTCCCCGTCCAGTACCGCCCAGATTTGCTTCCAGGCGGCATTGGCGGAGATCAGCTTGCCCCGGGGGCTTCTGATCGAGATGCCGACCGGGGAGTTTTCGTTGATGGCGCGGTTGAACTCCTCGCTCTCGCGCAGTGCCTTCTCTGACTGTTTGCGCTCTGAGACATCGCGGGAAATGAAGAGGATGGAATCTCCCACCAGGTTCGCCGTGCTCTCCAGATAATGCCAATTGCCTTCCTTACCCATAAACCGATACTCAAGGTGTTCGGTAGTGTTCCCCAGTTCTTTTCCAAGGAGTTTCTTAGCCTTCGCGCTCACATAATTTTTTAGCAGGGGAAGGAGTCTCTTCCTGTCGTCGGGATGAATGTAGTTCAGACCAGCTTTACCAATCAGTTCCTCTGGTTCATATCCAAGTACCCTGATCGATGGGCTTACGTAGGTATAAACCGGATTCAGCGAGAATGACGTTATACTAATCAGATCGCCCGTATTCTCGCTGATCAGTCGATAGCGCTCTTCGCTTTCCTGCAATGCCAGCTCTGATCGTTTTTGCTCAGTGATGTCCAGTAATAGTCCAACTGTCCCCTGGAAGTCGCCCTTTTCATTTTTCCAGGGAGAGGCAGAGATCGTCACCTGCCTGAGTTCACCGTCCTTGCGCCTTATGGTTATTTCATACTGACTGGACAGACCCTCCTCCCTTTCGAAGGTTTGCCGCAGTACCTCTTCAAACTCCTCCTTCGGAATAAAGTCGCGCAGGTTCATCCTCGTAATTTCTTCCTGAGAGTAACCCAGGATATCACAAAAGGCGGGGTTGGCAAAGACAATATTCTCATCCTGATCGACAGTCCCAATCCCCTCGTGAAGAGTTTCGACCAGAGTCCGATATCGCTCTTCGCTTTCCTGCAATGCCAGCTCTGCCTGCCTGCGCTCGGTGATGTCAGTCATCTGGACAATCATGTAGTCCACGGAGCCGTTTTCATCGGTGATGAAATCAATCCTGAGATCAACCCTTATTGGTTTGCCGCTCTTTTTCAAAAAGGTCAACTCGGTTGGACGACCGCTATACAGATTGGAAAGCTCGTCGTGAACCTCGGTATTCAACAGCCCATCAAATAACCTGTCGTCTTCCTCGACCAGTAGATCAAAGAGGGGGCGACCGTTAAGCTCCTCTTCCTGATAACCGATGATTTCACAGAAGGCCGGATTGGTCATTGTAAATTTAGCCTCCCGGCTGATGAGGGCAATACCAACGGGAGAATTGTTCCAGATGGGACGGTGGAGTTCCTCTGACTTCTTCAATGCCTCCAGAGTCTGCCTGCGCTCGGTAGCTTCAGCCTCCAGTTCTGAAGTTCGCTCGGCAACCATAGCCTCAAGCTCAACGCTCCTGAGTCGGAAGATCTCGGTCTCTTTCTCCTTCTTATCTATTTCGTGCTTCAGTTCAAGCCGGGCGATCTTCTCCGAACTTTCTTTACTGAATATTTCAGCTCTTAGAGTTGCGTATTCTTTATAGAAATTAAATGATTCCTTGTAGTCCTCCTGCTCCTCATACAGCTTTGAGAGGAACTCATAATTGAGCATCTCCAGCCGTCGGGACTCTATCTTCTGAGCAAGCGCGAGGGAACGCTCCAGATAGTCAAGAGCCGAATCGTAGCGTTTCCACTGGAGATGCACGTCTCCCATATTGTGCAGACAGACACATATGGATTGCTTATCATCACCAGCCTCTGCAAGCTTCAGCACCTTTTGAAAATATTCTAATGCTTGCCCGTACTTCTCTTGTCTGTAGTAGACGTTACCAAGATCCAGGTAGGTATTTTTCTTCTTATCTTCTGTACCATACTTATCAAATAGTGCTAATGCTTTATTCAGATATTTCAACGCTTTATCATAATCACCAATTCTGTAATAAATAGTTCCTATGGTATTATAGTTGACTGCTACGTTTGATTTACTGTCGAGTTCCTCGTTCAGGTCTAACGCCTGGAACAGATACTCCAATGCCTTATCGTGGTCGCCCCTTTTACTGTGGAGGCATCCAATGTAATTACAGCATTTGGCAATCCCCGTCTTATTGTCAATACGCTCATATAAGCTAAGCGCTCTGAGACTCTGTTCCAGACCCAGCCCGTCATTGCCTCGAACAATATTAGCGATACCGATGATCAGGTGACTTCGCGCGATATTATTCTCATCGCCCAGCCCCTCTGCAAGAGCCAGGGCCTGGCGACCGTACTCTTCGGACTTTGCCGGATTGGATCGATAAAGCTCGTAGGCGAGATCATTTAGAACTTGTGACTTCTCCTTGCCAACCTCCTCTACAGGCTGGGATTCTAGCTGTTTCAGTTTCATTTCAAGTTTTTTTATGCTATCGCTTGCCATTGATCGTTCCTCTTTTCGGGCAGGGTTACCTGCGCCCTGAGACCTTTGCAAAAAATCATATTAACTACAATACATGTAACCGGGTGCTGGTGGTGGGCATTTTTACCTATGAGGCAATACCCGCCCTGCATTATTGTTGTCCAGTCTGTAGGGGCACGGCGTGCCGTACCCCTAAAAATAAACGTAACCCATCTTAATCGGTCAGCCGCGAGTCTGTGTTCAGCTTCAGGCTGGCAACGCGATCCACGGAGCTACAGTTCTTCCTCGACCTGCCGGTGCGGGGTAATTCGCCCCAGTCGCTCGACTATTGCGTTGAGCAGTAAGCGTTCCTCTCGCAGGAAAGTACCTTCTGTGGCTTCTGGTCTGGCTTCCAGATGGCAGACTACGACCGAACCTATTTTCTTACCTTTTGAAACGATATTCGCAGTTTGCTTCCACCGAGTTTTTTTGAAGTTGTCGGTTACATAAATCTTACCTTCGTACTTAATTCTGGCACAGGTACTCTCAGGGTACTGCCAGGCAGGAGGTATGAGATTGACAACTCCCTGAAGAATTTCCGGTAACAAAATCCCCGGCTTCTCAAAAAGAGTGGAGATGCTGTACAGACAGCTAAGCTCCTTCGCCCGCTCCCCAAGTTCGTAATTATTTTTCTCCAGGGCATCCTCGGTCTGCCTGCGCTCGGTGATGTCCCGGAAATACCAGACCCTCCCGTGATACAGACCGTTTGCATCCACCAGAGGAGAGGAGTAGCGATCGAAGAATCTACCGTCCTTCAACTCAATTTCGTCCCGGCTTTTCTCTTCCTGATGGCTATAAAGATGCTTTACCTTCTCCAGGAACTCTTCGGGGTGTTTTAGTTGTGTTACGGCATACTCGATCAACGCCTCATCATTACCGGTTGCCCATATCTCATCGGGGAAGTGCCACATTTCCCGCATCCGTTCATTGACCGAGATCACCTTTCCCGCCTGATCAACAACCAGGATGCCATCAATGGATGCCTCGGACTGCTCCTCTAACAGGGCGGTCTTGAACAGCAGCTCTCCCTCGGCCTGTTTGCGCTCGGTGATGTCCCGGGCTACGCCAACCACAAACTTACCCCGACTATGCTCGCCATCGGAGAGGGTGATCTCCATGGGGAAGATCTCGCCGTTGCTGCGCCGGGCTGGCTCGTGGATGGTCATGCCAATGGCGGCATCGGGCTTTCCGGTGGCAAAGAAGCTCGGCACACAGATGTGATGTTTTTCAATATACTCTTTGGGCATCAGCGGATCGAGTGGCCCACCGATGATGTCTTTTGCCGACTGGTCGAACATCTTCTCCGCTGCCTGGTTAAAGTGAGTAATCATGCCATCTTCGTCAATGGCGATAATCGCGTCCAGAGCGGCATCGAAAATCGCCCTCATCATCGCCTCGCTGTCCCGCAGTGCCTCCTCGGCCTGCTTGCGCTCGGTGATGTCCCGGGCGATGCCAACCACAAACTTACCCCGGCTATGCTCGCCATCTGCCAGGGTGATCTCCATCGGGAAGATCTCGCCGTTACTGCGCCGGGCTGGCTCGTAATTGGTCATGCCTATCGCGGCATCGGGCTTTCCGGTGGCAAAGAAGCTCGGCACGCAGACTTCATGTTTTGCGATAAACTCTTCGGGCATCAGCGGGTAGAGTGGTCCGCCGATGATGTCCCTTGCCGACTGACCGAACATCTTCTCTGCTGCCCGGTTGAAATGGGTAATCATGCCCTCTTCGTCAATGGCGATAATCGCATCCAGGGCGGAATCGAAAATCGCCCTCATCATTGCTTCGCTGTCCTGAAGGGCATCCTCGGCCTGCTTGCGCTCGGTGATGTCTTCCAACATTAAAACAACGTTCTGTATATTGTTGTTCTCGTCGCAAATCGGATATATCCTTCCGATTACCCAGCGATCGAACCCTCCCTGAAAACTATCCTCTGCCTTGTAGAACACCGGGGGAGTGGTTGCTGTTTCTCCGGCAAACCCTTGCTCGATGTAGGGCATGACCCCCTGTCTTTTTATCTGTTCATCCTGCAAAATGTTGTAGTTTGCAAGATCCTCAAACTTCAAGCCCCACATCTCTTCAAAGGCCTTATTTATCTTTACTGGTTTACCAAGGGGATCATAAATCGCGGTGCTGATCGACGACTGCTCCACCAAGCTCCTGAACCGGGTTTCGCTGGTCTTCAGAGCCTCTTCGGCTTTTGTCCGTTCGGTAACATCGGTCAGGATTGTGGCGAAGGTTTTTCCACCCAAAGGAACGACCGAGGTGTGGAAGTGTCCCTTCAGGCGGGGATAGTACATCTCAAAGGAAGTTGACTTCTGTCGATTTACAACATCCTCCATAATTTCGATGAATGGAACGGTGCTGCCGCCGTATATCTCCGTGGCATGTTTATCCACCAGCTCTGACCATTGTTTCTTCGCGATTATCTCGAAGGCGGGGTTTACGTCAACAACTCGATAATCCACCGCCCGTCCGCGCTCGTAGAGCAATTCGTTAACGCTCATCCCCTCGCTCATCGAATCGTACAGCGAGCGATAGAGCCTATCACTCTCCTTGCGTTTACTGTCGATCTCCCGGTGATGCAGGGCGAAGGAGAGGTCCCCCGCCAACTCCTCAAAAAGTCCCTGTTCATCGGGGTCGTGAGCCATCTCCGGCGGCAGGGTAACGCAGATTACTCCAAAGGAGCGACCCTCGTACACCAGCCGGGTCAGCAGCCGGGCCACATCGATGCCGCCCTGCTCTACATATGCCCGGGGACAGCCCTGGCACAGCTTATCACCGGGATCTACCGTCAGGATGCCGGGATTTTCGAGGGTTAACAGCCCGCACTTCAGGGTGGCAAGCGAGCTGCCCACTCCATTGGTGAGTCCCGCCTTAAAGTCGGCTTGTATGTCGTTCTTATCATCGAGCAGGGTGATCCAGGCACTGAAGTAACCCCGTGCCTCGACTAGCTTTTCGCAGGCTTGCTGCAGCAAAGCATCGCGGTCGATCTCATGGGTAATCAGTTGGTTAACGTTGCGGACGGCAGCCAGAACAGCGTTTAGATGTGCCAGTCGCTCGGTTCGCTCCTCTACCATCGCTTCCAGCTCAACATTCTTCAGGCGATATATCTCCGCCTGCTGCTCCTTCTTCTCTACCTCGTGTTTAATCTCCAGTTGAGCAATCCGTTCGGCACTCTCTTCGCTGAAGACCTCGGACTTCAGCTCACTGTACTTCTGATAGTACTCAAGTGCTTTCTTATGTTCATTCTGTTCTTCGTACAGCTTCGAAAGGAACTCATAATTAAGGAGCTGTACTTCCCGAGACTCAATTTCCAGGGCAATCGCCAAAGATTGTTCCAGGTAGCCAAGGGAAGAATCGTACTGTTTCCACTGGAGGTTAACGTCTCCCAGGTTGTGCAGACAAATACATATGGATTGCTTGTCATCAACAGTTTCCGCTAGTTTTAGGGCCATTTGGAAATATTCTAATGCTTGCCTGTACTTCTCCTGTTTGTAATAGACGCTACCAATATCCAGGTAGGCATTTCTCTTGTTATTTTCGGTGCCACATTCCTCAAATAACGCAAGCGCCTTATTCAGATATTTCAAAGCATTGGCATAATCGCCGTTTCTGTGATGAATAGTTCCTATAGTATTATAGCTAATTGCTACGTTTGATTTATTGTCGAGCTCCTCATTCAGTTCTAACGCCTGGAACAGATACTCCAATGCCTTACCGTGGTCGCCCCTTTTACTGTGGAGGTATCCAATGTAATTACAGCATCTGGCAATTCCCGGTTTATCATCAATACGCTCGTACAGGCTAAGTGCTCTGAGACTCTGTTCCAGACCAGGTCCGTCATTGCCTCGAACAATATTAGCGATACCGATGATCAGGTAACTTCGCGCGATAATCTCCTCATCGTCCAGCTTCTCGGCTATAGCTAAGGCCTGACGACCGTATTCCTCGGCCTTCGTGGGGTTAGAGCGATAGAGTATGTAGGCGAGGTCGTTTAACGTCGTAGCCAGCTCTTCGCCAACCTCTTCAATAGGCTGACCCTTCAGGGCATTCAGCTTGGCTTCCAGCTCTTCAATGTGCTTTATCGACATGGAGTTACCTCTGGCTAACGGGACAGAACGTTCATCTATGAACATCACCCGAAAGAACCTCGCCAAGAGAAAATGCAACCACCCTCAGCCTATCCAATCTTATCATCTTGCTTAGGTCAATAACAAGACATAAAAAAAGCTACCCCAAACGGAGTAGCTCGGTGTTCCAAAAAGGAAGCTCCGACTTGCTATTTGCCTTTGCAGTGTTTACCCCAGCGGTGGGTTGAAGTCGATTGTCGGGGCGTTGCGGGCGAGGAGCTTTTGGGCGTGGTCGCGGGCGGTTTCGCCACCACCGAGCATGGCGGCAAGCTCGGTAACTCGTCGCTCGCCCTCCAGCGACTCCACAGTGGTGAAGGTGCGCCCCTCGTCAGACTCTTTGGCGACCCGGAGGTGCCGACGAGCCACGGCGGCGATGTGGGGAATGTGGGTGATGCAGAGAACCTGTCGTCCAACGGCAAGCTCGTTCAAGACCTCGGAGACCACCCCGGCGACGTGTCCGCCGATACCGGAGTCGATCTCGTCGAAGATCATCGTTGGTACGCCGTACCGCTCGCCGGTTACCCGCTTGAGGGAGAGCATGATCCGGGACAGCTCACCGCCCGATGCCACCCGTGCCAGGGGGCGTGGCGGCTCACCGGGGTTGGCAGCCAGAAGCATCGTGATTGTGTCCAGCCCGGTGGAGCGTGCCGCCGCCGACCAGTCGGGGGAGTCCGAAGCGGGGGATTCTAGGGCGATGGAGAAGGGTTCGCCAGTGAAGCCCAGCCGCCCCAGCACCTCGTTGACCTCAACCACAAGCCGCTCGGTAGCGACCTTCCGTTGGGTGGAGAGCTGCCGCGCTCCGGTTAGGTAATCCTGCTGCGCCTCGGCGAGGAACCGCCGATATTCGTCCAGTACCGCACCACGGTTATCAACATTGGCAAGCTGCTCGCCAAGCCAGCGTCCCTGCTCCAATATTGCCCCGACGCTGCCGCCGTACTTCCGTTTGAGGTGCTCAATCGCCGCCAACCGTTCCTCAACCTCGTCCAGTCGAGCTGGATCTGCGGCAAGCCCGTCGTGGTAGCGTTGCAGCTCCGTTACCGCACCCTCGATGGCGTAGCGAGCCTCGGTAATCTCTTTTGCGAAATCCGCCTGCCCGTCCAGTTGCTTCAGGGCGGTCAGATGGCTGATTGCTTCGTCGAGGCGTTCCAGCACCGTGCCGTCGGCCTCGTTGAGCAACCCCAGCGCAGCGGTACTGAGCTGCCCCAGCTCCACCACGGAGCGCAGCCGCTTTCGCTCGGCGAGGAGGCTCTCCGCTTCATCTTCAGAAAGCTCCGCCGCCTCGATCTCATCCAGCTCGTGCCGCCAGAGGGCAAGCTGCTCCTCGTTGGCAAGGCTGGCAGACTCCAGCTTGCTGAGTCTCTCCGCCGCCTGCTTCATCGTCTGATAAAGCTCGCCCACCGCGTCAATCAGAGCGGCAGTCCCGGCGTAGGCATCGAGTAGCTCCAGCTGGGCGGTCTCACGGAGCAGAGCCTGATGGTCGTGCTGTCCGTGGAGGTCAACGAGGCTGTTGCCCAGCTCCGCCAGGATCGAGACCGAGGCAAGCTGCCCGTTGATTCTACAGCGGGAGCCACCGCTGGCACGGACCCGACGCTGGATAACCAGCTCGTCAAGCGCGCGGGGAAGCTCCAGCGACTGAGCCAGCTCCTCGGTCAGAGTAATGTTGCTGAAGACCGCCTCGATCTCCGCCGTCTCGGCTCCGGCGCGTACGGCATCGGCATCGGCTCGCTCGCCAAGTACCAGCCCCAGCGCGCCGATGAGGACGCTCTTGCCGGCTCCGGTCTCTCCGGTTATGGCACAGAGACCCGACTCAAACTCAAGCTCAAGCTGGGAAATCGTGGCAAGATTGTTGATGGATAGATAGGTCAGCATCGTTAAAAAGTTTTTGCGTAACGAACCTTTGAGTAAGTGGTAATTTCGCTTGTCATAGACAAGGGGCTTTAGCCCCTTGTAGATTTGTTACGTATTTCAACTTCCGCAAGGGGTTGAAACCCCTTGTCTTAAAATCAAAACCCTGCGAATATCACAGTTCAGAAAATAGTTAAATGCGCACAGGAGAATGGTTATTCAAAAGTCTCGTTAGAATTGGGTTGGTTTTTGTGTGGCGGGTGTACCGTGGGAGTGGGGATAGCCCCAGAGCAGCTTGCGGCGCAGCACATCGAAGAAGTCCGGCGGGGTCAGGCGAATCAGCGTCAACCGCCGACCACTGCGAATTTTTACCTCGTCGCCCTGTCGGAGCTGCAGTCCGACCTGGTCATCGACGGCAACGACAACATCGTCATCGCTGACCAAACGCACGGTCAGCTCCTGCTCCGCGCCGAAGACCACCGGGCGCAGGTTGAGCGTGTGCGGGGCGATGGGGGTCAGCACCAGGGCATCGATAGTCGGGACGATGACCGGACCTCCGCTGGAGAGAGAATACGCCGTTGAGCCGGTGGGGGTGGCGATGACCAGCCCATCGCCGATGGTCGTTCCCAGATAGCGTCCGTCGATGGACATATCCAGTCGAGTAATCCGCGAAATTGGCTGGCGGTGGAAGAAGACATCGTTCAGTCCACGTAGCGTCCGGGGTTCATGCCCCGATTGGATGACCTCCGCCCGCAGGGTAAGCCGCTCATCGTGGTGGTAGTCTCCCCGAACGATCTGCTCCAGTGCCGACTCCAGATGCTCCTCACCGACCTCTGCCAGAAAGCCCAGCTCGCCGAGGTTCACCCCCAGAATCGGAACTGGGGCGAAGTCCACCAGCCGTGCCGTGGAGAGGATCGTGCCATCGCCGCCGAGGCTGATCAATGCGTCAACTTGGCGCAGGGCATCGTCCACCACTCCGGCACCGGGGAAGAGACTGATCAGTTCCGGCGATTCGTCCTTCTCCGGAATCGGCGCGCGCTCCACCAGCTCGACGCCACGCTCCTGACACCAGCGGCGTACCCGCTCCGTCGGGTGTCGTACAGCGGTCTTCGTCGGATTGATAACCAGTCCAAACCTCACCGCGCCTCCACCGGATTACAGAGCGTTAAATCAACGAGGGCGATTATATCTCTGTCTCGACAATTTAACAAGGCAGCAACGCGGTACGTTGCATCACGGTTTCGCGACTAACGGCTTCGGTTTGTCAGCGACCATTCCCACGTATACGCTCCCGTTGGTCGCTCCATTGCTCTCAGTATGAAAAAACAAGAAGGCAACGCAGTGCGTTGCATCACACTTTCACGACTGGCAGTTTCGGTTTGTCAGCGACCATTCCCACGTATACGCTCCCGTTGGTCGCTCCATTGCTCTCGGTATGAAAAAACAAGAAGGCAACGCGGTGCGTTGCATCACACTTTCACGACTAACAGCTTCGGTTTGTCAGCGACCATTCCCGCGTACACGCTCCCGTTGGTCGCTCCATTGCTCTCAGTATAAAAAAACAAGAAGGCAACGCAGCGATGTTGTTCGCAGGGGCGAAGCTCGTCTTCGCCCTTTGTCAATTTTACAAAGGGCAACCACGGGGGGTTGCTCCTACAAAACATTGCGTTAGCTAGAGCATCTGCCACTTGATGATTATCCTGGTACCAACACTGGTCGGCGTTAGCCCCCCTTCCCGACCTTTCCCCCAGTGGGGGGAAGGAGAAACGGTCACGAACAAAGG
>Ga0190344_1000581_pt1 | contig 16784 bp, 15 predicted proteins | sample 48721323_MG_FD_161662 | JGI IMG/M metagenome (GOLD analysis project Ga0190344, IMG submission 161662) | Hydrothermal vent microbial mat bacterial communities from Southern Trench, Guaymas Basin, Mexico - 4872-13-2-3_MG | ecosystem: Environmental > Aquatic > Marine > Hydrothermal vents >... | reverse complement strand
AGCTTTTGCAGTGCTTGAACCTCATTTTGGGAAAGAAAAGAGTGAAGTCAAGGGCAACGTGGTAATCTGCACTGTTGCAGGAGATGTGCATGACATTGGCAAGAATATTGTATCTCTGTTTTTAAAAAATAACGGATTTAATGTAATTGATCTGGGTAAGAATGTGTCTGCAGAAGATATAGTTGAGGCAGCTATTAAAAACAATGCTGACTGTGTGGGGCTTTCTGCTCTTATGACAACAACAATGGTTGAGATGCCTAAGGTTATTAAGGCTTTAAAGCAGGCTGATGTTAAGACAAAAGTTGTTGTAGGCGGAGCAGTTGTAACAAAAAGATATGCACAGGATATAGGTGCAGATGGTTATGCAAAAGACGGTGCACAGGCAGTTAAAGAAATAGAAAGAGTGATTAATTCCGGATAGATTAATTTAAAAGAGCAATAAATAACAGAGGAGTTTGAAATGAACACTGATTTTGTAATTGAGACGGAAAATCTCACAAAGGTGTTCAGGGGAGAACTGGGACAGAAAGATGTTACTGCTCTTCAGGGACTGGAACTGAAAGTTGAAAGAGGCCGTGTTTATGCTTTTATAGGGCCAAACGGTGCGGGCAAAACAACAACAATAAAACTTCTGACAAGATTGCTTTTCCCCACATCAGGAAATATTAAGATTCTCGGTGTGGAAAACAGTAATCCAGATGCAATGCTTAAGGTCGGATATCTTCCTGAACAGCCTGGTATTTACGGTTATCTTACAGGAGAGGAATTTCTGGACTATATAGGACGGCTTTTTAAAATTCCTCCTGATGTAAGGAAAAAAAGAACAGCGGATCTTTTAGAACTTGTAGGAATCCAAAGAGCAAAACACACACTTGTCAGGAATTATTCAAGAGGTATGACTCAGAGACTGGGACTTGCGCAGGCATTAATTAATGATCCCGAGCTTCTCATTCTGGATGAACCAATGGCAAATCTTGATCCTGTGGGAAGAAGAGATTTCAGGGATTTGATTCTTAAAATGAAAGATGAAGGTAAAACAATATTTTTCAGCTCTCACATTCTCTCTGATGCAGAGACAATTGCAGATCAGATAGGGCTTATAAACAGGGGAAGATTAATAAAATCAGGCTCTCTTGATGAGCTTCTTTCTCTGCAGGCTTCGGATGTGGAAATACTTTTCAGCCTGCCTGAAAACAAATTCAGTGAGATTAAAGGTGGACTGGACCAGGAGTATCAAATGCATTCATCCGGAAGAGTAAGAGTTACAATAGAGAAAGATAAGGTAAAGAGCTTCTTAAAAAAGGTGGATAAGTGGGGTGGTACTTTAATATCAGTTGTACCTGCTTCACAAACCCTGGAGGCGTTTTTCCTTGATGAGATAGGGAGGTAACTATGGCTGTCGGAGCTGTCTCTTTAAATACATTCAGGGAAACCATAAGAAACCGGGTATTGGTAAATATCCTGGTTTTTGCAATAGGTATGATTTTCCTGGGACTTGCTGTAAGCGACTGGTCAATGGGGCATCAGATAAAGGTAATTAAAGATTTCGGGCTTGGCGCTATGTCCCTTTTTGGTCTTTTAATTGCGGTTTTTATAGGAATAAGGCTGGTAGTTCAGGAAGTGGAAGGAAGAACTATTTACATAGTGGCATCAAAGCCAATTCACCGATGGAACATTGTAACAGGTAAATTTCTAGGGCTTTCATTAACTCTTTTACTGAATATGGTTTTAATGTCCGTTGCTCTTTTTATAGCAGATTATATTATGGAATCTTCGGTTGATTTGAACCTGATTCCTGCGATAATTTTAATTTATATTGAGGTCTTGCTTGTAATCTCTTTTGCCCTGTTTTTTTCATCGTTTACATCTCCCACATTATCGGCTCTTTTTACAATAATTATTTTTATCGTAGGGCACCTTTCTTCTTTTCTTAGAGATTATGTGGAGATATACCCTGATAAAGGTTTTCACTGGCTTTACAAGCTTGTTTATTACATAGTTCCTGACCTTGAAAAACTCAATTTTAAGATGAGCGCTGTTGAGCATATCCAGTCGGGGCATGTAACTTTTGTAATGGCATTCTGTTACGGGGTATTTTATATATTACTTATTCATTTCTTTACTGCCCTTATTTTTCAGAAGAGAGATTTGAAATAAGGGGGGATAATTATGAAGTATCTGAAAAAAGCAGTTTTTTTTGTATTAATAGCTGGCTTGGCAGCTGTAGTACATACTATGCATGTATCTATGGATAAATACAGAGAGATCCACTTTGTTGATACAAGTCCTGTGTTTCTTCCAAAGGGCAACACCTTACGGGCATTGAGTATGGGATACAGAAGCGTTCTTGCGGATATTTTATGGATAAGGAGCGTACTTTATTACGGACGGAGAGTTATTGATGAGGATAATCCGTATTTTGTATATGCTCAAAATAAAGGGACACTGCAAAAAGAACTTCAGTCAGTTGGAAGGGATGAACAGAACAGGGTGGATGACAGTATAAGAGACAATCTTAAACATATTCTGTACAAACAATCCAGCAGGGGGCTTGTAAGTTATATATATCCTTTACTGTATCGTGTTGCAGATGTTGATCCCCATTTTATTTTCCCTTACATTTTCGGAGGAGTATATGTTCTTCTGGATACAGGTGAATCGGATAAGGCTGAAAAGCTGCTGAGAAAGGGAATGAAGGAGAATCCGGACAGATGGGAATTCCCCTTTTATCTCGGGTGGCTCTACTGGATGTACAAAGGAGACAAATTATATACGTACAAACTTCTTCAGCAGGCAATCGCACAAAAAGATTGCCCGGACTATGTGAAAACTCTTTATACAGGGTTGTCAAAAAATCTCGGACGCGTAGAACAGGCAAAAATATATCTTAAAAGTCTGATTGAAAGCACTGATAATCAGGACATGAAAAAACAACTTCAGGAAGCTCTTGATAAAATAGAATCGGAAAATCCGGATAAATTTTAAAAAACAGGGAGGAGTCATGGTTCAAAACAATGCGGACAAAAGTCGCTCATGGGCAATGCTTTGCCATTTATCAGCATTAAGTATTTTTGTAGGTATCCCGTTCGGAAATATTATAATCCCGCTGATTATCTGGCTTTTAAAAAGGGATGAATCTGAGCTGATAGATATTAACGGAAAAGAATCAATTAATTTTCAGATAACTTTTACAATGGTTCTAATTATTACCGGAATTCTTTGTATGCTTTTTATAGGATTTATTTTTCTTCCGGTTATATTGATTGCAGATCTTGTTTTTGTTATTCAGGCAACAATAAAGACAAACGAGGGAACTGAGTATAAATATCCATACTCAATACATTTTATCCAGTAATAATTATTAGAGAAAAGTTATGACAGAAAAGACCACTGCAGATAATAAACCGGCTGTGTTTATTACAGAAATACCTGTACAGCCCAGGGATATAGATTTAAATGGTCATGTACATCACTCAATTTATCTGGATTATTTTCTTGCTGCCAGATTTGACCAGATGGGTCGCTGTTACAAAATGTCTATGGAAGATATTTTAAAAATGGGTTTTACAATGGTTGCAAGAAAATATGAACTGGAGTACAAAACACCGCTTTTGCTTAATGATACTGCCGTAGTAAAAACGTGGGTTATGAAAATAGGCAAAGTACATGTTGATATAGGCTTTGTTATTGAATCAAAAAAAAGCGGTGCTGTTGCAGTACGTGGCGGAGCGCGGTTTGTGCTTATAGATATACGGATAAAAAAGCCCGTGCCTATTCCAGTGAACATAAAAGAGAAATATTCTGTTACTGAAACCAGCCGGAAGAATTCCAAAAATAACGTGTGATGAATTGTAAATGTCTGCAGTACACAAGAATGTTCTTCTTATTAATCCCTGGATTACTGATTTTGTTGCTTATGATTTCTGGCTAAAACCCCTGGGCCTTCTGCATGTAGGATCAGTATTAAAACAGAACGGTTATTCCGTATATCTGCTTGATTGCATGGACAGATTTCATCTGTCAGCACCGGTATCTCAAAGAAAGAGTAAACCTGACGGAACAGGGAAATTTTATAAGGATATTATTCCCAAACCCGGAATTTTAGAACATGTACCGAGGCGTTACGGAAGGTACGGCCTGCCAAAAGATATAGTTATCAGAGAATTGAAGAAAATTTCCGTACCTGATGTGATTTTTATTACATCAGGTATGACGTACTGGTATTTAGGTGTTTATGAGATGATAGAAACTGTTAAGAATTTGTTTCCCAACACACCTGTAGTACTGGGAGGAATTTATGCAACTCTGTGTACTGAGCATGCAGAAAAATACAGCGGAGCGGACTACGTAATAAAAGGCAGGGGAGAAATACAAGGTCTGAAAATTGCAGACGAGCTGACAGGAACAGTCAGACCTGCAGGTTTTTATGATTCTGTGGATGATACGCCTTTTCCTGCATATGACTTGTATAAAGAATTACCCTCTGCCGCAGTAATTACATCAAGAGGTTGCCCCTATTCGTGCCCGTTTTGTGCATCCAAAATTCTTGAGCCACACTATACAAGACAGGATCCTGAAAAAAGTGCAGATCAGATAATCCGTCTGGCAAATGAATTCGGTACAAAGCATATTGCATTTTATGATGATGCACTTTTACTTGAAAAAGAGAAATACTTTATTCCAATGCTTGAAAAGATCAACAATTTTAATCTTAATATTTCCTTCCATACTCCAAATGGTCTCCAGCCCTCACAAATAGATAAATCTGTTGCGATGCTCATGAAGAGAGCTGGATTTAAAACTATACGTTTAAGTTACGAAACTATTAATCCTGAATGGCAGAAAATTATGAAAAAAGTAGTTGATAGTGATATTGTAAATGCAGTATCAAATTTACTGGAAGCGGGATTTGACAGAAAGCAAATAGGAGCTTACATAATGATGGGGCTGCCCTGGCAAAAGCCTAAAGAGGTTGCAGAGAGCATGATTTTTATTCTGCAGCAGGGAATAAAAGTCAGCCTTGCTGCTTTTTCACCTATACACGGAACCAAGCTTTTTTCCGAAATGGTAGAAGAAAACATAATTAATAAAGATATTGATCCTCTTTTAACTAACAACTCTATCTTTCCCACAACAAGATACGGTATGCAAAGAGAAGATTTTATAACCCTGGGAACTGCATCTGCAGAAGCTAACACGCTGATAAATAATAATTTAAATCCACTTGAGAACAGAAGCTGGGTAAAAAAAATAGAGAAAATTATCAAGTAAAATATCATACTGTTTGCCCTGCCAATGATTTTTCCGGCTCATTAAAAAAGATAAGATAATAAAGCAATAATTGTATTTTGTAACTAAATTCAAAATGTAACATAGTAAATATCGGTCATTTCAGATTGTTATTGCTGTCTGATTACAAAATAAAATAAATCCTGCGAGTAAATAAAATATTACTATTTCTCATTTATTAAATCAAACCGGCCATAAATTAAATAGAATCAATAAGATAAAAGCATAAAAAATATGCCCTGTCTGTACAGGGCATTTCAATTTGTTAAGATTTTGTCACAAATAAGGAGTAATTGAAAGAATTTGGCATACAATTTGAGAAGTTCAACCTTGAATGGAGTGGAATATCTAAAAAACAGAGTTCAATGCAAGATAAAGAACCGTGAAAGGAGGTGAGTGCGAGTTGAAAGAATTTAAATCAATTTTGAATTTTCCCTTAACAAAGGAGGTTGACATGAAAAAACTGATGGGAATCTTAGTTGCTGTTGTTTTTGTAGCTGGTATTACAGGTGTTGCAATGGCTGCTGACAATGATAGCCATGATGTGACAATTACTATTGCTGAACTGAACCACATTGTTGTAACAGGTGGAAATGTAAGCTTAACAATTAATTCTGTTGACGGAAGTATGAATCCTCAGAATGACACTGATAATTCTACAGGACTGCTCTGGATTACAAACTCAGGAACTGATAAACGTATTACAGCCCAGCTTGATGCTGATTACGCAAGCGGTATTACTCTTACTGTTGCAGCCAGCGACGGAGGCACAAACGGTACTTCTGCAGGCACAGTTACACTTAACAGTACTTCTGCTCAGAATGTGATTACCGGATCTCAGAGTGAAATCGGTTCCAGTACACTTACTTATACAGCAAGTGCTACTGCTGCTGCCGCACCCAATTCAGGAGAAACTCATACGGTTACCTATACTATTACCGATTAATGAGTATGTTTAAGGTCAGAGCGGAGAATTGATTATCCGCTCTGACCGAAGATTAAAGAGGGTTTTGTGAGATATTATTATCGGTTAAAAATTTCTATTCTGATTTTTGTGATGTTTAGCTCTGTTCAACTGTGTGCTCAGGATATTTCTATAGGTGGCTCATGGGAATTGACAATTGACGAATCTGACATGCAGTCGGGTATGATAAGCGATTTAAACAGTACATACGAAAGCCCGGCTGATCAGGTTTATGCAACAATAACTCATCCTGATTACGGATGGTTCGGTACATGGTACTGGAGAGTGGATGTGTCAAGAGATAATTCACAATGGCATAATTTGCTTCACCTTGATGTAAGAAGATCATCAGGTGGATTCGGATTCGGAAGTATTAGCGGAGGAACTTCTTATCAGGAAATATCAACAGCCACACAGTCGTTTTTTACAGGTGCCAGAAACAGGCTGTGGATCGGATTTCAGTACAGATTAAGAGGCGTGTCTGTTTCAGTTCCAGCAGGCACCTATGTGGCTACTGTAACATATACAGTGGTTGAGCTTTAAAATTTAGTGGAGAGAAAGATGTTTAAAAAATCATATTCTCTTGTTTTTATTGTGTTTTTTATGATTTCTTCTTCGGTTTTTGCCGGTATTGAGGGGATTTTTGTTGAAGGCGGTTTGACTCATGAATTCACTATTGAGCCAGGAAAGACGTATAATGGCAAAATAGTAATAAGAAACGAAGGAAATAAGCAGAAGGGTATAAGAGTTTATAAAACCGATTACCTTATGTATGCAGACGGTAAAAATATTTATGGTGAACCCGGTACAGCACCGCGATCCTGCGCAAACTGGATAACATATACACCAAGCAGAACAGTGATTAAGCCTAATTCCGAATCTGAAATAATGTACACTATTAATGTTCCTGATTCTGTAAATCTTACAGGCACTTATTGGTGTATTTTTATGATTGAGCCTATTCCCGATAACTTGCTGGAACCAGAGCTGCCTGAAAAAAAGATCGGAGTCAGAGTAAAATGGCGTTATGGAGTACAGGTAGTGTTAAATGTGGGCGATACAGGGACAAGAAACCTTAAGTTTATCGGTACGGAATTGATAAAGGATAAAGATAAAAAAATCCTGCAGGTTGATATAGAGAATACCGGGGAGCAGTGGTTAAAACCTGTTGTATGGATTGAACTTTACAAAGCAGATGGAACTCTTCAGGGGAAATATTCTTCAATTGTAATGAGATGCTATCCGGGTACGTCGATAAGACACAAATTTAACCTTACGGATGTACCTGACGGAACATATAAGGCTTTGATTATTGCTGATTGCGGGGAAGATGATCTTTTCGGAGTTAATTATACATTAAAGGTTGGTAAATAAAAAATGAAATTTGTGCTCCGGTACATATTTTTGGTGTTCATGCAGCCGCTTCTTATTCTGGGAAGTAATGAGATAACAGTACGCCCAGGTGAAAGTGATCACTTTAATGTTGAACCGGGACAAAATGTAACATTTGTTTTTTATGTGTCAAACAATGCTGACACTACTTATAATTTGCTTGGCACTGTTATTCTACCAGACAACTGGAAATTAATAACAAAAGAGTTTCCTTTTGATTTGCAAAAAAATCAGCGAGACATAAGACTTGTGAGTGTTTATGTACCTAAAAACACGGAAACAGGTGTCTATAAAGTTCTATACAGAGTAAACAGCAGAGACTACCCTGAAATATCTGATCAGTATTCTGTTTCTGTGCGTGTCAAGTCTGTAAGAATTCTGGATATTCAGTCTCTTTATGCTCCTGATTATGTGATTGCAGGTAGTTCTTACACTTTAAAATATCTTATAACAAATAAAAGTAATGTAGATGCCGGAATTAATATTTTTGTCCGTATCAGGGAAAAGTATCCTGTGATAACAGAGCCTTCTTCTATATTTCTGAAACGAGGCGAATCCGGAACTGTTTCTGTAAAGATTAAGACAGATAGCACGATACAGGCCAGTTTTACACAGCGGGTATTTTTTACTGCGGGTTTTGAATACTCTCCTGATGTAAAAACAACAGTTTCGCAAAATGTACAGGTTGTTCCGCAGGGAACCAGGAAAAGTACAGGTTACCATCTGTTCCCTGTAAAAGCTGGATTTTCTAATGGAATGCAGAGAAATCGTCAAGACAGATCCGGATCGCAGTTGTTCATTCAGGGAGAAGGTATAATTAAAGATGGTACGGATCAATATCTGAAATTCAGATTAAAAGGTCCCGATTCATACAAAAAAACAGTATTTTTTGAGCACGACGAGTATTTTGTTGATTACAGCACAAATAAATTTATGGTGCATCTCGGAGATAAGGGTTTCAGACTGACACCGTTGCTTGAAAATTTCAGGTACGGGCGTGGTTTTGAGGGTATGATTAAAAAAGAAAAATATATATTTGGCGGGTATGTTTTTAAAACAAGATGGCTCAGACCCGGTGAGGTTCAGAAAGCTGTTTATGCAACTTACAAATCCAACAATAATTCTTCCATAGGGATTAACTTTCTGAATAAAGAAGGAAGGCCAAGACATGGGTCAATATTCAGTATTCACAGTAGATTTGACAGAATTAAAAATTCAAATATTGAGGCAGAGATAGCTGTATCTTCAGGTAAAAAAGCATATAAAGTTAATTTTTCAGGCAGACAACCCTCGGTTTTCTATACATTTAATTTAATATATGCAGATAAAGGTTTCCCTGGGTATTATACGGATACCAGATTTTTTACAACAGCTTTTGTTTACGATCTTTCAAATTCAGTGCAGATCAGTGCAAACTACAGACAGGAACATCAGAACTTTGAAATAGATACAACTTCATATTCAGCGCCGTTTTCAAAATACGGGAAAGTGGGGATTGCATATCGCTCAAATGAAAATATCAAATTATTCGGAGATTTTGTTTACAGAAGCAGAAAAGACAGAATGCAGACTCCTCTTTTTAATTATGATGAATGGAGCAGTAAAGTGGGAGGCCGGTACAATTACGGTTCATTAAGTATATCAGGCTCTGTTGAGAGCGGGAAAACAACAAATAAACTTGTTGATTCATGCAGTGTAATGTATAGATTTATGTCAAGTCTGTATTTTCATCCAGGAGACAATTTTTCTGCAAGAGCGTTTATGTATATAAACCTAAATAACAGATATTCCTCAGAAAGAGAAAAAAGAGTAACATGCGGTGTAGATTTAAGATACCGATCCTCAAATAAAACGTCGTTTTATTTCAGTTATCAGAACAATTATTCAAGGGAAGAATACTACAGAAACAGAGATTTATTTGAAACAAGCCTTGAACACACATTGAAAAACGGACATATTTTTTCCGCTAAAGCAAGATATACACTTGTCAGAAATACTCTCAACATGAGAGAGACAGCTCTTTTATTTTCGTATGTTATCCCATATTCTGTACCTGTTGGTCGAAAGCAGAATCTTGGTTCATTAAAGGGGAGGGTTTACAACAAAGAGAACGGAGAGCCCTTAAAAAATGTTATTTTCAAAATGGGTAAATATCTGACTATTTCCGACAAAAACGGGCATTTTTCATTTCCTGCATTACTGCCCGGTAATTATATGCTTAACCTTGACCGTTCCAGCCTTGGTCTGGATGCCATACCTTTACAGAGAATGCCTATGAAAGTAAAAATCCACGGAGGTCAGGAAGTATCGTTGATTGTTGGAATTACTAAATCTGCAAAAATTATAGGTAAAGTAGTTCTTTTTAGTTCAGTTCCGGATTCCGTTCGCATTAAGGCCGAAAACAAAAGAAATGTTCCTGACGAAACTATGCTTGAGACCGGTCTTAATAAGAAGCTGTATCCCACACGGGGCCTAAGTGGTGTAATAATTGAAATTAAGAATAGTACTGAAATAAAACGGTGGTTTACAGATAAGAACGGAGAATTTTCTTTTGATGATTTAAGACCCGGTACATGGGAATTAAAAGTGATTGATACAAATATTCCTAAAAATTTTATTGTTGAACAAAAAGTGTATACTTTTGATTTGACTCCGGGAGGAACGAAAACAGTTACAGTGAGAGTTGTTCCGAAAAAACGGAAAATCAAAATTATTCAGCAGGGTGGAACTATAAGTGAAAAAAACAAATAGGATTAATCATTAATATATTATTGAGGTTCTTATGAAAATGGAAATGGCCCAACAGAAAAATCACAGCTTTGACCTCTTTTGGGTAGGTTTGGGGTTCAGCCTTTTTTACTGGATTATGGCTTCTATCAGGGATGTCTTTATTGCCGGTCATGATAATATATTCCAGAGAATCTTTATGCCAAGTGCCATTGGGTTCTGGATGCGAGCATTGGTTGTTTGCGTGTTTCTGTTTTTTAGTATCCTTGTGTACAGAATTAAAGAAAAGTACTCAATCTTTTCAGCTTTTAAAAGTATCAAGAATGTAAAGTTTCAGATCCTTTCGGCAGGAGTCGGAAGCGCAGTGATATACTGGGCCATCGAATCTTTCAGAGATTATTATATTTTTGAAAAAGGTTCGTTTATAAATCAGTTTTTCACACCATCTCCTATGGATTTCTGGATGAGAGTGCTTGTGATATTTATTTTAGTACTGTTTGCAATTTACGTGCATCTTTTACTTAAAAGCCAGTTCGCATCTTTAAGCTATATAAAGGAAGAGAACAATGAAATGGCACGACTTATTGAAGAGAGAACTGCGAATCTTATCATTGCGAACAAGAGGCTTCAGTATGAAATACAAGAAAAAGAACAGGTAGAAAAGGAAGTAAGAGAGATTAACAAATTATTGAAAATGTTAAGCCAGGGTAATAAGGCTTTGGTTAAAGCGGACGATGAGCTTACTCTTGTAAATAATGTATGTAATATTATTGTTGATACAGGTGAATACAACGCTGCATGGATGGGATATTTACATGATAAAAATATAAGAGTTGTTTCCCAGGCAGGTGAGGTTGATGTAATAAGTGCAAAGGTAAATCCTGTTCTCGGAGAATTTATTTATGATCCTGCTAGAGAAGCTGTGCAAAGGCAAAAACCTGTTTTCCTTTTAAAAGGCGATAGAGAATTTGAAAGTTATTGTGACTATTGCAGTATAAATGAAAAAGTTTCTTCTGTTGTGTCTTTACCAATTACTTATGGCGATAAAAGGATTGGTGTGGTTACAATTTTCAGTGCAAGGGAGAATGCATTCCAGGGGCAGGAATTGAGTATCATTGAAGAGATGATAGAGGATTTATCTTTTGGAATCACAATTTTAAGAACCAGAGAAGAGCATAAAGTTGTGGAGCGCAATCTGCATGAAAGTGAAAGGAAATACAGGACTCTTACTGAAAACATTAATGCAGGAATTTTCAGAACAACTGCAGATGAAGAAGAAAGGTTTATTGAAGTAAACAGCTCCTATTTTAAGATATTTGGTTTTGATAATAAGAATGATCTGTATCGATTTTCAGCATCGCATTTTTATGTTGATCCTGCAGAACACTTAAGAATCAGGAGTAAATTGTTTACAAACGGAGAGATAAAAGATGAAGAAATGCAGTGCAGACGTAAGGATGGATCAATAATATGGTGTTCAATTACTGCAACAGCAGTTGTTGGGGAAATAGGTGAGATAAGTTATATTGACGGAGTTATAGAAGACATTACGGAGAAAAAACTTGCAGCTGCAAATTTAAGAAGAAGTGAAGAAAAATACAGGGTCCTTGTTGAAAATACCGGTGAAGGGATTATGCAGGTTGATCTTGATGAAAATGTAATTTATGCTAATCCTGCATGCTCAGAAATATTTGATATGCCGGTCAGTTCAATTATAGGAAAAAATTTAAGCAATTTTGTTGATGAGAAAACCTTCGGTATAATTAAAGAACAGACCAGAAACCGCTTACAGGGCAGAAAAGATACTTATGAAATAGAAATAATAAGACCTTCAGGAGAAAGAAGGAATGTGCTTATTACTGCGACCCCTCAGTTTAATGAGAATGGCGAGATAGTTTCTGATTTCGGAATTTTAAGGGATATTACAGATCGAAAACGTGTGGAGATTGAACTTGTAAGAGCAAACCGGGCGCTTAAAACGCTTAGTGCAGGCAATATTGCACTTGTGAGGGCATCCGGTGAAAAGGAATTGCTGGATGAAGTATGCGGAATTCTTGTTGAAGTAGGCGGTTATGAAATGGCCTGGACAGGATTTCTTAATGAAGAAAAAGGAGAAAAATATCTTTCAGAATTTATGATAGCAGGCAATAACAATCAAATAATCACAGACCAGCAGATACAGATAAACACTTCCTTTGGTTCTGACGACCCTATTGCCAAGGTTGTTATAACTCAGAAACCTGTAATAATAAAATATGAGAATGAGGAAGTCAGAGACAAATGGTGGAGCGAAAAAGCTATAAACAGTGGTTTCAAATCAGCTATTTTTCTGCCTTTAATTAATAAAGATCAGCTTATAGGAGTGTTGGGGATCTATTCTGACGATAGAAACGCATTTGACGATGAAGAAGTGGCTTTGTTAGAGGAGCTGTCCAATGACCTTGCATTCGGTATTATTGTACAGAGAAATAAGGTTAAACATGAAATAGTTGCAAAAGAAAAAGAAAAAATACATGAACAGCTTGTTCAGGCACAAAAGATGGAAGCTATTGGAATTCTTGCAGGCGGTATTGCCCATGATTTTAACAATATACTTACGGCAATACAGGTTAGCGCGGAAATCGCACTTATGGAAACTGAAGAGGATAGCACTCTTTATGAAGACCTTAATGAGATACAGAAATTAACTAATAAGGCTTCTGATTTTATAAGGCAGCTTCTTCTATTCAGCAGAAAACATCCTATGGAGATGAAAGTTATTAATCTTAATGATTCGATTTCAAGCCTTAATAAAATGCTGCACAGAATTATCGGTGAAGATATTTCAATTAAAACGACCTTTGAGCAGAATCTAAAGCCAATTAAGGCAGATATTGGTACAATGGAGCAGGTTATTATGAACCTTGCTGTAAATGCCAGGGATGCCATGCCTGACGGCGGTGTAATTGAAATAAAAACAGAGAATGCAATGCTTGATTCCGGTAATGACAATGTTACGGATGGCCCTGTTGAGTGTGTATGTTTGACTGTTTCTGATACTGGAATTGGTATGGATCAACAAACTATTGAACACATCTTTGAGCCGTTTTTCAGTACAAAAGGTGTTGGCAAAGGTACAGGTTTAGGGCTTTCTGTTGTGTATGGTATTATTCAGCAGCACAACGGCTGGATTGATGTGGACAGCGAACCGGGTAATGGGACAAGTTTCAAAATATACATTCCTGCGGCGCAAGATTCTGAGACAAAAAAGAAAAACAGCCCAAAAATCAAGCACACAAACAGAGGAATGGGTAAAAGAATTCTTTTAATAGAAGATGAAGAAAAAGTCAGAGAGTCAACGAGTTACGGCCTGAACAGGAGCGGCTATACTGTTTTCAGTGCAGCTTCTGCAGAAGAAGCTAAGGCACTGTTTATCAGAGAAAACGGTAACTTCCATTTAATACTAAGTGATGTTGTACTCCCTGATAAAAGCGGACTGGAACTTGTTGAAGAACTGATTGAACTTAATCCGAATCTTAATGTTCTAATAAGCAGCGGTTATACGGATCAGAAAGCGCGCTGGCCTGAAATAAATGAAAAAGGATATCGTTTTTTAGAGAAACCATATGCATTAAGCGAACTGATAAAAGCAGTGGAAGAACTCGCAGCATAACATGTTTATGGTAATTTAAAAGTCTGTGCTTGAGTAAGATGCACAGGGAAAATTTAAGAATTTATTAAGGAGTAAAGGGTTTGTGATTATTTCCGAAAACGCGGTTATAGCAAATGTTTTTTATCGGGAACTGTTTTTAATCAACTGGCAAAATAAAGAGAAAATTACAGATTTTAGAGATGAGGATAAAATGTTTGTTGGTTTGGAACAAGCTGTAAAAAAAATACCTAGACAGAAACAAGGACAATCAGAAGTTGTTTTTTTGGGAGAAAAACGGTATTTTTTATTCAGACACCTTACAAGTCTGAACCGGAGCCTGGTTCTAAGTATTTTGTTAGTAGAGACAAATGTACCTTTTAAAAATTTTGTAAGTACTTCAACATTAATAGTTTTATTTACAGCAGTGTTTCCGGTAGAAACAATATTCCAGAGTGAATCACCTGTAAGTTTTATTGCCGGATAATCCGCCTGTTGTGTAGATGTTTTTTAATCAGAGGATAGTCAGGAAAAAGACAGAGGAATTAACTTGGATTATTCATAAAAACTCAGAAAAATACAGCTAATGGCTATAATTACAACAATTTACAGAAAATTCAACTTTGGAACTAAGTTTTTATTAATGTGATGATTTTGAGCTTAATACTCAGTTCTATGAATTATTCAGGCTAAATTATGGGTAATAAGAATTAAGAGGATGTAAATGAAGATAGGAATCCTTTCAGATAGTCATGATAATGTATCTGCATTAAAAAAAGCTGTTGGGCTTTTTAATGATGCTGAAGTTGATTTGGTACTTCATGCAGGTGATTTTGTTTCTCCTTTTACTGCAGGTCCTTTAAAAGAGTTAAATGCAGATTTTATAGGAGTTTTTGGAAATAATGACGGTGATAAGCTGAATTTAAATAAAGCCCTTGATAGTAAGGTGTTTTTGTCACCGCATATTCTGGAAGTTGAAGACCTTAAAATTCTGCTTATGCATGAACCATATCTTTTATCAACAATTGAAAAGAGCGGTGATTTTGATGTTATAATATATGGCCATACTCATGAGGTTGATATAAGAAAAGGACTGTCCCTGGTAATAAACCCGGGTGAATGCGGAGGATGGCTGAACGGAGACCGAACAATAGCTATTCTGGATACTTACGAGATGAAAGTAAATATTTTACGGGTATGATGTAACCCATTCTTAATTTTATCGTCTCTAATTATGAAGCTATGAAAAATATAAAATACAAAAATATTGTTAAGAAACATTCGGGTAAAATTTATAGTTACGCACTCTATTTTTTACACAACAAACAGGATGCGGAGGACGTGACACAGGAAATATTTATTAAGCTTTGGAAAAATATGGATAATGTAGATACAAAAAGAATAGTTCCGTGGTTAATGCGTGTTACACATAACCACTGTATTGACCTGATAAGACAACAAAAAGATTCCAGAAGTCAGCAAAAAATTTTAAGGACAATTGATTGGGAAATATGTGACTATATTGAAGAATCAGAAAAAAATCCGGAAATGTCATTTGAATCAAAAGAGAGAAGGAGAATACTTTTAAAAGCAATGCAGAATTTACCGGAAAATGTTAAAAGTATAATGCTTTTGCACTATTTTCAGGGATTAAAATACAGTGAGATATCTAATCTCTTTGATTTGAATGAAAATACAGTAAAAGTAACAGTTCACAGAGGGAGAAAAATATTAAGGGAGATTTTGCAGAATAAATTTCCCGAGCAATCGGAGAAGTATTATGAAAACTAACCGATGTGAAAGAATCAGAGATCTTATTGAGAGGTTTTTTGATGGTGAAACAACAAAGAAAGAGAACCTTGAAATACAGCGTCATATAAAAGTCTGCGCAGAATGCAGAAAACTGGTAATTTTAAATCAGGAGATATCAGATTTCTTTTCAACCTTACCTGAACTAAAATGTCCGGAAGAATTATATTCAAAAATACTGGCAAATACTGTTAAGAGAAAAGGTTCTTCAAAAAAACATTTAATAGATACTCATACATTGTTTAACTGGAAAAATGCAGTAGTTGGGATCGCTTTTTCTGCAGCAATTGTTTTTTTAGTAATAAAACCCAATATAGGCACAGAAACTTATATAAAGCCTGTTGTGTACCAGGAGCAGGATATTGAGAAAGCTAAAAAACAAGCAGAATGGACTTTAAAATTAATTGGTAGAAAATTAAATAAAAGCGAAATAAAGGCATTTAAAGAAGTTTTTTATACAAATCTGCCTAAAACAGTAACAAAGAGTTTAGAACAATCGGTTCCTATACTCTTCGGAGGTGAAAAATGAAACGATTATTTCAGATTTCAATTATTATCCTTGCCATTTTAGCAGGGAACCTGTCAGCCCAGTCAACAAGAGATGTAACCAAGCTCCCGGGCTATATAAATCTTGATAAAATTAAAATTCCAAAATCTGCAGAAGAGGTTACAGACATATCAATCGGGCCTGGACTGTTAAGTCTTATCTCCCGCGTAGCATCCGATTCTTCGGAAAAAAAGAGTTTTTCCGGGATATTATCTATAAGGGTAAAATCATTTGAAATTGATTCAACTATATCAGGTAAAGTACTTAAAAGTATCAAAGAAATTATCAGAAAGATTGAAAAAGAAAACTGGGAAACAATTGTTAAAGTTAAAGATAAAAACGAGATTACAAACATAAGCATTAAGGTTGTTAAAGGTAAACCTGTAGGATTGTTAATCATATCCTATGATACTGACGGTGAAGTTACT
>Ga0190344_1000578_pt1 | contig 16815 bp, 5 predicted proteins | sample 48721323_MG_FD_161662 | JGI IMG/M metagenome (GOLD analysis project Ga0190344, IMG submission 161662) | Hydrothermal vent microbial mat bacterial communities from Southern Trench, Guaymas Basin, Mexico - 4872-13-2-3_MG | ecosystem: Environmental > Aquatic > Marine > Hydrothermal vents > Microbial... | reverse complement strand
ATATACAATCCTTGTAGTTATAACGGCCCAAATAATCGGCTAAAAAAGATTGGCAAAAACGGGCCAAATGTCCGTCTATATAAAATAAGGACGAAGAAAAAATTGACTGACGTGAATTTAGGCACAACTCCAAAATCCCTTATTATATACAATCCCTGTTAAAAACGGGCCAAATGTCCGTCTATATAAAATAAGGACGAAGAAAAAATTGACTGACGTGAATTTAGGCACAACTCCAAAATCCCTTATTATATACAATCCATGTTAAAAATGGGCCAAGTGCCCGTCTATATAATATAAAAGTGAATAAAAGGCATCTTGCCCGTCCAAATCAATGCACAGCAAAAAAAAGATTGGCAAAAACGGGCCAAATGTCCGTCTATATAAAATAAGGACGAAGAAAAAATTGACTGACGTGAATTAATACCCAACTCCAAAATCCCTTATTATATACAATCCTTGTTAAAAACGGGCCAAATGTCCGTCTATATAAAATAAGGACGAAGAAAAAATTGACTGACGTGAATTTAGGCACAACTCCAAAATCCCTTATTATATACAATCCATGTTAAATCTATCTCAAAATGAATAACCCTATAAGCAACCAAACGAACAACAATTCTATCTCACACTCAGAACCGCAAATCGTCTACACCCACTACCGGCAACAACCTTATGAAGATGATGAAATAAATCTGCTAGAGATATGGCAGGTGTTGATACAGAAAAAACGCTTAATTATCGGAATAACCCTAGCAGCGACACTTACCGTATCTGCCTACGCCTTTCTTGCGCCGCCGCTTTATAAGGCCGAGATTTTTCTCCTGCCACCGCTGGCAAAGGATGTTCACGGCTTGAATTTTCAGGCGTTGAATATTAATGAGCATTCGCCAGCGAGTGTCTATAATCTTTTCGTCAGGAATCTTCACTCTAGGGCACTTCGCATGCGTCTGTTCAAGGAACAGAACTTAGCCAATCTTTTAGCACCCGATCGTGATCCTAACACACGCATAGAGGATGTTTTTGAAAGCACGTTCAACGAAGCCCTGACTGTTTCCCGGAACCTCAGAAAAAAAGGACAAGAAGATTTCATCACCGTTTCTTTTGAAACGGAGGATGCCACATTAGGTGCCAATATACTCAACGACTTTATTCGCCTCGTTAATGCGGAGACAGTTTCTATTCTTAGTCAGAACGTGGAAGAAAAACTCAATAGCCAAAAACAGTTGCTGCAAAATCAGATAGCGAGCAAACGCGCCCAACTGCCCCGCGAGGATCGCGTTCAAGTATTAGAAGATGCCGCCTTTGTCGATGAAATGCTTATCGTTTCATCATTGCCGATACCGGCAACAACGACGATATCAAATAATGAAATGCGCGATTATTTGATGCTAGAACACAAATTAGAGCAACTCTCTGCTCTGCACAAACTCCAAGAGCAACTCGTTTTACTGGAGAATATCACCTTCAACCGAGACTCCATAACGGCAGCCATCATTGATCAGTGGGCTATCGAGCCAAAAACGCCAATTAAACCTAAGCGTTTGCTTATTATCGCTATCGGTTTTATGGTGAGTTTTATGATAGCTGTCTTTTTAGTATTTTTCCTAAACACACTAGAACAGCAACGCAAGCAATTGAATGTTGAATGATTTTTATAACGCATTATTTGGGATTTCCCTAACCAGTGCCCATCCACCCAATTCAAGTTTCCGGATGGACACTAACCAGGGGCGCGAATTAAGGACTGAATTGAATATTATGAAATTTCATTCTTTTCAGTTCTTAATTCGCATTAGGAGCGGTAATAGGAATCCTATCTGAATTGAATGATGGAATTTAACTATTTATCTATTTAAAATTGACTGAACACTATTAATTTATAAATTTAGTTAAGATATCCCTATTAACCGTATTTTTATTAATCGTGCTTTTTTTTCATTAAGGGACTCATCATGAGACAACCTAAACAAAAGCGTGGCTTAATGCGACGAGCCACAATCACGCTGGCAGCCATTGCAGCCGGCTCATTGCCCATGCTGACACCACAATGGATGACATCGGTGGCTGCGTATGGCTATGGGGTTTACGATCTCAGTACCCAGAGACTCTCCTTTAGCGAAATCGTCATTCCTTTAGTGGATAGTATCACTGGAAAAGAAATTGGAAAGACAAATGTGTTTGAAGTTTCGCTAGATAAACAAGCCGGCAGCGGTTGGGTTTTTGAAATGGATCCTTGGAGTTTTAACTGGGTCAAAGAAAATGCCAGTGATCCCAACCCGGTTGAGTATGATTCCAACACTGGGAAACTCGTGGTTCCTTGTGTTAAGACCACATTCATCTTGCCGCCGCCTGCTGGGCCAACGGACGTCTGGTATGACAACGCGATATTGGAACAAGTCAATCAGGATACTCCGGTTTTCGAGTTAACTGAAATGCAAGTAAAAACTGTTTGCCCTTAGTAAGGCACCGAAGACTGTGACTTCCCCTTAGATTAAGGCGTTTTACCTTAATCCCAATTTTACCCCGCCACCGTGCGGGGTTTTTTTATGCTTAAAAAAAACGTCTATTAACAGAAATCCTTAAAAAGTAAATTGATATAGGGCAAATCATGGCCCACAAAAGAAACGCTTCAACACAGAGACACAGAGTGACACAGAATTTCACAGAGAAATTCCCAGCATTAAAACTCCGTGACACTCTGTGATACTCTGTGAACTCCGTGTTAAAAAAACCAGAGGCACCGCCCCAATGCCATATCGTGCCGTTGTACTTTTTTAGGTTTTTTTTATCCGTTTATTTCGAGTATCCGTTGTACTACTTATTTGGGGGCCATAAAACGTTTTGAATGATTTCAAATCAAATCATGGCCCACAATTGAAACTCTCCAACACAGAGACACAGAGTGACACAGAATTTCACAGAGAAATTCTTAGCTTTATAACTCCGTAAGACTTTGTGGTATTCTGTGAACTCCGTGTTAAAAAAAAGGATTAATTAGCCCTAATTTGGGGGCCATAAAACATTTTGAATGATTTCAAATCAAATCATGGCCCACAAAAGAAACGCTTCAACACAGAGACACAGAGTGACACAGAATTTCACAGAGAAATTCCCAGCATTAAAACTCCGTGACACTCTGTGATACTCTGTGAACTCCGTGTTAAAAAAACCAGAGGCACCGCCCCAATGCCATATCGTGCCGTTGTACTTTTTTAGGTTTTTTTTATCCGTTTATTTCGAGTATCCGTTGTACTACTTATTTGGGGGCCATAAAACGTTTTGAATGATTTCAAATCAAATCATGGCCCACAATTGAAACTCTCCAACACAGAGACACAGAGTGACACAGAATTTCACAGAGAAATTCTTAGCTTTATAACTCCGTAAGACTTTGTGGTATTCTGTGAACTCCGTGTTAAAAAAACCAGAGGCACCGCCCCAATGCCATATCGTGCCGCTGCCCAAGTACAACGGATACGCGAACCGTAGGTCAGCGGAGCTAAATAAACGGATTTTAGGAATTAATCAATTTTTTAAAATTAGAATTTTTTTAGGTTTTTTTATCCGTTTATTTCGAGTATCCGTTGTACTACTTTAATCAAATCAGTTAGTTATTCGTTACGATATGGCATTAGGGCTAAAGCTGGGGCTTTATAACTCCGTGAAACTTTGTGGTACTCTGTAAACTCCATATTAAAAAAACCAGAGGCACCGGTAATTATTTATGAACAACACCCTGAAAATGATATCTCCTCGCACCCTTTTTGTTATTTTTTCAGCAACAATTGTTTTCCTATCTATCACCAACGTCAACAGTGCAGTTGCCAATCATCAGCTAAGGACAGCCATCACACAAACCGAACTCATCCCCAATGATATCGTGGCATACCAATTCGGATATGCCGTAGCTATCGACGGAGATACCGCAGTCATTGGCGCACCTGCTAAAAACAACCAAACCGGGGCTGCCTATATTTTTATCCGCACCGCAGAGGGTTGGAGACAACAAGCCAGACTCCTCGGCTCTGACACTAAGATCGCCAGTCGCTTTGGTCAATCTGTGGCTATTAGTGACAACACAATTGTGATTGGGGCACCCGATCATAATAGTAGCGGTGCTGCTTATGTTTTTGTACGTAATGGAGGCCGTTGGCAAGAACAAAATAAGCTTGCTGCCCCTAAGGCTTATAAGTTTGGATACGCAGTCGCTATCAGGGGTAATACCATAATTATTGGAGATCCCGAAAAGAAGGATGCTGCTGGTACAGCTTATGTTTTTGCACGCAACGGTACCGATTGGCAAGAACCTATTCAACTGACGCCCAGCGACGCAAGCGCCAATGCGTTTTTCGGAAATGCGGTTGCGATCACTGAAAATGAAAATACAATTCTCGTTGGCGCAAAGGGAAACACGCCTGACAAAATAGGTGCCGCTTATGTTTTTGAACGAGAAGGTACTCATTGGATCGAGCAAAATAAACTGGTTGCCAACCCGGCTCAACAAGGCAACAAATTTGGCACTTCCGTCGCCATCAGCGGGAATATGGCCGTAGTTGGCGCAACGAATGATGCCGTTAATGAAGCTGGAGAAACGGTTGGAGCAACTTACGTGTTTGTGCGAGATGAGAGCGGGTGGACAAAGCAAGCGAAGCTCACTGCTCACGATGCCAGTGTTAATGATAAATTTGGCATTTCCGTTGCTCTCAGCGAAAACACCTTATTAGTGGGTGCCTCTAAAACCAACGAGGCGGGTGAAAATACCGGTGTCACTTACCTTTTTACGCGTAGAGGTATCGCATGGCAATCACCCATTAAACTGATTGCTAATGACGCACATCCAAATGATCGATTTGGAAACGCGGTAGCTATCAGCGGAGACACAGCAGTGTTTGGCACGTTGAGTGCGATTGAAAGTACCGGCTCAGCTTTTGTGACTAATGTATCAACCCTCAACTGGTTTCTTAATCTGTTTTCTCCCAATGCTAATGAAGGAACGGCGTTTGGAGCGATGTTTGGATTCGACATTGCTATAAGTGGAGATACGCTAGTCGTTGGTGCCCCGTTTGATGAACCCAAGGATGAAGGCGAAAACAACCGTCTTTCAGATGGTGCCGCTTATGTATTTATACGCAAAGGCACTTTTTGGCAACAACAAGCTAAGCTAACTGTTCACGGTGCGGCGGGAGATGAGAGATTCGGCATGTCCGTTGCTATTAGTGGCGAGACTATCGTGGTTGGCGCACCTAACGAGAATGGAACAGAGAACAATATGGGAGCCGCTTATGTATTTGTCCGCAACGGCACAACATGGACTCAACAAGCCAAACTGACGCCCAATAACATTAGTAACAATTACAGTTTAGTTGGACATAAAATTTATGTTTTCTTTGGCACTTCTGTCGCCATCAGTGGTAATACTGTGGTTGTCAGCGCACCGGGTAAGTTGAACTGGCGGGCCGGCCCGATTTTGCCTTCGTCTGTGGGTAGTGCTTATGTGTTTGTCCGTGAGGAGACTGATTGGCACGAACAAACCGAGCTTAAGATCAGTAACATGAGCGGAAATGATATTGATAAACTCAATGTAGAAGAAGTTCCCACAAATATAACAGACTTTGTGAAACCGTTTGGAATGCTTATTCAGGTAGCTATTGACGGAAATACCATAGCGGTTGGCACTCCCCTTAATGATAATGTGGCAGACGATGCCGGATTGGTTTATATTTTTGAACGCACCGAGACGAATTGGCCGCCAACACCCACTTATACGCTGACACCCAGTCATGCGACTAAAAATGAACTATTTGGAAATGCAGTCGCCTTCAATGGAAACACTCTGGTGGTGGGTGCCATCGAAATTGACGCACTTAGCACTTCAGAAGCAAAAAAACCATCAAAAGTTTATGTTTTTAATCACGAAGGCACGGCATGGACGGAACGGACAACACTCACCGCGGCTGATAGCGTATCGACTTTTGGTGTTTCTGTGGCCGTCAGCGAAAACACTCTCTTGGTTGGCGCACCTTTTGACAATCTTAACAATACGGTTGGTGCTGTCCACGAATTTGTGTATGATGGCACAAATTGGGTTAAAAAACCTAAACTGACGATTAATAACGCAGATTATAACTATGGTTTTGGTTTTGCAGTAGCCATTAATGGCAACGCCAAAGTCATTGGGGTGCCCTTTTATGGTACCTTGGAAAAAGAATATCAAGGTATGGTTCATATTTTACCCTCTCTTACCCTACCCTCCGCTATGAGTGGACACTATGCAGAGCCGGTGTCGGTAGAACTCACTTGCCAAGATTGTGAAGCGATTCACTATACTTTAAAGGGTTCCCAGCCAACGACGGCCTCTCCAATCTATATCGAGCCTATTGTCCTTGACACCACAACAACCCTAAACTATTTTTCCGTGGGCGCACCGGCTGGCACAGAAACGATCACCACCCAAACTTATGTCATTGACACGATTCCGCCTGAAGTCTCTATCACGGCACCACTAGACGGTGAAACCATCAATCGTGTTGATGAAATAACCGGTAATGCCTCCGATGAAGACAGTGGTGGCGGAACCAACCAACTTGATCGCGTCGAAATGCTTGTCCAAGATATTGACACGGGTTTATACGTCAATTTGGATGACAATGGCGATTTTAGCGGTTTTACCGGTACGCCTATTTGGATTAAGGCGACGGGCACGACGGCTTGGCAACTGAATACCACGAATATTGCGTTTATTACCGGCAATACTTACGAAGTCACCGCCCGTGCGGTTGATTTAGCCGGCAATGGCAGTGACGACAGTGACGACAAAACCATCACGTTTACCTACGGGGAACGCGCATTTACCACGCTCTCTCTGTCCCTGAATAGTCACACGATTCTGCAAAACAGCCCGTTGAATGTGACTGGCAAACTAAGACGGTTCCCATCTGATCCCGATATCGAACTGTCTGACGAAACCATCGCCCTGAATATCACGACACCAGAGGGCCATACAGTCACTCAAACAGATGGTAATCCCTATACTGCTAAACTGGATCAACTGGGCAACTATCTAATCGAACTGCCCAGCCAAGTCTTTAACTTAAAAGGCAGTTACACGCTACAAGCCGTCTATGCTGGCAGTGTCACGTTGCTTGAGGCTTTTTCTGAAAATCAAACCGTGTTAGTGGGCAGTTCGGCCGGCTATGCCATTATTGTCCAAGGCAAACTCACCAACGAAGAAGGCATGGCGGCCTACGATAAAACCCTGAATCGCGTTTATAACCGATTGATTGATAGAGGTTTTCGTAAAGAAGACATCCGTTACTTTAATTATGATGACACGCAAGCGGGTGTTTATAGCGTGCCCAATCAAGCGGCCATTCAATCGGCCCTCGAAACCTGGGTATCGGAAAAACTCAACGCCGTGCCGGCACCCCTATACCTGATCATGGTTGATCATGGCAGCCGCGATACTTTTTACTTGGGTGACGAGACGATTACGCCGACGGAATTGAACCAATGGCTAAACACGCTGGAAAGCCAACTCAATAACACCGCCCAACTAGAACCGCGTAGTGTCATTATTGGGGCCTGTTATTCGGGTAGCTTTATACCGGCCTTATCCAAAGCTGGGCGGACGATTATTACCAGTGCAACTGCGTGGGAAGTCTCCTACAAAGGCCTTAAGGAAGATGATGGTATTCGCAGTGGTGAGTTTTTCATTGAAGAACTATTCCAACAACTGTGGCGCGGCGCGTCTTTGAAAGCGGCTTTTGAACAAACCACCCAACGTACTGAAATGTTTACTCGTAGCGGCCATATATCGGCTAACAAAGCCAATCCATTTTTGGATGATGCTGTGCAACATCCTTTATTGGATGACAACGGTGACAGCGTAGGCAGTAATGTGCTTTTGACTGACGGTGACGGGCAAAAGGCCGCCTCTATCTTTTTAGGGGCCGGGTTGGACTTTCAAACCAATGCTAACGCGGCGGATATTATTGCGGTTAATCCAACGATTTATTTAAGCGATTCCGAAACCCGTGCGTTATTGTTTTTAATCGTTAACGATCCTGACTTGGTTGATCCCGCGATTATCGAAATCCGTCCACCGTCCAAAATCCTGATGGCGCAAGACAGCACGGAACAGATAGACATTGATCTAGAAAACCGCTTTCTGGAATACAATGCGGCAACCGGCCGTTTTGAAATCGACTATAACGATTTCACTGAAAGTGGCCGCTATGAAATCTTTTACACAGTGCGTGACGTGGACAGTGGAGAAATCTCCCCGGTTCAACGTTCCGTCGTGTACAAAAACAAGCCGAACAATTCACCACCCAATGCTGTTGCGTTGATATTACCGGCTAACGGAACCAAAACGCGAACCGTGTTAGTGTTTGATTGGGAATCGGCCGTTGATCCGGATAATGATCCCATTACTTACAACTTTATTATCGCTGAAGATATTCACTTCAATAAGATCGTTCACCAACAAGAAGAACTTGCAGCTTCTTTGGCTATTGTAGATGACCGTGCGGGTTTAAAAGACCTAACTCAATACTACTGGAAAGTCGAAGCAGTCGATAGCTATGGGGCGATGACGAGTAGCGAGACTTTCACGTTCACCACCAATAATCCCAGTACTAATGCTGGCTGTATAAACAAAGTTGCGAAAGATTCTGTTTATTGTACTACTATTAATGACGTAGAATGTAAGATAGAAGGATTCCCAGAGATTGCTAAGGGTGAAGGTCATTGTGCAAAATGCCTACCCACAAAAGACGATTCGTATGGCCTTGAGGTAAGTTCATCTGATCATATGAGTAAAACCGTGCTTGTAAAACCCGGTACAAGTGGTCAAACGATATACTTAACACCGAAGATTGTATCACAACCGGCTATTCTCCAGTTCATCAAGCAACAACCGAGCACTGTTTATGAAAATGAAGGTTCTCTCGTATTGCATGTGACACGTACAGGAAGATTCGACAATGCCATCTCGGTTCAGTACGAGACTTCCAATGGAATGGTCAGTGGGACGCTCAGTTGGGGTATGGGAGATTCTGGGAACAAACCCATTACAATACCGATCCAAGACGATACCGACTTTGAACCCGATGAAACGTTCAAGTTAACGCTGTATAACCCAAATGGTGCCACTTTGGGTGCGTTGAGCCAAATAGACATCACCATCCGTGATAATGATAATCGGCCACCACAACATGGCAAACTGAAGTTTTCAAGCAATCAGTATCGCATTAATGAAAATGCGGGAGAGGTTCAATTGAGCGTGTCTCGTGTTGGCGGTAGTGATGGCAATGTGTCTGTCACTTATACCACCTATAACGGTTCGGCCCTAGCGGGCAGTGATTACACACACACGGAAAACACGCTTTTTTGGGCAGATGGCAACGATCAGCCACAACCCTTTTCGGTGCCTATCCAACAAGATGAGCTTGTGGAAGGCGACGAAATATTTGTGGTTATGTTATCTAATCCGACGATTTACGGAACTTTGGGGACACCGGATTCCGTGCATGTGACTATTCTTGATGTGCCACCGCCACCGCCGCCTGAAGTTAAACCCGGTCAATTCGTGTTTTCAACGGCCAATAAAAGTATTAATGAAAACGGTGGCAGCATCACGTTTGAAGTGAATCGTATTGACGGTAGTGATGGTGAAGTGTCGGTGGAAGTGAAAGCTATCGTCGCGCCTGATGGGAATACCGCCACGCTGGATAGCGATTTCCGTATTGAAGGCAGTCCAAAGTTAACCTGGGCTGATGGAGACAATGGCCCCCAATCCGTCAGATTGGAGATTCAGGACGATGCCGACTGGGAAGGCAACGAAATGCTTATCCTACGTTTGGACAATCCGACGGGCGGTGCCAGCCTTGGTGAACCTCAACAGGCACAACTAACCATTATAGATAATGAACAGCCACCGCAGCCACAACATTATGGCAAACTCCAATTTTCAGCGGCCACCCAATCGGCCAATGAAGGTGATGGCACAGTGATAATTGAAGTCACTCGTCTTGATGGCAGTTACGGTGACGTCTCAGTCGAAGCTATCGTCGCGCCTGATGGGAATACCGCCACGCTCAACAAGGATTTCCAAGTTAAGGGCAGTCCAAAGTTAACCTGGGCTGATGGAGACAATGGCCCCCAATCAATCACGTTGGAGATTCATGAGGACGCCGACTGGGAAGGCAACGAAATGCTTGTCCTACGTTTGGACAATCCGACGGGCGGTGCCAGCCTTGGTGAACCTCAACAGGCACAACTAACCATTATAGATAATGAACAGCCACCGCAGCCACAACATTATGGCAAACTCCAATTTTCAGCGGCCACCCAATCGGCCAATGAAGCTGATGGCACCGTGACAATTCAAGTCACTCGTCTTGATGGTAGTGACGGTGACATCTCAGTCGAAGTGATCGCCACTGCTGCGAGTACCGCGACACTTCATAGCGATTTTTCTTTTGGAACGGGCAACCCGTTACGCTGGCCTGATGGCGAGAGTGACGCTAAGCCATTGATTTTAAAACTCAACGATGATGCCGAGCTAGAATCGGCAGAAACCATTATCCTGCGTTTAGTCAATGCAACGGGCGGTGCCAGCCTTGGCGAACCGAACCAAGCCGAATTAACCATTATGGACAATGATAAACCGGCCGGCACCTTGCAATTTGAGCGATTTGATTATTATGCCAAAAGCACTGACGCATCGGCTACTCTCATTGTCACTCGTGAAGGCGGTGATGAAGGCAAAGTGTCAGTATGGTGGGGTGCCAGTACTGGTGATCGAGAGCAATTTGACTGGAATCATGGCGATAATCAAGCCAAAAAATTGACTCTTCCGATCCCCAATAACGTCCCCAATAACGCCTCATCGGTTGGAACCAACATCATAATACTCAGTCTCTATGACGCGAAATGGGCCAAGGTTGGTCAATTAAGCCAAGCGGTTTTAGTCATTGAATCACCGATTATGCCAAAGGTACCCGGCACATTGCAATTTCCGTTTGCGGCCGAGTCGTTCAATGAAGAAAGCGACGAAGTGCTTATTCCGGTTCTCCGTCTAGGTGGCAGCCAAGGCGAAGTATCGGTTGATTACACCATTTCTACTTTAGAAGGAACCGCCACCGAAGACATGGACTTTTTTAGCGAAACCGGCACCCTCACTTGGGCTGATGGAGATACCAATATCCAAACCCTCAATTTGTTGATTATGGACGACGAAATAAGAGAAAACCCTGAAACGTTCTACGTGACACTGAGTAATCCTAGCAACGGTGCTCAGTTGGGTACGTCCAAACAGATGGCCTTGACTATTGTAGACAATGAACCCATTTTACCCAGCTTAGGCAATGGCATGGCAATTAAAAAGGATTGGCAACAAGTGCCAACGGATACCACCTTCACGGGTGGTATAACGTTTAAGGGCCAATCCTTCCAAGCGAACGTTTGGATGCCAGCCTCCGAACCGGTGAAAATCAGGGGAGAAATCCAAGTAGCCCCGGAACATGTCGGCAAAGAAGCCGATATTTTCATGGTGGCGGCCTATCAACCACCAGACTACGAACATGAATTGTTACTCATGGTTGATACCGAATGTAAAATCCTGAGTTGGGATGGCAACTTGGATACCTTAGTGCCGGTGAATCTGAAGGTGAACTTAATCGCCAAACATCCCATCAACATTTACAAAGGCTCGTTAGATGCTGGCGAACTGAGAATCTTTTTCGCTTATCGTCTGCTAGAAAATGGCTTAATCGTGTTCAATGGAGAACAAGCGATAGACGGCTCTATTCAACCAAGCCAGTAATTGGTTATTCGTTGGAGTGCAAGTACACTTGAAACTGCCGTGCAAGTGAACCTTGTACTCCAACACTCAATGCCATTAAGTTAAGAATAACTGACTTATTTGATTAAAGTAGTACAACGGATACTCGAAATTAACGGATAAAAAAAGTAGTACAACGGATACTCGAAATAAACAGATTAAAAAAGTAGTACAACGGATACTCGAAATAAACGGATTAAAAAAGTACAACGGCACGATATGGCATTGACTCGACTCCAACACTGCGCCCGCGAGGCGCATTCCATTTTTCACGGACAAGTACAACGGATACACGAAATGAATTGTCATGGCTAAGTTATTTCGCCACCCCCGAATATGAAAATCCGTTTCGGAACGCGTATCCGTTGTACTATCCGTTTATTTACAACGGATACACGAAATGAATTGTCATGGCTAAGTTATTTCGCCACCCCCGAATATGAAAATCCGTTTCGGAACGCGTATCCGTTGTACTATTCGCGTATGTATCCGTTGTACTCTTGCGTAGTACTCAATATCAATAATGACTTTTGGGAATGCACCGGCACCCGCGAGTGAATGTATTTCGCTCCGCTCTACCAACAGCACAAATTTTTTGAGAATAAATAATATGTTCCATATTTTAAAGAACTGCTTACTACTTATCCTGTTAAACATCCATTGGGCGACCTACGCCGAAGTCACATTGGATGGCACTTTGGGGCCAGCGCTTGACTTAAAAGGCCCCCGTTTTGTCATTGAAGCTAACTTAGGTAAACAAGTTGGAAACAATTTATTTCATAGTTTTCAACGGTTTAACCTCAATAGTCAACAAGCGGCCATTTTTAATGGCCCCGACACAATTAATCATCTGATTAGTCGAGTCACCGGCGGTGAGTCCTCTTATATTGATGGTACTCTATACTCAACTATGCCAAACGCCGATATGTATTTTATCAATCCCGCCGGCATCCTATTTGGGCCAAATGCGCGCTTGAATATACCAGGATCGTTGCATGTCAGCACGGCCGATTATCTGCGTTTAGGCGAAGAAGGGCGATTTGATGCCACACACCCAGAGCGTAGTCTATTAAAGGTAGCCCCGCCCAGTGCTTTTGGTTTCCTAGATGATTCACCGGCCGCCATTTCCAAACATCACAGTTTTTTGGATGTACCTAAAGGAAAAACCCTGTCTTTGATAGGCGGCGATTTGACATTACAAGATGGGCTAGTCACGTTAAATGAGACAACCGAATTAACTAGCTTTATACGGGCTAGAGATGGACAGATTAACTTAGTCAGCGTTGCCTCGCCCGGAGAAGTGCCGATTGATCCGGAAAAAATGCCAGACAATGCGTTTGAACGATTTGGCACCATCCTGATTGAAGATACCACTACCGATACCGACTATGAAACACTGCATAAGCGCCGGATTGGCAATGTTTATGCCAGCGGTGCTGGTGGTGGGAAAGTGTACATTATCGGTGGACAGATCATATTAAATAACGCCTACATCTTTGCAGACACGCTTGGAGAACAAGACGGGCAAGGCATCACCGTCAAAGCCACCGACAAATTAGAACTAGCTCAGGGTGCGAGGCTCACCACCCAAGTCGTTTACAACAGTTCATTTGAGAAAACCACCGGCAAGGCGGGTAATATCACAATAGAAGCCGGACGCATTATTTTGACAGAAGGCTCACAAATTGATAGCACCAGTCAATATGAAACAGACGGTGCCGCCGGTAATATCACCGTATCTGCTCAAGACGCGATAGAAATGTCTGGTTTTGTTTTCACGGAATTATCGCCGGGAAAATGGGAACTGATTAAAAGCGGCATAGTCAGTACTACAGCCACACCGGGCAATGGTGGGCAAGTCACCATTTCTACACCCACTTTAACCATGACAGACAATGCTGTCATTCGCGCTGATACTCAAAATAGCGGTGATGCCGGCCACATTTCAATCACCGTAGATACAGTCACTTTAACAGAAGGCGCACAAATAAAATCCAGTTCAGGACAACAGAATATCTCCACCGAAACGGGACGCGGAGGTACATTAACCATTAACGCCAAACAACGTATCCTTATTGCTGGTGACAATAGTGCTTTATTAACGAATACGTTTACTCGCAGTGAGGGTGGCACAATTAAGATATCGGCTCCCAACGTAGAAATCCGAGACAATGGCACCATCCAAGCCGGCACCCGTGGCGATGGCAATGGCGGATATATTCTCCTAAACGTGGACACATTGTACCTCGAACAAGGCGGATTTATCACCACAGACACCGCTAACGGAAGTGGACGAGCCGGTAACATTCAAATCAAAGCCCATCAAACGATTAGCGTTGCTGAACCCAATAGTGAGGCACAAGGCAATCTATTAACTAAAACCATGGGCGCTGGTGAAGGGGGTAAAATTGACATTGAGACACCTCTACTCACACTTTACCAACAGGGCATTATCACCTCCCAAAGTACCGGCTTGGGCAATGCCGGCACCATTTCGATAAAAGCCACTGAACTGAGTTTACGAGACAGTGCCATCACCACGCAATCGGAGCAATCCGGCGGTGGTGATATATCTGTCGAAGAGAATAATCAATTAAGCCTAGTCAACAGTAAAATCAGTGCCAAAGCACAAGGCATTGAAGCTTACCACCACGGCGGCAATCTCACTATCAAACATCCTTGGCTTTTTACGCTTGATAACAGCGAATTACGTGCTGATGCCCAACGCGGAAATGGTGGCAATATTAACATCAAAGCCGCCCAAATCCGGCCTTTAGGCAACAATGTGATAGATGCTTCTTCACAGTTTGGGTTAAACGGCCGCTTGTTTCTTAATGATATTGACATCAGTGAGACTGTCATACCTTTATCTATCAAGTACTTAGCCGCCGAAAAGTTACTGCCCACCCGCTGTGCCGCACGCTCAGGTACCAATCTCAGCAGTTTTATCGTCACCGGCCCCGAAATACTCCCAGAATCGCCCCACGCGTTAAGTGTTCATATTCCCAGCCAATTGCTGAACAGGAGTCCAAACTTTAGTTTGGCAGGAGTCGGCCAACTTTAGTTTGGCATAGCGAGTTTTTAGAATCAAACGCCTCGGCTTTGGAATCACAAACAAGCTGGCTATCTATGGGTTGTCGCTAGGAGTCGGCCAACTTGAGTTTGGCAGGAGTCCAAACTTTGGCAAAAGCCGGCGACTTGTCCGTCTCTTTTAATAACTACAAGGATTGCGTATAAACAGGGATTTTGATTCCGATGTTCAAACCTATCCTTGCTTATATTCAATCCTTGTAGTTTTACCAAAATCGTCGGCCAAAAAAGGTTTTGGCAAAAATCAGCAACATGTCCGTCTATTTAAAATAAGGGTAAAGAAAAAGTTGACTGACGTGATTTGATGCTCGTTTCTAAAAATCCCTTATTATATACAATCCTTCTAGTTAAATCGGCGACTAGTCCGTCTCTTTTAATAACTGATGTTACGCACGAGGCTTCCCCAAGCCTTGGAATAAATTCCAAGGCTAAAAGCTCAAGTCACCTAAAGGTGACTAAATTCAACGGATTTTTTTTAGGTCATTGATTTTAAAAAACGACCTCTGATAACCTTGAATTATCTATATAAGTTTATAAGCGCAGTCTTTCAGTCACCTTTAGGTTCCTGGACGCTTTTAGCCTGGGGATTTATCCCCAGGCTAAGAAGTCAATGCCATTAAGTTAAGCTTTTGGGTGAGGGCAACCATAAAGGATTGCCCCTACGCGACATGACGGTTTGTAGGGGCAATCCCTTGTGGTTGCCCTTAACTTAATGGCATTGAGGCTAAGAAGTGCAGCCAAAAACGGTTTTGGCAAAAGTTGGCGACTTGTCCGTCTATTTATAGTAAATGAAGTCGTATCCACTTTGCACTGATAACGTGATACGCACCACTTAACACTCATTTTTACTAACTCAATGGAGTACATAGCCATGTCCAATAAAAAAACACTCTCCGCTCTCGTAACAACTGTACTTGCACTCAGTATTTCAACCGTGGCAGCTCGCCCAATCGCCAAGCAAGCGGAACAGCGGCTTGAAGTTAAACCAGTTGAATCCGCGCCCGCGCCAACCGACATCTGCAAAAGTGTCACCTCCAGAGAAGAAGTTGCAGAGGCACTACAGGCGGGTATTGAACCAGAGCAGATTTCTGAGGTATATGCCGCTTGTCTGCCACCTGCCGAACCACCAAACTTCAATGAGGATGGGGAACCAGTACAAAACGTCATTTCATCCAAAAAATCAGGGTGGGGAAACACCAAGTTTGAAGAACTAACGGGTTGCGGCTATCACCCACAACGTCGAGAACTGGTGTGCGTGGTCAAACTCAAGCAACAGTCTGGTTACGGAGGTACTCCTCCCTATCCAGCAAACATGGGCTCGTTTGAATGGGTCAAGTTTTGTGTTTTCCACTTCACACACCCTATTGGCTGGGAAAGTGTGAATATCTCAGCGGTGCATGTTCACGATAGGCCTGAGATTGCGATGCTCCCGCCATACTACTACGGTGTGGTTATACAGGCGAACCCTAGACTGCACCAGGCTTTAGTTAATGGGCAAACACTCTGGGCACGGGCGGCTCTTTCATGGGGTGCTCTTCCATCGGCGCAAGCGTGGTGTCCACCAGGATACTGGGGTAACTCAAAATTCTTAAAAATCAAACTGGATCCATAGTTCCGATGACTGAAATATTTTCCACCCCTTGACATCACGGGGTGGAGACAGCTAACGCTTAATCCATCCGACGAGCTGAGGCAAAAAGACCTCCAAGGTTTTAAACTGGAGATATCTACTCACACAAACCCGCTCAGTTCCGTAGTTCCCTTTAGGGGCGTTAAATGTCCTATATTTCGTCCGGAGTCCAAGATTTATCTTGGGCGTCTACTTTGTCCGGAGTCCAAGATTTATCTTGGGCGTCTACTTTGTCCGGAGTCCAAGA
>Ga0190344_1000573_pt1 | contig 16883 bp, 11 predicted proteins | sample 48721323_MG_FD_161662 | JGI IMG/M metagenome (GOLD analysis project Ga0190344, IMG submission 161662) | Hydrothermal vent microbial mat bacterial communities from Southern Trench, Guaymas Basin, Mexico - 4872-13-2-3_MG | ecosystem: Environmental > Aquatic > Marine > Hydrothermal vents >... | reverse complement strand
TCGCTTAAAAACAACTAATGCAACTAGGGGCGCGTCGCTGGGCTCAATCTCAGCAATAAAGGCCTCTAAAGCCCTGACAACCCCATTGATTTCTTCCTGCATACTCCCTGTCACGTCGATCACAAAGGCGATATCGACTTCAATACCTTCTGGTATGGTGATCTTGGTGCGTTCTCTATCCGTGTGAGTGGGATATTCATTCGCTGTCACCGAGGCTTCATGCGTCAACAGGAGCAATCCGGCATCTTTCAACACAACATCCACATTAACCGTAATTGAGTTCACACTCTGTCCACTCTCGATACTCAAATCACTGAGTTCACAAATCAAAGTGGGCAGTTTGCTGGTATCGCAGAGCCCATAATCCGTGTTCATGGCTTTCACATCCACACCGCTAGGCAAATGCAAGACTAACTCAATACCCGTTGCCGTTGTTGTCGGGGCATTATGAATCAATTCAACTTCGGCTGTGTAGTGCAAAATCGCACCGCTGCTCACCGGATCAGGGGTATCTTTAAGGGTCACAGACAAATAGGGTTTGACCGCTGTCCAAGTCACTTGCACATCCTCTGGATATTCAGAAGCTGTCACAGTCGCCTTATTCACTAGCGTTTTCGCTTGCGTGTTGCTGATCACGATTTTCGCTGTCGCGCTGGCACCTGAGCTTAAATCAGGCAACTGACAACTCACGGTATCGGCATCGCAACTGCCGCCATTCAAGGCCTCAATAGAAACCAGGTGTGTCCCTTCAGGCAAAATATCAGTCAGCTTCACAGCCGTAGCGGTTTCTTCACCTTGATTCGTCACCCTGATCGTATAAGTGATTTGGTCACCTTGATCCACTTTCCAGCTATTGGGCACGACTTTGATATCCAGCACAGAAGCCGGTTTCAGCTTGACCGTGCAATTTTCGTTGTTACCCACCGCACAGGTTTTGACAGGAAAACTATAGCTGTCTTTGCTCGCTATCACCTGATACTCGCCTTCCGGCAAATTGGTGATGGCCCACTCCCCGTTCGCATCAGTCACAACCGTTTTATCGCCAATTTGCACCGTGACACCCGCAATCGGATTGCCATTGATATCAAGAATAGTGCCAGAGGCCGTGTATTCTCCTGTGGGTTCTTCAATCACAGGTTCGTCAACAACGACTTCCCCTTCTTCTCCAGGCGGCGCAATAACTGACTGACCACCAGAAATTGATGCCGTCTTACGGGAGCCTGTCGTGTTAAAGGACAAGCTTTCTTCTCCATTTTTGGCAAGTAAAGTGAAATTAACCGTTGCGAGACTAAAACTGCCTTTTGGAATATCATTATCCCAGGCACCTGCTGCAAAGTTGATTTCTCCTTTTTCATTGTCAAAGTCTTTTTCCAACACGGAATCAAAATGTTCACTTGCCGTGATCTCATTCACTCGTAATAACTGAGAATCAAAATTGAGATAGGCCGCCGCCGTATCAACCGCTTGCGTATCGTTTGCATGAACTTGAATCGTCGCATTAAAAGCCTCACCAACAGTCAGTGTTTTCGGAATGATAAGACGCAGGGTGACAGCCCCCCCACTGTCACGATTACCCTTTCGTAATCTATTGGGTGTAACAGACGTATCCCATTCACAAATGGCCGGGTTTTCATTACCTTTTGGCTTTTTATAATTTGCCTTAAATAAATTATAATCTGCCCTTTTAACGCAATCATCCTCGTCCAGATCAGCATTTTCAATGTAACCCTCAACATCCTGACATTTACCTTTGCTTTTCTTCAACAGAGAACGATCAGTTAAATCGACATCATTATCATCGTCCACATCTCCCTCTAAGAGCGTGCCAAAGTCAAGCCACTCGTCATCACCCAGCATTAAAGGCGGCCCTATCCGGTTTGCCAAGGTATGTGATCCTTTCACACAAATTGAGTAATTGCCAGAGGATTCCGGGAGTATGCAATGCCCTAAACCATCCGTTTTGATCGTGTAAGGGGTTTTATCACCCACATAAATTTTCAAGTCAGTTTTCCAACGATCATGAGCCGGTGGTATGTCTGGACGACCTTGCAAACTCACTTTACACGGCATACAGTCTTGTGTGACGATCCTTTCATTGTCAGCCGCGACTGTGAGCGTTTCACCTTCAAAGGTTGCGTTTAGCGCATCAAATTGCAAGTCAATTGCGTCGGAGGCCGCCAAAACCTTGAAATTCAAGGTCACCAGTTCAAAGGCCCCACTGGGCGCTTCGTTGTCCCAAACGCCAGCCGCAAAGTCAATGGAACCGATATTAATCTCTTCTGTGAGGACATCATCCAATACACCACTATTTGTCATGGTATTCAGTTGTAATTTGGTCGGATCAAATTTTAAAGAAAATTCGACACCATCAACAGACTGAGATTCTGAAGTTGTCTGGAAAGTGAGATCAAAGCTTTTGCCAACGCAGATGGGAGACGGATTGGATGTGGCCACTAATTTGAATGAGGCTGATTCAATTTTTCGCTTCTTAGCCAAAAAACCGGCTGTCAGTCTGGATGAATAATTAGTAGAGATAAAAGGTTGCCCAATGCTATAACTCAGGCTATTGCTACCTACTGCTATTTTTCCACTATTTGCCGTTATGAGGTAGCGGGCAAGGCTGTCTGCATAAGTTGTTGAAGTCATACCAGCAAGTAAAATACTGAGTACAGCATAAACGACTGATATGAGGTGTTGATTGAGAATTTTAAGCATAGTGTGATCCTATGAGTGTATTAGGGCAACCCATAATGAGGATGCCCTAATGTTTTAGGGTTCATATTGAGCATCGTTAAAGCAAAATCATTGACAAATTGCCGCTTCAGGATGATCTTGGCAAATCAAGGATTTCAAAGCCTCATTTTGTGCTTTCAAGGCTTCATTTTGTGCTTTCAAGCCTTTAATCGCTTCAATGACGTAAGCATTAAAAGCATGTGGAAAAGAAATGCTTTTTGCCTTCTCACCGTCAGGTATCAAAGCCTGATCCTGACCCTGTGGTTTTTCTTCGCCAACCCACTCAGGAAAAACGGCTTCCAAGTCCTGAGCAATCACACCCGCTTCTGTGCCTTCCTCATGTTCATCAGGATTGCGCCATTGATAGGTAACCCCTTGAAGTTGGGTTAATTTTTCCAGTGCGATCTGACTATCCAGGTTTTTAATGTTTCCTTTTAACCTTTTGTCAGAGGTACTCTCCCATGTACCACCACCTTTCTTCCGTGCGGTGCCTTTCACCACTGTCAAATCGTCATCCACTTTCAAATTGTCATACACTCTCAAATCATTGCCAATTATGACTTCAGCAGCATTAAGTTTCATTTCACCACTATTACCGGTGGATATTTGCAAATAATTAGTACCAGAAGCACTTATTATAGCTATGTCCTTATCCTTCGATTTATTGTAGAACTTCAGGTTACCGTCGTAAATCTCAATTTCACCGACTTCTAAATCACGCCAACGTGAACCTGAGTCATTCAAGATAAGGTCTTCTGTCATAGTAACAGAATAATTATCAATATGTATGCCTTGATTAGTGCCATCATGTGACAACCACTTACCATTCAATCTGATGTGCTGAGTTGCGCTGTGATTACCAAGATTATCCCCTTGGCTCTGGTTATTGGATGCTTGTCCAGGTTCACCTTTATCACCCTTTTGTCCACGTTCACCTTTATCGCCCTTTTGTCCACGTTCACCTTTATCACCCTTTTGTCCAGGTTCACCTTTATCGCCCTTTTGTCCAGGTTGACCATCTTTACCAGGATCACCTTTATCCCCCTTTTCCCCTTTCAAACTAGCCCAGTCAACACATTTCCACTGGCTACCTGTCCACTGAGCCGCAGAAATTTGACCACCACAAGACAAACTGCCCAAAGTAGTCTGTCCCACAGTCTTCGCATGAAAGGCATGAGGTACGCTGGATATATTCACAGTCTGCGAAACCCCATCCGCTTTAAATTGCAATTGAGACATCTGACTGAAGTCAACACCATCAAGGTTGGTTTGACTTCCTAACATTACGCCAAACATCCCCTCTTGGATTGGCACATTTGTATGTGTTTCCTTCCAATCTGTGCCAGGGATAGAAAAAGTGACGTTGGTTGTGCTGTTGACTGGATTACCCTCAGCATCCAACAATTGCCCCTGAAAACTGATCGTATTAGGGGAAGCGGCATAGCCCAACAAAGGCATCACGCCAAGTAATAGCACAATAAGTGCTGGTTTAAAACAAGTCTTTTTCATCATGAGTGAGTTCCTGCGTGTTAAAATAAAAAGTTATCAGTAATCCATAGAATGGCTATAGCGTTTCCCGATTGAATAAAATACGCTTAAAAGCGCAAAATAAATTTTGCACTCCAAGCGAAGCAAAATAAATTATGGTTGACAATTAAAATAAAAAGAATTCATCATACCACTCACTTTCTTAAGTTCACTTCTGTTATTAGGCAACTTCTTGTTTCTCAAGTTCTTGTTCTGAAAACGCGTTTTGTAGACGCTTGGGAAGAGTCCTTATATTTTTGCTTTCCTTTTGCCATCCGTGATATTTTTGGCGACATAATTCTTTTTTATCCTGAACGCATTCATTAAATATTGCAAACTTAGCAACGGTTGTCACCCCTCTAACATAAATACCAAAAATATTTTGAAGCAGACTATCAGTTTTTAAGGCTTCATCAGCAATACCATCTATCAAACCTATAAAAGCATCTCTTAAGGCGGTATCTATGGAATATTCTTGTTGCAGTGCCAAAGAGACACCACCACTACATGCTGCTCCTCTAAAAGGAAGAGGAATTTCTTTTGCTTCCATGCTACAAAACTCAGCACCAAGTGCTGAAACACCACAAATTAATTTAGCAACGGGTTCTTCTTCATCAGGGGCACACGCATCCTCTGGTTTTGTGGGTGCTTTAATAGAAGTGAGAAGGGGGCAATTTTGCCTGTTGTCAACATAATTATGTTGATGAAATAAACGTTTATTTTCTTTTAAACGTTTTTCATCAGCACTGATTTCGTTTTTCAAGCTGTTATATCTTGACCAAAGCGTATTTCTAAAACCCGAATTTCCTTGCAAATTGCTTAAGGTTTTTCCATCCTTATCCACTACGTAAAGGCATTCGTTAGCCTGTTGAGATGATTTTGGTAAATGGAAAACAATCTGACTACTATGTGAATCCTCTGCTTTCGTAACCAAGCCGCTTGAACTCATTAGTTCTAATGGTTTTGAGGGCTTTTTGTCCAATTCCACATAAATACTTCGATGGTTTCCTTTAACAGATTGAATAGTGGGCGCACAACCGAGCAAGGTTATAGAAGATATAACAACAAGAAAAAAGAATATTATCTTTTTCATTGGTGCCTCCTCATTTGATCTAGCCTACATTCGTTATAGCATTTTGCCTTAAATAAAGACAGGCTCGTAGCTCGTAGGGTGGGTAAACGGGCGGCAATGCACTTAATATAAACCCAGATTTCACCGCCCGTTTGCCCACCATTTCTCCTCGTAGCTCGTAGGGTGGGTAAACGGGCGGCAATGAACTTAATATAAACTCAGATTTCACCGCCCGTTTGCCCACCATTTCTCCTCGTAGCTCGTAGGGTGGGATCGCTTAGCGGCAATGAACTCAATATAACCCCCTACCTCACCGCCCGCTTGCCCACCATTTCTCCTTCAAGGAATAAAAATAGTGTGAAAAATAAACCAAGAAATGTGTTGATATTTAACACCCCACCTCAATGCTATCAAGGAAAGATTAGCTTAATAAATTTCAAGAATAAACGGGCAAACTAAAGTTTGCACTCCAAGTTAGGCTGTTGATAAAGAGCTTCTTTACGCTAAAAAGTTATTGTATTGTTTTAAATAGGTGAGATGGGCGATGATGGTGGGCAAGCGGGCGTTCAGATTCAGGGGCAAAATTTGAGTTCAATACCGCCCGCTTACCCACCCTACGAGACATTGTGGAACAAAAATAGATAACCCTTTTTTCCTGCCAATCATCTCTTTATCAAGAGCCAACTCCAAGCTAATCCTACCGAGTACCCAGGAATGGATACCATTTATCACGATATTGCGTCTTACCCCGTCTATTGAAGTCAGTTAAACGATAACGTTTCTTATCAGCACTGATTTCTTCGACAAAACCGACATGTCCATGTGGAGAGTTAGTCCAAACCGCAACGAGTCCTTTTCTGCGATATTGCATCGGCAAAGTTTGAGTATTGGTGCAATGCCAAGTTCCCCCTAAGAAATTTGTATTTTTCCAATTTTGGGCATCTCGGCCAGATCGTTTCCAAAACGCATTACGGAATTTGTTGTAAACTGAACTGTCTAAGTCGCCTTTATCCACCAGTTCCATAACTCGGCCGTAAACATACCAGGTACATTGTCCTGTTAAATATTGTGAGGCTGAATTTTTAAAAGCGTTATCAGTTGTCGCAAAGCGAGAAGTTGAAACGGTTGATTTAATATTTGTTGGCGAAAAAGTATCCCCTGCATTGACGTGCGCGATGCAAATTAAGAGGCCTGGTAGCCAAATGATAAATCTTGCTTTTAGTAGGTGTTTTATAAGTGATTTCATTTCTATTATCTTGATTTGTCAATTTATTTTGAAATTGGAATGCATGTTATTTTGCTTGTACTAAAAGCCGTAATGACAAGTAAAGAATGCGTTTGGGCGAGCTAAATGAGGCTCAACAATGTGGTGCATTGCGAACTTGGCATGGAAAGGCCTACCTGTTTTTTCAGTTATCAGTTATCAGTTATCAGTTATCCGTTATCAACATGATATCCAATATGTGCAATGCCAACTTATGTCTCTGACAAACTATACGTTAACATGACTCACAATTTCTGATATGATATTAAAAGTTTAAATTTATATTTAAGTCACTCATTTTTAGAGTTGCGCATTTTAGCGTCTCAATAAAAATTGTCATCTGATGGATGTTCGCTAAATTGCAATTTGCGAATCTCAGTGACTCATTTTTAGAGTTGCGCATTTTATCGTCTCAATGAAAATTGTCATCTGATTGATGTTCGCTAAATTGCAATTTGCGAATCTCAGTGACTCATTTTTAGGGTTGCCCATTTTATCGTCTTTTTTTGATTTTTATGCTTCATCCATGCAACCCCAGGTTGCACCTGGGGCTATTCACATTCAACCCCTACAGGGTTGTGCATTTTAATTTTTTTGATTTTTATGCTTCATCCATGCAACCCCAGGTTGCACCTGGGGCTATGATCTCGCTACGCTCGTTACTGCGTTTCACATTCAACCCCTACGGGGTTGTGCATTTTAATTTTTTTTGATTGATTTTGTATTTAGCTTCGCTGACCTTCGGTTCATGCAATCAAAAAACGCTATAAAAAAGGGGGCGGCAATAACAATACCCACTTTACAGACAGATGATGTTCACTATTTTGCTATTCAATTGCCGGTTATCCCGCACAACCCCGAAGGGGTTGAATATGAAACTTCGTTGCCGAGCGTAGCGAGATCATAGCCCCAGGTGGCAACCTGGGGTTGCCAAAAGTGATGTGATAGAACGCTGATTTTCTGATTCGAGTATTTGAATGTCTCAATGAAAATGCTCATCTGTTTACCAAACTATAAAAGATTCAATGATGTCTCAATCTGTTTGTCTTTACAGTGAACTTGAACCCTATAGTGGTTCGATTCGTCATGATCCATCAGATTTGCCGCGTCTGATTGGGGATTTGAAATTTTCATGTTTGTTTTATGATGTGGTTGTGTTGCATCGTAGAAATCTATGGGAACATCCTCTGACATTGCCCGCTTTTGAAAGACTTGCTCCATTTGTTCAAAGTGCTCAATTATGGACAAGTGCGAACGAATCCGATGGTTTACCTGTGGATTACGTTGAGGAAAAAGTGCAAAAATTAGAAGCATTTTTTGGCAAAGGCTATCTCAAAAAAATAAACGCGGAGAATGATATTAAAGAAAGGTGGTTGCGTATAACCCCTCCCGGTGATTGGATGAATCCTCGTCGATGCGTTAGTGAACAAGCGGCTTGTGTATTAAAAAATATTGCTGATTATCTGTCTAAATTTGAAGATAAAAAATTCAGACAGCTACACCCTTTACTTAATTTAGTTGAACGTATGCGGGCTGACAAAGATTTCGATAAAGAAAAGACTCTAGCCAAGGTGGGAACATTACGTGGCCTACTTGATCCCGCTGATTTATCTGAAATTGCGACGTTGATTCAAACAGAATTTGTCAGAGCCGGTGCAAACTTTAATGATAATGCCGTTATTTATCCTGGTCAATCTGTTCAATGTCTGACAAATCCTCACTTTGAACCACTTCCGTTTGATCACCAAAGATTGCACTATCTCAAAAAACGCATTAACAGTGTGGGTTTTAATTTAGATGAATTAATCAATTTGCCTGTGCCGATGTTATTTGATATGGCCCAATCTCCGCACTGGCGAACTATCAGAAATGCGTTGTTGAAAGAGAGTTTTGATGCAGACATTGAAGAAGAAATGCGTTCGGTTTTTAGCACTCATCTGAGTTTTCAGAACAAAGTGGAGAAACTATTAAATCTCTCCTGTCATTTTCAGGAGGTTGATAATTCAAAGCCTGATTTATCTCCTCTTTTCATGCCCTCGCCTTGGGGATTAGTGAGCCAATCTTTATTGGGCAGTGCGCGTGTTACCGCATCACTCAACCGGAACAAAGCCAGCAAAAGCTTTATTTTAGATTTAGAGAGGCGTGTGCTTTATGATGAGAATTTACCGAATGTTCAAGTTAAACTCTCTGCACAAGAGACGCATTTACTATCCCTTCTAGTGAAGGAAAAATCTGGTTTAACTGTTGAGCATATTAAGCAGCTTTGCTTGGAATTGGATTTGATCACCTGGAAAACATTAAAATGGGAATCTCAAGCCAAACTAGAGTCAGAGCGTGGTGAGAGTTTTTTTCTATTAAGGGATAAAGTTTATCAATTAAAATCCGGCCTCAATAAGAAACTTAAACGGCTTGGTTTAAGAATCGCAGGTGAAAAGGGAGAATGGTACTTGAATAGTAATTCAACTGATAAAGACTTTGTTGTCAAAGTGTATGGCACAGCTTGGGAAGAAGGCGTTGAACAGAAAGAGAGGCCGGAACCGCCTAAAGGTTTATCAAAACAATCTCAAGCGATTTGGGAATGCTTATCGCAAGACTATCCCAACTTTGTTCATGGGAAAAGATTGGCCGATGTGCTTAAAAAAGAATGGCATGAGAAAACTCAAAAGCAAATTTCTGATGCCATTTACAAATTGAAACAACGCTTAAAGAATGAGCCGTGGATGATTAAGGTTAGTTCGATGGGTGAATATGCGCTTGTGCGAAGATAACCGGAATAATACTTTTTGCTGGGCGCATTCCCAAAAAAAGGTCATTATCTCAGGCCTTCGCAAAATAAATTTGGAACGAAAAAAGAAGCAAAATGAATTTTGCACTCCAAAAGAAGCAAAATAACATGCATTCCAAAAGAAGCAAAATCAATTTGGAACGAAAATAAACCACAATAAATGAGCGGGATGGTGGGCAAGTTCGTTTCGAGGCGTCGAAACGAACTTACCCACCCTACATTTACCCGTAGCAATCGTAAAATGCTTTGAAGGTTTTCTGTTGAGATGAGGTGTCTAAAACCGAAAAAACGATTTTTTGAAAATAGCCCCAAAATGCTCCTTGAGGGTAAAGATGTTCGTAGAAGGTTTTGGCTACCCTTTCAGGATCGTTTCTAAACACGCCGCTTCCCCAGGCCCCTAATACTAAAGCATCACACCCAGAAGAAGCCGCTAAGCTTAGGATTTTTGAACTCCGTTCCTGAAGCACTTGGGGTATTAAGCTTATATTGTGAGGTTGTTTATGATAAATTGCGCTAGCATTGGGAGCGGGGCTGGTTATGAAATCAACTGAATACGGTTCATCCAAAAGGGTGCCATTATCTTCTCGAAAGATGGGGCAACGGGGTGAGTGAATCATATGATCTGAATAGAGGCAAGTTTTTTGGGAACGGTGATAATCATAATATAAGGGGCATTCCAATAAACTGTGATATAAACCGGAACTGCGGGCTAAACTCTCTTCTTGAGCATGAGCGCCGTTGAGAAACCCGCCACCTGGGTTTTTTGCGGAAGCAAAATTTAATACGCCAACACGCTGATAACCTTCAACCTCAACTAAACGTTTGGCTCCCACTAAGCTGGTTTCATTCACAACTTCAAAAATCGTCTGGGAATAAGGCTTTGTTCCTGATAGCACGTCTTCTCGCACCTTGCCCAGCATTTCTGGCGTATAGCATTGGGTTTGTTTAATAGACGAATTCAGTTGAGCCATCAAGTTGACTGTCATCCCTTCGCTGGTGTGATAAAAACCTTGCTTTAAAATCTGTACTGTTTCGGATGCTATTTGTTTTCTTCGCATGGTAATTAACTCTGTGAAACTCTGTGTTCCTCTGTGTGCCCTGTGTTGAAAAAAACACTACGCTGTCTACGAAACCAAGGTAGGATCAATATCATCATCAATCCAACCAATAAGTAAAATCGTTCATGCCATAATTTTTGAACCATTTTATCTTGCCCAGCTTCATTGAGACTGTGTTCCACTTCCCCTAAAATCGCTTGAGTATCTTCGCGACGATAATCGGCTTTTCGATAAATACCGCGCCCTGCTACGGCTAATTGACGCAAAGCGTCTTCATTTAAACGAGAAATGACGACTTCTCCATTCGCATCTTTTTGCCATGTGCCCTCTTTGACTGGAATAAAATCGCCTTGTGGTGTGCCTACGCCTAAAGTGTGCAGGTAAAATTCACCTTTTTCTACTTGTGCTAAGCTTTTTTGTAAATCATTAGCTTCAAATTCACCATCACTGATTAACAAGAGATGAGGCTGGTTTGCGGTTTCCTCTCCGGTTAGCCAACGGGCCGCCGTTTCAAGCGCGGGTGCGAGACGACTGCCTTTTATCGGTAATAAGTCAATATCAATTTCATACAATAAATGCCGTAAAGTCTGATAATCATCCGTCAGCGGGGCTACTAAATGTGGAATCCCTGCAAATACCATGAGCCCAATGTCAATATTCTCTTCTTTATCAAGGAGTTCTTCAATATCTTGTAGGGCTTGTTCCAAGCGTGAATGCGGTAAATCTTTAACACGCATGGATTCTGATAAATCCAGTAAAATCATAAAATGAGCGCGTTGTCTAAAGACTTCTTGTTCTTCATAATCCCAACGCGGGCCCGCTAAGGCTAATACTCCCAATAACCATAATATCACCCACATTGTCGTAAAACGCAGCCTTTCCCGAATCAATGGGGATTGGGGGGATTGATTGATCAACAAATGGGGTAATAAATGGGGTTCGGCAAAATCATGTATTCGCCGATAATAAGCAAAACGGCGTTTCACTAACCAGGCTAATAACAAAACGAAAATAGGCACAAGTAATGCCCATAACCACTCAGGATGTGCAAATTCAAATTCTGAAAAATTCATGTTGTCTTTATCACCTCAATCTTATCAGTTATCAGTTTCACATTTCACGCTAAAGTTTCGCTCCGCGAAACTTTAGCGTGAAATACAGTTTTGCGCGCAAAACTTTTGCGTGAAAATCAGTTTCACATTTAGCTTCGCTGGCCTTCGGCTCACGCGCTTTGTGTAGCGAAGCGAAACTTTAGCGTGAAATAAAGTTTTTGCGCGCAAAAACTTTTGCGTGAAAATCAGTTTCACATTTAGCTTCGCTGGCCTTCGGCTCACGCGCTTTGTGTAGCGAAGCGAAACTTTTGCGTGAAAATCAGTTATCAGTTATCAGTTATCAGTTATACTCAAAGAGGTAATAAACTTAACTTTTTTTTCAGGAGTTTAGGGAATTGTAGGGTGGGCTTTGTATTTTTAAAGCCCACCAAATTGATAGAAAAATTGTAGGGTGGGCTTTGTATTTTTGCTGCCCACCGGCCTGCCCGAAGCATGGCGCGATTTTCAAAGCCGCCTTCATATATAGCGTTTCCCGATCTCATGACGTACAGTTATATCAAGAAAATCGAACCGCAAAATCAATTTGGTTTGAAAATCAGGCCGCAAAATAACAGGCATTCCATTCGGGCCGCAAAATCAATTTGGAACGATAATGATTTGTACTTCATTCAATCGGAAAACGCTATACATAATGGGCGCATTCCCAAAAAAAGAGTCATTATCAATCTTGGCTGTTGCAAAATAACAGGCATTCCAATCACCGTCGCAAAATAACAGGCATTCCAATCACCGTCGCAAAATAACAGGCATTCCAATCACCGTCGCAAAATAACAGGCATTCCAAAGCCTTCGCAGAATCACCGAACCGAGGGTATAGATGTTCAAAAAAATAATTTCATACCAAGGGGTATTTATCGCCTGTTATGTCAGTCATAAAGAGATGAGATAAGTGATTGATTTTATTATATATTATATTTTGTTAAGATACCGTAGGGTGGGTAGCGTGTTTTTGTGCCGGCCCCATTTGACATATGAATAATATACCGTAGGGTGGGTAGCGTGTTTTTGTGCCGGCCCCATTTGACATATGAATAATATACCGTAGGGTGGGTAGCGTGTTTTTGTGCCGGCCCCATTTGACTACTATGAATCTCTCACATAAATTCGCAATAGCTGTAAAATCAACAAGGCTAACATGGCAACCCCTAAGGGCCATTGATATAACGGGGTGCGTTGTACATAGACGCGGCTTTCAGCCTCGGTTTGTTGCAAGGTGTTATCAATATGATTGTAAATATTGGCTAGGGCGTTGAGATTAGAAGCGGGAAAATAAGCGCCTTGTGTGAGTTTTGCAATTTGTTTTAAGGGTTTTTCATTCAATCCCCGTCTGAACATATTACCTTCTCCACCGACACCAATGGTATAAATGCGAATATCATATTGCTTAGCCAATTGTGCGGCGCGTAAGGGTTCTAAACTACCGGCGTTGTTATCGCCATCAGTGAGTAAAATCAGTATCCGCGAACCTTCAGGCCGATCACGCAATTTTTTGACGGCCAAACCAATGGCATCGCCAATAGCCGTTTCTCGTCCGGCCATGCCGATCACGGCTTTTTCTAATAAAGTTTGTACAGCCAGATTATCGAGCGTCAAGGGGGCTTGCAAATAGGCTTGATCGGCAAATAAGATCAAGCCAATACGATCACCGATACGACGTTCAATAAACGGACTTAATACTAATTTCACCGCATCCAAACGATTGATCTGCTGTCTGCGGCGAGTCAAAAAGTCGGGCGTTTCCATTGATCCCGATAAATCGACAGCTAACATTAAATCATAGCCCGTTTGAGTGACTTCAATATGCTTATCCAACCATTGTGGATACATCAATGCGATAACGAGGCTTATCCAACATAAAGTAAGGAAAAAGCCTCGCCATTGTAGACGGCGGCGCGTTTGAGAAAAATCCAGTTGTGCAAAGGCTTGTTGTATGCGCTCAATTGCGGGTAAGCGTAATTGAGGTAAGGGCTCTGCGCGACGAGAGTGTGTAGGCCAAAAGCGCCACACGATGAGTGGTAAAGGTAAAAGTAAAGCTAACCAAGGCCATTGAAATGTAAACATGTTTTTTTTTGTATGCTTTTTTCAACTGTGTTGCGTTAAAAACGCAAAATATACCTATATTAATATAAAATAACACTAAATAAAGAGTACCGTTAACCTTTTGATATCTATTCATGTCATTTGATCTTGACTTGTCAAATTGTCGGCTAATTGTACATTAGACAATTGCTCCAAGGGCAATACGATGGCAATTCACCTTGCCCCATGCCCAAACCTGACCGGTTTTCAAAACCTGTCAGGTTTTTATGGCGATACGCATGTATTTGTGATGCAATTTGGTTTTAAAACCAGGCTCAAAATCATGTTTTAACATGCGTTGCCCATGCACTTCAAGGATACGGCTGCCAGCTTAGGATAGAACAAAAAACAGTTAAAATATATACTGCACGCGAGCACAACTTAAACTTATTGCTAGTATTAAGTCAATCTGTTTATTTCGTTAATCCGCTATACTAAACTAATAGATGTTAAGTCCACACTTTAACTCAGCTTGATTTATGATTGTAAAGAGCCTATCTTTGCAACGTTTATTATAATCATTCACTTTAAGAGGAAATTTTTAATGACTAATACCAATCCTTATACAAGCCCAGAGGCTTCATTAGAAAACGCACAGGATGCCGAAATGAGGTATGGCGGCTTTTGGCTTCGCGTGATCGCGTCCATTATTGACGGTATTCTGATACAAATTGTGGTGTTTGTTGGTGCATTTTTGGTAGTGATGCTTGTGATGGGAGAAGGAACAGAAGAATCATTGCACATCATCGCCAATTTAGTTGGCCTTGTGATTAGCTGGCTGTATTACACTCTGTTGGAATCATCCAATTGGCAAGCGACTATCGGTAAAAAAGCGCTTGGGCTCAAAGTGACTGACTTGCAAGGCCAGCAAATTGGCTTTGGACGGGCCAATGCGCGTTATTGGTCAAAGATTTTATCGGCCTTGATTCTGATGATAGGCTTTTTGATGGTGGCCTTCACGGAAAAGAAGCAAGGATTGCATGATCTGATCGCCAGTACTTTGGTAATTAAAAGCTAGTGCAGGATAGCGAAAATATCCATACTACCTAGCAACTAAAAATGGGCAACTTTTCCCGTCATTATCCGAAAAGCTGAATGAAAACAAAACTCTTGTTATCCAACCCACGTTGGTTATTCGCTATAGCTGTTGGATTACTTGCACTACACCCGTTGATATGGCTGATTAACACTTGGATTAATCCCGCTTACCAATCCAATGGATTTTTAGTCGCGTTACTCGTTGCGGGTTTATTGGTATGGAGTCTTGCCCCTTCTAGATCAACCCCTCAACATCCGACAACGACCAAAATCGCCTTCATCTTGCTGAGTTTAACAGCCTTAATACGTTTAATCAGCCAAATTTTAGGGGTCAATGTCATTGGCGCACTAGCATTAATAGTCGATGTATACGCACTGGGCTTATTATTGAGATTGCACCTGCGGCAACGAGCGATTTCACCGTTTTGGTTAGCCGTCTTATTTGGTTTTGCATTGCCATTAGAACACATCATGCAACACACCATAGGTTACGGTTTACAATTGATATCGGCAATGGGTGCCTGTCAACTTTTAAATTTGGGTGCTGAACCGGTGCATTGTGAAGGAGTCAGAATCTTATTAGCGGGCAAAGATGTCTTAGTAGATTTACCCTGTTCCGGTGCCAGAGGTTTATTATTATTATTCATTCTCTTTAGTGCGTTAGCGACGATTACTCGCCCTAGTTGGCTTTATGCGATTTTCGGTATTGTGATAACGCTGATGGCTGCCTTCATTGTCAATATGATACGCATTGTATTATTAGCGATTGGATTGGCTTATGCAGACAACTTCAGTAGCATTGACGTTATGGCGCAACCTTATCATGATCTGATCGGATTGACAGCATTAGGTATCGGCATAATACCAATCGTTTGGTGGGCGATGAAAGTACCCAAACCCATTTCTCCTCACTTTCCTGTATCAAAGGAAACAGATTTTTGGGTGCCATCAATTCAGCCAGTCCGCTTTATTGCTATCAGTTTTCTTCTCCTCGCTATACTGATTATCAATTTACCGATTTATCCAATAGATGTCGCACGAAAAATAGAATCGCCAGTGCTACCCAATTTCATCAGTCATTTTTCAGCCATTCATCACAATTTGTCGCCTTCTGAACAGCATTATTTTACTCAATACGGTGGTGGTGCGGCAAAAGCCAGTTATGGGCCTTATGGTTTATTAATGGTCAGTACTTCCGCGCCTTTACGCCATTTACATACACCGCTTGAATGTTTATCCGGTGCCGGTCATAAAGTACGTTATGTAACCTCTATTTATAGGCCTTTACCGACAGCTATTTACCATAGTATCGATCCACAAGGCCAACAATGGTACATTAGAGTCACATTTTTATCCGACAACGGCATGACAACCCCTTATGTTTCTGAAGCAGTCTGGCAGTGGTTAAAAAATCGAAATATCACTTGGACAATGGTACAACGAATCGCGCCTTTTGATATGCCAAACAAAGAGATAGAAACATGGGATATTGCCGTATCAAGGGCCTTGGAATTACCCTTTACGCAATACCTTTTTTGAAAGAATTGGGATATTAGCCACGGAATGACACAGAAAGCACGGAATATTTCCGTGTTTTTCCGTGTTTTTCCGTGGCAAAATCTGCACTCCGAGATCACGGCTCGAAATCGCAACAAAGGATGAAAAACTATGTTGAACTCAGTTCAAAAATCAATTTTGCTAATAGGTTTTAGTATTGTATCCATTACTCACGCCGAGATTGATAGAGACAAACTTGGTGGTAGAGTAGAAGCGGTTACTTCCAGCGGAGAGACTTTAATTTTTCCGACGCTGAAAACCGATATTGATGTTGATATTCAAGGCAATTTAGCCCGTGTCAGTGTCCAACAAACCTTTGCCAATCCCCTCAATACACCGCTTAACGTGACTTATTTATTTCCGCTGAATAAAGAGGCTGCCGTTTACAAAATGGTAATGGAAGTTGGCCAAGAAGTGGTTCAGGCTCAAATTAAGAAAAAAAAGGAAGCCCAAGCCACCTTTAATCAAGCGAAACGAAGAGGTCAAAGTGCCGCCTTGTTAAAACAACAGCGTCCCAATATGTTTATCCAAGACATCGCCAACCTCATGCCCTCCATACCGATTAAGGTGACATTGCATTATGTGCAAACCTTACCCAAAGTAGACGGAGATTATGAACTGGTCATGCCATTGATTGTCGGGCCACGTTTTCAACCTC
>Ga0190344_1000569_pt1 | contig 16984 bp, 16 predicted proteins | sample 48721323_MG_FD_161662 | JGI IMG/M metagenome (GOLD analysis project Ga0190344, IMG submission 161662) | Hydrothermal vent microbial mat bacterial communities from Southern Trench, Guaymas Basin, Mexico - 4872-13-2-3_MG | ecosystem: Environmental > Aquatic > Marine > Hydrothermal vents >... | reverse complement strand
GTTATTACAGACTCCCTGTTAAGAATCCCATCCACAATCACGCTGCAAATCTGACCAAGTACCGGGCTTCTCGCTATTTCGCACGATTACCCACTTGCAGTGCCGAATCTGGTTCACATTACATTATTTAGTCGTCCTTGAAAAAGTTTTTAACTAATTGATAAATATAGCTTTACAAATAGAGAAAATATGCTTAAATTGCAAGGAACTTAAAAAAAGCTAACAAAACCTGGTGATTTATGTTACAAAAAAGACATCCTGAAACAATTGATATGTTCAAATCAAGGCTGGATCAGATTATTAACCTGAACCACCCTATTGCAAAACTTGCAAACAAAATAGACTGGTCATTTTTTGAAAAAGAATACGCTGGTCATTATTCTTTAGACCATTGCAGACCCGGTAAAACAATCCGTTTAATGGTTGGCCTTCATTACTTGAAGCATACTTTTAATGAAAGTGATGAATCGGTTGTTGTTAAATTAATTGAGAATCCTTACTGGCAATACTTTTGTGGATTTGAGTATTTTCAACACAACCCTCCTGTTAATTTTACAATGTTGAGCAAATTCAGGAAGCGCATTGGTCCCAAGGGCATTGGAAAGATGCTTCAAGCTGTTATTGACACAGCAATTAAAATCAAGGCAGTCAACTACCACCGTTAGAAACGGTGGCTTGTAAAAAACCCTGAAAGGTGCAACTATTCCAAATTATCAATATCCAAACAAGTTCTGTTCTTTTTCTTTCTCTTTCCTCTCCTGATATTTTACATACTTACGAATTTTTTCTTCATCAAGACCTACTGTGCTGACACAAAAGCCTCTGCTCCACAAATGTCTTCCCCAATATTTCTTGCCCAATTTCTCATAACGATAAAACAAACTCGTTGTAAGTTTTCCTTTTAGAAAGCCTACTATTCCTGATACACTATATTTCGGAGCTATCGAAATTATCATAGGAACATGATCTGACTGAATATTTAATTCTATTACCTCAAGATTATCTTTCTGACAATGTATAGTTCTATCCTTCTCTACAATTTTCCTGACCGGATAATCGCAATCACCAGCCACAAACCTAAGATAGCTGCAATCAAATATCCTGATACCCCAATAAAATTAAAACCAAATACGAACGGCCCTTTGTCAATCTGAATTATAAAAGATGATCCGACAATAAGGGCTGAAATGATCAAGCTGAATGATAAGCGATTGCTCGCTTTATCTAATTCCAAAATAAAATGTTCCAATCCTCTATGTTCAAATTTAATATTTAAGTTATCTCTTTTTATTTTTCCTATAATTTCTCTTAAATCTTCTGGCAGTGTTTTGACAAGACGACTAAAATCTTCCAATAAAGAAACAAATTCTTTTAAATTACGGCGGGGATCTAATTTGCGGACCATCAATTTTTTAACATAAGGTGTGGCTAAAGCAAAAAAATCAAAATCAGGATCCAGTACTCTGCCTACACCTTCCTCAGTAATAAGCGCTTTTGCCATTAATGCTAAATCAGGTGGCAGCATAATGTGATGCTTCCGGATAATTTCCATTAATTCTTCAACAACCTTACCAATATCCAATTGGTACAGAGGAATCTGATAATACCGATCCAGAATATCCGTCAAATCTGTCTTTAGTCCTCTAACATCCATTGAAGTTTCTATAACACGAATATCATTGAAAACGCGGATAATTTTATTAACATCTTTTTTAACTATAGCTGTAAGAAGGTTTCCTGCTGCTTCCATTAGTTCATCATCAAGGCTGCCCATCATTCCATAATCTATCGGGGCAATAACATTATTCGGAAGAATAAAAATATTCCCTGGATGCGGGTCAGCATGAAAAAAACCGTACTCAAAGACCTGCTTCAGAATGGCCTCTGCTCCATTAACAGCAATAATTTTTCTATCTAAACCTGTGTTCTCTATTTTTTCTAATTCCGAAACTTTGATACCGTCAATGTATTCCATTGTCAGCACCCGTTCCGTAGTTAATTCCCAAAAAACAGCAGGCACATAAACAGTATCGTCTTCTGCAAAATTTCTGCGAAAGCGTTCAATATTTCGCCCTTCTCTAATAAAATCCATTTCGCTGCGTATTGTACTTGCAAATTCCTGCACAATTGCTCTTGGATTAAAGAGTTCGCTTTCTGGAATGTGTCTCTCGATCAGTCCCGCTAAATCAAAAAGAATGTTTAGATCTGTTTCAATGACATTTCGGATATGCGGGCGCTGAATTTTGACGACCACTTGTTTACCATTTGTTGTAACAGCCCGATGAACCTGTGCGATTGATGCAGCAGCGAGGGGTACGTCGTTGAATGAGGTAAACAGTTCTTCTACGGGTTTACCCAATTGCATTTCAATTTCTTTTTTAGCTTGATCCACGGGAAATGGCGGTACTTCATCCTGCAGCTTTTTGAATTGGTTAATAAAATTTTCCGGTACAAGATCGGGTCGCACACTCAGCATTTGTCCTAATTTGACAAATGTTGGTCCTAATTCCTCTAACGCAAGACGAAGACGCTCAGCAGTTGATATTTTCTCCAACTCCTGCGCTTTAAATTTTGGTATTATTTTTTTGCTTTGCTGGATATAATAATCAATTCTTAACTTACCGAGCATATCGTCAAAACCATACCGCAGCAAAATTTTTATTATCTGACGATAACGCTTGAGATTACGATAGGTACGGGTAAATTTATTTGCTTGCATTATAATACCTCAAAAAAGATTTCTCAATTGTAATGGCAAATACAGCAGCAGCTCTAAAATAAGACCATTAAAGATACTGCTGCTGCAATATACCGGTACAATCACAGGATCAAATCATTTCTTTTTTAACTCGTCTATCTTTTTTTCCAATCTCTCAAAATCTTGTTTGGTAGGAATTCCTAATTTTTCGATAGATTTGTTAACCTCATCGCTGATTTTTTCCAAAATGGCTTTTTCCTGTTCTTCAGCTTTTTCCAGCAAGTCATGAACTGCTTTAGAACGATTATCTTTTGTTAGTTCGCCTTTTTTAATAAGTTCATCAACGATATCTTCTGCTTTTTCTTTTGTGATTGTCATTGCTCCCAATCCCATTAAAACGGTTTTTTTAAATAGGTCAAACATGATTTGCCTCCTTGAAAATTATAGGTGTTTTATGGTACATTTTTTTATCACTGATTTAACAGCTTAAGTTCAAGCAATAAATGCGACAGTTAGTGATCGAGGATCAATTGTGTTAAATTAGCAATTAATCCAAAAAATAGGTGTTCACTAACTGGAGCAGAAAATGGCTTGGCCATAATCAATTCTTGCTCAAAGATACAAAATTTTTGTGTATAATGAAACGGGTATTCCAAAACGAATTCGTGTCCACTATTCAACTGTTTACTGCGAAATTGCATGAAACAATATCAATGACAAAATAATCACCATCACTTTATTATTCACCTGAACCTAAAAACAACTTATTGTAAGACCTTTACTATTTAAAATTAAAAACTATACCTGACTTTCACGTAAACTTCATCATTCTTTTTAACCCGCCCAAAGACAGTTGTGCTTTTACCTTCAATAATATGGCCTCCAATTATTATTTCAGCATTATCTACCGGATAATAAGTAATCTCTGGTCCATACAGGATTGCATAATTATCTTTTATTTCGCTAAAGTCTTTAATCTCTAACCCACCAGCAATCGAAGTTATTTTAAGCTTATCATTTAATAACTTCTTTTCAGCACCAAACATGAAGTAATCTTCAAGATTCTCTCTGCCCCGCTCGTGAATAAATCCATGGAGATATTGGCAGTTAAGATAAATTCCGTTCTTAAAGGAATAATCCATCCCAATAACATATTTCATATAGGGTTCATCATCAAGAGCAAGGGATGTCTGGATGCCGTAACCAAAGGCAGAAAGGTCTGTGGTCATTTCTGTTTTTTCAGGAAAGAAAATGGCGCCTTCTGCCCATACTCCAATTTTACCAAGAGATCCTGCCATATCTAACCCGAACACCTGCATCCTTTTATAGGCCAGAGTTGTAGCTATATCCACTGCACCAGTTAAATTTACCGGAGTCAAACCCACGTTAGTTACTATAGGAAGATCGTCCCAGCCATACAAATAACTCATTGAAAAATCATAACCAAAGAAATTCTTTGCTATCTTGAATGCAGCTGTGAAGTTTTTTAATGTATTTTCCGGAGTCTGGATTTGATCTTCCAAATTATTCTGGGTAAAGCCTGGCGGCAGAGCTAATTCGGGAGAAAGCGCCTGCGCCCAATCTTGTGTCGGGAGTACGGCAGGTATAAAAACCGGGATATAAACACCAGTCAGCGTGTAATCACCAAGATAATAACTCGCTTTAATAGCATTTGAACCAAGATGCCGACCGAAATCCCAGATGTCCTCCAGGTCGTAGGGATTCAGATTATCAGTAGGATTAAGTTTATCTGCCGTGCCCCAGGCGATCCGCTGCCTGCCGATTCGAATATCCAGATCAGGAAGCAGGAAACCATAAAGGTCCAGATATGCTTCCCTGAGGACCATGTTCCATGGTTGAACCTTGTCTTTTTGGCGTGCCATGAGATCAGCAGATGTTTTTACATCAGAGAACCCGAAGCCCCTCACCCAGAGTTCGCTGTAGATATGCGCGCTTTCAGAGAGACTGGCGTCAATTTGTAAGTCCAGTCGGTTTTCGTTCCAGTAAAAACGCTGGTCTTCAAGAAACACTCTCGTGTCAGTCAGGATATAACCTTTAAGCCCTACCTGTGCCCAAATAGCAGAGGGTATAATTATAAACAACACCATTAAAAAAAATAATTTGTTTCGCATCTTTTACCTCTTCAAATATCTTTGAGTAAATATTTTGTCTTTCAAGCCCGTATCAAATTTTACATCACTCAATAGAGCCCTGGTTCTGTGGTCGTCCAGTAGATCATATATCTCGAACTCTTTAGCGATCCAATAATTTCCAACTTTTTCAATCTTTTTTCTTTCCATGCGTTTGACAAGTTTTCCGCTCTTGTCATAATATTCAATCTTGATTTGATAAAAGTTGTCCGCTCTAATCCACATTACCAGTTTGCTGTAGTCTTTCTGGAGCCCGTTTTTAGGTGTTAATTCAAGAACGAATACCTTTTCTGACTTCTCGATGAATTTAGGATCATACTCCGCGGCGTAGTTGAGCGTTCCCATATCATCATAGGTCATGTCCGTACCAGCGAATTTCTGGTTCTTGATATGTCCCGCGATTCGGCGAACTTTTTTAAAGGCAGGAAGATAAAGATACATCATGTCATTGGGAAGATCCAGAAAGGCTATTCCTCTCTGGTCGGCAGGCGAGAGAAATTTGATAATCCTTTTCTCTCCACCTTTCTGGAGCATCCTTAACTCCCTTTCCTTCTCATCACCATTGCCTTCGATGAGTACTAATTTCATCTTAATGTCCTGATCTTTCGGGGCGTTGATTACAGCATCACTCTTCTTCAAAATTTCCAGCGCCGATGGTTCCTTTGTTTGCCCTGAAACAAAAGCCGTTAAAATCAACATTGTCATAAGCAGAATAATTCGTTTCATCGTTTTCCTCCATTCGTTTTGATAATTATTTTCGTTTGAATTTATTTGAAATCGCCTCAAAACCACCTATATTACCTATAAATTTTGCCTTTGTAATAAGAAGCAATGATGGCAGAATGGTAATAGAGGCCAAAGCACTGATGAGCATCGTCAGTGCGATGAGGTAGCCGAAGCGCTGCATAGGGACGATTTCCCCAAAAAGCAGCACTAAAAAACCCATCATAACGGATAATGCATTAATGATGATTGCTTTTCCGGTTGTCTCCAGGGTCTTGTCTAGAGCTTCCAGTTCGGTTTTACCTTGTGCATGTTCAGTCTTATATCTGCTTGTAAAGTGGATTGTGTAGTCAATGCCAATACCCACTGCCACGCTGCCGATGAGGGCAGTAACAATATCAAGAGGAATCCGGAAGATAGCCATGATCGTAAAATTGACAAGTATCGTCAAAATAATCGGGGTAATTGAGATCAGTCCGCCAATGACTGATTTGAGGCGGTAGGAAAGAATCAGGAATACGAGGGAAATGGCAATAAAGAGACTGAATGCCTGGCTTTTTATAATTTTTTTGTCAAGATCCACATAAATAATAGGCATCCCCGTCTGTTTCACGGATAGTTTGGTTCTGCTTTCAGTATCGGTTTCGCCCGTCAGGGTTGTATATTTTGAATAGGAGATAGCTGTCTGATTCTCGTTTATCTCCCAGACATCATCACGCAAGTCACTCAGAAAATTTTCGTCATCTGCCAAATCATCGGGCAGATAAGGTTTAATCTCTAAAATCAGATGATTTACCCTCTCTTCCGAGATTTCATCCGCAATAATTACTCCGATTGATTCGGATGTATAATCAAGCACATCCGGGTTATCAACGTATAGAGAGCTTGGAACCACTTTTCGCAAAATGGTAGAAATATCATCCTCACTTGTTTTACCCAACCGTAAACTGTTTTCGATTTTATTGATTATCGCGGCAATAATTTTGTCCGACTCAATGAGAATATCTGTTTCTTCGCTTTTAAGATAAGCAGTAGTTTTATCCGCTATGGCGTCTATTAAGGCACTGTCAAACTGGTTACTGTCAGACAGCACCGCGGCAGCAATGACTCTCTTTAACTCGGGATTGTTAATGTCCCATGTGAGTCCACGTTTTTGAATGTCCCAATTTATCAGGGAAAGTATTCGCTCAACCCGCTCTTCTGTTAGTTTTGCTGCCAAATCAGGGGAAGCGATAGAAAATTTTGTTGTAATCAAATCCGTCCTTAGATCGTGATGGATATAATTGTCTACTGCTTTTACCAAAGCAAGCATCTGTTTTGTATTTACGGTTCCAAGCTTGGCCTGGATAAGGCCTTCAGTTCTCCTTTAGTAACAAGCTGATCAAGTACTTCATTGCCGTCGAGGAAAAACCAGAGATTTACCACACCTTCTCTGGTATCCGGGATTGTGTAATGTCCGTTCATCACCCAGTTCATTTCGCAGATCAGGTCGGTAATCGATTGAGGATCATGAATGTCTGGCTGTGCATCCAGGAACTTCTCAAGTCTGAGCATCTCCTTGAGTACAAAAGGATCTTTTAAATCCCCTTTTACCAAGATCTGAACGGGGATAGAGCCTCCGAGCCTGTTTTCCATTATCTCCTCTGCCTGACGGATTTCACTCCCCTTTTTAAAATAATCTACCATATTGACCTCACGTTTCATCTTCGGAATCATAAGCAATGAGAATATGACCATTACAACAAATCCAACAAGGATTAGCTTTGTATTTCTGAGCACAAAGCCCGCAAGTTTATCCATGGTTCGTGTTGACCAGTCATTCTCTGTTCCCTTTACTCCTGTATTTACGCGTTTGACTCTAAGAAACGAGAGTACTGCCGGAAGAAAAGTGACTGAGATAATCATGGCAAATGCAACACCAATGGAAGCAAAAATACCGAATTCCCGTATCGGACCCAGACTTGAAGATAAGAATGCGAGGAAGCCAATGAGAGTGGTAACACTGGCAAGAATTATCGGTATGCCAACTTCGCTCAAGGCATCCTTTATTCCCTCTATTTTGCTGTCTCCATGACTAACATCTTCATTGTATTTGGAAAGCATGTGGATGCCGTATGCACTGCCAATTGCAATAAGCAATACCGGCATTCCGTCTGAGATAATAGTGAGGGGAACTTTTAGAAGACTCATAATTCCCATCACCCAGACCGTACTCATCAATACGCAGGACAGTGGCAGTAAGACACCCCTGAGACTCCGGTAACTCATGAAAAGTATCCCCATCACCAAAAGTATAACAATAGGAACAAGCTTCACAATATCAGACTGAATGATATTGACGATAAATATCATCTGAAACGGTATGCCGCCGTAATATATTTTTTGTTTGCCCGCTGTACTTTCAACTATTTTCCTCATTTGTCGGCCCGTAGCTATTTTGTCTGCATCTTCTTTCAGGCGGGCGACGATAACAGCGATTTTCCCATCATTGGAAACAAGACTCCCCCGATACATATCCTTGGAAAGTGTATAATTCCTCAATCGCTTCAGTTCTTCCGGGTCTTTAGGGATATTATTATTGTCAATAAGTTTACCAACCTCAAGCCCCCATTCGGTCTTCTTGATGTCGAGAATATCAGTCAGGCTCATCACATTCGAGACTTCATTCATCTCTTTGAATTTCCTCGTGATCTCATTCACCCGGGTCAAGTTTGCATAACTGAATGCGTTATCACTTTCCAGGGCAACCATTGCGAGTGAGTTTCCCCCAAATTTATCTCCAACTTCATTGAAAAGCATGACACGCGGGTCGTCCTGAGACAAATAGCTCAGAATATCGCTGTTGATTGTGATGTTTTTTAATTGGTAGCCGAAGAATCCTGTTAAGAGTACAGCTATAACGATGATAAAAATCCGATATCGAATAACCAAATCCGCTAGTTTACGCATGTCTTTTTCTCCTTTTTTATCCTCTGTTTAATAAAATAAGGATTTCCTTTCTTATCAGTTCTGTATATTCTTTAATTCTCTCTTTATTAACGTCAGAGAAATCTGCAATAATTGGCTTTCCAATCTTTACCTTAATTTTATATGGTCGAGGTAAAATTTTCTTAAGTGGTAATGCCTTGTCAGCATTAATGATAGCAACAGGTACAACTGGTATTCCTGTCTTGAATGCAATAAAACTTGAGCCATCTCTGAATTCCTGTAATTTCCCATTCCTGCTAATTCTTCCTTCCGGAGCGATAAGAAGGCTCTTCCCTTCCTTTACATTTTTTATGATTACTTGAAGTGATTCTTTACACATAGTACCATTTTTAACCGGAACACCATTAACAAGATGGGACAGACTCCCCTCAATAAATCTATTAAAAAAATTTGACTTGAATGGCACGATTATAGGTTTTTTTATTGCAGCAATAAGTATCGGCAAATCCAGAAAACTGAAATGGTTCGCTGCGAAAATATACTGCTTTTTCTTATCAAGGTTTTCACTCCCCTCAATAGAAAGGCGGTTATAGAATGACAGAAATGCTATCATCATATATCGTAATAACCAGTAGGTCATTTCTCACTCATCTGCTGAGTAAAAAAAGCTAACGTATATAATTCCCCGGTTCCCTGAAAAATCAAGAGAACCGGGGACGGGAGGGAGAAACTCATGAAGTCCCTTTCTTTTGTTCCTTTAAGATCTGATCCAATTTTTTGTTTATCTCTTCTATGTCTTTTCGAGTCGGTATGTTTTGCTTCTTGAAGAATTTCTCTAAAGCAGCATCTATTTTTGCTTCGAGGGCTTTTTTTTCATTTTCAGCTTTCTCGAGCAAATCTTCAAGAATTTTGAGTTTTTCTTCCTCACCAACCTTTCCTTTTTCAATGAGTTCATCGACCACTTTTGTGGCTTGCTCCTTTGTCATAGATAGAAAACCAAGGCTCATGTAAATACCCTTTTCAAATAGATCGTGCATGCTCAATCACCTCCTTTTCTTGTCTGTTATCCTATATGTTTAATATAACATCTTCTTCTTTTATGCTGTCTTTTTTCGAAATATTTCCATAGTGCATGAACTTTATAGTTATTTTCCAGTTCAAAATTTGTTTCGGCCTTGACAAACTTTTTATTAATAATTATCTTCATTATTTCATTGAACATTATAGCATTAACACCTTTTCCCTGCATATCAGGACGCACGCCGATTATATACAAATCTATCACGTCATTATTCTTCATAGCCCTTAACATATGAATGAATCCAAAGGGGAAAAGCCTTCCTTTTGCTTTTTGTAATGCTTTGGAAAACGAAGGCATTGTTATGCCAAAAGCAGCGACTCGGTCATCTTTGTCAAGAATCATGGAAATATATTCAGGGCGAATAAATCCAAAATACTGCTTCACATAAACATCTATCTGTTTCTCAGTCAGAGGAACAAATCCGAAAATATTTTCATAACTCATATTCAGCACATTAAACATATCTTTGGCATAAAGTAAAAGATCTTTTCTCTTTCTTGTTTTCAATACCTTGAGTTTGTTTCTTTGCAATGAAATATTGGCAATCCTTTCAATTTTCTCGGGGACTTTTTTCGGTATTTTTATTTCAAATTCAACCCAGTCTATTTCCTTTTGGTATCCGTGTTTCTCCATATATTCAGGATAATAGGGATGGTTATAAATTGATGCCATAGTGCCAAGCTCGTCGAAACCATCTACCAGCATCCCTTCATAATCGAGATCAGTAAAACCAAGGGGACCTTCTATAGCTTCCATTCCTTTTTCTTTTGCCCAATTTTCTACAGTATCAAGCAGAGCTTTTGCTACTTCCTCATCGTCAATAAAATCTATCCAGCCGAAACGTGCATACTTATTCTTCCATTTGGCAATATACCGGTTATTGATAATTCCGGCGATTCTTCCAACAATTTTTCCCCCTTTATAGGCAAGCCAATATTTTGCCTCACAGAAATCAAAAGCCGGATTTTTATCCTTACGTAGAGTGTTTATTTCATCAAAACGAAGAGGTGGAACCCAATATTTATTTCCAGCATAGAGTTTATAAGGAAATGATATAAATTCTTTCAGATCACTTATGTCTTTTACTTCTTTTATTATAGTCTCCATATAGTCCCCATATTTTTCTTTCCCCTAAATCAAAAAACTTGTAAAGTTTTTTCTGCAGCTTGAGTTCCTGCTAAATAGCTTTTATTACTTTCATAAAAAGCCATAGTAGCAATGTCTTTTACCTCCGGCTTAATTACCAAATCCGGATTAAAATCATTCACATTGAACTCCACAATTTTTCTTGTCATACTGTCAATGCTTATTGATAATTTTTTTATAAATTTCAATTTTATTATCTTTCTATTACCCGGAAAATGTCTGATTATAGGATGAAATTTTTCATTTAAGTATGCCTTTATTTTTTCTTCAATATTAATCTTTTGTGCTGACCATTTCTTTAACCCCAGATAATCATTTAAAATAACAGCACACGTATAATCGGAATGGGTCAACAAATTAACTGGAACCGGATTAACAATCCCGCCATCTATCAGTAATCTTTCCTGATATTTATAGGGTAAGAAAAATCCCGGCAGCGAGATGCTGGCCCTTACTGCCGGCACCAGCTCACCCGTATCAAAAATTACCGGTTCCCCGGTCTTTAAATCTGTAGCAACACACTTAAAAGGGATTTGCAATTCCTCAAATCGTTTAACCGGTAAAATCGTGTCAAGAAATTCTTCGACAACATCCCCCTTAATCAAGCCACCGGTCATGGGATTTGTGAAATCAAAAAACGTCCACAATTTTTTTAAATCAATGCTGAAGGCAATTTCTTTCATTTCTTCAATTGTCAAACCCGCAGCATAGGCAGCCCCGATCATTGCACCTATACTGCTTCCGGAAATTTCATTTATGGCAATACTATTTCTTTCAAACACTTCCAGAATGCCGATATGAGCAATTCCTTTCGCACCGCCGCTGCCTAATGCGATACCAAATTTTTTATGACCAATTTTTTCTTTTAAGTAGTTATTTATTTGTCTCATCAATTTTTATATAACCTTTCTTATCTTTTCAGGTCCGACATACTCAGATTCCCAAATGGGGTCAATAAGTTCTTTTACTTTTTTATCATATTCGAGCAATCCTTTGTAATAACCTTTATCCTTTAATGCAGCCTCTGCCTGTTCGTCTTCTGGTTTGGCTCTGTATTTTTCTATAGCTTCTCTGGCAACTTCGTGATGATCTCTGATAGCGCATGGAACAATTTGATTTCCCACTTCAGCAGCAGGCTTCATGTAACTGTAATCCCTTTGCCACTGCCGGATTGACCGGAAGAATGGAGAAAACAGTACTGTGTTTAAGTTACCTCCATTTTTGTATACTTCTTTAATATTATGCACTGAATATGGAAAGAAAACGCACGGAGTTACTATTCCGTTCCAGTCTATGTAGAAGTATCCACCAGGCCGTCCTGCAGAGATACATCCGGTTGAAACTGCTCCACTGTTCCAGAAATCAGCGATGAAGAGCTCTTTATGCCGGACAAGGTGCTGCTCCTGCTCAAACATCCATTTTCGCTGCTCAGGTGTTACCATCAAATCCAGTGTATACTTTCTGCCAATAGGCATGTACTGAAATATCCAGCCATAGATAGCACCCTGTTCTTCGAAGTAATAATCCATAAATTCCTCGCTGAGTACAAGCTCGGCATTCTGGCGTGTAGCTGTGATGGAAATCCCAAAGGGAACTCCGGCTTCCCGCATACATCTGAAAGCTCTAAGGATTTTTTTGTGAACTCCTTTTCCTCTTCTGGCGTCTGTTTCTTTTTCAAAACCTTCTACTGAAACAGCTGGTGTAATGTTTCCCACTTTTGCCAGACGTTCGGCCATCTTTTCATCTATGAGTGTTCCGTTGGTGTACATGAGAAAGTAGTTGTCCTTATGTTCTTTTGCCAGATCAACTATGTCTTTCCCGTCACTTTTCCACATGAGAGGTTCTCCACCAGAGATAACAGTAAAATGGGAACCCCAGAGTCTGGTTTTTTCTTCCATTATTCTGTTGACCAGATCGTACTCCAACTGCTCTGCATTAGTAGCGGAGCTAGAAGCATAGCAGCCTATACAGTGAAGATTACAGCGTTTTGTAGGACTTATTGTAAGAAAAGTGGGTGGGCTTTGTTCGTGGGCTTTCTCAAATGCCCTCCGATTAGAGTTGTTCCCCAGAAGAATCTTACCAACTAAATTTTTTAGTAATCCTCGTCTCACTTCAGGCGAAACTCTGTTATCGGAAAGAGCCTTATCAATAGAGTGAAGCATGTTTCTGAGGACATAGTACTTATCCTCCTGAATCCGCCGCGGGCGACCACTGATGTTTTTATTCACCAAAATGTTATATAACTTTTTCTCTGCTTTTTTTAAAGCAAGATTCCGTAAGACCTGATTTGAAAGAGTAATGTCTGCCAGCGCAATTGAAGGCGGACTGATAACGGATTTGATTATATGATTCATGATTTTTCCTCCTCCTTAATATCGATTGCTTTAAAAAATCGTTTTCTTGTTTAGTCTATCTAATGCACATTCATTAAAAAATCAACCTTTTGGAACTATAAACAAGACAAAAACTACTATAATCATGCCGGCTCCAACTAAAAATAATCCAATACTTCTAATATCTTTATCCGAAAGCTTTGATAATTCTTCAAATAGCTTCTTTGAATACCCTGCCCAGATAGTGACATAGCTTCCCAGAAAAAGCATAATTATACCTATGGAAAACAGAATCAACTTCATAGTATTTTTACCTCAATTTTTAAAATGCTATCGACATGGAAAGCTGATACATTCTGGTTCTACCAAGACTATTATCATCATTTTCCTTCGCTTCTTCGAGAAAGGCAATATCCACGATAAGCGGTCCCCTGCAATAGCCGACACCGGCCGTGTAGCCGGATTGGTTCGTATCAATTCGCTTCTTGACAAAGGCCCCTGCTCTGAGAAAGACCCTTCCAAAGACAGGAACTCCAGCTCCTCGTCTATTTTTACTCCCCCGATTAAAGGGTTCTATCTCCAGCCCCAGATGATACCAAACATTAGCTCTCTTTTTAAACTTCTGATGCACATCTCCGGCAAGAGTCAGGCCGCTTGTATGAAGAGCAAGACCAAGGGTTCCATCTGCTTCCAATGTCATAGCGGAATAATCCTCCCACCAAATTCGGTTCAGGATATTGGAAACCATCAATCCTATGTTCAGATGATCACCTAAAATCATAAGACCACAATCCATACCTACCCCTTTACCGTTAGAGATACTCGCTTCCGGTTCTTCCCAAGCACTATTCACCTTTCTATTCTCAGCAACTCCTAATTTCCCCGACAGATATTTGATATTCACTCCGAAAGATAAAAAACCACTTCGATCGGCCAATGTAAGTCCATAAGCATTCAGAGTATACTCCTGATCTGACCAGGTTTCTGTCGTACTCCCGTCGGGATTTGTGACTCTATTGTAAACATCTTCTTGTTTTAAGTTCACTAATGGTTTCCAGTAAAAACCGCCTTTTTGTGATGTTAACCCCATAAAGATTAATTGTTTTCTTTTCAAGCGTTGGCCAGGTTCCAAAATGTCATAAAGTTTAATCTCATTGTTATTGTCTAAGATGTATACTGCCATCATCTGATTTGTTGTAAGCTGAGAGAGACCTGCCGGATTCCAGTATGCGGCTGTAGCATCATTAGCGACGGCAACAAAAGCTCCTCCCATCCCCATGGCCCTGGCACCGATAAACTGACCTCGGTAGTAACGCTCTTTAACCGGGAATTCATCTGCAGAAAGGGAACATGCACATACAAGACCGATTAAAGCTAACCGGAAAAGAAATCGGTTCAACAGGCCTCTTTGTTTAGACTTACCGATTTTACAATGCAAATTTTTTAATCCTCTACTATTCTTTCTCATTTACCATCGGATTACACAGGCACCCCAGGTCAGTCCAGCCCCAAAGCTTGTTAGGACAACAATATCGTCTTTTTTGATTCGGCCCTGTTCTGAAGCTTCACACAGTGCGATTGGAATCGAAGCAGCTGAAGTATTTCCATATTTGTTTAAATTTATAAAGACTTTATCCATTGGCAGATTCAGTCTCTTTGCCACAGATTCAAGAATACGCTTGTTTGCCTGATGCGGGATGAGTAAATCTATGTCTTCTGGATGCAAACCGACCTCTTCCAAGGCATTTATTACTGCTTGTACCATCGATCTGGTAGCAAATTTAAATACCTCTTTCCCTTCCATTTTGACTGTATGCAAACGTCGGTTAATTGTTTCATGGCTTGCCGGTAAGCGAGAACCACCAGCAGGTTGTTTCAGTAAATCAGTGCCACTTCCATCTGAACCCAAATTAATAGAAATGATACCACCACCATTCTTTACTTTTCTCAGGACTGATGCACCCGCACCATCTCCAAACAAGACACAAGTGTTTCTATCCTGCCAATCAACAATTCGGGAAAAAACTTCGCTTCCGATAACCAGTGCCGTCTCATAAGTCTCATTTTGTAAGAATTGTTGAGCGATAGATAAGCCATATATGAAACCCGAACAGGCAGCAGATATATCAAAAGCGACCGCCTTAGTGGCTCCTATATTCTTCTGTACCAGACAAGCTGTGGAAGGGAATAACATGTCAGGCGATAGTGTTGCAACGATTATTAAATCTAATTCATCCGGCCTGATGTCAGCATTCCTTAGTGATTCTAATCCTGCTTTAACAGAGAGATCGGATGTAGCTTCATCATCAGCAGCGATTCTTCTTTCATGAATACCAGTTCTTTCTTTTATCCATTTATCCGTTGTATTAACACTTTTTTCCAAATCAAAGTTGGTCAATATCCGATCCGGTACAAAAAAGCCGGTACCAACAATCCCGATATTTTCAGAAATTTCATTCATAAATTATTTCCATATTTATTAAAATATTCGAACAAATTCGTTTTTTATTCGAATTAAATAAAAAAAATTTTTCCTACCTTTTTGCGATTCCATTAAAAAGAATTTCCAATAGTTTTTCCAGATTCTCCTCCATTTCCGGAGCTGTAATATTTGCTACCCAGGGATATTCCAAACCTTTCAAAGCAGTGAGAATTGTAAAAGTTGTCAGGTTAATATCAACAATTTTAAAGATATCCCTTTCAACGCCTTCTTTTAAAATTGCTCGCAGTGTTTCCATTTCTTTATGAAAATATCTTTCGCGTATTTTTTCTGTAAAAGCATAATGCTCCAGATATTCATCTTTGAGAGCGCTGTACACATTTGCCAATTCATTAAGGTACTTCATTCTACTGATTACATATACAATGATTTTATTCTTCGGATCATTTTCTTTATTTACTTCTTCCTCTATTTTGGTTATTAGTAATTGATATTCCTGTTCAACTACACTTTCGAAAAGGTCTTCCTTACTTCTGAAATAATGATAAATGGATGCCTTGCCTATACGAGCTGCTTTTGCAATATCCTCAACTGTTGTTTTAAGGAAACCATATTTTGAAAATATTTGTCTGGCAACCTTTGTTATAATTGTCTTTTTTTCTTCGCTCAACTAACAATCCTTATTCATACTATTCGACCAATTCGGTTCTACGTTCGATCCTAAGATACTAAACATTTTTTATCTTGTCAAGTATTTTATTAACATGGTTAATTCCTAATGCAGCCGAAACACAATACTCATCAAACAGGGTTCACAATAATTTATTATTTCATCAAGTCTTCTCGCTCATTTTGAACACTAATAACCGTATAAACCGACATAATTACCGAATCGTTTTAAATTTATAAATTGTCGTTTGTTTATATTCTTGACCCGGCTTTAATACAACAGAAGGAAAATTTGGGTGATTAGGGGAATCCGGGAAATGTTGTGCTTCCAGCGCAAAAGCAGTATGTTTTTTATAAATCTGTCCGTTTTTGCCAGTTATTGAACCGTCCAAAAAATTGCCTGAATAAAACTGCAGGCCCGGCTCAGTAGTCCAAACCTCTAAAACTCTTCCGGATATTGGTTCGGTTACTCTCGCTGCCAGAGAAAGAGAGTCATGCTCATCTTTATTTAGTACCCAATTAAGATCGTAGCCGCCATTTGCATATTTCAATTGAATATTGTCTGCATTAATTTGATCTCCGATTGGACGGAATTTGCGAAAATCAAATGGCGTTCCATAAACACTTTTTATCTCACCTGTAGGAATTAATGTGCTGTCAACTGGTGTGAATTTATCTGCATTTATCATAATTATATGATTCAGAATATCACCATTTTCTGCCAAATTCCAATAAGTGTGGTTTGTAAGATTGACAATTGTTGTCTGATCTGTTGAAGCAGAATAATTTATACGCAATTCATTATTGTTATTCAAT
>Ga0190344_1000567_pt1 | contig 17022 bp, 11 predicted proteins | sample 48721323_MG_FD_161662 | JGI IMG/M metagenome (GOLD analysis project Ga0190344, IMG submission 161662) | Hydrothermal vent microbial mat bacterial communities from Southern Trench, Guaymas Basin, Mexico - 4872-13-2-3_MG | ecosystem: Environmental > Aquatic > Marine > Hydrothermal vents >... | reverse complement strand
CAAATAAGGGCAACCACAAGGAAATAAGGGCAACCACAAGGAAATAAGGGCAACCACAAGGAAATAAGGGCAACCACAAGGAAATAAGGGCAACCACAAGGAAATAAGGGCAACCACAAGGGATTGCCCCTACTACCCCTAATGTAGACTTTGATGTCGTATAAACCCCCAAACTGCTTGGGCTAAGGGATCACGTTTTAAGTGAAGTGCGTATTCTACAGATTCTACAGCATCGCCTAAATGACCGGATCCGAGTTGCATTATCGCTTCATGACATAACGCTTGTGCTTGATCTTCAATGTTTAAAGGTATTGATAAATCCGCACCGCAACGGGGACAAATCGTTGAGCTGTCTTTTAGACGCGCTTTACAGATAGTACAGCGTTCCATCATGACTCCAGATAGTAAAGAATGTCTGACAGTTGATCCATGGGTTCCTTTAAGGCCTTGATATCGCTATTGTTCATGGCATCGTTGATCGTTTCAATCATATTCACCATATCTTCCCTATCTTCCGGGGAAGCATCATCTAACATGCGTTCCGCTTTTTCAACTAAAGCACGGGCTTGGACAATGGCATGGTGAGTTTCCGTCTTGTTATCTTGTTCAAAGATCACCGAACCGTCACCCTCTTCACCAAAGAGTTCTCTGATGCGATCCTTGGCTGTTTCCATTTCGCCTTCTTCAAACCGAGAAATGGCGTTATCGATGACGATAGATTTTTCAAAGCCCGTGTTTTTCTCTATCGCTGAAACATCTAGAATGCCGTTTAAGTCCAATTCCAATTTGAGTAAAATCGGATTACCCTGTGGAACGAGACTTAATCCCTCCACCATAAATTCACCAATTTGGATATTGTTCAGGGCATCACGCTCTTCACCTTGAAAAACACGCACATCGACTTTTTCTTGGTTATCGCTAACCGTATAAAACACTTCCGTTTTGTTCAGCGGTAGAGAACTGTTTTTGTGGATGATGGGCACATACATATAAGGGTAAAGTTCACCGTTCATCTCACCCAACGCGCTGGTACCGTAGGTATAAGGCGTGATATCCACTAACACGGCAGCAGCCGAAACGTCTGTTCCCGCAATCATAGCCCCTTGAATAGCGGCCCCCGTCGCAACACATAAATCAGGATCAACATCAAGACGCGGTTGCAAACGAAGATCGGTTTTCAGACGTTCACTGACAAGGGGAGTACGGGTACTACCGCCAACCAGTAAAATCTCATCAATATCAGAAGCCGTGAGATTCGCACCTTTCAGGGCAATGTGTACCGCTTCTAAGGTTTCGTCAATATACTCCTCAATCATCTCCTCGTAATCATCGCGAGCGAGTTCCAAAGAGAGATGAATAGGTACCCCATCATGCTCTTCCAGATACTCCTCTTCAATCAACACAAAAGGTTTATCAGAAAGCGCGCGTTTAGCGGATTCAGCTGCCCGATTGATACGAGCAATCGCTTTCCGCGATTGCTGAATATCGAACCCCGATTCTTCTTTAATCTGTTCAACAAGGTATTCCGCGATTTTTTGATCGAAATCATCGCCCCCAAGCTTGTTATTGCCGTGACTGGCAACCACTTCCACCACATCATCTTCAATGTTCACCACCGAGACATCGAATGTACCGCCTCCAAGATCGTACACTAAAATGCGTTTATGGGTTTTCTGATCGGCTTCATAAGACAAGGCAGCAGCAGTCGGTTCATTGATCATCCTAACCACCTCTAGCCCCGCAATTTCACCCGCTTCACGAGTAGCTTGACGCTGCGCGTCAGAAAAATAGGCTGGTACCGTGATCACCGCTTTGTGTACAGGTTGCTTGAGATAATCTTCAGCAATACCTTTAAGATGCTTAAGGATAATGGCAGAGATTTCTTGTGGTGTATAACCTTGTCCGGCCATATCCACTTTAATCTCTTCCCCCATCCGGCGTTTAATGGATTTAACCGTGCGTTCAGGGTAGAGCACATATTGGTTTTTAGCGGGTTCGCCTACCAAGACTTCGTTAGTTTCACTCATGCCAACAAAAGAAGGCAAGATTTTGCTACCCGAGTCTTCAATCACAACGGTTTTGCCATTTTCGACGATAGCAATTTCAGAGTTTGTGGTACCTAAATCGATACCCACGATGATATCATTCATTCGTTTTTCCAGTTATCAGTTATCAGTTATCAGTTATCACTTTCTGATTTAACTTGATATTATAACCAGTGGTGTTTGATAATAGCAAACATTCCCTATTTCTGCGGCCCTAAAGGACTTTATCTTGGTATTATTGTGAATTAGGAATTATAAATTAGGAATAGGATGCTTTTTCGACAGGCTCAAACAATGGATGAGGCTGATATTCATGATTGACGCTGATTTTTTAATCAGCGTTTTATAGATTTTAACATCAGTAAAACTCAAAACTGGCGTGAAATATAGTTTTGTTCAAAAAATAGTTTTCGCGGCAAATGTTTTGCGCGCAAAACATTTGCCGCTCACCGAAGGGAAGCTACGCTAAATCCGTTCAGAGTTTTATAGGTTTTCTGGCCCTTTTTTGGGCAACTTGGGCAACTTAAACTGTATTTCACTTAAGAAGTTTTTGCGTGAAATGTGAAATGGTGCATGGCACGATTTTCAAAGCCCCTTCAGAAAAATAATTTGAGGGCGAACACGCAAGGGCAGCCCCTACTTTCAAATATCTCTCACCCACATTTCAACACTTTTTGTTTATAATAATTTATAACAGGCGCAAAAGTGACGACTTGACAGCAAACATGAGTTTGATTTTTTGTGATCAACCCCAAGAAACAAACTTATGACAATTCACAATGATCTTTTTTTCACATTATACGGAGAATTAAATGACACATTTAAAACAATGGGTTGCCGTAGTTGGCACGGCATTGTTGGGGAGTTCTCATTCCACAGTGGATGCCAATGCCTTAACAGAACCCGCATCAAAACCCAAAACAACTCATCACAGTGGCAATGATTCGTTTTTAAGTAAACTGGGTGCGCTTAGAACAAGTCAGGCAACGAGAGATAGCCGTGAATCCTCAAAAAGTATTGGTTTCACTTTAGCAAATTACCAAGTTGATGAGGCTGCTGGGATTGCCAGTATTGGAGTCAAGAGTGATGTGTGTCCAGCTTCGGTAAACTATTCTAGTCGTAATGGTACCGCTACTGAAGATGATTATCATGCTGTGAAAGGTACTTTGAATTTCACAACCGATGGTAGTGGAGGTTGTTATTCTGAACGCTTTTCTATTCCTATTACTGACGATTCCATACTTGAGGATAGCGAAACGATTCATTTGACTCTCAGTAAACCCTCTAACGGCGTAGAACTTGATCAAAATCAAGCTGTACTGACTATTATTGATAATGATAATAGTACCATTGGTTTCTCTCACCTCAACTATGATGTTGATGAAGCGAGTGCATTAGCGACTATTACAGTTGAACGTACTAATTGTGTTGAGGGATTTATTCCTCCAGCATCGGTAAAAGCTTTAATTAGTGGATATTATGGTACAGCCACATCAGGCAGTGATTATCGTGCGCTTTATTGGGGTTACGATGGTGAACAACTCACTTGGAACGAAGATGAATGTGGAGAAAAAAATTTTAATGTCTCGATTTTTGAGGATTCCAACGCTGAGGGTAACGAAACAGTCGGTATGAATCTTACCCAACCTTCTGGGGCAAACATCCATCAAGGAGGGGCTATATTGACTATTATTGATAATGATAATAGCGTGGTTCTTGGCTTTTCTGAAGAAGCCTATAATGTCAATGAAGGTGAAAAGGCTTTGATTTCTGTTGACCATCTTGGTTGCGGCCCTCAAAGTCCGATTGTTTCCGTTTCGTATGCCAGTGATGGTACAGCCACCCAAGAAGATTATGTAACGGTGAATGGAATTCTTGTGGGTGGAAAAGGTGTCAATTGTAGCTGGCGTTTTAATGTACCAACGATTGACGACACAGTGCCTGAAGATAATGAAACTATCCTCTTGAAACTTGCCGATATCACAGGTGATGCCAAGCTGGGCGTACAAGAGGCAGTTCTCACTATCATCGACAATGACGGCAGTCGTATCGGGTTTTCTCAGAAAAACTACGTTGTTAATGAGGATGAACCATCAGCAACCATTAGGGTTGAACGTACCGACTGTGTCAAGAATAATCCTATTTCAGTCGATTATCAAAGCAAATCTTATGGTGGTACAGCTTCTTCGGACGACTATGATAGCGTGAGTGGCCAATTATCTTGGAAACACAACCAGTGTATTCCTCTCACGTTTGAGATTCCGATTAAAGATGATTCAATCACTGAAGAAGACGAAACGGTTCATCTCTCCCTCAGTCAACTTTCTGGTGCAACATTCACCCAAAACACGGCTACACTCACTATCATCGACAACGATCAGGCGGATGCGAGGGAAGTGATTTCAGATAGCGAGAGTGCTGAGGATGACAAGGTTGTCAAAGAAATGACCGTCAAAATGGACTTGAATCAAACCGATTATACTGTCAGCGATCAGTTGATTGTCAATCTGGAAACGGGAGGTACGGGAATGGCGGATTTGTATGTTGCTATCGTCTTTCCAAATGGCTATTTTATGACATTACGCGAATTTATACCCGATCCGACAGAACCAGAAGGGTGGCGTATAACTTGGAGTTTTCTGAATACCCCTCAACCCTACTTTTCTTTCAGAGAGGCGGGTGCTAGTATAGGCGGGCTGTTGTATCCCATTATTGATTTACAATTGCCGCCAAACCTACCTAAAGGTGATTATTCCGCTTGCGGGGTTTTAGTTCAACCAGATGCGGTTGAAGTGCTCGATCAAAGTCATTGGATTCATTGGGATTGTTTGGAATTTAAAGTGTACTAATAAACCTTGGGGGGCAACACAGCCCACCCGACATTTAATTCTGTCACATTTAACCTATCTCACGCAAAGGCGCTTTGGGGCAAAGTTTAAAGATTAACGAACGAAGCGTTCGATGCGTTTCGCAAGAACATTTAAATGAATCTAATAAGCTCAAATTAAGCCAAAATGTATTGATTTCAACTGAAATCACCCTTCCCCATTCTCAAAATGAGGCATCGTATGAGTTTACAAACGTTAGAACAAAATCCCTTACCAATTGAAAGTATTATCGGATTATCGGGGATTTCTTGGGAACGCTTTAACAAAATCCAATCCGGTTTTGATGACATTTCCTCAATTAAACTGACTTATACAGGAGGATTACTGGAAATTATGGCCCCTATTAGTGATGTGCATGAAAATGTTAAAACCACTGTCGGTTATTTGTTAGAAGGTTATATGAGAGAGAAGGGCATCCGATTTTACGGACGAGGTGGTTTTACCCTCAAAAAAGAGGGCTATTCTTCCGGTGAACCAGATGAATCCTACTGTATTGGCACTAACAAAGCCGTACCGGATATTGTGATCGAAGTCGTGATCACCAGTGGCACGCTCAACAAACTGGAGGTGTATAAGCCGTTAAACATCCCCGAAGTGTGGTTTTGGAAAAACAAACAATTACAGATTTTTCATTTGACGAATGGAGAATATCAACCCGTTACTCGTAGTCACTTTTTTCCAGATTTGGATTTAGAACTATTACAACACTATATCGACTATCCTGATCAATATGATGCCGTGATAGCCTTTCAAAAGGCGATTCGAGAACTGTGACAATTTTAAACAGAGCAACCTGGTTTCGTTTTCGCGATTGAAATCGTTCTAAACGCTAAAGGCGCTAAAGGCGCGAAAGACGCTAAAGAAATGCCTAGAGAAATCAAAACCTTTGCGTCTCTTGCGTCTTTTGCGTCTCTTTTTCACGCAAAAGTTTTGCGCGCAAAACTTTTGCGTGAAAAGTTAAAAATTCAACTCTTTAAAAATCCGGCAATGTTCTCAGTTTAGCGATTTCCAATAACGCATCCAAATCTGCTCGATTTGACCACAAAATCCCATGTTGAAGCATTAATTTCTCCGCTTTTTTGGTTACGCCATCATGAGCAAATAGCCAAATACGCAAAATTTCTAATCCCTTTCTTTGATTAATTTCTTGGGCATGTTCAAACAAACTTTCTACCACCGAAGGCCCCACTTTCTTATTGTCCCACCATTTGCTTTCTGCTACCCAACCTTCTATGCCAGCTGCCGCATAAATATCAACTTCCATCCCTAAACCGATTCCCAGCTTACTGCGATGAGCAATGTAAAAAAAACGATCCGCTACCTTAATATCCACAGGGCTATGAAAATAGTCACCAGGCAGTACTTTTCGCTGACAGTTCCACAGAATTTGAATCATATACACTTCAGCCAAATAGCCTTTATAATCGGCAAACTTTTTCTGAATTTTCTGAGATTTCAAAACCGTTTCTTCTTGAACTTGAACCGCATTCTCACCCGTCGCATTGATCCGGCCCCACACTTTTAAAAACTCATTCAAAATAGGGTCTTTCATTTTGCGGAACCAATTGCCGACTTGATTGTATTCCAGCAAATCACTCCTTGACAATTTGATCAGCACATCTTTGATTTGTTCCAAAGAAACCGCTTTGCCTTCCCGTTCCTTCAATTCCCGTTGAATGCGTGACAAATCAATCCACTTTTCTTCTTCAAGGGCCGCCAAATAAAGAATCCATTTGGTAATGCCATAATCATTAATTCGAGCTATCCAGCGCATGACTTGATCATTCAATTCCTCCCAGATAAATCCAGAAGACAAATCAACCGCTAACATTTCATTGAGGCTGCTTTCGCTATCCAACACTTTATTTTGTCTAGCCGCCTGTCGCACCACCGCCGTTATATAAAAAGGATTGCCGCCACACCGTTCAGATACCACGGGCGCAATCTCCGTTGCAACAGTGGCCCCATGATATTGGGCCGCTCGCTTTGCCAATTCTTCACCATAATAATCCGTCAAGCCTTCTATCGGTTGACTCATAAATCGCCCAAACAGCGCACCGCGTCCCAAAATATCCGTCAACATGCCAATGGCAGAGCCAGTGACAAAATGAGGACAAGTATTGGATTCCACCGCCGTTTGCATAAATCCGACAACTCGAAATTCATACTGTGGCAACTGCGTATTTTGAAATTCATCCAAAAACATAGCGATAGTACTCTCTTCACGATCTGACACTTCTCTCGGAATAGATAGGGCAGTTTGTTCTGGAATCGTGACATCTTTTATCTCAAGCGAGTGCAAAAAATTTAACACACCATCAAATATTTTTGACACTTTCAGATGAGTTCGGATAAATTCGGGCAAATCCTGACGATGAACAACCGCGTCTGAAATCAATTTGGGATCACGCAGTCGAAACGCCGCATACCAACGTATAAAATTCTCCACATACCGAATCGAAAATTCCCAACGATCAATCTTTTCTTCGGGAAACGAAAAATAAACCGGTATCACAGCATTTGGATCCTGATGATCCTGTTCAAAAAACAATCGGTTAACGACGCGCTTGAAAATTTCCGTTTTACCCATGCGCCGTTGCCCCAACAACACCATTGACATCGTGCGACGCGCAATGCCTTCATAAGCATCCTTCAGCAAACGCTCAATAATGTCCTCACGATCAGTATAGACTTCATCCGGTACATCAGGCCGAATGATCCAAGGTGATTTCTTTTTCATTGATTGCTCCAGAGAATTAATAAATATAATTGATGTTGAATTCATTAATATAATATCCTAATCAGTGTTTCACGCAAAAGTTTTTGCGCGCAAAAACTGTATTTCACGCAAAGGCCAGCGAAGCTAAATGTGAAAATCATGACAATCATGACAATCAGCGTTCTATCATAAGTACTCAAGCACAAATAAACCGGTATTTTACAACAAAGGGCTTACGCTACGGATTGCCCCTACATGACATTGTGTAGGGGCAATCCCTTGTGGTTGCCCCCTTTCTGTTTTTTTAAAATACCTGAAAAGTTATGGTTCAGTACTTAATAATATTAAATCAGCGTTCTATCAGGTTTTTAGCTTTCGCATTCACCTAATTTGTAATCCTTAATTTTCAATGACCTTTTATCAATTAAGCAATAAATAAAATAATCTCTATACACTGTGCTATTCTGTGATATATTACATTTGTCATATGTCAAAAAAATGAATTTTGTGCTTGCATTGAAAAAATAATCAAGTATATAATTTAAAATATATTAGTGATAACGAGATATGAAACCCAAGCATTCAGAATAATCCTTTTAAAATCAATAACTTATGTGGTTAAAAACCACACTAAAAATATTTGTAAAATGCAAAAGGTTGACCGGTGGTGTGGTGATGCAACCAATTGAAACTTGAATGCCCTGAAACGCAAAACGATAAAATTCAAATAGAGTTGGGAATCTAAAAACTAAAGGGGGAGTTGGAAAATAATGGGATTTGGAAATTTTAAAACGGATTCAGAGGTGGCTAAAAAATTCAATCTCGTCATTGAAGATGGCTTTTTTTTTAAAGGTTTACCATTTACTATACCAGAGTATGAATTGAAAAAAATCACAAATAAATTGGGGGATCGAGTGAGCTTTGTTTCAGAAGAAGCTATTTGTGAAGACATTATCAAACCTATTTTGAATATATTTGATGAGGCTTATGAGGAATTTCGCGTTTGGTCACACATAACCTACAATGTAAAACCTGAAGAAAATCTCTCTGGCAGACCTGATTTTCTAATTGCCCGCCCAACAAAAATTGTTGATATAATGGATGTGCCGCCTCTGTGTGTGATTGAAGCTAAAAAAGAAAATTGGGATGAAGGTTGGGCACAGGCTTTAGCCGAAATGTATGCCGCATCAATACAAGGCGCGACAGTCTGTTATGCAGTTGTCACTTCCGGTGAAGAATGGCAATTTGGTAAGTTTGAGAAAAAAGACACCCTATTTACAAAGGATAAAAGAAAACTACATGCTACTGACTACCCAGATGAACCTAATAACTTGCAAAGAGTGTTTGATACATTAAATTGGATATTTGATGAAGCGAGCAAGGTAGAGATTAAAAAGGAATAAACAATAATTGGTGTCAGAGTAAAATTAATTCTAACAAAGCCTTGCAGCCTTTGCTACAAGCCGCGCGGCTGAAGAGCGGCGGTGCGACCCGTTTGGCTCAAAGTATTGATTTACAAGGTTAAATCATGCAAAAGGTCAGGGCATGAAATGAGTGGTTATCATTTTATGTGATAACTCAAAAGATGTAGGAATAAGTTTGGAGTTAAATCCAAACAAGCTTTCCTAAATGACCTATAATTTGGCTAATACCCCTATTGGTGGGCTGTCAACCTTTTCTGGTAAAGCGGGGTATAACGCGATGAAAGTATGATTAGCTATGCTGAGATTTGCTAGGTAAATGGATATGGTTACGAGAGAAACTATCGTCATAATAAAACGTTCGTCATTCTCAATAAGGGATGCTAAGAAAGAACTTATATTTGGTAAGAAGATTCATATTTTAACGCCGTACAAATATGATAGGAATCGGTTTCGCAAGAAACATTACCACGGTGCAAAGGTAAAACCTAAGTCCTTATGTGCCATCTTTTGTTCACTAAGGTAATTATTCAAAGCGAGTCTCATAGTAAGCGGTGAGAGGAGTTTGACAAACTTTAGTCGTTTTGGATAATAGGATTGTACAAAAAGCCAATGCCTTTCTGTAATGGAAAGAATATGCAGACGTGTACACTTCTAACTAAGAACAATACGTGCGACCCGTTTCATACAAAGTGCAAAAATGCACGTAATATGAGCTCAATTTGGCTGTTTAGTCGCCTTATTGTGATAATTCAGAGAATGTGAGGATAAAGCTACCTCAAGATGACCTAAATCTACGTCAATTCCCTTATTGGATTCCTGATAAGTTTCTGGTAGAGCAGGGAGTAATGTATCGTCAACAGATTAGCCTGTGAAACGATGCTAGACAATCGGATATGGTAACGTGAGAAACTATCGATATACATAAAAACGTCGTTACTTAGAGCGGACACAAGCTAAGTCATAGTCCGTGTTTGGTAAGAAGACCGTATTACCTTTATTGAGTAATATGATAGGTGTCGGATTCGTAAGAATCATTACCACGGCGTAAAGATAGTACCTAAGTTCGAGTAAAGCCAATCTCTGGAAACGGGGTAATTAAGTCTATTAGACTCATCAAAGTACAAATAATCGGTGAGTGGAGTTTATCAAACTTTAATAGATAGGCTTAACAAGATTGTACAAAAAGTTAATGCCTCTTTGTAATGAAGGGGATATACCCACGTGTACACTGCTAACTGAGAACAATACAGTCATTAAATAAATCAGTACCATGAGTGGAAACAAAGTTTTCAGAGCATGATGAAATGATGTTACGCGAGTAACAGTTTAAAGACGGTATTGGAAAGGCCATGAAAGGCCAAATAATAACAGTTAGGAGAGGAGCCGTGTGAGGTGAAAGTCTCACGGCTTGTGCTCTGAAGACGAGTTCTCTATGGCGACATAGAGGGCTTAGTTTAATTTTATTAACTAGATAATTCAGTACCACAAATGAAAATAGAAAGTGCGTTTCCATTAGTGAATAGAAATGAAGTTGCAAATGAACAGTGGCGTAATATCAATTGGAATTGGGCCACGAAACATAAGCGACGTTTAGAGAATAGTATTGCAAAGGCGGTACAAATATCACGATTTTGTGCAAGTAGCCAAGCTGCGCAGAATTTGGGAATCAAGCAAATTAATAAAATTACTAGCCGTTCGGAAAGTCACTCAAGATAATCGTGGCAAAAGAACGGCTGGTGTAGACGGAAGAACAGCCAAGCAAGGCTGGCAACGTATTGAGTTAGCAAACAATTTGGAAGTAAATGGCGAAGCATTACCATTAAGAAGGGTTGAAATACCCAAACCTAATGGAAAGCTAAGTAAGACCATTAGGAATCCCAGTTATAAAAGACAGAGCCAAACAGGAACTAGTCAAGGGAAGCATACAACCAATTTACTGCGCCCTGGCCGAACCAAACGTTTATGGTTTCAGGCCAGCGCGAAGTATACACGATGCTATAGAAGCGATTTTTAACAGCATTGTTAATAAACCCAAATACGTGCTTGAAGGTGACTTAACGAGTTTCTTTGATAACATTGCTCCAGAAGCTATATTAGAAAGCGAAGTAATCCAAAGGACAGATAAGAAAACTTACAAGCAAATAAAAGCTTGGATAGAGGCTGGTGTAATTGACAAAGGAACGTTCAAACCAACCAATAAAGGCACACCTCAAGGAGGTGTTATTTCACCTCTGTTAGCGAATATTGCCTTTATGGGAATGGAAACGATGTTGAATGAATGGGTCTGTACATGGAAAGGAACCAAAGCTAAAAATCTCCGAAGCCTAACCACAGTAATATATGCAGACGATTTTGTTATTCTTCATAAAGATAGGGAAGTTGTCGAAGAAGCATTGATAAGAATAGCAGATTGGTGTAAGACAGAAATGGGTGTTGAGTTGAATATGGACAAAACCCACATATCACATACATCAAGCGGTTTTGATTTCTTAGGATTCAACATAAGACAATACCCAGTCACAACGAACAAGAAAGGGTTTAAAACCTTAATCAAACCCAGTAAGAAAAGTATCAAAGCACATTGCAAGTCAATAAAAGAAGTAATTAGAAAGCATCGTTCAGTATCACAAGGAGTTGTGATAGATAAACTAAATCCGATTATCGCTGGCTGGGCCAATAACTTTAGCCATGTGATATCTAAGGAGATTTTTGATGCTGTTGACAGTCAGGTATGGATAAAATTATGGCAATGGTCAAAAAGAAGGCATCCATACAAAGGATTGAAATGGATAAAGAATAAATACTTCAAGAGAATTGGTACAAGGAAATGGGTGTTTATGACTAAGGTAAAAGACAAAGCTCATACGTTGAAGAAACACGCCGACACCAAGATAGTCAGACATATCAAGGTGAAAGGCACAAAACACGTTTACGACGGTGATAAGGTTTATTGGTCAATGCGTGGCCAAAAAGACCCCACCGTAAGTACAAGTGTCAGAACGCTATTGAAAAAGCAAGATGGCAAATGTACTTGGTGTAACCGTCATTTTAGATTTGATGATGTTATGGAAGTTGACCATATAAAACCAAAGATGGAAGGTGGTAAGGATGTTTACATAAATCTGCAACTACTGCATGGTCACTGCCATGATACTAAGACCCGTAAGGACAGGAAAAGGTATGAAAGAGAATTACTTACCAAGTCCGACTGGGTTCAAGTTTGATGTTTCACAGCCAAGCAAATAGTTAGGAGAGGAGCCGTGTGCGATGAAAGTCTCACGCACGTGTCTGAAGACCAGCTCCTTATGGCGACATGGGGAGTTGAGTTTAACTTATCCTGATGAAACGCTCCGCCCTTCCTGCGCTTCGTCCAAGTCGCTTTGGTCGGTTGTCACTCAGGATAACAAGGCGTTGAAGCGGACAATTTACGTCCATGAAAAGTGCCGCTTAACAGCCGGGCATTAGTAAATTCACAATTTGAATTAATTTAGGAGATTGTATGCGTTATTTAGTGAGTTTATACGTTTTATTCTTGTGTTTATTTGCCATGTTTTTTTTTGAAGTAGATTTTCTCACATTATTTGAAGAATATAAGGCAAAAGTTTTTCAAGTTTTTGAAGTAGATTTTCTCGCATTATTTGAAGAATATAAGGCAAACAAAGCAGGTATGACGGAGTTTGCATTTATTGTTGTTATGGTTTTTATTGTTGTTACTAGCGTTTTTATTATTAACTTATTGGTGGACAATCTTTTTATTGTTTTTCTGATTAGCATTATTGCTATTGCTAATTATTTTGTGGATATTAATGTGATTTATACAATGGGTATCAGCTTTGCTGTTTATTTTTTCACCACGTTACTTTTTCGCAGCTTTTACCACAAAGCTGCGGAATCTGGAGACGCACAAGCTCAATTCAATCTGGGTAAAATGTATTTTGAAGGCGAAATAAGAAAATACATTTGGCGGAATTATGAAAAAGCGGTTTACTGGTATCGTAAAGCGGCTGAACAAGGACATGTTGAAGCACAATTTAACTTAGGCGACATGTACGTTAATGGCAAAGGAGTCTCTCAGGATAATGAAAAAGCCTTCAAATGGTATGACAAAGTGGTTAATGAAATAGGATATGATAAAAAGATTATACGAATACGAATATTTTTTTTAGTTGAACAAGGAGTGGCAGAAGCACAATACCGCTGTGGGTTATGGTATAAAAAGGCTGCTGAACAAATTGAATTGTATCACAAGGCTGCTGAACAAGGACATGTTGAAGCCTTTAAAAAACTTCGCTATGTTGCCTTAGGCGGCTCTATTATAGCCCAAAATAATTTAGGTGAAATGTACGCTAATGGTAAAGGTGTTACTCAAAATAATAAAACTGCTATTTACTGGTACGAAAAAGCAGCTGAAAACGGCTCTATTACAGCCCAAAATAATTTAGGTGAAATATACGCTAATGGTAAAGGTGTTACTCAAAATAATAAAACTGCTGTTTACTGGTACGAAAAAGCAGCTATAGAAGCAGAACGAGACGGATTTCCAAGATTCTGGGAGTTAGGAGAAAGATTTTCTAAAGGAAAAGGAATAAACCAAGACTACGTAAAAGCTGCTTATTGGTACGAAAAAGCAGCAAAAATCGGAGGTTATTCAGTACAACATGAGTTGGCTGGAATGTATGCTACTGGAAAGGGAATCAAAAAGGATTCTGGAAAAGCTGACTACTGGTATAGCATGGCTGAAGATAGCGGACGAGAAGAAAGCCGACGAGAAGAAGAAGCAAGAATGAGAATTCCGTCTAATTGTGATCAGAGTGGTGGCGGATAATGGTTATGCACTCTATATAATAACTCGTAAGGTGTATCTTAACCGTTGCCCACCAAATAACCATAAATCAATCCTAACTTTATCTTGGAGGCCGACCTATCGGCGGCTCAAGAACGGTGGTGCGACCCGTTTGGCCCAAAGTATTGGTTTATAAGGATAAATCGTGCGAAAGGTCAGGGTGTAAAATGAGTGGTTATTATTTTATATGATAACTCAAAAGATGTCGGAATAAGTTTGGAATTAAACCCAAACGAGCTTTCCGAAATGACCTATAATTTAGCTAATACCCCTATTGGTGGGCTGTCAACCTTCTGGTAAAGCGGGGTGTAACGTGATGAAAGTATGATTAGCCATGCTGAGATTTGCTAGGTAAATGGATATGGTTACGGAAGAAATTACCGCTATACGAAAACATCGTCATTGAGAATAAGGGATGCTAAGATAGAACTTATGTTTGGTAAGAAGATTCATAGTCTAACGCCGTAAAAAATATGATAGGAATCGGTTTCGTAAGAAACATTACCACGGTGTAAAGGTTAAAACCTAAGTCCATATGTGCCATCTTTTGGGAACGGGGTAATTATTCCGCACAAGTCTCATGGCAAGCAGTGAGAGGAGTTTGACAAACTTTAGTAGCGTGGAATAACAGGATTGTACAAGAAGCCAATGCCTCTTTGTAATGAGGAGGATATGCAGACGTGTACACTGCTAATTGAGAGCAATATTCAATATCTAAACAAATCAGTACCATCGGTGGAATTAATTTTCCATTCGATGAATAGAAATGATGTTACGAAGTAACAGTTTAGGAGATAATATTGTAAAGGCGATAGAAACATGCAAAACTGATGTTCTAAAGTCAAATAAACAATTAGGAGAGGAGCCGTGTGAGGGGAAACTTTCACGCACGGTGCTGAAGACGAGCTGGCTATGGTGACATAGCCATGCTTAGTTCAGCTTATCCTGATGAACCGTTTCACCCTCGCTACGCTTCTCCAAGTCGATATGGCTCGGGTTACACTCAGGATAACCAGTCGTTGAAGCGGACATTTTACGTCCTTGGAAAGAGCCGCTTAACATTGGGCATTATACATACATCACCTGTAGCAGAAAGTGAAAAATTTGAGTAAAGGAAAGACACAAAATGTCCAAAAAAAATCAATCAAAAAGATTAACTAATCAGCATAAAGAGTCTCAAGGGGTGGTTGGCATATTTGGAGAAGAAGCAAAATCGCACGATATAACAGTTGGAAAAATTTCACAAAGTGTAATTAGTCAGCTTGAAGAAGACTTCCCTCAGTTATCTTTCAAATACAGAACAAGTATTAAAAAAGAAGAAATAAACGAGGCTTTAAAAAAAGTTGATTCAGAATTAGGGCAAACCCTATTTGTCTCAAATTCTAGTATTAAACCTGACGGTGGTATAATAGAAGTTAGAGACGACAACGATGATTGGAGAATAGTTTTAGTATCGGAAGCAAAACATCAGGGAAAAGATATTGAAAATATAAAGAAAGGTAAGCAAGTTGGTAAAGATAATAATCAGGATTTGATGGCTGCTGGAAATGCAATAGAAAGGTCGCATAAAAATATATCAGAGATTGCAAATTTGATGCTATCTGAATCTCATTTCCCTTATGTCCTATTTCTGGAGGGGTCAAACTTTTTAACTAAAACCATCTCAATTAAAAGACCCGATGGAAGGGTTGTAAAGCTTGAATACAATTCAGGAATGCTAAACAGATTAGATAGATTGACCTCTGCAAATTATGGAATGCCAATAAATACCAATTTATGTGAAAATAAATTTGTTATGCATAAAGACAAAACAATTATGCTTCAAGCAACTTCGATATATACACAAGGGGATGGAGAAAAATGGGATGCCAAAAAAATGTTTGATATTATGATTGAGATTTCTAAAACCTCTCTTAGAGTATTGGGAAGTGAAATATTTAATCAGATAACAAAACAAAAAGTAAATAACTTAACTAAAGACAAAAGATTTATTAAATTAAGATAGGTAGATAATGGCAAGAAATGCAACAAATAAATTATTGCAAAAAGCTAAGAAATCAAAAAGTGATGAGTTTTATACACAGCTTTGTGATATTGAAAGTGAATTGCAACATTATAAAAGCCACTTTAAAGATAAGGTTGTTTTTTGTAATTGTGATGACCCTCGAATTAGTAACTTTTTTAATTATTTTTATGAGCACTTTAAATATCTAGGTCTTAAAAAATTATTAACATCCTGTTTTAGAGAGCAAGCAGGTGATTTGTTTAACGAACAAGGTGAAAATGGATTTTTCTTTGAGTATGCAGGTGCAGAGGGAGAAGAGAACAAACAAAGCTTAGCTGATATTGTGTACTTTAATGGTGATGGTGATTTTCGCAGTCCAGAAATCATTGAGTTGTTAAAACAGTCCGATATTGTCGTCACTAACCCGCCATTTTCATTATTCAGAGAGTATGTAGCTCAATTAGTTAAATGCGATAAAAAGTTTTTGGTAATTGGCAATATTAATGCAATAACTTATAAAGAAATTTTCAAACTAATTAAAGAAAACAAGGCGTGGTTAGGAATAAATCTTGGTAGAGGTATTTCTGGTTTTATTGTTCCCGAACACTATGAACTTTATGGAACAGAGGCTCGGATGGATAGCTTAGGAAATAGAATAGTTTCTCCAAACAATTGTCTATGGTTAACTAACTTAGATACTTTTAAACGGCACGAAGACATTGCACTCACAAAAAGATATTTTGGGAACGAAGCCGAATATCCAAAATATGACAATTATGATGGAATTAATGTTAATAAAACAAAAGACATACCATTAGACTACAAGGGGGTTATGGGTGTACCAATAACATTTCTACATAAATTTAATCCCGACCAATTTGAAATAATTAAATTCAGAAAAGGGAATGATGAAAAAGATTTATCGATAAATGGGAAATGTTCGTATTTTAGAATTCTAATCAAAAATAAACGAATATAAACTGAACTAATTGAAAATAATAATTGGGGTCAGAGTAAAATTAATTCTAACTAATCCTTGCTCCCGACGCAAAAAGCCGCGCGGGAGAAGAGCGGTGTTAGAAGGTATGCTCGTTGAAC
>Ga0190344_1000566_pt1 | contig 17036 bp, 15 predicted proteins | sample 48721323_MG_FD_161662 | JGI IMG/M metagenome (GOLD analysis project Ga0190344, IMG submission 161662) | Hydrothermal vent microbial mat bacterial communities from Southern Trench, Guaymas Basin, Mexico - 4872-13-2-3_MG | ecosystem: Environmental > Aquatic > Marine > Hydrothermal vents >... | reverse complement strand
TTTAAAGGATCCCGGGTAATGGAAATGGTGGAATCGGGACAGCTCATCCCCGAAAGGATAGTTTCTATGATGAAGCAACAGGGCGGAACAGAAAAAAAGGATGACGGCGATGTGTCCATAAAAGCTCTGCTTGCTTTCAGTGACAGGGAACTGGAAGGGAAGGGATTTGTTAAGTGGGAGCCTTATCAGCACCCCGACCTGGGCGAAGTGGAAATAGGAGGTGCCGTTCCCTTTACCGAAAACACACCTCCCGCTTCGATGATCGATTCACTGCTTGAATTGCAGGTCCCCTGGGTGTTCGAACTGGCGGAAAAACTTCCCCGCCTGTCCATACGCGAAGTCAAAACCACAGACCTGGGTGATGGAGTATATCGCCTGGAGGTCTGGATAGAGAACGGGAAATATCTGCCCTTTCCCACCGCCATGGGGGAAAGGAACCAGCAACCCGCTCCTGCCGTAGTACTGTTGGAAGGCGAGAACCTGGAGTTTTTGCAAGGCCTCCCGCGTACTCCGGTACAAAAAGTGGGTGGAATGAAGGTACACAGGGAAGAATGGCTAATCCGTTCTGCCAGTCCCCAGACCCTGACCCTCAGGCTTACCAGCAAAAATGCCTGGGGCGACGTGAAAACCATAAAAATTGGAGGTTAATATGAAAACGATTATCCGGCATATATTGATCACGGGCGGGCTTCTGTCGTTGATGAACCTCATACCTGCCCAGGAGATCACAGTACCACTGCGTTTTGACAGGTACTATGATTATGAAGAACTTATTGAGGCTATGAAAGCTCTGAACAAGGCCTATCCGCGGCTTACCCATCTTGACCTGGTGGGAAAAAGCGAAGAAAACCGTGAAATATGGGCTCTTACCATCAACAACCCCCGAACGGGTGATGAACTGGATAAACCAGGAGTGTATGTTGACGGGAATATTCACGGAAATGAAGTGCAGGCGGGCGAGGTCTGTCTGTATTTTGCCGATTATCTGCTGAAAAACTACGGCAAGAATCCCAGAATCACTGCGCTGGTCGATAAAAATGCCTATTATGTGGTGCCTTCGGTGAATGTGGATGGACGATACCATTTCTTCAACGATCCCAATACTCCCAGCACCAACCGGGGATTGAGAAGACCTCACGACGATGACAGGGACGGACTCTTCGACGAAGATTTTCCCGATGATCTGGACGGTGACGGAAACATATGCAACATGCGGAAAAGAGATATGTTCGGCCAGTACCGTACCGACCCGCTGGATCCCCGGATGATGATCCCAGTCAAGCCCGGAGAGCCCGGCGAGTGGACCCTACTGGGTCAGGAAGGGATTGACAACGACGGTGACGGCCAGGTCAATGAAGATTCGGAAGGGTATGTCGACCCCAACAGGAACTGGCCGTACAACTGGGCGCCCTCCTATGTGCAGCGGGGTTCTGACAACTATCCCTTATCGGGTGTAGGACTGAAAGCCCTGGCAAATTACATTATGGACCGGCCGAATATCATCATGGCTTTTGCCTTTCACAATAACGGGGGAATGTTTCTTCGTGGACCCGGTACGGAAGACCAGGGCGACTTTCCAAGAAATGATGTGGAAGTGTTCAATTACCTGGGCAAAAATGTCGAAAAGATTGTTCCCGGATACAGATATCTCCTGAGCTGGCGCGACCTGTACAGTACCTACGGAGATTTCGGCGATTTTTTGGATAATATAGTAGGGGCCTACACCTTTGTGGGCGAACTGTACCGTACAGAGGATGAAACATACCGTTCCCCCGGTGAGTTACAGAAGCAGGAAGATGAAGAAGGCATGTTCAGGGAAAATACCAGCCGTACGAAAGAACGCCTGGAGTTCAACGATCATGTGGTGCACGGCGATCTCTATAAAGAATGGACCCCGTACACCCATCCTACCTACGGGGAGATAGAGATCGGAGGATGGGTGAAAATGAGTTCCCGCCTGCCGCATCCTTTTATGCTTCCCGATCTGGTACACCGTAATGCTGCCGCCGTGATATTTGCCAGTGAGCAAACCCCCGAAATCAAACTTGAAGTGACAGAAACCGAAAAAATAGACCGGAACCTGTACCGGGTGACCGTAAGGCTGTCGAACCGGAAGGCCATTCCTTCCCTGACATACCATGCTGTGCAGAAGAAGATCCATGAGCAGGACATTCTGAAGGTGCATGGGAAAAAGATCCGGGTGATCAGCGGAGGGAGATTGACGGATCCTTACCGGAACCGGGTGGTGTACAAGGAACATAAACCGGAAATACAGTTTCTGCAGATCCCCGGTTTCGGAAAAATTGAATACCAGTTCCTGGTGAGCGGGAAAGGAGAAATGCATGTGGAATACACCTCACTGAAAGCCGGAAAAATCCGGGAAACGGTGTCACTGAAATAAGGATACCCAGGAAAGAAAAAGAGGCTGCCGGCAGCCTCTTTTTCTTATGGTGAGGATCAGGTCAGGCCTGTCTTATCGTATATTCATAACCTTCCATGATGGGATTGGCCAGGATCTTGTTGCAGGCTTCGTTGACCTTTTCCATAGCCTGTTCCTTGCTTTCCGCCTCAATCTCCAGCGTGATGTGCTTCCCGATCCGGACATTGGAAATTTCGTGAAAACCTATATTGGTCATACTTTTTGTAACCGCTTTTCCCTGAGGATCGAGCAGATTTTTCAGTGGCATGACATTGATTTCGGCAATGAATTTCATGGTCTTAATCTTTTGATGGTCTGAAACCTGCCGCAAACAGGGATAGCAGAATATACCATCCGATAAACAGGGGCAGGGCAAACCATTGCAATAATATTAATAAAATGGCAGATATTCCAACAAAAAGAAACCGAATTTCATTCCCGCGGAATTTCAGATGGGGGAATTTGAGGGAGAACATGGGAATGGAAGAAACCATCAGAAAGGAAAACAGGAATACCAGCAGCAACAGGGGAGCGGTTTGCTGCATAAACTGAACCATGGTGTTTTCCGGAAACCTGATAATCAGGAATACATAGGAAGTAAAAAACAATCCGCTGGCAGGGGTGGGCAGCCCGAGGAATGAACGGGTTTGCCTTCCGTCATGGTTGAACCGGGCCAACCGGATGGCTGAGGCAAGTACCAGCAGTACGGGAGAAGCGGTTACCAGCCATGCCAGTGCCTGTTCCTTTCCGTTGACGGCCAGAGGGATCCGGCCTCCTGAGAGAACCATGCTGACAAGCAGGGCAGGTACCACCCCGAAACTCACCAGATCGGCCAGGGAATCCAGGTCCTTTCCAATATCATGATGGGCTTTCAGTAAGCGGGCTGCCAGACCGTCGAAAAAATCAAAAACAGCAGCCAGTCCCACAAAATAAACGGTCCACACCGGTTGTCCGGCTGCCAGGGCCAGGATTCCCGAAAAGCCGCAGGCCAGGTTGAGCAGGGTGATCAAATTGGGTATGTGCTGACGCATGAAAAGAGTTTTCAGAAATGAACGGTGGCAATATCCACGGCAAAAATAAGTTTTTTTATTTAGTTTGCGGAACGCACGGTAACAATTCACAGAATGCATGTATGTTATGAGGCTTTTCAGGTAATATGTTTTTTCATACTGGGCTTTTCCTTAAATTTACGCTGAACATTTCCATAACGAGTCCTTATGTCGCTCCGAATTGCCATTGATTTTGACGGGACCATAGTAGAGCATGCATATCCCGGTATCGGGAAGGAAAAACTGTTTGCTTTCGAGACTATGAAGCTGCTGCAGAAAAAGGGCCACCGCCTGATCCTGTGGACCATACGTACGGGGAAAGAACTGGAGGAGGCCGTGACGTATTGCCGCGAGCGGGGCGTGGAGTTCTATGCTGTGAACAGGAACTATCCGGAGGAGGAATGGACGGAAGAAACATCGAGAAAAATTGAGGCGGATGTGTTTATTGACGACCGGAACATCGGAAGGTTACCGGGCTGGACCGAAATATACCGGATGATCCATCCCGAGGACCATCCGGGATGTGAGTCGGAGCAGGAGATGATCAGGAACAGGAAATGGTGGAAAAGATTGAAAATTTTCGGGAATTCATAATAACCGATTTAACCGCAAACATGATATTCATAGCAAAGCATGGAATGAGAAAATGGGCAACAGGACTTCTGTTCCTGACCGGTTCTTTTGTTTTTGCCGCCTGTGGTTATTCTGACAGGGGATCGGCGGGAGTATCTTCCGGGGAAAAAGGGGAAGTGCAGGAAGAGGCTGCCGGTCGCCGGGGCACGATCCGTTTTCTGGAACCATCGAATGGCAGCCGGTTCCATTCGGATGAAACCGTGCAATTTTCTGTGGAATACGAAAAAAAATTGCCGGTTCCTGATTCAGTGGTGATATATGCAGACGGTGAGGCCAGGGAAGTACTTGATTCCGGACAGACCGCATGGACCTGGGATATGAGGACGGAAAGGCTCGGAACACGGCGTCTATCGGTAAGAGGGTACAGGGAAGGCCGGGTGGAGCAGGAAGGGCAGATAAGCATTGTCATCCTTTCTGCCACTCCGCCGGTTCAGTATGGCTATCGGGTGGTACGATCCTACCCGCACGACAGCGAGGCTTATACCCAGGGATTGATATACGACGACGGTTTCCTTTACGAGAGTACCGGGCAATACGGGCAATCTTCACTCAGAAAAGTGGACCTCGAAACCGGGGAAGTTCTCAATATGCTGCGGCTTTCCGATGATCTGTTTGCCGAGGGGATATGCCTTTTCGATAACCGGATCATTCAACTGACATGGACTTCCCGGGTGGGATTCGTATATGATAAAGAATCTTTCCGGTTGATCAACAAGATCCATTATCCCACCCAGGGGTGGGGACTCACTACCAACGGCAACGAGCTGATCATGAGCGACGGAACGCAGATCATTTATTTTCTGGAACCTGTTTATTTTACCGAATTACATCGCATTGAAGTATACGACCACCGGGATCAGGTCAATGACCTGAATGAACTGGAGTATATCCGGGGGGAGATATGGGCCAACGTGTATCAAACCGACCACATTGTACAGATTGATCCTCAAACGGGCCGGGTAACGGGTGTTATTGATCTTACCGGTTTACTGCCGGCGCAGTACAATCATTCCCGGCTGGATGTGCTGAATGGTATTGCCTGGGACAGTGAAAACGACCGTTTATTTGTGACAGGGAAAATGTGGCCCCTCCTGTTCGAAATTGAGCTGGTGGAAAAAAATCCGTAACGAATTAATGGTTTGTATGAACCGACCCTTTCCGGCTTTTTCCCCCTTCAGGAAGCAGGGGGCATGTTTCCGCAGATTACCCTGACACTGGAAGGAATGATATCGAAACGAATGGGGGAGTGCCCCAGTGATTCTCCGTCGGTTTCCACATGGATCAGCGGGTTGGCATCGATCAGAATGGATTTCCCCTGAAGGGTGAGCACTTTGGGATGATGAATGATCTTCCCGTTGTATAGCTTGCCGATATTCCTGATCACATCGAATTTTCCGATCTTCTTGATCACCGTGATATCGAACAGCCCGTCATCGGCTATCGCTCCCGGTGTTTGCATCATTCCTCCTCCCGAATATTTCCCGATACCGATGGAAATACTGAATACATTATTGCTGTATTTCACCCCGTCTACTTCCAGCACGGTATGGCTGTGATGAAAGCGGAACAGGTTCGACAGGATGTTCCACAGGTACAGCAATTTCCCCGATTTGCCCTGGTCTTTCAGGTCGTTGGCCCTGCTTACCACCACGGCATCAAAACCAATTCCGGCAATATTTACAAAATAACGTTTGCCTTTGTCTTCATTCCACCGGTAGTGCACTACTCCGGCATCCTGTATTATAGTGTTCCCGTTTCGGATAACCTGTATGGCTTTTTCATACTGCCGTGGAATATGGAACATCCGGCCCCAGTCGTTTCCCGTGCCCACTGTTATCATGCTCAGGGTAATATCGGTGGTGGGCACTTTACTCTGTGTGAAAATCCCGTTGATCACCTCATTCATGGTCCCGTCGCCTCCTACAACAATGATGCGTTTGGTTCCGCTTTTAGCATGCTCCCGGGCAATTTCAATGGCATGGTGGCGCGTACGGGTGAATTCGACCTGGTAGGTGAAGCCGTACCTGTCAAGCAAACGGGAAATTGTTTTCCAGTCTTTTTCACCTTTTTTCTTTCCGGCATTGGGATTGACAATGACCAGCCAGGATTTTTCTTGATTTTCCAACATGATCGGTTTTTCAGCCTCGCAAGATAAACAATTTTCATTTTACAGAACAGGTAGTTTTTTATAAACCTGTTTGGTCGGTGAATTAAATTTTCCTTGCATATCGGGGAATGCAAAAGAAAATGTTAATAAAATGTTTATAAGTGTAAATGAAATGTTTATAGAATGAGGCAGGTATTTCAACAGGGATGCAACAGAAAATTGTAAATTTGGACCTTCAATGCAGGGATTTTGATTTATTGAAAACTAAAGCACCTATGGGAAAAGTAATTGCAATGGCCAATCAGAAAGGAGGGGTTGGCAAAACCACCACGGCAATCAATCTGGGAGCAAGCCTTGGCGCTCTGGAGCATAAGGTCCTGGTGATAGATGCCGATCCGCAGGCCAATGCCACCTCAGGTTTGGGTCTGGATACCAAAAATATTAAAACGAGCATTTACGAGTGCCTGATTGAGGGAACCAATCCCAGAGATATTCTTCTGGATACGGAAATTGAGGGGTTGCAGCTGCTGCCTTCCCATATTGACCTGGTGGGTGCGGAAATTGAAATGCTCAATATGCCCAACCGGGAAAAAATGCTGAAGCAGGTGGTAAGCAAAGTGAAGGATGATTATGATATCGTTCTGATCGATTGTTCCCCTTCGCTGGGCTTGCTTACCGTTAATGCCCTTACCGCAGCCGACAGTGTGATCATTCCCGTTCAGTGTGAATATTTTGCCCTGGAGGGACTGGGGAAATTGTTGAATACCATCAAGATTATTCAAAACCGGTTGAATCCCGATCTGGTAATTGAAGGATTTTTGCTGACTATGTACGATGCCCGGCTGCGCCTGGCAAACCAGGTGGTGGAAGAGGTGAGGAAACATTTTCAGGATATGGTTTTTGAAACCATTGTGCAGCGGAATATCAAGCTGAGTGAAGCCCCCAGTTTCGGGAAACCCGCACTGCTGTACGATGCCAATTCCCGTGGAACCGTGAATTATCTGAACCTGGCACGGGAACTGCTGCAGAAGAATAATATGACCCGGATACCGAACGAAGAAAAAATACTGGAGTAACTTATTATGGCGCAGAAAAATGCTTTGGGAAGGGGGTTGGGTGCCCTCATTGATGATGCCGACCGTGAAAAAATGGCCGTTCTGGGTTCGATCAATGAAATCAATATCGATCTGATCGAAACCAATCCCTTTCAGCCAAGATCAAGTTTTGACGAAGACAGCCTGAATGAACTGGCAGCTTCGATCAAACAAATGGGTATTATTCAGCCGGTTACCGTACGCCAGCTGAGGAACGACCGGTTTCAGCTTATTACCGGGGAAAGACGTTACCGGGCCGCATTGATTGCCGGCCTGAAAGCCATTCCTGCGTATATTCGCACTGCCGACGACCAGGCCCTGCTGGAGCTGGCCCTGGTTGAAAATATTCAGCGGGAAGACCTGGATTCCATAGAGATTGCCATCAGTTACAAAAGGCTGATCGAAGAATGCAACCTTACCCAGGAGGAAATGAGCGACCGGGTTGGAAAAAAACGCTCTACCGTTTCCAATTATCTTCGCCTGCTGAAACTGCCTGCCGAAATACAGCTGGCGATCAGGCAGAAAGAATTAACCATGGGACATGCCCGGGCCCTGATTAATATGGAGAACCCCAGAACCCAGATCAAACTTTTCTACAAGGTTCGGGAAGAAGGGCTGTCGGTGCGGCAAACCGAAGAGCTGGTGCGGAAAGCCCAGGAACAAAGTGCACGGGGCCGTACGGGGAAATCCCGGAGATCGCAGGTAAGTGAGGAATACCGATCACTGCAGGATCAGTTGCGCGGATTTTTCGATACCCAGGTCCAGTTCCGCATGAACGACAAAGGAAAGGGAAAGATCGTCATCCCGTTTGAATCGACCGACGAACTGGAAAGGATCGTATCGATTTTCGACCAACTTAATTCCTGATTTTCCCAATAATTGCGTAATATTGCCGTTTACACGACAAAACGGCACTTTTTTGAAACGCATCCGGATCCTGATGTCGGGTTTTCTTATTCTGATCCTCTTTTCAGGGATCGCTGGGCATTCCTGTCTGTGTATGGGCCAGAATCCGGCCGATCTGCCTGTGACCCCGCCCGTCAATCAGGAATCAGCAGATACCGTCTCGCCTGTGATGAAAAGGCATTCGCCCAGAAAGGCATCCGTTTATTCGGCCGTACTACCCGGCCTGGGGCAGATTTACAACAGAAAATACTGGAAAGTACCTATTGTGTATGCGGGATTCGGAACCATTGCCTATTTCGTGGTATACAACGGTAGCCGGCTGAAAAAATACACTCAGGCCTACCTGGATTTTACCGATACCCTGGCCGTGACCGATTCCTACCTCGACCTTATCGGGCCCAACCTGGACCCGGCTACCTTCGACCCCGTTCTTTATCCCGGATCATACAACCCTTCCCTGGCAGAAAGTTTTGAAAATCTGTTGAAAAATAACCGTGATTACTTCAGAAGATACAGGGATTTGAGCTATATTGGCCTGGCAGCCTGGTATGTTCTGAATATTATCGATGCTTCCGTTGATGCTCATATGTACGATTTCGACGTAGGAGAGGACCTGGTACTGAGGGTGGAACCGGCCTGGCAACCGGCGCGTTACGGAATGAATATGACGGGAGTGAAATGTACCCTGATATTCTAAAAAAGCAGAGAGAGATGAAACGAACCCTGTGTTTTTTACTGATGATCCTTGCCTGTGCCACAGGCAGAATCCGTGCAGATGAGCCGGTTAAGGATTCTCTGAAAGTGGCTGGAATGAATGAACATTCGCTTTTCTCCAGTAACCTGGATAGCCTGCTCTACCTGTGGGTGGTACAAAATACCCCGGGAATTTTCGATCCCGATACCATCCCCGCAGGTGTCGCGATCGTTGATTTTCCCGATTCGGTATATGTGGAAAGGCTGAAACGCATTCCCTCGGTTATTGAGCTTTCCTATAACAGCATTGTACGGAACTATATCCGTGTTTATACCGGCCAGAAAAGGGAAAATATGGAGGTGATGCTGGGACTGGCCGATCATTATTTCCCCGTTTTCGAACAGATATTCGATCAGTACGGCCTGCCCGGGGAACTGAAGTATATGGCCATCATTGAATCGGCTCTTAATCCCCGGGCAGTTTCCAGAGTGGGAGCCACAGGGATATGGCAGTTTATGTACGGAACGGGCCGGATGTATGGCCTGACCATTAATTCCCTGGTGGACGAGCGCAGGGATCCGGTCAGGGCTACCCATGCGGCGGCACAATACCTTACGGACCTGTACAATATTTATAACGACTGGGTACTGGTGATTGCCGCCTATAACTGCGGACCGGGCAATGTGAACAAAGCTATCCGCCGGTCGGGGAAGAAAAGAAATTACTGGGACCTCTTTTATTATCTTCCCCGGGAAACCAGAGGATACGTACCGGCATTCATCGCGGCCACGTATGTCATGAACTATTACCGCGACCATGGCCTGGTTCCAAGAGAAATAGATATGCCCGTGCGTACCGATACCATCATGGTGCATGAGAACCTTCATCTGGCACAGGTGTCGGAAGTAATGGATATTCCTTTGCAGTTGCTGCGCGACCTGAATCCGCAGTATCGTCGTGATATTATCCCCGCCACGGGAACAGGTTTTTCCCTGACTCTTCCGTTTAACCAGACCACCCGGTTTATCGACCTCCAGGATTCCATTCTGGCCTACCGGCACGATCATTATTTCAACGAGGAAAACCGGATCATCAATCCTACCTATTCCAGGTATGTTCCCGAGCCTCCCACAGGCAAGGTGAAACTGACCTATACCGTGAAATCGGGTGATAACCTGGGGTACATCGCCGAATGGTACAACGTGCGGGTTTCCGATCTGAGATACTGGAACAACATCAGGGGGAACCTGATCCGGGCCGGACAGTCGCTGGCGGTGTATGTCAGTCCGGGTGACGTGGAGAAATACAAACCGGTCAATTCACTCAGTTTTGCAGAAAAACAGCGCCGGATAGGAAAAACGGTTGCCTCCCCGGTTTCTGGTACCGTGACATCGGGTGTGGCCACCGAAACCGATTATGTGTATTACCGGGTAAGAAGCGGCGATACCCTGTGGGATATCGCCAGGAAATATCCCGGTGTGACCGATTCGGAGATTATGCAGCTGAACAATTTGAAGTACGGGGATAAGATCGTGCCCGGACAGATGCTCAAGATCATGAAAAAAGGATAGATCAGGCATGAAACCTGCCAGGGTTTTTCTGTTCCTTCTGGTTGCATTCCTGGCGCTGGGCCTGCTTTCCTGGTTTTTCCCTCCTGATGGGATACGGCTGGGCCCTTCCCTGCATATACGTTTCCCCAGCCTGCGGAATTATCTGTGTGAAATCATCTCTCAGGCCGGTGAATCCGAACCTTCTGCGCAGGTATCGTTTAGACCTGATACTTCCTTTGTGTTCTTTCCCGGTATCAACCGGCCTGCTGATATAGCCGGTCAGGGAATATCCGATTCGACACTTCCGGAAGATACCGGGGAACAGAAGGATCCCCTTCCCGATCACATTCCTTCCTTTCTGTATCCTCCGGAGGGGGATACCCTGCTGTTCCCCTTTTTCAGAAAACTTGAAAAGGTGCGTACCCGGGGAGGTTCGGTCCATATTCTTCACTATGGCGATTCACAGATCGAAGGCGACAGAATTTCTTCCTTCCTGAGGGAAAAATGGCAGTCGGTTTTCGGTGGAGGAGGACCCGGGGCCTTTCCGGCCACTCCGGTGGTAGATGAAACGGTTTCATACCGGCTGAGACATTCTGACAACTGGAAACGGACCGTGTTCCCCGATCTGGTGGACAGCACTCGTGCGGCCCGCAGGCTGGGATTCCTGATGAGTGCCGACAGAATACAAACCGATTCGGCAAAGGCACAGATCATCCTGGAATGGTACCCGAGGGCCAGAGCCCATGCCAAAAAATTTGAACGGGCGGGCTTTGTCTACGGTCAGGCTGCAGATAGTTTTTCCTTCCGGATGGTGATCAACGGGGAAGCTTCGGATACCTGCCTGGTGCCCCCTTCAGAAAATCCGCGCCGCATCAGCATTCCTGTGAAAGCGACGGAAACCGGCCGGGTTGAATTTGAGATATTTGTGCAAAAAAGTCCGGTATTTTATGCCTTTTTTCTGGAAAATACAACCGGTGTGCAGGTGCATAATATCCCGGTCAGGGGAAGTGCCGGACTGGAGTTCAGCAGGGTGAACACAGGGGTTTGGAAAGAAAGCATGGAAGGGATGGAGACAGGGCTTCTGATCCTGCAATTCGGGATTAACCTGATACCCGGCTGGAACAACCAGTACGCATGGTATCTGGACCGTCTCACCCGCGAACTTCACTACCTGAAAAGCCGGTTCCCCTCCATGCCTGTGCTGGTGATCGGGGTGTCGGATATGGCAAGGCCGGGAATGAACGGTCCGGAACCTTATCCAGGTGTCGGTGAGGTCAGGCAGGCTCAGTGCCTGGCAGCCATGGAGGCAGGGTGTATATTCTGGGATGGCTGTGAAGCTATGGGCGGACCGGGATCAGTGGTTGAATGGGCTCACAGCGATCCGCCCCTGGCCAGGACCGATTACACGCATTTTACCTATGCCGGGTCGCGGCTGTTTGCCGTCCGCCTGTTTGAAGCCTTTCAGCAAGAATACATGAGATATTTATCAGAAAATCAATATCTTGAATAATAAAAATCGCAGATATTGCTGGCAGTATCCCGGGCCGTATGGATAACCTGTCGTACATACTCGGTTACCGGCAGGAAATGCCGCTTCTGTTTACACAGGTTTATTTCTGGGTATTTTACCTGGTGGTGTACCTGGTGTTTGCCTTTTTATATCCGAAAAAACGCCTGCGTAATGCTTACCTGTTCCTGGTAAGCCTTTTCTTTTATTATAAATCGGGGGGCTACTTTTTTTCACTTCTCATCCTGTCTACCGTGGTGGATTATTTTGTGGGCAGGATGATCTATGCAGCCGGCAAACGGGCGGTGAAACGACTGGGTGTATGGATCAGCCTGACAGTGAACCTGGGGGTACTGGCTTATTTCAAATATACCTATTTCCTGGTGGATCTGATTAACCGGATGTTCCATACTGACCTGGAAGCGGTGAACTATCTGGCATCATGGACAAATATCCTGGCCGGCACGCATTTCGACGTTAGTACCATTATCCTGCCTGTGGGTATTTCGTTCTATACCTTTCAAACCATTAGTTATACCCTGGATGTGTACCGGGGGAAGCTCAAGCCGGTAAGGAATATTCTCGATTTTGGCTTTTATGTTTCCTTTTTTCCGCAACTGGTGGCGGGACCCATTGTCAGGGCGGCTTCTTTTATTCCCCAGTTGTATCAGGATTTCAGCCTTAGCGTCAGGGAATTTGGCCATGCATTGTTCCTTATTCTGTCAGGACTTGTAAAAAAAATGCTGGTGGCCGATTTTATTTCCATTCATCTGGTCGATCGCGTATTTCAGGAGCCGGTGGCCTATACCGGCCTTGAGAACCTGCTGGCCCTGTATGGCTATTCCATTCAGATCTATTGCGATTTCAGCGGATATACTGATATAGCCATCGGACTGGCCCTGCTGATGGGATTCCGGCTTCCAGTGAATTTCAATTCGCCGTACAAAGCACGGAATCTGTCTGATTTCTGGAGGCGCTGGCATATTTCCCTCTCATCCTGGCTGCGCGATTACCTGTACATCCCGCTGGGCGGGAACCGGAAAGGGAAACTGCGTACCTTTCTTAACCTGTTTGTTACCATGTTGCTGGGAGGACTCTGGCACGGTGCCCACATCCGGTTCGTCCTGTGGGGCGGCCTGCACGGTCTGGGGCTGATCCTGCTGAGGATATGGCAGGCCGTGATAAAAACACCGGTGCAGCCAGGCCGCCTCCGTCGTGCCGTATCGGTTTTTGTCACTTTTCATGTGGTTACCTTCCTCTGGATCTTTTTCAGAGCCGGTACCTGGGATGCGGCCCTGAGCATGATCAGAAAAATAGGATCGGATCTTACCCTGCAATATATCCCTGCAGTGATCAAGACATATTATCCGGCTTTGTTGGTCATGGTACTGGCCTATGTGTTGCACTGGCTTCCGGCGGTATGGAAGGAGAAGGCCCGCGGAATATTTATCGGTACCCCCTGGTGGGTCAAGGTGCTGGTCATTGTGCTGGTGGTGCTTCTGATCGTTCAGTTCAAGTCGGTTCAGGTGCAGCCTTTCATTTATTTCCAGTTCTGATGAAACCGGCACCGGTTTTATTTTGCAGGGGAAAATCCTATCTTAGAATACTTGAATCTGACGCATGAAACCACTTCTTTCAGTTGTTGTTCCTGCCTATAACGAAGAAAATACCATCCGGACCCTGCTGGGGAAAGTAATATCGTCCAATCCCGGCCTGGAAATGGAGATCATTGTGGTGAACGACGGCTCGGCAGATAAAACGGGGAGTAAGGTGGAAGATTTTATCAGGGAACATCCGGAAGCGCCGGTACGTTTGATCAGCCATGCCACCAACCAGGGGAAAGGAGCTGCTCTGCATACCGGTATTGCAGAGGCCTGTGGGGAATACCTTGTTATACAGGATGCCGACCTGGAATATAATCCCGTAGAATATGGCCTGTTGCTGAAGCCGGTCGTGGAAGGAGTGGCCGATGTGGTATACGGCTCCCGGTTTATGGGGTCGAAACCCCACCGTATCCTGTTTTTCTGGCATACCGTCGGGAACCGGGTTCTGACTTTTCTGTCCAATGCATTCACCAATCTGAACCTGACAGATATGGAGACCTGTTACAAGCTCTTCAGAACAGAGATCATACAGCGGCTTGACCTCCGGGAAAAAAAGTTCGGTTTCGAACCGGAAGTGACGGCCAAAATAGCCCGGGTACCCGGGATCAGAATCTACGAAGTAGGTATTTCGTATTATGGGCGCACCTATGCCGAAGGAAAAAAAATCAACTGGAAAGACGGATTCAGGGCCATGTATTGTATTCTGAAGTATAATTTGTTCCACCGGAAGGTGATGAAATCATAACTTTTTATGCAGTCCGCCAGAACCCGGAATTCTCATGACCTTACGGAAGTGGCAGCCTGGTTGCTTGGTCTGACTTTTTTGATGGCGCTGTCATCCCTCACTGTTTTGTCCCCGGGAACTTACGGCGGAGCAGACGATATTGTGCACTACAAATTTTCAGCCTGGGCCTTTACTTATCCGGGTCTTTTGCTCGATCACTGGGCCAAACCGCTGTATACCCTGGCGGCCTCCCTGTTCGCACCTTTCGGATTTACAGGCGTGAGAATGATGAATGTCCTGATGGCAGTGGGTTGCGGATATATTTCGTACCGGTTTCTGAGGAAACAGTCGAATCCCCTGGCTCTGTGGGGGCTGGTTTTCTGTGTGAGCGCCCCGCTGTATTTCCTCCTGGCAACTACCGGCATGACCGAGATCATGGGCGGATGGATGCTGCTGGCGGCTACCGTTTTGTTCCTTCGAAAACATTACGGATGGTCGGTTGCCTTTCTTTCTTTTCTTCCTTTTGTGAGAACCGAAGGGGTGCTGTTTTTTCCCCTGTTCATGCTGGCCCTGCTCCCGGTAAGAAAATGGAAGTATTTTGTTCTCTTCCCTCTGGGATTTCTGGTATATTCCCTGGCAGGTTGGAAATTTCACGGTGATTTCTGGTGGGTGATCCATCAAATGCCCTATACCGGGGCTTCAGGCATATACGGACACGGCAGCCTGCTGCATTTCGTGAAACAGGCTCATCTGATCTTCGGGATTCCCCTGCTGATTTTCTGGTGTGCCGGGCTGGCCGGGAATCTGACCGGCCGGTTCAAAACATATGCTACAGAACGCCATGTTCCGAAACTGATCCTGATATATTTATCACCGGTTGTTTATTTCACGGCCCATTCGGTGGTATGGTGGCAGGGTTGGGGCGGTTCTCTGGGTTTGCTCAGGGTGATGGCAGTGATCATACCGGTGATGTCGATTGGAGCAGCGGAAGGGATATTTTTCCTGACCAGGATAACAAACAGGTACGGCTGGCCGGGTGTTTCGCTGCAGCTGCTGACGGTCGTGTTGCTAATCTGGCAGTTAACGGCCTGGTACAACCATCCCACCATGCGCGATGCGGAAACCGATTTGGTCTACAGGGCGTGTCAGTGGATGAAGGAGGAAGGATATTCCAGCCGGAAGATCTATTATTACAATCCGTTTGTATACTATTACCTGGGGATCAATCCCTGGGATCCTGACCGTTCCCGGGAAAAAGTCCCTGACCCGGAAAACCCGGGAAGAGGGATCGAGGGGGGAGAAATCGTAGTATGGGACAGTCATTTCGGACCCAATGAGGGAAGACTTCCTGCCGAAAAGCTTGACAGTGACAGTAGCCTGATCCTGTTCAGGGTGTTTGAACCCGATCCTCCTTTTACGGTACTGGGGAATGAATCCTATCAGATCAGAATGTATATGAAAAAGAACGGTAGTTTCCATGAAAGGAACGCTATGACAACCTCAGCAACGGAATAGCCATAAAGCTATGACAAACCATCGAAAAGGCCGGATTTCTCTGATCACACTGTGGTTACTTGTGGCCGTTGCCGCCTGGTACGGGAGGAATCTGGCTCCCTGGGAAGAGAACCGGCTGATCAATCACGACGTGGTATCGTACTATGCCTGGTTGCCGGCTGCCTGGATATACCAGGATGTGTATTTCGATTTTGTGCAGAATCTCCCTCCTGATTTCGAGGGGAGAATATGGGTGCATCCCACACCTGCGGGATATCACGCCCCCAAAATGACCATGGGCCTGGCGTTGTTATGGACTCCGTTTTTTTCCGTGGCACACCTGGTAGCATCGGTGGGTGTGGCTCCGGCAACGGGGTATACTACTCCCTATGCGGTGGGTATTTTCCTGGCTGCCCTGTTTTACCTTTTTCTCGGTCTCTGGTTCTTGAGGGAACTGCTGCTTGTATTTTTCAGTGATACCGTATCAGCCCTGGTCCTGGGTCTTGTATTGCTTGCAACCAATCTGATGTATTATGTGGTGAGTGAACCGGGCATGAGCCATGTGTACAGTTTTTTCCTGTTTGCTCTTTTCCTTTGGCTGGTTCATTGCTGGTGGGACCGGCCGGCATGGAAAACCAGTTTTTTCCTGGGTTTAACGGCCGGTTTGATTGTGCTTGTCAGGCCCGCCAATGGGGTTATCCTGGTGGCAGCACTTCTGTGGAATATAAGTTCCTTCAGATCACTGAAGGAAAGATTTTCCATACTGCCTTCGCGTTGGCAACCCCTGCTGCTGGTTGCAGTGGCTGCCCTGGTGGTATGGATTCCCCAGTTGCTGTACTGGAAGGTGGTGGCCGGGGAATGGTTGTATTACTCATACGGGGAGGAAAAGTTTTACTGGTTGAAACCCCATATTGTAAAGGGATTACTGAGCTGGAGGAAAGGATGGTTGATCTATACCCCCCTGATGTGGCTTGTGTTTCCGGGTCTGATCCTTCTTTACAGGAAGCAGAGAGGACTTTTTACTCCGGTGGCCTGTTTTCTTGTACTGCACCTGTATGTGGTGTTCAGCTGGTGGTGCTGGTGGTACGGAGGCAGTTACGGAAGCCGTCCCATGATCGAGACCTATACCCTGATGGCATTCCCTCTGGGTGCGGTGCTTACCTGGGCTTTCAGGCAAAAAGTGTGGATCAAAACGGCTGTGGTTTTTCTGCTGATCTTTTTTACCTGGCTCAACCAGTTCCAGATGCGCCAGTAC
>Ga0190344_1000564_pt1 | contig 17086 bp, 12 predicted proteins | sample 48721323_MG_FD_161662 | JGI IMG/M metagenome (GOLD analysis project Ga0190344, IMG submission 161662) | Hydrothermal vent microbial mat bacterial communities from Southern Trench, Guaymas Basin, Mexico - 4872-13-2-3_MG | ecosystem: Environmental > Aquatic > Marine > Hydrothermal vents >... | reverse complement strand
ATAAATATAAACAACCAATTATTATAATGCTGATGCCAACACCAATTCCTTCACTCACATAACATAATTTAAGAAAAATAAAATTGCAAACGGTAAAATAAACCCATAACCCACTAAAACCATAAAAATTATGATTGCTTTAACCTGCGAACCATTTTCCGATTTTTTCGTGATTGGTTTTGCTTCTTTCTGTTCCGTTGTTTGATGTTTATACCAATCAATAAGCCCAGTTATCTTAGAAGCAAGAGACATGGTTTGACGGTGTCGCCAAAGAAATTGTCCAAATAAATATAAACAACCAATTATTATGATGCTGATGCCAACACCAATTCCTTCACTCACATAATTTAAGAAAAATAAAATTGCAAACGGTAAAATAAACCCATAACCCAATAAAACCATAAAAATTATGATTGCTTTAACCTCCGAACCATTTTCTGTTTTTTTCTGGCTTTGGTTTCGGTATTTCTGTTTCGTTGCTTGAGGTTTGTTCTTTTGTTCAGTCTGCTTGGCTTGATACTTTGTGACTTGTTGAGGGTTGTCAGTGGCTACCTTCTGTTTCGATACTTTTACCGTTTTCTTAGGCAACAAGGCCGTTAAATGGGTTAAGACGGTATCAATGTTAGGGCGTTCAGCCGGCTCACTTTCTACACAATCTTCGAGTAATTCATGCAATCCGGGGGCATCTGGTAAATATTTTTGCCGGATATTATCTTGAGGGCGCTTGCCACTGAATAAACGATATAAGGTTTTCCCTAAGGCAAAAACATCGCTTTTTTCAGTCACTTGGCTATAATGAAGATCACCCCGTTGTTCTGGGGGCGCGTAGTCAAAAGTGCCAAACACTTGTTGCGCTAGTTGAGTGTGGGGTTTGTGCGTTTGTGCCAATGCGGCGTGTTGTCTTAACGAGGTGGCGATTCTGGCTAAACCAAAGTCAATGATTTTGACGCTTAAACCCGAATCGCTGGCCTTCAGTAATACGTTGGCGGGTTTTAAGTCTAAATGCAGTATGTTCTGTTCATGGGCTTTTTGTAAACATTGCGCGATTTGAATGCCCACTTGTACGCCTGTGATGACATCCAGTTTGCCCTGTTGAGCTAACCACGCTTCGCCATCCATTGCGCCTTCGATAAATTCAGTGACGAAATACGCGCGTTCTTGTTTGGCGATATCCACATAGCCATAGCTCAGTGGTTGAGGCACAGAGTTTCCTGCAATTTTCGCCATCGCTAAGGGTTCGGCAAAAATCTTGTTCGGTTCGCCGCGTTGCGTTTCCCATAAGCATTTCACGACGACAAAGCATTCTTGTCCTAAGCATTCCGCTTCTAGGGTATTGTGGCACAGAAAGACGCAGCCCATACCGCCGGCTCCAAGTATACGTTGAATGGGATACTGATCAACATTATGTAAGACATATTGGGCCCGATCAAGGTGAATTGCTTTTTGTAAAGATTTCAAGGCCTTATCATAAAATTGGGGCCCGTTCCGTAAATAAATATGAAATAAATTCATATAGGCGCGGGCTTTATGATGCTTGTTTTGGGTGCGCTGGATAATGTCAAAAAATAAACCTTCTGCGGTTTTTAAATCACCTAATACTGAAGACAGACTCCCCACTTGTAGCGTGACTTGGGGATAATCCAAATAATGGGGTAGGTTTTTAAACTGGGCAATGGCTTGGCGCAACTTGACTTCAGTCGTACCACTATATTGCGTAAATTCATCCCTCGGTTTGATTTGGGCTGAGACTTCCAGACGCGCCGCTAATTTTTGAAGTTCATCAAAGAGAATTTGTTGTCCCTCTGATAACTTTTCCTGCCCGTCTAATAGCACGTCTACCTTATCATCAAGCTGTTCAATGCTGTATTGTAAATCGGGCAAGGCGGCAACAATCGTCTCCAGTTGGGTGCTGGCAAATACTGTCCATTGGCTAAATTGCTGTGAAAACTGGATAAAAGCCGTCTGTGTTGTTTGCCATTCGCTTTGGAGTTGTTGGAGACGCTGGGGGATTTCCGCTAAGCTTTGATTAATCGTCTGTTGATCTAATAGCAGGGTTTTTGAGTGTTCTCCGATTTGTGCAAATTCTGCCGGCGTTGCGGCTTGCAGTAAGCGTTGATTTTGGGTGGCTAATTGTTGTTCAATCGCCGTTAATTTCTGGGTAAAGAAAGCCTGTAATCGGGATTGTGCCTCTTGCACATTTTGGATTTCAGCTAACAAGCCTTGCTGACGCAGATTATCCAAAGTGGCTTTAAAGCGTTCATTGTCGCGTAATGCCTCGTTTAAGAAAAATAACAGCGCATGGCCTAATAAATTATGATAGGCTAAAAATTGTGCCAACGGCTCGCTTAACAAAGCCCGCGTTTCTGCGACTGATTGAAGATGCGCTATCACTAATTCAGACAAGGTAGCGATTTCAGAGTCATTGACTAAGGCCGCTAATTCGGCTTCGGTTAATTGAAATTGGGCGATTTGAAATAGGCTCTCTTGTTGCGCTGCCAAGGCTTGACAGTCTTGAATGGCTTGCTGGCGAAACTCGTCTAATGCGGGCCCTTGTAATCCTTGGGCCTGTGCAAACGGCTCCAAATAAAGGCCTACGATTTGGCTAGACAATTCCTGTTCTAGTTGGCTTTCCGTGATTTTCTGCCAGAAATTTTGCCAACTGTCATCCGAAGCCAGGCCGGCGGCAATGGCACTGAGGGCGTAAGCATAACTTTTTTGATAGGCTTGTGTGATTTCTTGTGCGCTCAAAACAAAATGTTCATTGAGCACATTGTAAACATCGCCCATGCCCAACGCTTGTAGTAATGGGCTATTCAAAACCGCGCTGACGGTTTTTTGAATCAATTGTGGGAGTGACATTATCAGTTATCAGTTATCAGTTATCAGTTTCACATTTCACGCGCTTTGTTTCGCTCCGCGAAACAAAGCGCGTGAAATACAGTTTTGCGCGCAAAACTTTTGCGTGAAAATCAGTTATCAAATTATGATTCAAATTGTATTTTTTCATAGTAGAGGCCGGTTTGCAACCGGCGAATCACGTTTTTATTAAGTACTGAACCATAAATTTTCAGGTATTTTAATAGAAGCAACAAGAAGAGGGCGGCACCGTTCCACATTTTCAAGCAAAAGTTTTTGCGTGAAATCTTGAAAATCAGTTTTCTATAATGCCTGTAGAGACGCTTTCGCGAAGCGTCTCGGCATCGCAATAAACTTAGAGACGCGAAGCATCGCGTCTCTACATACGATGAATTAGGTAAAACTGATAGGTGGATCGGGGCAACCACAAGGGATTGCCCTTTGCTGTAAAATACCGGTTTATTTGTGCTTCAGTGCTTAGAAGGCTGATTCTACTTGTGAGACTGAGCTACGCAGTTGTCTAAAAGCTCAAGTCAGGTGGTGGTGACTAACATGCTGCCAATTTTTGCTAAAACGGGCAGCTTTAAATGGATTTAGACTGACAAAAAAGCGCAAATTATAACTGATAACAGTCTATAAACATTTTTATACAGAAATGAAACTAAAAAATAGTCTTGTGTGGATGTAGTGAGGGATGGTGGGCAGCAAAAACACGCTACCCACCATTTCACGCTAAAGTTTCGCGGAGCGAAACTTTAGCGTGAAATACAGAAAATGTTAAAAGATTTATGTGTCCCTACTTATCTAATGAAATTCATGATTTTCAAAGTACTTCAGCCAACACATCTCTAAACTCATTTCGGGTAAATAATGACTCTCAATCTGACGAAAAAGGAAGAATTGTTAAAAGATTTATGCGTACTTACAAGCAGTTTAGCAACCCCTTAGCGGCCACTTTAGCTTTTGATTATAGTACAATACTCTGAAATCTTATTGCTCAAAAAGCTGGGAAGTTCGTCCAAAGATAACTATACTTCGCATCAAAATAAATTGCGCTTTTTTTATTTAAGATAACAGCCTAAGTCTAAAAGCGAAAAGAATGGTGGTGGCTCAAAACAAATATATCCATTTCACTTTAGCATGAAATAGCATTTTCAATGTTTTTTTACAATAAGCAGTCGGGCTTGTGTGGCGGTTGGCAGTATACATATACTGTCTACCGTTATAATTTGCGCTTTTGCCCACTAGAAAATTTTGGGTATTTAGTCACCTTTAGGTGACTTTCGCTGTAAGACAACTTTTGAAAGCTGTTGGCTGTAAAAAAGCGCAATTTATTTTGATGCTAAGTATATATACTGTCTACCGTTATAATTTGCGCTTTTTATGTTAGTCACCACCACCTGACTTGAGCTTTTAGACAACGGCTGAAAGCTGTTGGCCGTTAGATGTCAAAAAGCGCAATTTATTTTGATGCTAAGTATATAAGTAATAATATTTATGACATAATTTTGTATTTTGTTTTGAGCCACCACCTAAGCTTTTAGAATCGAAAAGCGCAATTTATGACAGTGCTAAGTATATTCAGAAAGGATAAACCCTAAGACATGGGGGGGGTATCCTTTCTTATATCAAATCCCTGTAGTTATTTTATTGATTAATCCCATGAAATCATTTAAATTTAATTTTCAATTATCCGATCAAGACTTATTTGCCAAGTTAAAAACAACTTATCTTTTTGAAAATATCACTGAAGAGGTTTTAAACTCATTATCCCTTGATTTCACTCAAATTGTGTTATCAAAGGGAGAAACACTGATTCAACAGGGGGGCATGAGCAATGCGCTTTATATCGTTCTCAAAGGGCGCTTAAAAGCCACGCTTAAAGAAGGTGATAATGAACTTGTTTTAAGTGAAATCGGGGCAGGTGGGATTGTTGGCGAATTGCAAATGTTGATCGGTGGCAAGCACACCGCAAACGTCACTGCGATAAACGATACCCAATTGCTCAAATTATCTAAAACCGGTTTTGAAAAATGGGTAGAGCAATCCCCTGACGTGTTGCAAAAAATGGCTGATGTCATTACGCCGCGATTACGGCGTAGCCAGTTAATGGCTATTTTGCCAAACTATTTTGGGGCTTCTGACGAAACAATACGCAGAGAGATTGAAGCCCAACTTGAATGGGTTCACCTTCAACGCGGTGAAGCTTTATTTCGACAGTTCGAGGCCGGAGATAGCTTATATATAGTTGTCAGTGGTCGTCTACAAGTCGTCATTGAACACGGGGAAACTAACGAGCAAGTTATCGGTGAGATATCCCAAGGTGAAAGCGTTGGCGAAATGGCGCTTTTTGCTGGACAAAACCGGACTGCCAGCGTTTATGCACTCCGCGACTGCGATTTAGTGAAGTTATCTCAATCGGCCTTTGAACAGATTATCAAGCAAAATCCGCGGGTGATGATGGAAATCACTCAAAATATCATCAATCGCCTACAAAAACGCTTTAAAACATCGGCTGTACAAAGTACGGCAATCAATATCGCCATTATCCCATTGCATTCAGAAGTGCCCATTACGGATTTTTGTTCTCGCCTGATTTCAGCCCTATCGGCCTTTGATTCCACGCTGCATTTGAATCGTGAACGCTTGGATAACTTGATGGGCTTAACAGGGGCCGCTCAACTTTCCCCTAACCAACCTCAAAGCATCAGATTAGTCACCTGGTTGGATGAACAAGCAACGAAACATCGTTTTATCCTCTACCAAGCTGATCTGCCAGTAACCACTTGGACAAAATGGTGTCTGAGGCGAGCGGATCAGATTATCTTGGTAGCCGATGCCACCGCCAATGCTAAGCAGGAAGAGATCAAAGCCGCATTGCAGCATGCAGAAAGTCTAACCACCGATGTCAGTAAGCGTTTGATTTTATTACATCCTAATGGTGATCAATTGCCTTCTAACACTCAGCAATGGTTGTCGATGTGGCCCGTTAAAAATCACCACCATATTCGTAGGAATACAGAAGCCGACTTTCAACGTTTAGCCCGTTTTTTGAGTGGGCGTGCCATTGGTTTAGTTTTCAGCGGCGGTGGTGCGCGTGGTTTGGCACATTTTGGCGTTTATTTGGCACTGAAGGAAGCTGGCATACCCATTGATATGATTGGTGGAACCAGTATGGGGGGCATTGTTGCTGCCCAATGTGCTGCCGATTATGATACAAAAAAATTTTTGAAACTCAATAAACAAGCCGCATTTAATAAACCATTTAAAAAATACACGCTGCCTATTTTCTCATTAGTTGATGGAAAACGATTTGAGAATAGTTTGAAAATGGGATTTGGAGAGATACAAATGGAAGATTTATGGACACCTTTCTTTTGTGTTTCCAGTAATCTCACTACTTCTGAACTGGTGGTTCACAAACAAGGTTGTGTCTGGAAAGCCCTCAGAGCCAGTGCAGCTATTCCGGGTATGCTTGAACCGGTTGTCAAGAACGGCCATTTACTCGTCGATGGCGGTGTCGTTAACAACCTGCCTGGCGATATCATGCGACAATTCTGCAATAAAGTGATCGTTGTTGATGTCAGCCGCGATACGCATTTGAGTATGCATAAGAATGATGAGAAAATGCCATCGCCTTGGGCAGTATTTTGGAGTCGACTCTTGCCCTATAAAAAGACGATTCGTGTTCCCACACTCTTTAATCTATTAATGGGCGTAACGGCCCTCAGTAGTAATCAAAGAAGCAATCGGGTTAAAGCGGATGCCGATTTTTGCCTTTCCCCCCCGTTGATCAGTTCGGGTTACTGGCATTTGAGGCCGTAGAAGAACTTGTCAAAGTGGGATACGAATATACAAAGAAGGAGATTGAAAACGGGAATCTGAACGAATTGAATTGAATTTATTTTGCATCGGTATGGAGTGCAAAATTTATTTTGCTTCGGTATGATTGGAGTGCAAAATTTATTTTGCATCGTGCATTTTTAGCGTTTTGCAAATTTCAGAACCATTTTTTCAAAGGAAATCACATGTCAAGCATTCAACGTGCGCTGATTAGCGTATCCGATAAATCCGGTATAGTGCCCTTTGCACAAGCTTTAATTGAACAAGATGTCGAGATTTTATCCACAGGGGGTACGGCTAAATTACTGGCAGAAAAGGGCATCGCTGTCAAGGAAGTGTCTGATTATACAGGCTTTCCAGAAATGATGGCTGGGCGAGTGAAAACCTTGCACCCCAAAATTCATGGTGGATTGCTCGGTAGGCGTGGCATTGATGAAGCTGTGATGAACGATCAAGGGATTGCTCCCATTGATTTACTGGTGGTTAATTTATATCCATTTGAACAAACCATTGCTAAACCCGATTGTGATTTAGCCACGGCGATTGAAAATATCGACATTGGCGGCCCCGCGATGTTGCGTTCAGCTGCCAAAAATCATGCCGCTGTCACGGTAGTTGTGGATACGACAGATTACGATACCGTGTTAGCAGAAATGGCTGCCAATAATGGGGCCGTGACAGAAGCAACACGCTTTGCCTTAGCACGTAAAGTCTTTGCCCACACTGCGGGTTATGACAGTGCGATATCCAATTATTTAGGGCAAATCGAAAGCGGCGATTCTGAATTTCCGCCCACCCTTTCCCTGCAATTTCAAAAAAGACAGGCCATGCGTTATGGCGAAAATCCGCATCAACAGGCCGCTTTCTATGCCGAATCGGATCCCCAATCCGTCAGTGTTGCAACCGCAACACAATTACAAGGCAAAGCCTTATCTTATAATAATGTCGCTGACACCGATGCCGCGTTAGAATGTGCCAAATCTTATGATGAACCCGTTTGCGTGATTGTGAAACATGCCAACCCTTGCGGCGTGGCGATTGGGGAAAATATTTTAACGGCCTACAATCGTGCATTTAAAACTGATCCGACTTCTGCTTTTGGGGGGATTATTGCCTTCAATCGTACTTTGGATGGCGAAACGGCAAAAGCGATTACTGATCGTCAATTTGTTGAAGTGATTATTGCCCCGACAGTTGCTGAAGAGGCTAAACCGATTTTAGCGAAGAAAAACAATGTGCGCGTTTTGGTTTGTGGCGAATGGGAAAATAATGCGGATAGCAAAGGGAAGTTAGCAAGCCATTTAGATTTTAAACGAGTCAATGGCGGCTTGTTAGTGCAGGAACGTGATTTAGGTACTAAAACGGCGGCCGATTTAGAAATCAAAACACAGCGGCAACCCACAAAAACAGAATTACAGAATTTATTATTTGCTTGGAAAGTCGTCAAATTTGTCAAATCCAATGCCATTGTTTATTGCAAAGACGGCATGACAATCGGCGTTGGCGCGGGGCAAATGAGTCGCGTGTATAGTGCTAAAATTGCCGCCCTCAAGGCAGCTGATGAAGGGCTAGAAATCAAAGGTTCCGTAATGGCATCAGATGCCTTTTTCCCCTTTCGGGATAGCATTGATGCAGCGGCCGAAGCCGGTATAAGCGCGATCATTCAACCAGGCGGCTCAATACGCGATAAAGAAGTCATAGCCGCCGCAAATGAACATGGTATAACAATGGTTTTCACCAAAATGCGTCATTTTAGACATTAAGCATTTCGTGATCTTGTACAACAGATGATTTCGCTCATGAGTACAACGAATTGACTTTAGATAAACGAATGGGTTTCTTCTATTAAACCTGACAGGTTTTGAAAACCTGTCAGGTTTGCTTGACAAGTTTCGGAAGTTAATTAAACCTGACAGGTTTTGAAAACCTGTCAGGTTTGGTAATTCGTTTATCTTCCAGTAATTAGTTGTACTAATACTATTGTAGCACTACCCGATTTCCGAACTCATGGCTACTAAACGTCTTAAAATTCCGCCTACTAAAAGTACTTTACTGGTTCTAAAACGCAAAGTGGCTTTTTTAGAATTAGGCTGTTCGCTGCTAGAACGCAAAAAAGAACTGCTAACCCGCTTAGTTTATGAGCGTCTCAAGCAATACCGTGCGCTTCGCACGGATGCCAAAGCGGCTTTAGAAACAGCCTATTATTGGCTAGGCATTACGCATACCCGTATGGGCAGCCGCTCATTACAACAAGCGGCCTTAGGTTTAAACCCCCCACTTGAAGTCAAAATATTGCCACGCAGTAGTATTGGCGTACAATATCCCGCTATTACGGCAGATCGTTTACCACTACAACCAGTAGGCTTACTGGGAACTGATAGCAGTTTTGATGAAACGCGCCGTTATTTAGCTGATATGGTTGTTTTATTGGCGCGTCTAGGTGAAGCAGAAACCGCCTTATGGCGTTTATTGGAAGAGCAACGCAAAACGCAAAAGCGCGTCAATGCGCTCAAATATAACGTCATTCCAAGATATCATACAACAATTCATTTTATTAGATCGACATTGGAAGAAGAAGATCGTAATACCTTATTCCAAATCAAAGTATTAAGAGAACGTTTGCATCAGTGAACAAATTTTCCAACCCGTTTTGATTCTAACGGATTTTGTTGATATTTAAGTAGGTACGCCTAAATCTTTTAACGTTTTCTGTAGGGTGGGTAGCGTGTTTTTGCTGCCCACCAGCCTTCTACTTAATATGTACGACTATCAAAGAGAATTTTTAGAATTTGCCATTGCTGAAAATGTCTTACGTTTTGGCAATTTCACCTTAAAATCTGGGCGACAAAGCCCGTATTTTTTTAACGTCGGTTTATTTAATACGGGCCAAGCCCTCTCCCAGTTAGGGCGTTTTTACGCCAGAGCAATACAACGTTCAGGAATAGACTTCGATGTATTATTTGGCCCCGCTTACAAAGGTATTCCGCTTGTAACAGCCGCAGCGATTGCTTTAGCCGATCATCATCATCGTCATATTCCTTATTGTTTCAACCGCAAAGAAGTGAAAGATCATGGTGAAGGTGGCAACATTGTCGGCGCGCCATTAACGGGTAAAGCTTTAATCATTGATGATGTGATCAGTGCCGGAACAGCAATACGCGAAGCGGTGCAAATTATCCAAGCGGAAGGGGCCCAATTAGCCGGCGTTATCGTCGCCTTAAATCGTCAAGAAAAAGGAAAAACGGCATTATCTGCCATTGAAGAAGTGAAACAAACTTATGGTGTTCCAGTTATCAATATTGTGAGTTTAGATGATTTAGTCAGTTATCTTGAACAACAACCTGATAAACAGGAAACCTTAACTGCAATTCAAGCTTACCGTGAACAATATGGAACGTGAATGGGGCAAGAGTTTGCCCCTCTTACCCCCTCAATGCCACCTTCGCCTTCGCCTAAAAACGTGTCGGGTGGGTAACGTGTTTTTAAAGCCCACCATCTTTGTCTGATATAAACGAATAATAATGTATTTCACGCTAAAGTTTCGCGAAGCGAAACAAAGCGCGTGAAATGGTGGGTAACGTCTTTTTGTTGCCCACCATCTGATATAAACGAATAATAATGTATTTCACGCTAAAGTTTCGCTCCGCGAAACAAAGCGCGTGAAATGGTGGGTAACGTCTTTTTGTTGCCCACCTTAAGCTTAAATGGTGGGTTCGAGGGAGCCCTACAAAATACCTCTTCATCAAATAAATTCAATGGTGTTAAGGCTTTTTGAATCGCTTCTTCTGACATACCCGCATCAAAAATGTACTAGCCTGTTTTGGCTTTTACTGATGTTAACATCTATAGATCGGTGGGCAACATTTGATGCTACTATGGTATTAAAGAAATCCGATTTTTTGAAAAAATCGTATTTCTTTCGTCATTCGTTTTACTCAGGCACAAACCGTCGTATATTTCCATAAACTCGATAAAATCCCCTGGCTTCTCTAATTTCATCCACTACAAATAGTGTGCCTTCTTCACGCAAATTGCGGGGAAATTGGACATTCCAATCACGATGATAGCGTTCTGAGACTACCAATTTGAATTGCCCATTTTCCTGAACACATTTGAATACATCAGAAATCACTCTGACTCGTAGCTTTCCTTTAACACGAACACATTTCACAATGATCCCTTCAGTTGGGTCCGAAACTGTTTCTAACTGATTCGATTGTGAAACTGTAATCGGTTTAGGTGCTTTAATCGTTCTGGTTTCTGGGATGATTCCATCCTGCGCGGCTTGAATGGCTTTGGAGCTCACATCAAAACAGGCTAAAAAACCGGCGGTAGTGACAATATAGAGCAGTTCATTTAAATATTGCATGGAATAAGCAGAACCACAGCCAGTTCCTAATTTCCATAATCGCTCTCCTGCTTTATTAAAACAATATATTGAAGAGTAATTATCACCCGCAAAAACGTATTTACCCTCATCAGCCGTTGCACAGGAATATACAGCGGCATCACATTGGTATATTTGTTTAACTTCACCCGTTTCTTTGCTTAACGCATAAACCTTGCGTGTTCCAGTACCAGCATAGACAGTTGACTTTTCCTGCCATCCAAATAGAACTTGATTAGCCGCTTTGTTATGCCAAATCACATTACCCTGTTTTGAATTTGCATAAGCAGTTACCCCAGCATTATGACCATGATAAACATTCTGGTTATCACACCGTACCATCCAACCGCTATCACCTTGACTTTGCTTTTGCCAAAGCTCTTCATTTTCAGGATTAGCTGTCATAATGGTGCCAGCAGCGTCAGAGACAGCCAATAAACCGTTATCAATATCTAGCCAATAAATATCGACATTTTCAGATATTTCATAAGCCAAACGTGGTAATTTACCGGTGAGATCATAAACACAACCATCATCACAACCGATATAGATCCAAGAATCATCAGCTACCACACATTTCACCCCATCAGGTAAGCGAAATTGATTTAATACTTGGGCTTCATGGCTTACCACAAAAACACTACCATTTTGATTACCTACCCAACAATGGTTATGATCAATAAAGATACCGAAGGCTGGAGCGCCAGAATCAAATTGCCATAATAAAGGTGCTGGTTTGGCGGTTGATTTTTTACTTTCAATCTGTCGTCTGGTGATGGGGCGTTTTTGACGTACACCCATGATAGCCGGCTCATAACCATTTTTCAGTTTTTGTTTAATTTTCTTATTGGTTTCAATACTAGCCATTTCAGGGCTAGAATAAGTTTTGGTTTCGGTACGCCCATTCGTACCGATGCGACCATAACGAAAGGTAACTTGGGTACCATTAATAATGACTTCGTAAAACTTGTGTGATACAGCGTCATTTTCCGATAATTCGAGATAGTGGACTTCATTTGACATATTCAAGTAAATAATGGTTAATGGTTAATGGTTAATGGTTAATTTAGTGATGCAAGCTACCGAGGTTTTTTCAAAAGGTTTCTATACTTAGCATCGTCATAAGGTTGCTATTATTGATTATAACAGCCAACGGCCTAAGTCTAAAAGCTCAAGTCAGGTGGTGACTATACTGTCCACCGTTATAATTTGCGCTTTTTTGGAAGTGAAAAGTTAGTCACCACCACCTGACTTGAGCTTTTAGACAACGGCTTTAGCTGTTGGCTTTAAATTAATTTTAAGATTTTAAACAAATTCATTGTATAAGTACTGAAGCACAAATAAACAGGTATTTTGGGCATTCGCCCTGGATTGCCCCTACGGGTACGGTTGTAGGGGCAATCCCTTGTGGTTGCCCCGGTTGCTTCTATTAAAATACCTGAAAATTTATGGTTCAGTACTTACTACATTTTGTCAATTTTGGCATACTTTGCGCCTTTGTGGTCAACATTCAATGGGGCCGAATAGCACTAAATGATTGGTTTTTAAAATATAAATGGCCATTTAGTGATCTTCAATAGTCACAGGAATACAAAAATGAATAGTGAAAAGCGAGAAATAGCGACTTTTGCTGGGGGATGTTTTTGGTGTGTGGAAGCGGATTTTGAAAAACGGCCTGGCGTATTTGAAGTCGTTTCGGGTTATACTGGTGGGCATTTGAAAAACCCTACTTATAAGCAAGTTGCCTCTGGTGAAACAGAGCATGTGGAGGCGATTCAGGTTTATTATGATCCGGCCGTCATCTCGTACAAGGCTTTAGTCGAATTTTTTTGGCAACATATCAATCCCACTGATGAGGGTGGGCAATTTGCGGATCGTGGTGAACAATATCGCTCTGCCATTTTTTACCCTGATGAATTGCAGAAGTCTATTGCTGAAGCGTCGCGTGCGGCTTTAGCCGCATCGGGGCGTTTTCAAAAACCCATTGTGACTCAAATCTTGCCTTTAGATACTTTTTATTTGGCGGAGGGATATCATCAAAATTTTTGTCGAAAAGAGCCCAGTCGTTATCAAAATTACCGCTCTCATTCAGGGCGAGATCAATTTTTAGATCAATTTTGGGGCAATGAACGCGATCAAGCGGCGGCTGCAAATCCGGCGAAACCGATGAGCGCCTATCAAAAACCCGCAGATGAGCTTTTACGCCGTCAACTGACACCGTTACAATATAAGGTGACACAAAAACAGGGAACGGAGAAACCGTTTCAAAATGAGTATTGGGAGCAGAAGCAAGAGGGGCTTTATGTTGATGTCGTGAGCTTCGAGCCTTTGTTTTTGTCATCGGATAAATTTGATTCGGGTACGGGTTGGCCTAGTTTTACGCGGCCTATCCGTGAGGATGCGATTGTAGAACATCAAGATTTTAAGTTGTTTATGTCACGTACTGAGGTGCGTAGTCGATTGGGTGATTCCCATTTAGGCCATGTTTTTTCGGATGGCCCAAAATCGACGGGTTTGCGTTATTGTATTAATTCGGCCGCTTTGCGCTTTATTCCAAAGGATAAATGGGTTGAAGAAGGTTATGAGGAGATTTTAGAATTGGAGCGACAAAGATTGGATATGAAGGATTAACTTTGATAGGATAAAACGCTGATTTGACTGATTTAACTGATTTTCGCTGATTTTTATTAGCCTACCCATTTTCGTAAGCCATGATGTCAACATCGGGAAAACCTAAAATACGCATACGACCATCAGCTTCAAAATGCACTTCTACATAGTTGCCTTCTTTAATGAGGGAAGCATCGTATTGGCCTGTTGGAAAATGGACTTGCTGGTTTGATGAACCGCGCCATTGAAGATTGATATTGCGTCGGGCCGCGACATAACGGCCTGATACCAGAATGTCAGTCACAGGCAAAATCTTGGCTTTTTCATCGTTTATTATTTCTGGCCATTCATAACCCGTAAACACCATGGTATCCAAACCCGCTGATTTGACTTGTTGTAATAACCACAACACATTGCTCAATTGTTGTAAAGGTTCACCACCAAGCAAGGTAACACCTTGAATAGAATCAAGATCAAGAATTTTCTGTAATAAGGCTTCACGGGCTATCAGTTGCTTGGGGCGTTTTGATAACATCGTCCGGTTCCAACATCCCTGACAGCCCAAAGTACAACCCTGCACCCAGATGACAAAGCGTTCACCGGGCCCATAAATGAAACTACTGGGTTCTATATGTGCGATATTAAATGGTTGGGGCATGAGTTTTTCAGTGTTCAGTTCCAGGCAACATGGTGAGTGACTCAAGTTGTTGTCATGAGCTGTACATTTGTTCTCATTGGAAGAACAAATCGCGAGGATTGGCTTAATGAGATTGAGATGGGCTTCGTTTGTACCGGAATATTGTCAATAAATAAAGCCCTTAATTCTTCTAAAATTTCTTGTGGTGGATTGCCTAGTGAATAAAGGGCGAACACGCAGGTTCGCCCCTACGACCCTATATATTGATTGTGCCATCTTTTTTCAAAATGTCTGATAATCTGCGAGATTATTGGCTATTTTGTAACGAATATATTGATTTTTGAAGCTCAAACAATGTTTGCCTACCTACCTTAATAAGGACACTTTACGATTAAATCTGAAATCATAATAAAATGACGAACATTGTCAGTCGCCAATTCAATGCCATCTGTGATGGCGGTCGCTGCAATCAAAGCATCGGGTATTGTTAAACCATGACTTTTAGTATACGCCAACATCAGATCATAAGCTTTAGCTGTTGCATCGGCTGAAAGATGAATCAGAGTAAAGTCAGCAACTATTTTTGAGGTTTTTTCAACTTCAATTTGATTGCGACATCCAGCGACCAATTCCATTGCGGAAATCACTGATATAAAAAGAGGGATTTTAGCGTTGCGATCTTTTTCTATAAAATCGGCCGCTTTCTCATGGCCTCTAAATAAATCAATCAGTATCGTTGTATCAAGTAATTTTCCTGTCATGATGAGCGACTCCACTGTGTAGAACGCAATTGTTCGAGCCATGCTCTTGATGAACGAGAGGGCATATCTTCACGAGTTGCCCACATACCAAAATATTCTGCTTCTCGAACAGAACGCCTAGTTTTATCAGATGAATTTTCTAAAGACGCGATGACTTGACTACGAAGTGTGTTCATTTCGCTGATAAGTCGATCAAGTGTTTGAAGAATGTGTCTGGATTGAATGGTTTCCATAATTTGTTTTCCTTATATTCCATAAGAGTTAAATTATAAGTTATAGCGTTTTCCGATTACATGAAGTACAAAATCAATCCTAAAAATATTGAAAACGGACAACCCCTTGGGTATTGAATGTGAAACGACGGCTCGAAGCTGCGCGAGATCATAGCCCCAGGTTCCACCTAAGGTTCCAAAATATATATCAAAAAATGTATTTATACCAATTGCGATAAATAACCCATCAAATAGAACTTTATAAAATATTGACTAATCAACAAGTTATGAAATATCAACTGATGGGTTAATTCGTGGAAATGGTATTAAACCAATCGGAAAACGCTATAAATTATAAATTAATAAGTACTGAAGCACAAATAAACAGGTATTTTATATTTTGGTATTTTACCGCAAGGGGCAACCACAAGGGATTGCCCCTACGAAGCGCCCGTAGGGGCAATCCCTTGTGGTTGCCCCCTCTTCTTGGTTGTTTTTTTTAATTAAAATACCTTAAAATTTATGGTTAATTACTTATCTGTTACGCTAAATCAATAGAAATAGCTCCCTCAGAAAGAAGTTCAATTCCATGATCCGTTGTACTCAGATGACATTAATAATGCGCTGATTCTTCAATCACTTCTGTCATACTTTTAGCGATATTCAAGGCCTCATCCGCTTTTTCTATCAGGGCTTTAGCTGTGGCAGTGAATTGTTCAGTGCCTTCTATTTCTTGTTCTGTTTTATAGATGACATACGCTCTTTCGATTTGAAACTGGATATCTTTTTGGGTTCGGGTTAATTGAGTACGAACGCGATTCCACTTGTTAATGCGAGGTTGTGTCACTTGCTTTTGATCTGGAAAACGGTTTTGCAATTCAGTCAATTTCTGAATTTTAGTGTCAACTTCACCAATGGTTTTGGACAAATTATCTATTTTTGTCAATAAATTAGGTGCAGTGCTTTGAACAAAATTATTGACTTCATTATTCACAGTTTGCGATGGTTGGTTTTCTTCCGAACAACCCACCAGAAGACAAATAGAAATAATGAGTAAAGGGATTTTTTTCATTGAGTCATTTCCTCTACACTACTGGTAATATTTCTGGCATGTTGTAAAGCATTATTTGCCTGTTTGAGAATCTCATCAAGAGAAATAGATTGCCCAATACCTTCTATTTTGTTCGCTTCCTGAATAACATAAGCCGTTCTTATTTGCACTTGGATATTGCGTGACGTTTCCTCAAGATGATTTTTCAATTTATTTAATTTGGCAATTTGGGGTTGAATAACATCTGTTTGTGCAGGAAATCGGCTTTGCAATTTTTGGAGATTCTGAATCTTGGTATTAATAGCAGTGATACTGTTATTAATTTTCTGGATATTCAGGTGCAACTCAGGTGAGGTATTTTCCACAAAAGAATTTATGGATTCTTTTTTATCCTCTATTTCACGACGTATGGATTCTTCTTCACGACGTATGGATTCTTCTTTCTCTTCCATTTCACTTCTTACAAGATAATTTTCGTAACTTTCTGATATGAAATTATAACTGATGGCAATAGCAAAAAAGAGTGCGATAAATATCCCATTTACTATCGCATAGTTTTTACAAAAAGTATCGCTATCTAAGAAGTAGCCGGAGAAAGATTCCCTTTGTAAATGACACACAATCCCATTAAATATACTATACTTCAACATATTGCAGCAAAAACCGCCAGTCTCACATTGTCTATCTATTACATACGCACATGGGTTGCAGCACATTTCACAATTCTTA
>Ga0190344_1000560_pt1 | contig 17202 bp, 19 predicted proteins | sample 48721323_MG_FD_161662 | JGI IMG/M metagenome (GOLD analysis project Ga0190344, IMG submission 161662) | Hydrothermal vent microbial mat bacterial communities from Southern Trench, Guaymas Basin, Mexico - 4872-13-2-3_MG | ecosystem: Environmental > Aquatic > Marine > Hydrothermal vents >... | reverse complement strand
TACAAACGAAATTTTCACCTGTTCATCCGTGAAATGGAGTTCAGATTCAACCACAGGAACGATAAAAACGTGATAAAATACCTGTAGAATACGCTGCTAAAAAGGTCCAATTAGAGGTGATTATCCCAACGATAATTGAAAAAAGCGGCCTGAGCCGCCTTTTTTGTATCTCTTACCCAATAAGTCGTCGAAGATGGGCGATAATTTCTGGAATATCATCCATTACCGTACTCCATACAATCTCGTAGTCGATCAGATTATATCCGTGAATGAGCCTATCCCTCATAGCCGCGATTGATCTCCACTCGATTTGTTTGTGTGAATCCCGAAATTCGGTACTCAACTGCTTTGTTGCCTCACCCATTATTTCAATCTCGTGAACTACAGCTGATTTGCACATTTTATCGGTCATAAAGCTGCTCTTGGAGCATCCGGCAATGAACTCCTGGGTCGATTGAGCTGCCTCAAGAATATCAATAAGGAAAACTTTGTCATGCTTATCCATAGGCAATCTCGGCGGTTGAGAGTATCTCTTCTCTTCTCAATTTGTTGCTGCTACCTTCGACAGCAGCCCGACTGATTAAATCCACCTTTCGACCAAACAGGGTTGAGAACTCCTCTTCCATTCGCATCAGGTCAAACAGAGAGGTTGAGGAGTCTTCCTCGAAGGTAACCAGTATATCAATATCACTTTCGGAGGAAAAATCATCTCGTAGTATCGAGCCAAAGAAAGACAATTCTGCAATCCTCCAACGCAGGCAGATTTCAAGCAGCCCTTGTTCGATAAACAACTCTCGTTTGCTCAACTCCCTTGGCAAATCAAGATGATGAATCTTTCTCATGGCGGAATACCAATCTTTTCCTACAGGTCGAGGAAAGCCTTGAGCTTGTTACTACGGGTGGGATGGCGCAGCTTGCGCAGGGCTTTCGCCTCAATCTGGCGCACTCGCTCCCTGGTTACGTTAAAGATCGTGCCGACCTCATCCAGCGTGCGTGGACAGCCATCGCCAACCCCAAAGCGGAAGCGCAGAACCTTCTCTTCACGACGGGTCAGGCTCTCCAGCACCCGTTCAATCTGCTCGCTCATCAAGAGGAAAGCGGCGGAACGTGCCGGAGAAACCGAGCTTTTATCCTCAACAAAATCAGCCAGATGGCTATCTTCCTCCTGACCAATCGGAGTCTCCAGACTAATCGGTTCCTGAGCGATCTTTAGAATCCGCCGCACCTTGTCCGTACTCATTCCCAGCTCGTCGGCGATCTCGGTGGGAGTCGGCTCCCGCCCCAGCTCGTGAAGCTGCTGGCGGCTGGTACGAATGACCTTGTTAATCGCCTCGATCATATGCACGGGAATACGGATGGTCCTCGCCTGATCGGCAATGGAGCGCGTAACCGCCTGGCGAATCCACCAGGTGGCGTAGGTGGAGAACTTGTAACCCTTCTTATAGTCAAACTTGTCCACGGCGCGCATCAAGCCAATATTGCCCTCCTGAATCAAGTCCAGGAAGTGCAAACCGCGGTTGGTGTACTTCTTCGCAATCGAAACCACCAGGCGTACGTTGGACTTCACCAGCATCATCTTGGCGTGATGCACCATCTGCCGTCCGTCGCGGATGGTGTTTACAACCTCGCGAAGCTCCTGGGTGGACATCCCAACCTGTAGCTCCACCTGGCGAACCTTGGCGTGAGCTTTGCTCAGTCGCTGAATGTAGCGGGCAAGCTGTTCTTCATCCAGATGAAGCCGCTTGCGTAGTTCCATCGCCAGGTCCGAGGTCATCTCTGGATCATTGGTAAGCTGGTCTGCCTGCTCCTCGGTGATGTTGAGCTTTTGGAGTAGTTCCCGGAAGGCTCGCGATTTCAGACGAATCAGCTTGAGCAGGTCAATAATTCGCTCGGCAAAGCGATTGATGTGCCGGGGATGGAAGTTGACCTCAAGGAGCTTCTCGCGGATGAACGCCATTGATTTATCGATGGCTTTTTCGTCGTACTCATCCAGATTTTCGACCAGCTTGCGATGCTCCGCCAGGGTTTCCTCCAGCAAAGCGCAGGTGAGACGGATGTATTCCTTCTGCTTGTAAAGCGGCAGTCGCCCCTCGGCGACAATTTTAACGACCTTTTCAATCTTCAGGTCGCCGTTGTTCAGCTTCTCGATCAGTCCTTCTAAATCACGATGGGTTGAATGAACGCTGAATACCGCGTCCTGGACGACATTTTGTCCCTGCTCAATCTGCTTGGCAAGCTCAACTTCACCCTCACGGGTGAGCAGCGGAACCCGCCCCATCTCACGGAGATACAGCCGCACCGGGTCATCGGTACGAACCTTCTCGTTGATTGCCAGCGCCTCGGCATACTGGCGAGCCAGGTTCGCTTTGTTGTACTCCGAGGAGTTGGTCAGCTGCACCTTGGAGTTATCAACGACGTTGATGTCCATCTCATCGAAGAGCATGAGCAGCTCGTCGATCTGCTCCGGAGAGACAACCTGCTTTGGCAGGGCATCGTATAGCTCGGAGTAGGTCAGGAATCCGCGCTCCTGTCCTCGATTCAGGAGCGTTTCGATGCTCTTCGTCGTAAGTAGCTCCTGTACATCTTCATCGTGATGGGTCGGGGTTTCCGATGCCATAGACAAACCTCATCCTCTTGATAACACAGTTGTTATCCGCTGACGATTTACAAATAATCTTCTTAAACAACGCCCCAGCGGGCGTTGAAAACTAGCTGTAGCTTCGCAAATATACTGCTGACACTGGATTTTACGAGTTGTCAGACAATCAACAGCAGCACCCACGCCCCTTTATATAGACCATAAAGTGGCTACTGTAAAGGGCTAAGGGAAAAATAGTTGTGTCTAGCAGATTCGGGGAAGCTGCTCGCCGACCAGCATATCCACGATCCGCTCACCACCGATGGCGGTTTCCATGATTACCCTGCCCGGGTTCTCAGTGGTAATTTCGCCGATTAGAGCAGCCTCGGAGCCGTAAGGATGACTGTGTGCCGCCTGGAGAACCGTCTCGGCATCGTCTGCGGAAACCACTCCGAGGAGTAGTCCCTCGTTGGCGACGTGAAGGATGTCCAGCCCCAACAGCTCGGAGACCGCACGGGTGGCATCGTGGATTACCAGACTGCTTTCGTCCAGTCTCAAGCCCAGTTTGGTGGATTCAGCCAGCTCGTTTGATGCCGAAGCCAGCCCGCCCCGGGTGCAGTCGCGCAACCAGCGCAAGGCTCCTGCCTCGCGAAGGGTCTCAACCAGACCGTTCAGCGGAGCGCAGTCCGATATCAGCGGCGTGGTGAGGGGCAGCTTCTCCCGAACCGCCATTACCGCCAGACCGTGGTCGGCTAAGGCACTGGTAATAAAGAGCTTGTCGCCAGCCTTCGGAGGAGTGGAAAAGCGGCGGTGGCTCTCATCAAAAACCCCAATCCCCGCTGTGTTGAGGTAGATTCCATCGGTCTCTCCGTGGGGAACAACCTTGGTATCTCCGGCGACGATCTTTACGCCAGCGTCGTCGGCAGTTCGAGCGATGGAGTCCACAATCTCGTCAAACTGTTCGAGGGGGAAGCCCTCTTCGATAATCATCCCCAGCGTGAGCCAGGCAGGACGCGCTCCCATCACCGCCAGATCGTTGACCGTTCCGCAGACCGCCAGCTTGCCGATGTCTCCGCCGGGAAACCGCCAGGGACTGACAACATAGGAATCCGTCGTGAAGGCAATCTCCCCAGCGGGGAGTTGCAGGATGGCAGCGTCGGCGAGCTGATCGAGAACAGAGTTACCCAACCGGGAAAGCAGATGCTCCTTCACCAGTCGGGCGGAGACCTTACCGCCGCCACCGTGGGCGAGGGTGATTAGTTCGTTGTTCAACACTGTTCCTTTTTCAAAGCGCACTGGGTCGACCATTCGGTCGACCCAACAGTTTTTACAGAAACGTTGTGGTTTAGCTCTCGATAAGCTCTACGTTGGCGCGGGGGAGGATGACCGTTTCGCCGGTCTCCAGCTTCGCCTCCATCACGCGGACCTTCGCCTCGGACTCCAGCTTGGTCAATTCCGGCGGCAGTCCACTCACCGTGGCAAGCATCCCGAAGTACGGCTCGCGGATGACACGAATTGTGGTGCCAATGGAGAGGAGTCCACCTTCACCGGACTCGTCCTCTTCCAGAACGATTTCATTTTCGTCGAGGGGAACAATGATTTCTGGTCTGATGACTCCGGCGCGAATCTGAGTCGCCCCATTGATGCTCGCCACCCGACCTTCCTGGCTCTTGAAGAGGTCGAAGGTCGCCGCTGCCATCCGCATCGAACCAAAGCCCTCGGTGAAGACCAGGGTGATTCCCCTGTCCTCGTGTCCGGTAATCGCCACGCCGAGGTCAAAGCCGAGGAAGTCTTTCAGGTCGGAGTCGTTGAAACCGCCAGCGACCACCGCCACCGCGCCGACCTCGATCGCCTTTGCCAGGGTGGCGTTGGTAACTAGGCTACCGCCGATGACAATCTTGCCCCGACACTCTTCGGTGAGTAGATCCGGAGTCAACTCCTGCTCGTTGGAGTCAACAACGACCTTGATTTCGCCCTGGGTTTCGCCACCGATACCGAAGATACCCTGAATAAACGCCCCTCTGGTTTCGACGATTACACCCTCTTCGGGGATGACATCGTAAACGATCCCGTCCACGTAGGCGTTGACCTGCACCGGCAGGGGCGACTCACGGAGCATGATCTGTCCGGTAATCTCGGAGATAGACTCGATAGTTCCGGCAACCGGAGCCGTAAGCTCGGTTTTGAAGAGACCGAACATCCCCTTGTTACGGGCAACGACCTCTCCCTTTTCAACCTTGTCGCCCTCCTTAAACACCATAACATCTTTTACATCTGAGGGTGGCAGGGAGAAACGGTTAGCGATGTTAATGCTCTCGACATTGCCGGGCAGGTAGGTGCGGGCGACGACATCAGCCGCTTTCACCCGATCACCCTTTTTTACCAGAATATCGCCCTTGAGCGGCAGCTTGCGTTCTTTGGTGACAATGGTATTTGCCGTTACTTTGAGTCCCGGCGTATAGGCGTGTCCCACTCTTTTCCTCCTTAGAAATCTCTGGATGCCGTCGGATAGCTTACAGTCCGTCCTGCGGACAATGACCAACCACCCAAAAGATGTTCTCTTCAAAAACTGTTAAGCCAGCGGGCTATTTAGCTGTTCAAAAGTTACTTGTTATCGTAGGTCGGATAGCAGTCCAGGACGTTCTGCCATTCCTGGAGCTTGCTGATCCGCGTCGCGTCGTTTTCGGGTAGATTGAAGGGACGACGACCGCGTCCGTCGAAAATAATCCCGGAAAGTCCACCGGAGATTGTGGCGGTGGTCTCTTTGCCGGGTCCCTCTCCAAAGTCAACGGTGCGCTTCTTCGGAATCGCGACAACGGTGGCTCCCTTGCCGTCGGGATCGAACTCCAGCGGCATGGTCTCCATCTTCCCGCCGATGATTTCCTTCTCGACTACGCTGCCGTCGGGCATGGTGATTTTTAGCTCGGCGAGGACCTCGCCATCTTTGAAGCCCTTTTCTCCGGTAATCGGCGCGATGCAGATTCCGAGGTGGATCAGGCAGTCCCGGACGAAAACGTCGGTGGCAGCTTTCTCGTTAACCTTGGTCAGTACTCCAAGCTGCGGCATCATGAAGATCGAGTCCACGGCGAGCTTGGTGAAGCCTTCGGGGAGGAAAGCGTCGACGAGCATCATCGCCGCCTGGCTCCGTCGCGGCGCATGGGAGAGGACTCCGCCGGAACCGACCAGAATATCGAGGTCGAGCATGTCAACCAGTGAGCTACCGCCACTGGACTGGTCAAAGGCCTCGGAGATAGTGCGCATCCGCTGAACACCCTTGAGTCCCACGGCGAGGTTCTTGTGCTGGATGAAGGCGAGACGCAGGGCTTCACGGGCGATTCCCTGTTCGATGATCAGATCTTCGAGGGTGTGGGGAATCGTCGTCGGGCGGATCATCTTGTTACGAATCCGATTGCGCAGCTCCTTCTCATCCATGTGGAAGGGAACCCAGCGCATCACGTTGTCGAAGCCAGCCTCTGCCATAACATTGGAGACAGAGTAGCTCATCCCCAGGTTGGCGGAAACGGTCCGGTTAAAGACGGTCTCACCAGTCTCTTCGTACTTCTCGCCCTTGAAGACAGAGAAGACATCGGTCGTCGCACCACCGATATCCACACCGACCACGGTGATTTTCTCGCGGCGGGCGATTGTCTGGATAATCTCGCCAACGGCACCTGGCGTCGGCATGATCGGAATATTGCCGCCGTTGATATCGCGGGTCCAGGTCATCAGCTTGGCATAACCCGGTGCCTGCGCCATCACGTGCTCCATGAAGAGGTCGTGGATGGCGTTACGAGCCGGGGTGAGATTTTCTCGCTCCAGCACCGGACGGAGGTTATCAACGATTTGCAGGGCGGTCTTCTCGCCGAGGTCTTTATCAACGCTATCCCGGGCGGCGATGTTACCGGCATAGATAACCGGGAGCTGATAGCCAACTCCGAAGCGGGGCTTGGGGTCGGCAGCGGCGATAATCTCGGCAAGCTCAACGACGTGCTTGATTGTGCCGCCGTCAATTCCGCCGGATAGGAGGATGATATCGGGACGGAGACGACGAATCGCCTCGATCTTAACGTGGTTGGGGCGACGATCATTGGTCGCCAGAACATCCATCACGATGGCACCGGCACCCAGAGCCGCCCGTTGAGCCGACTCACCGGTCATCTGCTTAACGACCCCGGCAACCATCATCTGCAATCCACCGCCAGCGGAGCTGGTGGAGAGATAGACATCGCAGCCCTCTTTGTCGTTATCGCAGACGTTGATGGTTCCGTCTTCATTGAGGAAGTTTCGACCAGAAAGCTCCTCGACCTCGCTCACCGCGTTGATTACCCCGCGAGTAACATCCTCGGCGGGCTTTTCTACAGTGGTGGGAGCCTCACCGCGGACGACGAGGCGGTAGTTACCGTCGTCCTGTTTCTGAATCAGGATTGCTTTGGTAGTGGTTGAGCCACAGTCGGTGGCGAGAATAGTCTTCATGAAGTGATCCTCTTCGTTAACGGTCAATCGAACGGGAAAACCATGTCAAATGAATAAGTCCGGGTGTAGCTGTTGTGCAGTTATCGCAGAATCATAAGCCCTTGAAGTCTAACTACTTATTCTTCGGGCAAAAAGCAGTACAAATTTTTAGACTGACCAACTCCAGCGTTTTTTCTTTGCCAGCTTTCTCTTCCCGCGTTTGGTGTCGAGATAGTCGTTCAGTCGTGCCATCAAGAGCTGCACACTGTCGCGGTTCTCCAGCAACTGACGGAGTTTATCGTAGGGAACGGCATCCATCAGGTTTGGGAAGAGCATCTCCAGACCGTTGCCCAGCAGCGGTTCGACGACGAGCATCGCCTGGCTGCCGAGGAAGGCAAGGGGATAGGAGCTTTCCATGACCATCACGGCGGCCTCGATGAGATTCTTCTCTGCCAGCTTTTGGCAGATGATCTCGATCAACTCACCGCTCTCATCTTTGGAAAGCGTACTCTCGCCACGCACCGAGAAGGCATTGGCAAGGTTCAACCGAAAGCCTCGTTTACTCTTGGTGCTGACTTGTTCGCTGACCATTTGCTCCTGCTTTTTCCAGATAAATCACCAATCAAACCAGCAGACAATCCCCGTGATTTTAAGTGGTTGGGTGCTTGAAGTCAAGTCTGTGAACGCGGGCATCCAGCTCGACAAGCCGTTTCTCACTAATCTCACGAACATCTACGGGGGCGCACTGAGATACGCCCCCGCCAAGAGAAACTGAGTCGGAGTTATGTGGGAAGGGGTTACTCGCCGTATTCGTCCCAGGTGGTCAGGCTGGCTTTGATAATCTTATCGCCGATGGTGATGTTGTTGGCGACCTCTATCCCCTCGATGACAAAGCCGAAGACGCAGTAGTCGCCATCCAGCGAGGGCAGCGGGTAGGTGCAGATGTAAAACTGACTGCCAGCGGTATCCAGCCCACTCGCCTTACGAGCCATACCCACGGCTCCGGTCTTGTGCGACCAGCCGGAGTCCTCGAAAGGAATCGTATATCCCGGTCCGCCGGTGCCATCGCCGCTGGGGTCGCCACCCTGAATCAGCACATCCTCAACCCGGTGGAAAGTCAGCCCGTCGTAGTAGCCGCTCTCGACGAGGTTCTTCATGTTCTCCACCGTAACCGGCGCGCTGCGATGGTAGAGCATCATCGCAATCTCGCCTTTTTCGGTTTCGAAGACGACCACCGGAGTGTCGGCGGTGAGTTCGGGATGATCCTTCGGCACGGTTTCTCCTTCGGGGGGAGTCCAGGAATGGACGGTCAGTCCCGCCTCGGTGGCTTCTTTTTCTATCGGATCAACGGGGGTTTCGGGGTCGGTCTTGCAGCCCACGATAGTCAGTATCATGACCGTCAGGGTCAGGACGAAGAGCAGTTTTTTCATGGTGTTGAAACCTTTCGGGTTTGTTTTTCAAGGTTAATTTGGATAATGGCGTTTTACTCCTCCGCTGCCAGGAGCAGATCAAGATTGAAACATGCCAGGGCGAAGGATGCCTCGGCATCGGTCAGGGCTGTCTCCGAGGCAGAGAGGTTCGCTTCTGCCTCCAGAGCCGCTAACAGCGTCCCGGAGCCAAGCTCCAGACGGCGTTGAGCCAGGTCGAGGTCGTCCACCGCCCGTTCGTAGCTGGAGCGGGAGACAACGACCTTCTCCTCGGCGGAGGCGATGCTGTCCAGAGCCAGCCGCAGCTGAAGCTCCATCTGACGCTGGGTATCCCGGCGGGAAAGCCGGGTGCGCAGCTCCTCCACCCGTGCCGAAGCCAGGCGAGCGTTGGTCGCAAAGCCATCCATGAAGGGCAGCGTCCAGGAGAGATAGACCCCCAGACTGAAGCTGTAGTTCTCCTCCAGCCACTGGTCTTCCAGCGGGGTATTGTCCGACCAGTTGTAGCCGCCCTGAAGGGAAAGCGAGGGCCACCAGGCGGAGGTCGCCGCGCGGCGGCTCGCCTGCGCCTGAGCGTAGCTGTCCTCTGCCATCCGCATCGTCGGAGTATCATCAAGCTGGTCAAGGACCGCACCTGGTTCTCTCGCCCCCGGCTTTACCGAAAGCTCTGTCGTAGGTATCAGCTCCTCATCCACCGGCAGGCCGCAGAGATAGGCAAGGTTCGCCATTGCCGAAAGGTAGGCGTAGCGGGATTCGATCACACCGAGGGCAGCACTGTCGGCGGCTGCCCTCGTCTTGAGGGCATCCACCGCTGAGAGAGAACCAACCTCGGCGAGTTTGTCCGAATAGCGCAGCTGCTCCTCGGCGGACTCCAGCGAACGCTCCGCAGAGGCAAGCAATGCCTTGCTGCGGTAGAGGCTGATGTAGGCAGCGCGGGCGTCGTAACGCACCTGCGCCTCTGTGGCAACGGCACTCTGCTCGGCAAGGCTCTGGGCGTGCTGGGCGGAATCGATGCCGTTGAAGATTGCCCCGCCGGAGAAGAGCGGCAGAGTCGCCGTGGCACCGAGACTCAAGCCGTTGGCAACCCTCTCCTCGTTGGTTACTTCGCCATAGCCGGGAACCTCGGTGGTTGAGGGACCGCTCCAACTTCGAGTGTACCCTGCATTCACGCCCAGACGGGGCAGATAACCACCCCAGGCGGCAAGGGTTGCGGTCTCGGCGGCTTCAATGCCCTCACTGGCGGTGGAGATACGGGCATCGTGTGCCAGTGCCAGCTCCACGGCCTCGCTGAGAGTAATCTCCCTGGCAGAAAGGCTTCCCACCAGCAGGAGAATAAGTAAAACAACGGGTAATCTTTTCACAACAGTACCTTTTCTATATGCCAAAGAAGTCTGGAAATGCTCGGTGAGCTAAGTTACCCAGGTTGCCCAGACAACCTGTAGGGGCGGGTATCCACACCCGCCCACTAGACGAGCGTAGCTCGTCTGCTGCAAGAAAGGTCGGTTCATTGAATGATTCAGCTACTCAACCGATTCAACTCAATCCACCAGCCACAGCGTCATTCTACCACAAACAAGCAGAAGCGACTGGATGATCGATCTCAACCTCGTCGCAGAGCCAGCAGTCGCTCTCTCCCGCTCAGGTCTCGGCGCAGGTGGGCTTTGCCTAAACCGCTGACGCTTACAGCCAGCTCGGATAGTGCAGAGAACTGCCCGTCGCCGATCTCGAAGACAGCCCAGCAACCGGGCTTCAGCAGCACTGGTAATCGTGGGAAGATCCGTCGATAGAAGTTCAGACCGTCTTCCCCACCACCGAGAGCCAGATGCGGCTCGTGGCGGTTAACCTCCGGCTCCAGACCGCTAAGATCCCCAGCGGGAATGTACGGTGGATTGCAGCAGAGCAGCCCAGCCGACTCGGTCAGACCCTCGTCCAGGTCGCCTTGTTGAACGGTGATTCGCTCCTCCAACCCCAAACGACCGACGTTGTGCCGGGTCAGCTCCACGGCATCGGCGGAGATGTCCGTAGCAACGACCCGCAGCTTCTGATTACTGTACGCCAAAGCGCAGGCAATGTTCCCGGAGCCGCAGCAGACATCATAAACCAGTTCTGTTCCTGATGCCAGTAGCTCAATCGCCCACTCCACCAGCAGCTCGGTCTCCGGTCGGGGAATCAGCACCCCGGGGCGAACGGTAAAGGTCAGCCCGTAGAACTCGGTCTCGCCGAGGATGTACTGAAGCGGCTCCCGCTGACAACGACGCTCAACATCGCCCAGCAGGCGTTGTTCCGTCTTCGGGTCAATCGGTTCAGCAGGCGACAGGTAGAGTTCGTGGCGAGCCAACGCCAGATGATGGCATAGAAAAAGCTCCGCCTCCACCAGCGGAGCGGAGACTCCGGCAGCGGTCAGCCGAGCGGTGAGGGCGGTGATTGCCTCGCGTCGATTCATCAAAGCTGTACCGGCAAAGAACCGAGCAGTCGAACCCCTGTCTCTCCGATCTCCAGCTTATAGACGAAAACCTCCAGCCCCTTTGAGATCGCCAGGCGGAGCTGCTCACCGAAGTAGGGGTCGGTCTTGTCGTTGGAGGAGAAAGCGGTTGGGTCGCTCCGCTGAACGAGGAAGAGGACGGCGGCGTGTTCACCTTGCTCCGCCAGAGAACCCAGCTCTCGCAGATGTTTCGCTCCCCGGCTGGTTACCGCATCGGGAAAGAGGGCGACATCATCCTCCGCCAGGGTAACGCTCTTGACCTCCAGCCAGCAGTCCGGCTTCGACGGATGCTCGCTCAGGTAGTAGTCGAAGCGGGACAAGCCTTTAACCGAACCGCTATGCCCCGGTGGCTTGTGGACGACCTCGGCACGAACCCCGCCGTAGCCATCGAGATCGGCAAGCTGATTGCCTCGCAGCAGCTCCCCGGCGATGCGGTTGGTTGCCATGGTGTCAACCAGTACCCAGACACCGTTGTAGCGCACGGCGACCAGACTCTGCGGATACTTCCGCTTACCGCCCTTATGCACCAGCAGGCAGTCCAGCCCCTCGGTCATCAGCTCCGGCAGACGACCGGAGTTGGGGACGTGAACCTGGGTGGTGGAGCCATCGGGCAGCCGAACCGCCGCCACAAAGCGATTGAGCCGACGAAGGATCGTCGCCGGCTCCGTTGCTGAATACAGTTCTAAGCTGAAGGAACGCTCTGCCGCCATAACTCTCGCTTACTTCAAGACCTTGAAAACCTTCAGGATGCTGCGGATCATCGCAATAGAGATCAGCACGAAGATGGCACCGAGCAGAAAGACTCCAAAGACGACAATGTCCTTGATATCGGAGTTGTCGGTGTAGATAAGCAGGGGGCTTGCCAGGTAACCCGCCAGAAAAATGCTCTGGAGGACGACCAGCAGGCGGAGCTTCTTCTTGGAGTCTCCCCCTGGAACATGACGATAAAGACTGACGGCGCGAATCAGAGCGATCAGCATAAGAATAACAGCAACGCCGACGATTCCGTACAGCAGGTATTCCATAAGGTTCTCCTTTAGCTTATTTGAGTCTGGAGCAAAGCAACCTCTTTCTCGATATTTTTAACCACTCTCCGTGCCTGTTTCGACGAACAGACAAACATGCCCAAAAACTCATCCACATGATCCAAGCGAGAGTTTAGCTTCTCCGGTGGAATAACCTCATCGCGCAGCTCCCCAATCAGACCGCTGGCGTCGGAGCCGAACTCTTTTTCCAGACTAGTGATGATGATTTGGGTTATCCAGTTGGTTGGCAGCAGATCCTGAGATTGGTAGAAGCGCGGCGGTGGTAGCGGATTGTCGAAAGGGTACAGGTTGAGATTGAAGCTACCACGATTCAGAAAAGTCTCGAAGTCCGCGTTATTCTCTGGCTGCCGGACTAATTTACTGGCGATATAGAGGAGATAGTGTTCCTCATCATCAAGAAAAAGCTGGAAGAGAGAGTCAGGATAACGCCGGACAAGCTCATTAGCCTTCACTCGGAACTGGTCAGCAGATAGTCCCTGCTCCCTGATACTCTCCTTGCTCTGACAGATAATGCGAGCATGGTCGAGAACCGCCTTCTTCAGGATAACAGTGTGGAGATTTTCCACAGTCAGCACTCGCAGGGCTTTGAGAGCATCTTCACCGTAGAGAGTTTTCTTATCCTGAGCTGTAAAGCACGGCAGATGGAGTCGCCCCTGTTCAAAGAAAATATATCCGTTCCCCTCGACCCCTGTAGCTTCGCAATAGCCAGTCAAAGCACCGGAGGTCAGCAACCTGACAAGCAGATACAGCCGCAACGGTCCAAGGGTTGCGTCGGGAAGGATTGGGATTCCCACGGGTAGTTTCATAATGCTCTCCCGTCGAGGCTTTATTGTTTCACTCCATATTCAATTCGATAAAGATAACTCTCAGACCTAAGCACTCTCTGACTAAGTTAAGTAAAGATGGGTCATCCGGCACCGGTTCGACGCGCGCAACACGGCAACCACAGGGTTGCTCGGCTCCGGCTCAGATGATCATCGGCACGCAAGGAGCCTCCCTACCGCTGCTCCCTTCCGGGCCTGACGGGTTTCAGGATTACCTCACTGCGATGGTCCGAACCTTCATCGCATCGCTCGCCAGCAGAAGCCGCGCCCGCCGACGCCTTACCGGGCGTTCGCCCCAACCTATAGCGGATTGTTGGCACGGAAAAACCGCGAAGACACCGCTAACGCCCCAGCTAGGATGACCCAGGTGCGATACTAGCCTTTTTCAACTAATCCGTCAAGGGCAACGCGGTGCGTTGCATCACAGTTTCGCGGCTGACCGTATTGGCTGTTTAACGGTTGGCTTCGCGTACATGCTCCCGCTGGCAACGCATCACCACAAAAAAAGAGCCGACCTCACGGTCAGCTCCCTCACAAATCAAACCCAGACACGAGGCACCCACCCCTCAACAGAGGAACGGATCGCCTTGGTCATCTAAGACCAGCCCCGGTTGTTGGAACCTAGACGCTGGACTGAGCCTTCAGCACGCCCCAGGTGGTCTCCTGGACGTTGTTATAGCCAGCGGCGGTGATTCCGGCAATCGCCAGCACGGCGATGACAATCAGTAGCAGGATGGTTTTGCGTTTCATTGTTTAACTCCTCTTGATTCTTTCCAGATGCTCTACAATACTCAGACCGTTAGTAATCTAGCACGAAACGGCGGGTAAATCAAGGTTGCTGACGAGATTTTTTTTTAACCGCTGCCTCGCAGTACGAAAGACTGACCGGACGACGGTCTGTTCGACCGCCAAGAGCCGTGGTAATTCCATCGAGAACCACGCCCAGCGAGTAATCGGCTTCGTACCAGGTGAGGATTCGTGCCACATCACGGGGAGAGAGCGTGAGTGGATAGTCGAAGCGTTCGCTGAGGAACTCCGATATTTCTCTCAGGTAATCTTCGGCAGCCAGTTCCATATTCGATCATGCTCCCGGAACAAAGTCCTGTGTTGCTTGTGAACTCTAGCCGCCCCATGTTACCTTAGCCGTGGTTATCTGAGCAAGCTGCAATTTCAAGACTCGCCCTAAACAGAACAGGAAGCAATCCCCGATGAACAAACGACGCCAGGCACGCGAATTCGCCCTCCAGATGCTCTATCAGGCAGAGCAGACCGAAGAAACCTTTGAAGCGGTGGTGGAGAACTTCTACTCCGGTCGCTTCCCCGATCCTGAGGTCAAGGCGTACTCGCAACGACTGCTCAAAACGCTGAAGGACAACCTCTATCAGGTTGACGAGCTGCTGAAGGCCGCGCTGATCAACTACAAGCTGACCCGTCTGGGGATTGTCGAGCGCAGCCTGCTTCGGGTCTGCGTGGCGGAGTTAATCCTCAAGGAAACCGATGTGAAGGTCGTCCTCGACGAGGCGGTGGAGATCGGCAGGGACTTCGTTGATGAAAAGGCGGGAGGCTTCGTTAACGGGGTGCTGGAGAAGATTGCCAAGACCCTGGGGGTGCTGTGATGAGGCGACTGTTCCTGTTGCTGCTTCTACTCGTATCCGCCCTCGCCGCTCAGGGAATCTACTTTGACGAGGAGGCTGCCTTTGAACTGTTGGAAGAGCAGGTCGCCTTCGGCTCTCGCGCTCCGGGGAGCGCAGGTAACGAAGAGTGCAAGTGGTGGCTGATTGAGCAGCTTGACAGATACTGCGACGAGCTGACACTGCACCGCTTCGACTATACCTCGCCCGCAGGAGGACACAGCTTCGAGCTAACCAACATCATCGGGATAATCAATCCCGAGGCTCCACGCAGAATCATGCTTGGGGCGCACTGGGACACCCGCCTCTACGCCGATGAAGATCCCGACCCTGCGAATCGGGAACTGCCGGTTCCCGGAGCCAGCGACGGAGCCAGCGGCGTGGCGGTTCTGCTGGAGCTTGCCCGGGTCTTTGCCGAATATCCCCCAGAGGTAGGCGTACTCTTCGTTCTCTTCGATGGCGAGGATCAGGGGCATATTGACCGGATGCCGTTCTGCCTCGGCTCGGAGATGCTGGCTGCCAGCGGGATGCTGCGCTACGACTACGGAATCGTCGTTGACCTCGTCGGCGATGCCGATCTGAATCTGCCCCAGGAGGGCTACTCTCTTCAGATGGCACCATCGGTGGTTGATCTGGTCTGGGGAGTTGCCGCGGAGCTGGGCGAAAGTGCTTTTATCCCCGGAGCCGTTTCAATGATTAAGGACGACCACCTGCCCTTCCTCCAGCGGGGCTATCCGACCATTGACATCATCGACCTCGACTACGACTACTGGCACACCGTGGACGACCTGCCGGAGAACTGCTCCGCCGCCAGCCTCGGCTCCGTAGGACGAGTAGTGGAGACGGTGATACGTAGAGAACGGTAAAAATATCAAGGTGTTGTAGGGGCGTATTGCAATACGCCCCTACGGGCGGCACTGCGCTGCCTTAGCAACCTCGGCAAAGTATCAAGCGATAAAACCTATTATTCTATCCGGCGAAGTATGGGGGCAACGGGTGTCCTCATGGCAAAAGGAGACAGCATGTCTGCAATCAAGATTGTCGAACTTCCGCCGCAGAAGGCGGCATACTTCCGTTCTACAAAAGGTTACGAGCAAGAGGGCATCCACGGTGCCTTCGACCGCCTCAACAAGCATCTGTCCAAAAATCCGCCCGGTGAATCACTCGAAGTCCTCGGTCTGGGTTGGGATGACCCGGAGAGTACTCCGCTGGAGAAGTGTCGCTACGATGCTGCATTTACCTTTACTGGCGAGGTTCCGGCTGGTACCGACGGCATCCACGAAATGCCCGGCGGAACCTTTGCCTGCTATCGCTATGTGGGACCCTACGATAAAATGGGTGCGGCGTATCAGGAAGCGCATCGACTCATTGCCGAGAACACGACCCTAAAGTTCCGCCCTGATGTCTGTATCGAGAACTATCGCAACGACCCGGCGAGTACCCCGCCAGAAGAGCTGATTACCGACATCTACCTCCCCGTGAAGAAAATATAAGCACACCGTTACCCGACGGGATGAGATGACTACCTCATCGGACACCACTCGCGAGTACGAACGGCGGCTCAATCGGGTGCTGGAGCATCTCTGGTATCATCCTGACGACGAAAACGACCTGGGGAAGCTGGCGGAAATTGCCTGTTTCTCTAGGTTTCATTTTCACCGCATCTTCCATGCTCTGGTCGGTGAACCAGTGGGGGTTTACGTCCGGCAGCTTCGGCTCAGACAAGCTGCCTATCGGCTGGTTTACAATTCTTCCTCCGTAACCGAGATTGCCCTGGACTCCGGTTTTGAGTCCCCCGCCGCCTTCAGCCGCGCCTTCTCTCGCCTGTTCGGTGAAAGTCCCTCTCGCTTTCGCAAGCGGGGCAAAGCTCTCACGGAACAGTATCGGCAACCTCCCAGAGTTACCCTTGAACAATCCACAGAACCTCCAATTGATGAGGTCGAGCTGGTTACTCTGGAGCCGATGACCGTTGCCTACGTTCGCTCGGATAAGGGCTATCTGCCAGAAGGAGTTGGTCCCGCCTTTGAGCGACTGATGGAGTTCAACTACGCTCAGGAAAAGCTCCCAGCGGGTGGAGTGGGCGTTCGATGGCTAACCAGTGGACTCTTTGCCCGTTATCGTTACTTCGGTCCTTACAGCGGATTGAGCGGAGCCTACGACCGATTGATCAGGGGCTGGCTGATCAACTCCGCCTACGAGATGCGCGACGTGCCTTCGCGGGAGTTCTACCGCTATTACTCCGAGGACGCACCGCCCGAAGACCTGCTCACCGAGATCCACCTGCCAATCAAACGACTCTGAGCAAAGTGAATACAAAAAAGACCGGATTTTCCGGTCTTTTGTTTACCACATCCCCACTCTGAAGCAAGCTAAATAACAGGAAGAATAACAGTTCCTATTCTCCCTCTCCCCTTTGGGGAGAGGGTCGGGGTGAGGGGCTAAAACCAAAATCACGGACTTTCGTAAGGGTATCTATTTGATCATCCCCCTTTCTCAATGAACCTTCGCAGATAGCCCTCGAAACCGCTGACGGCTTGTGCTATGCTGACCGCCCTTGGTTATCTGAAGAAAGTAGGAGCAGGTGGACGACAAGCTGAAAGCCAACCAGGCGAATTGGGACGAGCGGGTTCCGCTCCACGCAGAGTCGCCGTTCTACGATGTCGAGGGCTTCAAGGCGGGGCGGATGACTCTCGACTCCCTGGAAACTGGCGAGCTGGGCGACGTTACCGGCAAGACCCTCCTGCACCTCCAGTGCCACTTCGGTC
>Ga0190344_1000558_pt1 | contig 17269 bp, 14 predicted proteins | sample 48721323_MG_FD_161662 | JGI IMG/M metagenome (GOLD analysis project Ga0190344, IMG submission 161662) | Hydrothermal vent microbial mat bacterial communities from Southern Trench, Guaymas Basin, Mexico - 4872-13-2-3_MG | ecosystem: Environmental > Aquatic > Marine > Hydrothermal vents >... | reverse complement strand
GCCGATGCTGCCGGAGCGACTCTCCAACTTCGTCTGCTCCCTGCGTCCCGACGAGGTCAAGCGCACCGTCTCCGTGCTGGCAGAGCTTGACCACGAGGGCAACCTGACCAGCGTCGAGGTACTGCCCACGGCGATAAAGTCTAACTATCGTCTCTGGTACGAGCTGGCGCAGGATATGATCGAGGGCAAACGTTCCCCGGCGGTGCGGGAGTTCTCTCACGGCAAGTCCGAGGAAGAGCTTGTCAAACTGACCAACAGCCTGAAAGAGATGAATGACCTGGCGGGGATTCTGCGGAAGAAGCGGATGAAGCGCGGGGCATTAGACCTCGACCAGCCCGAAGCCAAGATCGTCCTCGACGAAGCCACCGGAGAGCCAATTGACATCCACCTGAAGAAGCACATCCCGACGCATTCGCTGATTGAGGAGTTCATGCTCCTCGCCAACGAGGTTACGGCAAGGTTGCTGCAAGAGGCAAAAGGATCGAGCATCTTCCGTATCCACGACAAGCCCAACCCCAAGGCTCTCGACCGGCTGGGAAAATCTCTGAAGCACTTCAAACTGAGCTTCGACGGCCCATCCCTCAGCGATCCCGCCGGGCTTCAGGCTCTCATCGACATGCTAAAGGGTAAACCGCTGGAGCGGCTGATTAAGTACATGCTGCTGCGGAGCCTGCCCCGGGCATCATATTCGGTGAAGAACATCGGGCATTTTGGTCTGGCATCGCACTGCTACACCCACTTCACCAGCCCGATTCGCCGTTTCCCCGATCTGATTGTCCATCGTCAAATCAAGGCTCTGCACAATAAAGAAAGCTCTCCCATTGGCAAGGAGAGACTGCGTGAGATCGCGGCACAGGTTACCGCCCGTGAGGAGATTGCCGAAGAGGCAGAGCGCGAAGCCGACAAGTACAAAAAGCTGGAGTACCTGACCAAGCGGCTGGGGCAGGTCTTTAAGGGGACCATTACCGGCGTAATCGCCAAGGGTCTGTTCGTCGAGCTGGACAATCTCCTCGTCGAGGGAATGCTCGGCGTTGCCAACCTTACCGACGATTACTACCGCTTCGAAGAAGCCCCGGATCGTCTGGTAGGTCGTGGAACCGACAAGGTTTACAAGCTCGGCGACCGACTAAACGTCCAGGTGGTAAAGGTTGACCTCGGTACTGGGCGGATGGACCTGCTGCCCGAAGGGCTGGAGAAAACCAAGAAACGCCAGGCGAAGCGACGGATCAATCGTCCCGCTGGTCAGGAACCAAAGTGGAAGAAGTACGTAAAGAAGGGGCAGAAGAATCGGAATCGTGGGAATGGGAAGAAGTAGTGTTTACTCGCCCAGCAGCTTGTTATCGAGAAGATTGCGAATCTCCTCCAGGGTGTAGAGCCGTCCCTGGTTCATTCCCGGACACTCCTTCGCTTCGCATTCCCAGCTAATCTGGCTCACCAGCACCTCTTTCCAGAAGGGATAGCTGCTGCACTGTCTGGGGCGAACCTCGTACACGGCGCACTGTCCATCGGCATCAAGGAAAACGCAGTCGCCATTACCGCGCTCGTTGAGGGAATAGGCAATCCCGCTCCGACACTGATCGAAGCTGAGGTGCTGACCAACCCGACGGCAGTACCGTCGGCGGAACTCCTCTTCGGTAAGCTCCAGAAATCCGGCGATTGCCGCCTGCTCCTCATCGGCCATCAAGACATGCCCGGCATCGCCGGCGCAACAGAGACTGCAGTCCTCCAGACAGCTAAACCGGAGACCACCGCTGTACCAGGGTTCTTTACGTTTAGTCATTATTGTATCCAACGAAGTGAAGGGAGTTACCATGAAAAAGCTGCTGCCGTTTTTGCTGTTTGCTGTCCTGCTGCTCTCGGCGTGTAACGAGGTCGAGGTACCGGAGAGCTTCACCCTGACACTGAAAACCGGAGGTGGCTACTCCCACGTCTCGCTCATTCTTTATACCATAACCGCTGGTGATGGCGATACCGTTCCCTGGCACTACGAGTATAAGATGATCGACGGAACCGGGAACTCCTACGACAGCGAGATGAGTATCGAAGAGGCGAAAGCACTCTACATCGTTCTGATAGAGAACGACTTCGAGACTCTGGAGAATGTCTCTGCCGATTTCATCACCGACCTGACAACGGAGACCGTAACCCTGAAGAGCGAGGAGCTAAACCATTCCTTCCGTGCTTACGGCTCCGGCTTGCTACCCGATAAGCGGCACTCCAACATCATCCGGGCGATTTTCGATAGCTGCCCAGTTCCCGAAGAGTTTACTCCGTTTAACTAGGTTTTTGTGGGGCGTATTTTGCAATACGCCCTACGACAACAAAAAACCTCAGGAGCCGCAAAGCCCCTGAGGTTCAATCAACGTTTGTTTGTTTTTACCGTGGTATTAACCCTGGTTCAGACGCTGGACGTTGATAGCCTGTGGTCCCTTGGGGTGTTCTTCGATCTCGAACTCAACCTCTTCACCTTCAACAAGGGTACGATGACCGTTGCCACCGATTGCTGAGAAGTGAACGAAGACGTCGGGGCCTTGACCTTCCGGCTGCTGAATGAAGCCGTAACCCTTAGCGTCGTTGAACCACTTTACGATACCGCGCATATCCTATCCTTTTTCTTTACGCCCGACCAGTTTGTTAATACGCCTTACCCAAAAACGGGTTTTGCGCTATGAGATCCCTTTGGTCGAGCGCGACTCGCATTTGAGTTCGCTTGTACAGGGACCGCTGTGGCTATGCAACCACGAAGCGGCGGGATAATACCAGCCCGTCAGGGTGGTGTCAAGAACTATTTTGATACGAACACAAAAAAAGATTCCCGTAATCCCAGAATCAAAACATTGCCTCTACAACGCCGGGCTGCTAACATCCCTCGACTGGTCAGGTTACGGTGGCTTTGCAAGGGTGATTATATGCGCTACTTAGGAATAGATTACGGTGATAAGCGAATCGGTCTGGCTCTCAGTGATCCGGAGGGGCGGATTGCCACGCCTTTTACCGTCTATCAGCGACAATCTCCACGCGTAGATGTCCGGGCGATCGCGCTGATTGCCGTCGAGCAGGCGGTGGGTGCCGTCGTGGTTGGCTTACCGCTTAGTGAGAACGGTGAAGAAAGCACGTCTTCCGCAGCAGCCCGTGAGCTTGTCCACGAGCTTGCGAGTCATCTTCGCCTGCCAATTGAATTGCTCGACGAACGCTACACAACCCTGCGGGCGGAAAATACTCTACGGGAGCTGGGGCATGATGGTAGAAAGATTCGTTCGCGGGTGGATGCCTCCGCCGCCGCGATTATCCTCCAGGACTATCTGGACAGCGTGAGCGACTAGCCGTCACCACGGAGGCTGTCCGTCAGTCCACGGACTCTGCGCCGTTGCTCTCGCTGCTCGAAGGACTTGTCAACCTCCCGCGCCAGCTCTGCTCCCAGCAGGATGATCGAGGCGAGGTAATATGCCCAGAGGCCGAGGACGACGAGGATAGTCAGCATTCCGTAATAAACGCCGGGTTGGCTGAGATTGCCCAGATAGAAGGTGAAGAGCAGCTTCGCCGCCTCGAAGAGAACCGCCGTTACAATAGCAGCAATCAGAGCCGCCTGAGGACGAACATGCACCGTCGGCACGACTCGATAGAGGATATAGAAGAAAAGTAGGGTCAGCACGTAAGGAGCCAGCAGAAGTAGAAAGCGGCTGAACCCGCCCATTCCGGCGGTGAGTCTGGCGATAACTCCGGTTCCCACGGTTCCGGCAAGGAGGAATATCAGCATTCCCAGCAGCATTGCCAGGGCCACCAGCCTCCCCTCCCACCAGCGACGCTTGCGCCCGTTCCCGCCCCAGATGTAGTCGATCCCTCGCCTGATAGCGTTGGTTAGTCGACTTGCCAGCCAGAGCAGTGTTACGAGACCGATCAGCCCGATGCTCAGTCGACTTTTAACGAGGCTGCCGATTAGCTCGTCGAAGAAATCTCCAGCGGTTGGGACGATATTGCTCACGAAGCTGGCAAGCTCACCCTGGGCTGCACCATCGGAGCCGAGGAAAAACCCCAGCACGCTTACTCCCAGCAGGAGTAGCGGAACCAGGCTGATCCCAAGATAGAAGGCGATTCCCGCCGATGCCAGCGGTCCGTTATGTTCGCCAAAGTGGCTCTTGCCAACCCGCCAGAGCAGCCGCCCCAGCGTCTTGGCTCTTTTCAGCGTTTCTTTCCATATTCGTTCAATGATTATTTTGATGTCCGGCATCAATACCTCTCGATAAACAGCACTCAAACAGGCAAAGGTTAGCACAATTAACGGTTCTTCTCTACCGCCTGTCCACTGATTGTTTTTCAGGCGATTGTGATAAAATCCCGCCAACAAAATAACTGCCGAACACAACTGAACCGAGGAGACTAAAGATGGCACGGCTTGGAGTTAACATCGACCATATCGCGACGATTCGACAGGCGCGGATGACCAACGAGCCTGACCCCGCCAACGCCGTGGGTATCGTCGAACGAGCCGGAGCCTTCGGTATCGTCTGCCATCTTCGTGAGGACCGTCGGCACGTCAACGAACGCGATCTGCGTCTGATCAGGGGACTCTGCACCACTCACCTGAATCTGGAGCTTGCCAATAATCCGGCGGAGGTCGAAATTGCGGCGGATGTTCGCCCGGACACCATTACCTTTGTGCCGGAACGGCGGGAAGAGGTAACCACCGAAGGCGGACTGGACATCGTCGGTCAGCAGAAGGCACTGGGGAAGACGATTAGCCGCCTCGCGCCGATTATCCCCAGCGCGTTCATTGACCCGATTGAGGAGCAGATTCGCGCCAGTCGGGACTGCGGCTTTCAGGTTGTAGAGCTGCATACCGGTGAGTACGCCAACGCTAAGATCGTCGAGGAGCGAGGGCTTCAGCTTGACCGCCTGCTCAGGGGAGCCGAGATTGCCGAGAAGCTCGGTCTGGTTGTCGTTGCCGGGCATGGGTTGACCTACTACAACACCGCCGCTGTGGTGGAGCTGGGGATTTTCGAGGAGTTTAACATCGGGCATTCGATCATCAGCCGCGCCGTCTTCACCGGGCTGGAAGAGGCCGTCCGGGAGATGGTCTTGCTGGTCTCCGAGTAATGCTGCTGACCTTCTCCCAGGCTCAGGACTACCTCCTCTCCTTCGCCAACTACGAGCAGAAGGATAGCTTCGCCTACAATACCCGCACCTGGAACCTCACCGCATTCCGACGATTTCTCGATGAGCTTGGTGCGCCGGATCGCGACCTCCGGATTGTTCACATCGCCGGGACTAACGGTAAGGGAAGCACCGCCGCTGCCCTGGCAAGCCTGCTGAACGCCGCTGGTGAGCAGGTCGGACTCTACACCTCGCCCCATCTGGTCAGCATCCGAGAGCGAATCCGCCTCGGCGAAGAGATGATTAGCGAGGATGACTTCACTCGGCTTACCAGTCAACTGGCAGAGGTGCAGGAACGTCTGGAACACGGCGTTGACGGGGGCTATCGCACCACCTTTGAGCTGCTGACCGCTCTGGCTCTGCTCTACTTCGTCGAGCGGAAGGCGGACTGGGTGGTTCTGGAGACGGGACTGGGCGGACGACTCGACGCTACCAATGTTGTCGAGCAGCCGACGCTCTGCCTGCTGACTCCGATTGCCAAAGACCACGAAGGGGTTCTCGGCAACTCCATCGAGAAAATCGCGGCGGAGAAGGCGGGGATTCTAAAAGCCGGGGTTCCGGCAATCTCCGCTCCGCAGACCGAAGAGGTCGCCGCTGTTTTGGCGAAACATGCCGCTGGAACTGGCACAACTTTGAGCTTTCTGGAAATGGGTGATTCGTCCAGCGACTTCCGGCAAGCCAGTGATGGGCAGCTCCTCTGGAAGAATCACCGCCTGCCGCTGCTGGGGGCGTTCCAGCTGACGAATCTTTCTCTGGCGATGGAGGCTTACCGTCGTTTGGCGGCGAAGTATCCGCTACCTATCGACGAAGAAACCGTGGCAAAGGGCTTGACCTCTCTGTGCTGGGAGGGACGGATGGAGGTCGTCCACCGTAATCCCACCGTTATTCTCGATGGGGGACACAATCCGGCGGCACTGAAGGCGGTACTGACCGAGCTGGATAAGCTCCCCGCGCGACGACGGCTGGTGGTCTTTGGAGCTTCGGCAAACAAGAAGCTGGACGAGCTGACAGCCCTGGTCGCTGACCACTTCGACCGCTTTTTCCTTGCTCAGGCTCCAACTCCACGGGCGGCAACCCCGGAGCAGCTTGCCCCGTTCTTCCCCCCGGATAAAACCACCTCGGTTACCGAAGGTGTGCCGAAGGCAACCCATCTGGCACTGGAAGAGTCGGAACCCGAAGATTTAATAGCGGTTCTCGGTTCTATCTACGTGGTCGGAGAGGTAAAGAAGCACGCTGGAGAGTTGGGAGTCTCTCCCTCGTGATATTGACTTTTGTCGCTCTGGGCGGTAAAATACGCCCCCTCGGTACTCTGATTGGTTAGCATGTTTTGAGGCTGGGAAACCAGCCCTTTTCTTTTGTACAGAAAGCAAGTGAGGTAAGTATGGAAAGTTCCTCCGGTAACCTGTTTGCCTGGTACGGCGAACTTAGCACATCGAAGAAAATTCTCTATCCCCTTGGTTTGCTGATAGTTGTGGGCGGAATCACCGTGGGATTGATCTTCCTGCTCTCCGGTCCCGGAGCCACCGGACAGCTGGTTCCCGAAGGTATCGAGGTGGTTGATGCCGAGCTTGCGACCGCAGTTCAGCTGACCACCGACGAGGGCAACGACTCGCACCCAACGGTCTCCCCCGATGGTTTGACCGTTGTCTTTGCCTCGGATCGCGGCGGCAACTCCGATATTTACTCCATCCCTGCGGCGGGGGGAGAGCTTCAACAGCTTACCCACGAGACCAGCGATGAGGTAGCGCCGGACTTCTCGGCGGACTCCTCCTCCATTGCCTATGCCAGTGATGCCACCGGGCGAGGCTTTGACATCTATGTGATGGATGCCCGTGGTGGTGGCGAGCAGCGATTGACCTACGCCGAGGGCGATGAGTTGGAGCCGCGCTGGAGCCCGATTCAGTTTCAGGGTGCGACGACCTTCTACCGGATTCTCTATCGCGATGAAGAAGGTTTTGCCACCATCCGCGAAGACGGCAGTGACCGTCTGAAGCCCGACCTGCCCAAAGAGGCGATTGCCGGACGCTTCAGCCCCCACGGGCTGGGGTTCATTGCCCAGCACGAGACCGCCGAAGGTGTTTCCGTTGTTACCACTGGGCTGGAGGGCATCATTGATCTGGAAGGTGTACATGGGCTTCAACCAACGCTTTCCCCCAACATGACCGGACTGCTCTTTATCGGCAGTATCAACGGCAATCACCGCATTTACTACTATGAACCGGGGCGCAAACGGCTGCTGCGCTTGAACAAGCTGACCGAGCCTGGCGAGCTGGCGTGGAAGCCCGACGGCTCCGGCTTCTACTACACCGATCTGGTTGACGGCTACTTCAAGCTCTTCTACCAACCCCTGCCGCTACCCCTCGCCGATGTCAGTAACCTCTGGCAGTACGCCAGCCTGACCTCCGCCGAGATTGACACTCTGGAGCAGAACAGCTTCCTCTACGGTCGGGGCGTGTGGGACAGCTTTGCCGCGCTCTATCAGACGGAGTATCCCGGCGATTCGCTCTACGCCGACCATTACACCCGCCCGACCTACATCACCGCCGATGCCGTGCTGGAGCTGCTGGATTACTACTTCGACTTCCTGCTGACCGGGGCAGAGACCGACTCCCTGCGCCTGGCACTGGATAACTTCTATTTTGCCCTGGCTTCGCGTCTGCGCGATGAAATCCATACCCTCGAAGAAGCCAGCTCCTACGCAAGAGCGAACCCGGATTCGCTGCTGGTGGCGCAGCTTGGCGGCGTTGACGCTTACAATACCCTGATTGAGCATCTGCGCTTTTTGGCGGATTACATCGAAGCGGGCAGTGAGCTATTGATCTCCTCCCAGAGCCTGCGGGCGGAGATTCCCAACCCTGAGGCCTTCCGGGCGGCGGACACTATCCGCAGGGGAACCGGGCTGGTGCCGATTATCAGCAGGGAGGGGTTCAGCTATTCCGCCGAGCAGTTCGCGGTAAGCGGTCGCTATCAGGAGGCTGGCGCGCAGGCGGTTGCCTTCCAGCGTGGGCGACTCTGGTCGAGCTTGGTCAAGTTCGATCTGACCTCAAAGGAACAGGCTCTGGAAGCCGCTCTGCTGACCTGGCTGTTGCGCTCCGGTGAGCTTCGCTCCACCTGGAGCAGAATTGACGGTTTCTTCGCCTACCATTACGGCGCGCCGGACGACTTTGATATCGACACCCTCGACAATCTCCTCAGTCAGGCGTGGGGTGCCGACGTTACCCTGGCAGAGCTTGCCGACCCGGAGGGGCTGGATCGCTTCATGGCAGCGGCGGCGGAGTTACAGGCGGAGATCCTCAAGAACGACGAGGAAGAGGAGCCACCAACATTTGCCCTCTTCGCCGAGCGGCTTCACCCACTGGATGACTATCTGGAATCGCTGCACTCACCAGCGGTCGGTGGCGGCGGCGCCGAGCGTCAGACCGCTCTGTTCCTTGATCTTGCGGCTGCCAACGGTAGCGATTCTGCCTGGAATCAGCTGATCGAGGTTCAGGGAGAGGGCGGCTACAGCGGTTACGAGGGTTCACTCTCCGCGATCAAAACCGACCTGCGCCGCAACGACGACACCCTCTTCTACGGCTGGATGCGCGCCCTGCGCCCGTGGATGGCGACGATTCTGCCTGAACCCCCTGAGGTTGAGGGGGAAGAGGTTGAAGGGGAAGTCGCACCCAGCGATGAAGAGACCCGAATTGCCAACCTGCTTGCTCTGCGGTCAGCCTATGCCTTCTGCGGCTCGCTGACGGCTCGTCTGGCGGAGCCGACCTCCAGCAGCGGCAGCCTGCCCTTCAATCCGGCACTTCCGCCAGCTCCGGGTGAACAACCGGCTCTGCCGCTGCCCCAGGTCTGGGTCGAGCCGAGTCCGGAGCTTTTCGAGCGGCTTGCCGGGCTGGTGAGCGAGCAGTACAAGGCTCTCCGTGAGTCCGCCCTCTTCCCAGAGTTTGTCTCCTTTGGTGGAGACACGGGCTATCAGTTCGCCGCTGAAGAAACCGATGAACGGGTTACGGCGGAGGAGCTGATGGCGGAGTCTGCAACTCCTGAGTCAACGACTGCCTTCTCCGGAACCCGGGTCGAGGACATCTACCGCGACATCTACAACCTGCTGACCCGCCTCGGCACTATCTCGCGGCAGCAGGTCTCTGGGATTCCTCTCTCCGAGGACGACCGTTACTTCCTGATTACCTTTGGTAACCTCGCCGCGGAGCTAACCGATAACTGTAACGTCAGCGGAAGTCCGGCACGGCTGGTTAGCTACTACGGCAGCGGACTCTGGCTCAACGCCGCCATCGGCAAACCAGAGGAACTGCTGCGACTGGTTACCCTTCCCGACGGCAGCCGCCAGATCGTCGTTGGTGCCGCCTACGGCTACTACGAGCAGAAGCTACCTGCGGCTCTCTCTGCGGAAGAATGGCTGACTCAGAGCGTGTCGCCACCGCCCCGTCCGGGCTGGGCAAGTGCTTTTGAGTCAGTTCGGATAGAGGATTCTTCGGACGATGACGAGGAGTAGCAAATAAACGAGGTTCTGCGATTTTCACCGGAGGCAATGATGAAACGCTTTATCCTGTTTGCGATTTTCACCGCTCTGCTGCTTACTCTTCCGGTTGTTGCCGAGGAGAGCGAAGTACCGAAGATGGTCTATTCTCCCAAAGCCATCTCAGTCGAGTGGGTAGAGAGCCAGCTTGCCCAGGCCGTTCCTATGCTTTCGACGGCGACAACCGCAGGTGAACGACTAACGGCACTACAGGCGATGCGGAGTGCGTTATCCACGGCTCCTCCCGTAAATGTACCAAGTGCGGTCATCATTGTGATGGAGCAACTCTCGCACAGCGATGTGGCAGTACGCCGTTTGGCGGTTCAGGTGTTGGGGGATCTGGGAGATAAGCGAGCAGCAGATAGCGTCGCTGATCTGGTTAACCTGGATGACGACTTCGAGGTTCGCCGCCTGGCGGCAGACGCGCTCTGCTCCATCGGTGGAGCAGAGTACACCTCCGTACTACTCCACGCCGCTGAGAGCGATGATCCCGGTCTGCGGCAAGCGGCGGTTCGAGCGTTGCGCAACACCGATTCGGATAGCGAGCGGGTTCAGTCGCTCTTTGTTGAGCTGGTACGGAGCGATCCCTATCCTCAGGTGCGGAAAGAGGCGGCAGCTTCACTACCCGGCTATCCCGATGTGGATGTGCTGACTGAGCTTTACGAAAACGAAGATGACCTGTACACTCGCTATTCTCTGCTGATTGCCATTGGTGCGACCGGTTCCGATGACGCTCTACCGACAATCAGAGAGGCTCTGGAGACACCGGAGCTAATCAATGCCGCAGTAACTGCTCTCGGTTATCAGGACACCAGTGCAGGCATTCGGCTGCTTCGTCGGATACTGGATCTGGAACTTGCCGATGAGGGCAATCTGGCCGCTGCCACGCTGGTTCTGGCACGATTTGGCGATGACTCCGCCCTTGATGGTGCCAGAGAATTGCTGGAAACGGCATCTTCTTACTCTCAGGGAGATGCCCTTCAGGCATTGGGCATTCTGGGAGACAAAGATGGGGTCGAGATCATTGCCGACTTCATCAACGGTGAGCCTCGTCCCACGGTGCAGTTAATCTCCTATGCCCATATCATTTTGGGCTTTATCGGAGGAGACGATGCCATCGAAGTTCTCCTGAACGGTTTTACCATAGAAGACACTGACCTGCTTTACATCTCCGCTGCGAAATCGCTGGTCAAGATTGGAACCGAGAAGACTGTTGAGGATATTCTTGAGCTTTTCGAGAATGAAGATATCTGGAACGATGACAATGCACCTGAGATTCTGGGGAATGTGCTGGCAGAGCTTGCCAGTGAAGATTCAACCTCGTCTCTCCTGCGTTCTCTGGACAGGGTGGAGAACTCCACCGACCGGGCGATGATTATCACCGCTCTGGGAGCGACCGGCTCAACGGATGCCCTGCCCGTGCTGATTAAATGGGCGGAGAGGTCAGCCCCCGCTTCGATGCGGGAATCAACCGCCGCTCTGCTGGCTCTAGGCGCGATTGGCGATTCCTCCGCCGCCCCGACCCTTGCCAAGGTGCTTGGCGATGTCAAAACCCCGGCGGTGCGCCTGACCGCCGCTGCCCAGGCAGCCACTCTGGCGGGAGATGCCAGCTTGCTATTCCCGCTCCTGGAGTTGCTGGAAAAGGGCGAGGAATCGGAGTCCCGCGCTGCCGCTGCCGCTGCTTTGGGGGAACTGGGCGATGCCCGGTCAATCGATCCGCTGGAGCGGGCTATGGCAGGCGACCCCAGCAACCTCGTCCGCAACGCGGCTTTCATGGCCTACTGCAACCTACCCAACCTAAGCCTCGAACCTCTGCTCGCTTATCTGGCCAACCATGACATAACCTTCGATGAAGAAGCTCCTCGGCGACTTTTCCATATCTTTGACTCCCAGAATAACGAGCAAATTGAGTTCCTCCTCCGTGAACACGGTGAGCCGGAGGTACGGCGGTTCACGGTGGTATATCTTGCCGGACGCTACAACTATGGCGATCAGGAGCTTATCGAAGGCGCGCTGCTCAACGACCCCAACCTGCTGGTAAACATCACCGCCGCGAATACCCTGGCGGCGCTGGGCTATCCCTCCGCCGCCGCTGCCCTGGTGATTGCCTTCAAGGACACCTTCGACGTTTACTATAGCGCCCGCAAGGACTGGAGCTATTCCGAGGAGAACGTTAACCTGCTGCGCCAAACCATCGAGAACGCCTTCCTGCTCCTCGATGTAGAGCCGGACATGAGCATCGAACGGGAGACTCCATTGGCAGCCCCGGAAACCTCTACCGCTGTAGAAACAGAGATCGCCGAGACCCCGGAACAGCTCCGGGTAATCGTGGACGCGCTGCGGCTGCGGGACACTCCCAGCACCGCCACCGGAGCCAAGGTCGGGCTCCTCGATGGTGGTGAGGTTGTGGAGGTGCTGGAGCTGCGGGATAACTGGGCGCGGGTGCGGACGGAAGCCGGACTGGAAGGCTGGGCGTGCGTCGAGCAGGGGGAAGAGGTGTTCCTCACTGCCGTAGAGTAGTTCCCAGTAAGAGTTTTCCACGCTGGGAGACTCTTATTCAAGTAGGATTGTAAGATTCTACCCCTTAATATGAGAACAACCGAGCCGTTTGGCTCGGTCGTTTATATTGACTATCCTGTTGGTATGATGGTACTTAGGCAATTCCAAGTACTTTCTGGATTGCCGCCTTGACCTTGGCAACATTTTCGGTGGAATCAGGAAATTCCGCCGCCTCGTCCGTTGTAATGCCAGTAGGCTTACCAATCGTCATTCGTTGGCTCAGGGAACCCTCGTCCTTAACGAGTTTGAACAGCTTAACGAGTTCCTTTCCCACGGTTTGTCCTCCCTCCCGTTGTTACTTAAGTAAGTCTTTGGCTTTCAAGGAAAACTTCGTTAGTTTCAGCCGCGCCATTCCTACCGATCCTTCAGGATCAATAATCAACACGGTGTGAAAATGTGCCTTTCCGGGAGCACTTTTCAGCGGATCGGAACCTTCGTTAAAACAGGTGGCAAAGAGGTGGGCATCTTCACTTTGAACATGAAGCAGGTTTCCCCGTGCCATCCCCATGTCTTTGGTCATCTTTTGCGCGTTAAACAAGAGATCGTTAACATCTACTCCAATCTCATTTATGGGGAGTCCCGCCTTGACATGACTGGCAATGACATCTCCCTCCGGCGTAAAAACACCTACTCCTTCAAATCCTCTGATAGACTCCATGTCTATCAGCAACTCTTGTAACTTACTCAATGTTTCCCCCTTTTTAGTGAGGTTTTATAGCTTATAGCGTTCGCCCACAGCGGACACATCAGCTCTGAATGACATAATATCCTCCCCCCCCGCTATGATGTCAATAGATAGCACCTGATTCTGCTTCTCAATAAGGTCGGCTGAAATCATGACATAATCGGGCTATTCGCCAGGTTCTGTCGTATGGCTCTGGAATCACTTTTTCTTTCCTCTAATAAAGAATCGCAGGAGACCCAGCAGGAAGAAGTACACCCAGACGACATAGATAAAGTACTTTTCTATAAGATGGTTATCAAAGTGGAGGGCGATATGCCCGCCGCAGTGCCTGACGAACTTGACCACCAGGACGATGGTGAACATGGCAACGATGATGACGCCGAAGAAGGCGAGATAGCTCCACTTTTCCTTCTCTGTTCGGGCTGCTTTGACCAGAATCGGAGCGAAGATGAAGGGAATTGCCAGAAAAGCGACGATTCCGATAATCGCCCCATAAACAGCGTACTCCGGCTGGGCAAATCCACCGAAGAGCTGTTCATTGGCAAAGGTTTCGGCAAAGAACTCCGGAAAGAACTGCGGCCCCAGATTCAACGCAAGGAAGAACAGCAGAAAGAGAGCCATCCCCAGCAGTTTGGGCAGCTTCTCGGCAAGCCATGATTTTTTCTCTTCATCAACCATGACCGGATGGTAGGTTAAAATTACCCAGAGGTCAAAGTTTAGCGCGGAAGAGATTGGAAAAGTTAAGGAGCATATGCTATAATACGCATTCTCTTTTGACGATAACCAAACACAACCTGGAGTAAGCAGATGTACACTGTCCGACCAGAGCGTTGTCCCGCTAATCACCCCTGCCCGACAGTTTCGTACTGTCCGACGGGAGCCATCACCCAGCAGAACTTCCATAGCGTGCCAGCGGTGAACGATGAAAAATGCACCGGTTGTGGTCTCTGCTCCCGGGTCTGTCCGGCTTTCGTCCCGGCTGGTTAGAGTAACCTCACCGATGTCTCGACTTACTAAAAGGAGCCTTACGGCTCCTTTTAGTATAACATCTAATAACTTGAGTCTAGCCCCGCTTCGCCAACTGTTCCATCATCACAAAGAGCGACGGGTTGCGGCTCTGAATCCAGACCCGTCCCGGTCCGCTGAAGCGGCAGACAAGGCCCTCGCCGGAGAAGAAGAGCGACTTCATTCCGCCAGCCTTGGTAACCTTGAAGGTTGCCGATTCGTCGAAGGCGACGATGTGGCTGGTGTCAACCTTGTAATGCTCGCCCTCGCCCAGCTCTACCATGTGAATCGCGCCGTAGGCGCTGAGGAAAACCTTGCCGTGGCCGTGGAGCTTGAGCAGGAAAAGGCTCTCGCCGGAGAAGAACATCTTACCGCCACCGAACTTGGTGTCTATCTCCACATCGCCGTAGTCGAAGATGTAGGAACCGGACTGGGCCATGATCGCATTGCCCTCAAGAGCAAGCTCGATGACGTCGCCGGGATAGGTCGGAGCCAGGGTAACCTCGCCGCCGTTTGGACCAGCAGTGTAGGTGTTCTGGAAGAAGCTCTCGCCACCAGCGAAGCTGCGCAGCAGGGCCTTGCCAATGCCACCGCGACCCTTGGTCTTCATTTCCAGGTCATCGGACATGCTGACCATTGCGCCAGCTTCGGCGGTAACGGCTTCGCCGGGGTCGAGCATGACGCGAGCAAGGGTAAAGTTGGGCCGGTACAACAGTTCGTGTTTCATGGAATCTCCTGAGTTGGTTGGTGGGCTAAGAAGGCTGAGGATACGACCAGATTGTACGACGGTACTTCGAGAAGTGCAACCTATGCAGGCAGCTTGAGCTTACATCTTGAAGCGTTCGTGCAGCCAATCGGTGATAGTGTCGAGAAATCCCGGCACGAACTCCTTGGGCAGGGTGGCGTATTCGCTAAACGCTCCGCTCTCGGTGGGCTGGAAGAGGTGGTTTGCTCCGGCGACTATCCGGATGGAGTAGTCGGGATGCTCCGCCGCGCTCAGAGCCGCCTCCAGAGCGGCACCGTTACTCTCCGCAACAACCTGAGCATCGAACTCACCCAGCAGAGCCAGCACCGGACAGGTGAGCCTTGCCAGGTCAGCAGCCGGGTCATAGGCGAGATAGAAGCGAATCCACTCACCCTCCGCCATCGCCAGCTGACCATCGATTCGCGCCTCGATGTAGGCTGAGATATCGCCGAGCTGCGCGCGCTCTTCCTCAGGCAGAGCCATCAGCTCATTCAGGAGCAGCATACTTCCCTCACCCTTCAGTGCTGACAGGTCGCCGTCCCGCTTGACTGTATTAAATATCTTGCGCTGGAAAGCAGCGGCGGCGGCGATGCTCTCCTCGCTGGAACCTTCCAGCTCCATAATCGCAACCAGCTGCTCGACCATGACCTCTTCGCCGGTAAGACCCTGACCGCCCATGAACATTATGAATGCCACTTCGGCATCCTCAGCGGCGATCATCATCGAGACGATAGCCCCTTCACTATGCCCAAACAGACCGATAGCGTCAATCTCATCGCGACCGCGCAGGTAGGCGAGCTGGTCGATAATGTCATTGGCAAGCTCTGCGGTGGTGATGTTGTTAAACATCTCCAGCGGCTGACCAAGGGTGCGGTCGTCGCAGCGCAGCACGGCAAAACCCTCACGGGAGAGATGGTCGGCAATGACTCGGAAAGGCTCGAAACCGAAGATTTCCTCGTCGCGATCCTGAGGACCGGAGCCGGTAATGAGGATCAATGCCGGATGCGGTCCCTCACCTTCGGGCAGGGTCAGGGTTCCACGCAGTGGGAAACCGTCCGCTGCCTCGATGGTCACCTCTTCCTGAGTGTACGGATAATCCGCCGGATTGTAGAGTTTCAAAGTGAAGACATCGGTATAGCCGTTCTGGGTGAAGGTTCCCGTGATGGTGCTGCCTTCCAAAGTTCCCTCGTAATACGCCCGACCATTGGGGGTGGGCAGCTCGAAGCTGACCGCTTCGTCATCGAGAGTAATCGCCTCCACAGGCAGCCCGTAAGCCCCCTGCGAAGAACTGTCCATCAACGCCGTTAATCCGTCGTCGCCCTCACTAAACTCAATAGCGAAGCCGATATCGATGCCCATCGCCGTCATAAAGCCGTCCCAGCGTCCGAGGAGCGGTGTCTGGTCAGCCGTTTCGTCGCAACTGGTCAGCAGCAGACCACTGCTCAACACCAGCAACATAATCAAAGAGAAGCGTTTCATCTTTTTCCTTTCGAGCAGCGCAGTGTGCTGCACCACAGAGCTGGGCTTCGCTCAGAAAACCTTAAGAAAACTCGATACATCAGACGGGAACTGGAAGTGAACAACGTGAGCGCATACGCGGGGATAATCTACGGAATGGCGTAACCCATTCTCGCGAGTCTATGTGCAGCTTTAAGCTGGCTAGTCGTGGGGGAGTAGAGTGAAGAAGCGAACAACGTGAGCGGTGGAATAGGGCGATGAAGTTCTGACGCGAAGCGGCAGTTCTCAGGTGCAGCGCTTGGCGCTGCCTAGCCGTGGGGCAGGCAGAGCATGGCATCGCCGTAGGAGAAGAAGCGGTATTCTTCCTTAACGGCTTCGGCATAGGCGGAGAGCAGTCGGTCTTTGCCGACGAGAGCGGCAACCAGCATCAGCAGGCTGGAACGGGGCAGGTGGAAGTTGGTGATCAGCCCGTCGATTGCCTTAAAGCGATAGGGAGGATGGATGAAAAGGTCGGTCTCGCCGTGGCTGGCTTTGACAAGTCCTTGCGGGTCGGCGAGACTCTCCAGCACTCGCGCCGTGGTGGTGCCAACGGCGATAATCCGCCGCCCCTCCAGCTTTGCTTCGTTGATCTTCCGTGCGGTTGCTTTGCCCAGGGAGAAGGACTCGGTGTGTAGCTGGTGGTCGGCAAGCTCGCCTTCTGGCAGTGGAGCGAAGGTTCCGTAGCCAACGTGGAGGGTTACGGTGAGCCACTCGATGCCGAGGGCTTTGAGGCGGTCGAGGAGGTTGAGGCTGAAGTGCAGCCCGGCGGTGGGAGCGGCAACGGAGCCGCTTCGTCGAGCGTAAACGGTCTGGTAGCGGCGAGAGTCGGTGGCGTCTGCCCCTGTTTCTCTTTTAATATATGGCGGTAGCGGAGCCTCGCCGAACTCGTCGAGCAGCTCCAGCAGCGGTTGAGCCGCTGCCAGCCCCAGCACCACCTGTCCGTTGTCGAGGCGAGCCAGCACCTCGCCGACCAGACCACCTCGGAAGTCCACCTTCGTTCCCACGGGGAGCCGCCGCCCCGGCTTGATTAACGCCGTCCAGCGTCCATCGCCTAGGTCGTTGAGCAGCAGAGCCTCGACCTTAGCTTCGCCATCTCGCTTGA
>Ga0190344_1000557_pt1 | contig 17344 bp, 10 predicted proteins | sample 48721323_MG_FD_161662 | JGI IMG/M metagenome (GOLD analysis project Ga0190344, IMG submission 161662) | Hydrothermal vent microbial mat bacterial communities from Southern Trench, Guaymas Basin, Mexico - 4872-13-2-3_MG | ecosystem: Environmental > Aquatic > Marine > Hydrothermal vents >... | reverse complement strand
AATTCGTTTATCCGCGTAATTCGTTGTACTCAATTCGTTTATCCGCGTAATTCGTTGTACTCAATTCGTTTATCCGCGTAATTCGTTGTACTCAATTCGTTTATCCGCGTAATTCGTTGTACTTACTTAACCGTGAAAACGGGAATGCGCCCTATTGGATTAATCCGTTTATACCCCAAATCCGTTGTACTTGATTGTGTGGATTGTCTGCTGTATTGTGTTAATTCCCTCTTACCATTCTCAATAACTTATGAAACCCAACGACAAAAAAATCACCAAACGCATTCTTATTCCGCTTAGCTTGACATTACTTCTCTTACTGACAATTTCCATTGCCAGTATCTACTGGCTTCAGCGAGTTCATATGAACGAGGAAATTAGACACAATCTGGTAGAAGTTGAACAACTGTTCCGGATGAAACTCGATGAAGATGCCAAAGTATTGGAAGGGCAAATTAATCTCCTCCAATTAGATAAAAATTTACAAAAGGCTTATCTATCCAAAGATAGAAAGACACTATTGCATCATGCAACACCACTTTATAAAGCTATCCATGCCAAACATCAAGTAACCCATTTTTATTTTATTGATGTGGATAAGATTTGTTTTTTGCGTGTACATAATCCACCACGCTATGGGGATACTATCCCTCGATTTACGTTGGCAGACGCTATGCGTCAAGATGCACCCATTTATGGCATTGAATTGGGTAAATTTGGTACATTCACCCTGCGTTTGGTATATCCTTGGCGAATAAACGGTAAAATCGTCGGTTATATTGAACTTGGCAAAGAAATTGATCACATTACCGTTGCGCTCAATAAAATTTTGGGAGTTGAACTTTTTTTTACGATTAAGAAATCCTTTATCGAGCGTACCCATTGGGAAGAAGGTTTAAAAATGATGGGAGGCACTGGAGATTGGACACAGTTCTCCCACTTCGTCATTATTGATAAAACCATGCCGGCGGTTCCTCAAACACTTAAAGACTCCTTAGAAGTATTCTCATCACGCTCCAAAGATGAACGCGTTATCAGTAAAGTTTCTATCGCTGATAAGCAATATCGTAGCGGATTCGTACCGCTATTTGATGCAGGCAAGCGCAAACTGGGTGAAATTATTGTTTTAAATAATGTTTCTGAACAAGAAACGCTACTACAAACATTATCAGTTGTTTTGATAATCGTTTCTGTTGTCATCGCCTGCGTGTTGTTAGGATTTTTCTATGTCTTTATTGGTGGTATAGAAGCGCAATTCCTCAAAGTTCACGCTGAGATGATCAGCGCTGAACAGCTCGAAAAGAAACGGGCTAACAAAGCAAAGAATGAAGCCTTGCGTATTAATCAAGCATTAGACAATGCCAACACGAGCGTATTGATTACGGACAACAACTACAAAATAATCTACGCTAACCACTCAGCACTACAGTTATTCACAGAAAAACAAGCGGCGATATGCCAAGACTTACCCAATTTTGAGCCTAATCATTTATTAGGCGCTTGCATTGACAACTTTCATAACACGCCGGCGCATCAGCACCAAATGTTAGAACAGTTAGCTAGCACTCACCGTTTCAGTCTGAAAGTAGGTGGTTTAACCATAGAAGTCAAAATTAATCCCGTCAAAAATGCTGAAGGGCAACGTCTCGGTTGGGTGTCCGAATTCATTGATCGCACTGCGGAAGTTGCTACCGAGCAAGAAGTGAATGCAGTTATGCATGCCGCATCGGCAGGTAATTTCCATCAACGCATTCGGCTGGCTGATAAAACCGGCTTTTTCAAAACCTTTAGTCAAGGACTCAATCAAACCTTAGATTATATTGAGCAGATGATTGCGGAACTTCGGCACGTTTTCGCGGCGATAGCAATGGGCGATTTAAGCCAAACCATCACCAAAGACTATGCTGGCTCATTAGAACAATTGAAAAATGATATCAATACGACAATCAAAAAATTGACGCTGGTGATGAGCGAAATTCAGACAGCCACGCAAGCCGCCTCTCAAGGTGATTTTAGTCAACGCATTAATCTCAGTGATAAACAAGGATTTTTTGCCACCCTGAGCGAATTACTCAATCACATTTTAGAGTCTAACCAACAAATCATTGGGGAACTTAAACGTGTCTTTGCGGCTATGGCAAGCGGTGATTTAACCCAAACCATGACTCATCAATATGTAGGTGCCCTAGAACAATTGAAAAATGATGTCAATCTCACGGTGGCAACGCTCACTCAAATGATAAATACGGTAAAACAAACCGTCGAGATAGTCAATCAAGCAGCCGCTGAAATTTCACAAGGCAATACCAACTTAAGCCAACGCACTGATCAACAAGCCGCTTCTTTAGAAGAAACGGCCGCCAGTATGGAAGAAATGACGAGCACGGTGGAACAGAATGCCGATAATGCTCAAGCAGCGAACCAACTGGCGGCGAGTGCCCACGATCATGCTGGGCAGGGTGGTGAAGTGGTTAGCGCGGCGATAACGGCGATGACTGAAATGAGTAAAAGTAGTCAAAAAGTAGCGGAAATTATTGAAGTCATTAACGAAATTGCTTTCCAAACCAATTTGTTAGCCTTAAATGCCGCAGTAGAAGCGGCCCGTGCTGGTGAACAAGGGCGCGGCTTTGCGGTTGTCGCCACCGAAGTGCGTTATCTTGCCCAACGTAGCGCGGCAGCGGCTAAAGAAATTAAAGCGTTAATAAAAGACAGCGTCAACAAAGTTGAGCAAGGCACACATTTAGTCAATCAATCGGGAGCCACTTTAGAAGAAATTGTGGCCGTTGTCAAAAAAGTCAGTGACTTTATTAGCGAAATTGCGGCCGCCAGTCGAGAACAAAGCACCGGCATTCAGCAAATCAATACGGTTGTTGTTCAACTGGATGAAATGACTCAGCAAAATTCCGCTTTAGTCGAAGAAGCCGCCGCCGCCAGTGCCATCATGAAGGAACAAGTTCAAACACTTAAAGAACATGTTGCCTTTTTCCAGACAGAAAGGCAGGAGTCCAAACTAACGTTTGGCAGTCGTCAGGAGTCCAAACTTTAGTTTGGGGAGGAGCGTGAAAATAATCCATAGAGAAACAAAGTTTTTTTAACGTTGTTTTTTTTATTTTGTGTGGGTATTTTATTTAGCCACAACTCCCTTAGTAGTGTTTGTAGTGTTTGTAGTGTTTGTAGTGTACTTATAGATTAAGTCGCTAAAGCCGCTAAAGCGACTGCTACAAACCAACAAGATTAAGTCGCTAAAGTGACTACGACAAACTTATACATTAAGTCGCTAAAGCGACTACTACAAACAAACTTAGTGATTTGCTTTTCATTAACAATTAAAAATTCACAATTCACAATTAGCAAAGTCGTTTTTCCAAATCAAAGGAGATGTTATGCAATTAGAAGCCAAACAACGCGCCAATTCTGTTCCCATTCACAATTCACAATTCACTGTTCACAATTTTCACCACCCCAGGTTTAAGTATCCGATTCATGCCATGACTCGGAGGTTTTTAAGCAAGACTAGGTAAAAGGAATTTGTTCAAGCTTTTTGGGGGCCATGTTGCCGAATTGATTAACTCAATTTGATTGATGGCCCTTTTCCCTAAAAGCTTATAAAAGGACAGACAACCGGTTGCGGTTTAAGCCTCCGAGTCATACCATGAATCCGATGTTTTTTAGCCAGACTCCGTAAAAATTTGTTCAAGCTGTTTAAGCTTCTTTGGGGGCCAGGTTGCCGAATTGATTAACTCAATTTGATTGATGGCCCTTTTGCCTAAAAACTTATAAAAGGTGATGTTTTTAAGCCAGACTCAGTAAAAATTTGTTCAAGCTTTTTGGGGGCCAGGTTGGCAAATTGATTAACTCGATTTGATTGATGGCCTTTTTCCCTAAAAACTTATAAAAGGACAACTTGGACACCCTGTTGCGATTTAAGACATCCAAGATAAATCTTGGACTCCTAGTGGCCCCCATTCGGGGATTTATCCTTCATAACTGAAACAACTTTTGGTTCAAGCATAAAATGATAGATAGCATGGATTGGCCTACAGCACAAGATTATAACGACGCGTTACTCAATCCGAAATTGAGTTTCAACGATGCAGAATTAAAAGCCGGGCAAGTCGAATTAAGCCCAGAGGGTTTGCCTTGTTCAACAAGTGGCGATTTTGCGAGCGTTTATTGGATGCAATGTGGACAACATGATTGGGCCGTCCGTTGTTTTCTTCGTCAACTGACTGATCAGCAACAACGTTATACGGCTATCAGTCAATACTTGGCGCGTGTCAAACTCCCTTTTATGGTGGATTTTGAGTTTATTTCGCAAGGTATACTCGTCAACGGCAATTGGTATCCCATTCTCAAAATGGAGTGGGTCAATGGTGAATTACTTGATAAATTCGTTGAAAAACATTTACATGATTTAGCGACATTGCGTCTTTTAGCAAAACGTTGGGTGGGCCTGATAGCGGCATTAGAGGAGGCCAGAATCGCGCATGGCGATTTGCAAGATAGTAACATATTGATTGTTAATAATGACTTTAAATTAATTGATTATGAAGGCATGATTGTACCGGCCCTTTATGAAAAGTCTTGTAATGAAATTGGACATCCGAATTATCAACATCCCAACCGAACCGGGAGGGAATTTCCGGAGTATATTGATGCTTTTTCGGCATGGGTGATTTATATTGCGTTAGTGTCTATTAGTATCGATCCGCAATTATGGCAGCGCGTCGGGGCTGGTGATGAGTTTCTTTTGTTACACCGACGTGACTTTATTAACCCGGATGCGTCAGCGACGCTAAAACTTCTGAGCCAACATAGCGATGATCGTATTCGGTCACTTGCTCTCTACTTTAAATACTTCTGCAAGAAAGAAATTTGGCAAGTTCCGTCGTTACAGGAGTCCAAACTTTGGTTTGGCAGTGATCAGTTATCAGTGTAAAGGTTTGGCAGGAGTCCAAACTTTAGTTTGGCAAGAGTCCAAATCTGTCACCTGTGGTAAAGGCGTTAGAAATACCTCAACCCTATGGGGAAAAGAAATAATTAATAGTTAATGATTAATAATTAATGATTAATTGTTAATTTCCCCTACGGGGTTGGAGCCAATTCGTTTATCCGCGTAATTGGCGTTCGCTAAACGCAAGTTTCGTTGTACTTACTGAATTCGTTTATCCGCGTAATTCGTTGTACTTACTGAATTCGTCGTTTATCCGCGTAATTCGTTGTACTTACTGAATTCGTTTATCCGCGTAATCCGTTGTACTCCATCCGCGTAATCCGTTGTACTCCATCCGCGTAATCCGTTGTACTTTTAGCTTGAGGATTTATCCCCAAGCTAACCCTCAAAAACATCTGGCGGGGCATCCAACATTTATCTTGGACATCTGAAAGAAATCTGCTCGCGTTACCTTTTCATTTCCTTGGCATAAGCGCGAGCGGCTCGAATAAAGCCAGAAAATAACGGATGTCCATCACGCGGCGTCGAAGTAAATTCGGGGTGGAATTGGCAGCCGATAAACCAAGGATGGTGGCTGTTTTCTATCACTTCTACAAGGTTGCCATCGGCCGACAGGCCCGCAAAAATGAGGCCCGCTTGGCGCAGCATCCCCATGTAGTTGTTATTAAATTCATAGCGATGGCGGTGGCGTTCTCGGATAATTTCTTTTCCGTATAATTTATAGGTGTTTGTGCCATTCATTAGGTGGCAGTTTTGTCCGCCTAAGCGCATTGTTCCGCCTTTATCGGCGTTTTCGTCGCGTGTTTCGAGGTCGCCCGCCTCTGTCATCCATTCGGTAATCAAGGCAATGACGGGGTGAGGTGTGTTGGGTTCAAATTCGGTGCTGTGCGCTCCTTCTAAGCCAATCTCTCGCGCAAAGTCTATGACGGCAACTTGCATTCCTAAGCAAATGCCCAAATAGGGAATATTGTTCTCTCGCGCAATTTGCGCTGCACAGATTTTGCCTTCAATGCCACGCTCTCCAAAACCGCCGGGGACTAAAATCGCGTCTACGTCTTTCAAGCAATCCCGGCCTTGTGTTTGAGTCTCTTCGGAATCAATATAGATAATATTGAGTTGTGTGCCAGTATGGATACCGGCATGAACCAACGCTTCGGTGAGAGATTTGTAAGCGTCGGTTAAATCAACATATTTTCCTACCATTGCGACGTTGACGCTGCCATTGATGGGATTGTCCATCGCGGCGAGAACTTTTTCCCATTCTGATAAGTCGGCCGAAGGCGTGTTTAATTTGAGTTTGTCACATAAGATATTGTCCAGTCCTTCTTGATGCAGCAGTAAAGGAACGCGATAAATCGAGTCGGCGTCTACCACCGAAATGACGGCTGATTCATCGACGCTGGTAAACAAGGAAATTTTTTGTCGCGCTCCAACGGGCAGTGGGCGGCTGGAACGACAGAGCAAAATGTCGGGTTGTATGCCGATAGAGCGTAATTCTTTAACCGAATGTTGGGTGGGTTTGGTTTTGAGTTCACCAACTGAGGGAATGTAAGGTATTAAGGTTAAATGAATGAATAATATCCTTTCACGCCCTAACTCGCCGCGCAGTTGACGACAGGCTTCTAAAAAAGGCAAGGATTCAATATCTCCCACTGTGCCACCAATTTCAACCATCACTACGTCTGCGCCGTTTGCGGTGTCGAGCAGACAGTGTTTAATTTCATCGGTAATATGGGGAATGACTTGCACGGTGGCACCTAGATAATCACCGCGCCGTTCTTTGCGGATGACGTTTTCATAGATGCGCCCCGTGGTGAAATTATTGTGTCTCCCCATGGTGGTACGCACAAAGCGTTCATAGTGTCCTAAATCGAGATCAGTTTCTGCGCCATCGTCGGTGACAAAAACTTCGCCGTGTTGAAATGGACTCATGGTGCCCGGATCAACATTAATATAGGGATCCAATTTCAGCAAAGTCACTTTGAGTTGACGGGCTTCAAGGATTGCCGCTAAAGACGCGGAGGCAATGCCTTTGCCCAGTGAAGAGACGACGCCGCCTGTAATAAAGATAAATCGTGTCATAATGAGTGTTGATTTAAGACTATTGTTGTTGGGAGTTTTTAAGACAGGGATTGGGTATAAGCAAGGATTGTTTTTTTAGTTGTTTAAGATTCCTACATGGATTGTGTATAAGCAAGGATTATTTTTTAGCTTAAGACAGTCCGTGGCTTTTATCTAATATTACAAGGATTGGGTATAAGCAAGGATGATTTTTCCCTTGGAAAATAAAGTCGTTCAGAAGATAAAATCCCTTATTATATACAATCCGGGCGCATTCCCATTTTCCGGGTACGAAAGTTAATAACGATGGTGGTTATGCTTAATATAAGGATTGATAAAAGTCAATTTTTATCTTCCGCGTTTTTAATTCGTTTAGGAGCAATATGAGTTGTACTAAATTCGTTTATCCGCGTAATTCGTTGTACTCAATTCGTTTATCCGCGTAATTGGCGGGCCAAAACTGCGTTTCGTTGTACTCAATTCGTTCCCTTATTAGATACAATCCTTGTCGTTGCCCACTAACGACAAAGATTGTATATGAAAAAACCAATTACCGATTACTTACCGATTAGCCTTTTCGTAGGGCACTCTAAAAAATATCGCATAAAGTATCGGCACTACAATCAAAGTCAACACGGTGGCAAAGGTTAATCCGAACATGATAGTCACTGCCATACTTATAAAAAAGGCATCAAAAATGAGGGGAACCATGCCAAGTACGGTGGTGATAGCCGCCATGGTAACCGGGCGCAGCCGACTGACAGAGGAATCCAGTATGGCGCTGAACGGTGGTTTGCCTTCGCGGATTTCTAAATCAATTTGGTCAATGAGGACAATGGCATTTTTGATGAGCATTCCTGAGAGGCTGAGAAAGCCTAACATCGCCATAAAGCCAAAGGATTGTTTGGTGAGTAAAAGTCCTAGCGTGACACCGATAATGGCGAGAGGTACGCACAGCCAAATAATGAGTGGTTGCCGTAGAGAATTAAAGAGAAAAATCACCACGAGCACCATCGCTAAGAAACTCACCGGTAAGCCCGCCGCCAACGCCTTTTGCGCTTCTGTTGAGTCTTCATATTCACCCCCCCATTCTAGTTCGTAACCGATGGGGAGTTCAATGGCTTCTATTTTGGGGCGGATTCGCTCAAACACAACGCTGGCGTTGCCCACTTTTGGATCGCATTGGGGCGTGATGGTGCGCTTGCGGTTATGTCTATGAATAATGGCATCTTGCCATTCGGTGACGAAACCTGAGACGACTTGACGGATTGGTATCGACTTTTGCGCGGCCGGGCTCCAGATTTGTATATCTTTGATGTTATCCACATCAGCGCGTTCGGCCTTTGGAGGCCTTGAGATGATGGGTAGTAGCTTGTTATCTTCGCGGTAGATACCGACTTGAGTGCCACTAAAAGCGGCCTCCAGTGCCCGGTTCACCGCCGGGCGAGAGATGCCAACCACTCTTGCTTGCGCTTCGGCAAACTGCGGACGTAGCACTTTGACTCGTTGCCGCCAGTCGTCACGAATATCTATCGCGTTCTCGTCTTCACGCATGATGGCTTGCGCTTGGTTGGACAGTTGTCGCAAGACAACCGGATCGGGGCCGCTAAAACGGGCTTTAATCATCGCGCCGCTGCCGGGGCCTAACCGAAATTTTTTGAGTTTGGGTTCGGCATCCGGAAAGTTTTCGTCCAAATGTTGTCGAATGACTGGTATTAGGCTATCAATGCGCTGGTAGTCATCGACAGTGACGAGTATTTGTCCATAACTACTGTAATTTTTTTCGGGCGCATAAACCAGTATAAAGCGCAACGCCCCAGCGCCTACAAAGGTGGCAACCGATTCTACACCCTCTAGCTTCATTAGGTACTCTTCAATCTGTTTTAAGTCCTCGCTGGTTGCGCGGATGTCTGTGCCTTCGGTACGCCAGTAATTAATCATGAGTTGGGGCCGTGTGGAGCCGGGAAAGAAACTGTCTTCCAAGAAACCAAAGCCATAAATGGCAAGGAACAGTAGGCCTAGCATCGCCATAACGGTGAGCCATTTTAGGCGCATACAAACGCGGAGAAATAGTTTGTATATCTGATAAAGGAGGCCCCGATACGGGTCTTTTCCGACATGCTTGGTATCGCTCTTGAGGAATAACACGCAAAATAAGGGCGTTATGGTAATTGCAATCACCCAACTCATCATCAACGAGATGAGAATGACTTGGAACAAGGAACGAGTAAATTCACCTGCGGCGTTTTGGGACAGTCCAATAGCGGCAAAGGCCAGTATGGCAACTACCGTGGCACCCAGTAGAGGCCACATCGTTTGTTGCACGACTTCTTTTGCGGCTTTGAGGCGCTCGGTGCCGGTTTGGATTTTGATAAGAATACCTTCCGTGACGACAATCGCATTGTCCACCAGCATGCCAAGGGCAATAATTAACGCACCCAGGGAGATTCTTTGGAGATCGATGTCATAGATGTCCATGACAATCACGGTGCCACACACGGTGAGTAGTAGAATAACACCAATGAGTAGGCCGCTGCGTAGCCCCATGAATATCAGCAGAACGATGATAACGATGGCGAGTGCTTGCAAAAAGCTGCTAACAAAACCGTTCACTTCCTTTTCGACGGTATCCGACTGGTAGGAGATAATACCCAGTTCCATGCCTAGCGGCGATTGGGCTTCGAGTTGTTTGAGCTTGGCTTTAACGGCCTTTCCTAGCTTAACAACGTTGCCACCGGAAACGCTGGAAATACCGATGGCGAGTCCGGGTTTGCCGTTAAAACGTAAGAGTGTTTGTGGCGGTGTGACGTAATCTCGGCTGATGGTGCCAACATCTTTGAGATAAATCAGTTTATCCGAAGACTGATCGTTAATCAGCAACTCGCCGATTTCGGCAACGGAATCAATCCCGCCGCTGGGATGAATCAGAATATATTCGCTGCCGACTTTGACGCTTCCAGCCGATGCGACGATATTTTGTTGCTCCAAGGTGCCATAAATGGCTTCTAAGGAAATCCCTAACTGCGCTAACTTGGAACGGGAAATTTCTACAAAGATGGCTTCTTGTTGAGCGCCCCAAATATCTATTTTGGCAACACCCGGCACAAGGAGCAGTTCTCGTTTGAGAAAATCCACATAGTCTTTGATTTCTCGATAGGAATAGCCATCTGCCGTTACGGCAAAGAAAATGCCGTACACATCACCAAAATCGTCGTGTACAACAGAAGGTTGTACGCCGGGCGGGAATTTGGACTGGGCATCGCTCACTTTGCGACGCAGTTCATCCCAAACTTGGGGCAGGGTGTATTTATCATATTTGTCATCCATCTCCACGATGATGAAGGATTGCCCGGCTCTGGAGATAGAAGTCACCTTTTTCAGTTGCGGCATTTGTTGGACGGCCGTTTCAAGCACATCCGTGACTTCTTCCTCAACTTCAGTGGGCAATGCGCCCGGATAGTAGGTGATAATCAAGGCTTCCTTGAGGGTAAATTCAGGATCCTCAAACCGCCCCAGACGCTCATAAGAAATAAGTCCACCGCCAAGGAGCAGGAATGTCATTACCAACGTAATGGTTTTTTTACTAATGGCGTATTCAGCAATGTTCATGACTATTCGTTTCCATTGTTGTTTATAGTTTGTAGTTTGTAGTTTGTAGTAGGCGATTTATCGCCCAAAAGCTTAGTACAACGAATTACGCGGATAAACGAATTGAGGTTAAAAGATTAGAGTTTGTAGTTTGTAGTTTGTAGTTTATAGTTTGTAGTAGGCGTAGGCGCTAAAGCGCCTACTACAAACTCAAATACTACTAACTTAGGCGCTAAAGCGCCTACAAACTTAGGCGCTAAAGCGCCTACTACTAACTAACTTAGGCGCTAAAGCGCCTACTACAAACTCTACTAACTTAGGCGCTAAAGCGCCTACTACTAGCTAAAGCGTCTACTACTAGCTTAGGCGCTAAAGCGCCTACTACAAACTAAAATTCACTACCATTCAAAAAGTTTCTGGATAGGAAGGTGAATGTCCATCACTTCGTCAATGATTTCTGTGTCATCCATATCAAAGCTTTTATGCTGATCGGGTTGTGAATAAACATCCACAATGTCCAGCGACGGCATGACTAACCAACACGACTTAACGCCCAGTTCAAAATAGGCATCAAACTTGGCTAGAAGGCTATCAATGCTTTGTGAAGGCGAGATGATTTCAATGACTAACAAAGGCATCTCTGGCATTTTTACCATATCACGCCTTTTACGTTTAACCGTGTTGGGATAAGCACAAATATCTGGTTTAAGCTCATCTTTAGCCTTCAATCCAAATGAGCTTAAATCTATTTTGCTGGCATCTAAACTCAATTCAATGATGACGGTAAACCTCTCATCACGGAAAAGTTGGCTGGCTATTCGAGTCTGCATAATACCATGGTTTAATGATCCCATCTCAAAGTTCTCGTTTTGGTAATCTGATTCGATTTCTAGTAACTCGCTCATGTTTTGCCCTATTAAATACTGAAGCAGGAATAAACACTCCGTTTGTAGTAGGCGATTTATCGCCCAAAACCGTTAAAAGATTGTTTAGAGTTTAGAGTTTGTAGTTTGTAGTTTGTAGTAGGCGATTTATCGCCCAAAACCGTTAAAAGATTGTTTAGAGTTTAGAGTTTGTAGTTTGTAGTAGGCGATTTATCGCCCAAAACCGTTAAAAGATTGTTTAGAGTTTAGAGTTTATAGTAGGCGACAAACTAAGGCGCTAAAGCGCCTACTACAAACTCAGGCGCTAAAGCGCCTACTACAAACTTAGGCGCTAAAGCGCTTACTACAAACTTAGGCGCTAAAGCGCTTACTACAAACTTAGGCGCTAAAGCGCCTACTACAAACTTAGGCGCTAAAGCGCCTACTACAAACTATAGCTTATTAAAAAGGTTTTCGATCTAGTAATATTTCACTACCATTCAAAAAGTTTCTGGATAGGAAGGTGAATGTCCATCACATCGTCAATGATTTCAGTGTCATCCATATCAAAGCTTTTATGCAGATCGGGTTGTGAATAAACATCCACAATGTCCAGCGACGGCATGACTAACCAACACGACTTAACGCCCAGTTCAAAATAGGCATCAAACTTAGCTAGAAGGCTATCAATGCTTTGTGAAGGCGAGATGATTTCAATGGCTAACAAAGGCATCTCTGGCATTTTTACCAGATCACGCCTTTTACGTTTAACCGTGTTGGGATAAGCACAAATATCTGGTTTAAGCTCATCTTTAGCCTTCAATCCAAATGAGCTTAAGTCGATTTTGCTGGCATCTAAACTCAATTCAATGATGACGGTAAACCTCTCATCACGGGAAAGTTGGCTGGCTATTCTAGTCTGCATAATACCATGATTTAATGATCCCATCTCAAGGCTCTCGGTTTGGTAATCGGATTCGATTTCTAATAACTCGCTCATGTTTTGTCCTATTAAGTACTGAAGCAAGAATAAACACTCCGTACAATCCCAACCACGTCCATAATCACGAAGCGGGTATTGAATCCACAACTCTTGTAACCACTCTCTTCCATAGCGTTCCAAGTACCAATGCACGCTACTGTGTGACCAGTCGTAAGGTGATTGGGCATGATTATGTTTAACGGGATTATAATGGATATAATTCAATGTTGTGTAATAGTGTCCTTCGGATCGAATAGCACGATCGGTATAACGATACCAAACTTTATGACCTCTGCAATTGTCCTCAAGATTCCACTGGCAAGCCGTTGAACCATGAACGGAATGAAACAACTTACCCAACACACTAAAATTTGCCACAGACACCAAAAGATGATAATGATTAGGCAACACAACCCAAGCACGTATTTCTAATCCGTTACCTTCAGCAGATTTCAAGAGTAAATCCAAAACTTGCTGCCGCCGTGCCTCCGAAAACATACGATGTTTATGTTCATAGCAAGTAGCACTCAAAAGATACAAACACTGATCACGAAAAGGATGTGTTGGCTCATGAGGAAGTTGTCCGCAAGCCAAACGCTGCCTAACCAACTCAACCTGTTGCTCTCGGTTTAATTTTCTATATTCGTACATAGCCACCTCGAATTTTTTATTTTCGGCTATTTATCGCCTAAAAGTCAATAAGTTTTAGAGTTTGTAGTGTTTGTAGTAGGCGATTTATCGCCTAAAAGTTTAGAGTTTATAGTTTGTAGTGTTTGTAGTAGGCGATTTATCGCCTTAGAGCGTGTTTTAAAACTCAACTTAACTCATTGTTTTATAAGCAAGACACTATTTTATAAGTGATTTATTATTGGAGTTTTAGAACATGCTCTTAGGCGCTAAACAACTCCTACTAACTTAGTAGGCGCTAAAGCGTCTACTACAAACTTAGGCGCTAAAGCGCCTACTACAAACGCACGCAAAAATGCGCTACTACAAACTAAGAAAACGTTCTTGAATTCTGGGAGCCTCATTTTAGGTATAAATTTTGCTTATTTAGTTAAGTGATTGATTATAAAATCATAATGTGATGTCCATTTTTGAACAAGAGTGTAAGGAGTCCGTATTAGTAGGAAAATAAAAAAGTGACGCTTGGAAGTTTTCCTAGCATGATTGGATAGTTTTCATGCGTGTGACATAATTATAGGAAATATGGTTAATTTTTGTTAAATTATTTATATTAAAAACTTTATTGACCTAAAAATATATATACTCAACGTGGTCATAACTTGGATTTCCTAGGGCGCTGCCCCAGGCTATATTAATATCGCCCCGTTGGGGCTAGAAGGTAGTTACTTAAATTATTTTTGTTTCTCAAAAAGTCCAATTTGTTCCCTTCTTGAGTATAGACTAACACCCAATCCTGACAACTGATCACTGACAACTGAGCACTGATAACTGAAAATGCCCGAACCAACCAACCACCGCAACGCCCTACCAATAGGCCACCAACTCCAAGAATACCACCTCCAATCCATCCTGGGACACGGCGGCTTTGGCATCACTTACCTGGCCCACGACACCGCACTAGACGCGCCGGTTGCGATAAAAGAATACTTACCCAACGATCTCGCTGTGCGGGAAAGGGATTATAGCGTCCAACCCAAATCTCAGCAAGATGCCGACGAATTTGCGTGGGGCTTGGAGCGATTTATCCAAGAGGCCCGCACCTTAGCTCGTTTCAAACACCCGAACATTGTGCGCGTGCTGCGTTTTTTTCCGGCCCACAACACGGCCTACATTGTGATGGACTATGAACAAGGCCGTAGTCTTGCCCAAGCCATCAAAGAAGGTGAAACGGCCGAAGAGGCCGAATTAATGAGCCTATTACCACCGCTACTAGACGGCCTCAAAACCGTTCATAACGCTGGCTATCTGCACCGCGACATTAAACCAGCCAATATCTATCTACGCGATAGTGATAATAGCCCAGTGCTGATAGACTTTGGTTCTGCGCGTTATGATGTTGGCAGTCGCAGCCGCAGTGTGACAACCATTGTCTCGCCCGGCTATTCACCATTTGAACAATACCAAAGTGACGGCAACCACGGCCCTTGGACGGATATTTATGCACTCGGGGCCGTACTCTATCGGACAATCGGCGGCAAAACCCCGCTGGAATCCACCAAACGCATTGATGCCATATTTATATATAACAAACCCGATCCATTAAAACCTGCGGTTGAACTCGGCCAGCGTCGCTATTCCAAACTGCTATTAGAAGCCATAGATTGGGCCCTACAAGCGCGAGAAACGGAACGCCCACAAACGGTGGCCGAATTCCAAAAAGCTATTTTCTCACATTCAACGCCAATCTCTCGCCCTTTTTCAAAGAAGACAACACCTTTATCACCCCAATCACGGCCCCAATCACGGCCCCAAGCACGGCCCCAAACACAATCACGGCCCCAAACGCCATCACGGCCCTAATCACGGCCCCAAACGCCATCACGGCCCCAATCACGGCCCCCATCACGGCAGCAATCACGGCCCCAAACGCCAGCACGGCCCCAACGACAGCCGCCACCACCGCCAAAGTCTTCCTTTTTCAAACGCGCCGCCGTATTTGTTTTTATAGTGATGCTAATCGCGGCAATTGGGCTAGTGGGCTATCCCCACTGGCAACAATGGACACTGGACATTATCCGTGACCGTTTACAAGACGGCACTTTAGGCCCAGAAATGGTCGTGATTCCAGCCGGGCGCTTTCAAATGGGCGACATTCAAGGTGGCGGTTATTCCGATGAACAGCCTGTCCATTGGGTATCGGTAAAGCGCTTTGCGATGGGCAGATATGAAATCACTTTTGCAGAATACGACAAATTTGCCGAACCCAATGACAGAGGTTGGGGGCGCGGCAATCGGCCAGTGATTAATGTCAGTTGGCACGATGCCACCGCTTATGCAGAATGGCTCAGCCAACAAACCGGCCAACACTATCGCTTGCCCACCGAGGCCGAGTGGGAATACGCCGCTCGGGCTGGTACAACAACCAAATACTGGTGGGGCAATACGGCCTCTCACGAATATGCTAACTATGGTAAAGACGTATGTTGTAGTGGTTTAGCAAAAGGTAAAGATCGTTGGGAATATACTTCTCCAGTAGGTTCTTTCGCACCCAATCAGTTTGGTTTATATGACACAGTGGGCAACGTTTGGGAGTGGACTTGCTCGGAATATGAAGAGAACTATAACGGTAAAGAAACTCAGTGTACTAGTCAAAAAAGCGGCAGCCTTTGGGCGCTCCGCGGCGGTGCGTGGGACAACGAGCCGTGGCTCGTGCGGGCTGCGTCCCGTTTCAGGAGCTCGCATGACTCCCGCGGCGACAGCGTGGGGTTGCGCCTCGCCAGGCTTTAGGTTTGGCTTTTGGCGCTTTTAGTTTTTGTCGTTTTTGGATTTTGGGGGTTTGGTTTTTTTGAGGTTTTTGACTTTTGCCCGCGCGAAGCGCGGGCCCGATTTTTTTTTTTTGCCCGTGCGGGCCTATTTTTTTTGGGTTTATCCAGACAAGTACAACGAATGACGCTTAGTACAACGAATTACGCGGATAAACGAATTGATCTGAGTACAACGAATTACGCGGATAAACGAATTTATATGACTACAACGAATTACAGTTCAGTGAAGCTAATCCTTGTAGTTACGATAAGCCAAACACCACCACGAACCAATCCGTTATTATAACGAATCGGCCTGTAGTTGCTGTTAAATGGCCCCCAAACCACTACCAATCTCAGAGAGGAAATGGCTTTCAAAAGCCGGTAGTGGTGCAATGTGGCTGATATAAAAATCAATCGATAATCGAAAAATCGGTTTGATGGCGCATTCCCAAAAAAAGGTTATTATCAATCTTGAGTACCACTCTTTAGTACAACGGATACGCGAAATAAACGGATAAAGTAACTCCAGTTGCTACATATAATTCATTGATTTATTTTATTATTCAGGTTTTTTACCCCATTCAAAATACTCAATCGGCAATCCGTTGATTTAACTGATTTGGGTTAAAATAAATAATTTTACCAATATAATTTATTGGACAAGTTGGCATCACCCACATTTCAGGACTATCCAAAAGCCAAACACCACCACGAACCAATCCGTTATTATAACGAATCGGCCTGTAGTTGCTGTTAAATGGCCCCCAAACCACTACCAATCTCAGAGAGAAAATGGCTTTCAAAAGCCAAACACCACCACGAACCAATCCGTTATTATAACGAATCGGCCTGTAGTTGCTGTTAAATGGCCCCCAAACCACTACCAATCTCAGAGAGGAAATGGCTTTCAAAAGCCAAACACCACCACGAACCAATCCGTTATTATAACGAAACGGAGTTCAGCGTAGCGTAGCTAATCGGCCTGTAGTTGCTGTTAAATGGCCCCCAAACCACTACCAATTTCAGAGAGGAAATGGCTTTCAAAAGCCAAACACCACCACGAACCAATCCGTTATTATAACGAATCGGCCTGTAGTTGCTGTTAAATGGCCCCCAAACCACTACCAATCTCAGAGAGGAAATGGCTTTCAAAAGCCAAACACCACCACGAACCAATCCGTTATTATAACGAATCGGCCTGTAGTTGCTGTTAAATGGCCCCCAAACCACTACCAATCTCAGAGAGAAAATGGCTTTCAAAAGCCAAACACCACCACGAACCAATCCGTTATTATAACGAATCGGCCTGTAGTTGCTGTTAAATGGCCCCCAAACCACTACCAATCTCAGAGAGAAAATGGCTTTCAAAAGCCAAACACCACCACGAACCAATCCGTTATTATAACGAATCGGCCTGTAGTTGCTGTTAAATGGCCCCCAAACCACTACCAATCTCAGAGAG
>Ga0190344_1000556_pt1 | contig 17380 bp, 15 predicted proteins | sample 48721323_MG_FD_161662 | JGI IMG/M metagenome (GOLD analysis project Ga0190344, IMG submission 161662) | Hydrothermal vent microbial mat bacterial communities from Southern Trench, Guaymas Basin, Mexico - 4872-13-2-3_MG | ecosystem: Environmental > Aquatic > Marine > Hydrothermal vents >... | reverse complement strand
GTTGAATGTGAATAGCCCCAGGTGGCAACCTGGGGTTGCCAAAAGTTAAGTTTATTCCCGTGCTGAGTATAAAACAGTATAAACTACCACGTATCTCTCTGAATTAAAGCTCATAAAAGATTTTACACTTGAAAACCTGTTTGAGTCAGTTATCAGTATTCTTTGACAATTGGCATAAAATGTGGTTCCCCTATTTACGATATTTTTTTAGGTAGGGTTAGCGAAGCGTAACCAGACACAATTGCTATACCTACTTGGCTCATTAGAGAAATTTTGACAAATCACCACGGCGGAAAGTCGCAGAAAGTTGTTGTAATGGAATTGTTTGATCACCATATAATTTTGTAAGTGCTTCTTCAAGTTTGTTGATGGCTAATGAATAAAAATCATGAATAAAAGTATCAAGTGTATTTTTTGCTTGGGCAAAGTTTAGATGATCTAGTCTTTCTAAAGAAATATCCAATTTTTTTAGCAACATTTTTCCTATCAACATGGCTAAAAAATAATCAGCATAAGGAAGAAATAGAGGTGAATTATCCATATTCATTCCTTTACGTTTAGTTTCTACCATTCTTAATATGCTTACTGCTATAACAAGTTGTGCTGCATTCAATTCATTAGTAAATATTTCTGCATAAAATGGATGATCAAAAATATCTCCCTTATTGACTCTAAGTTGGTGAGGCTTACGTCGCCAAATAGCTAAAATAGCTTCTGCGGCAGTTTGTGAAGAAATGTCATAAGGTGCATCAGGCTCTACATCATCACGTTTGCGTTCGTATTCATAATCAAAATCTTTAATTCCAAGTCCCAATTTTCGTTGAATGGCATCGTTGGCTCTTAAATCACGTAAATCAACTGGATTTTGACTATTAGTGGCGTAAGTAATGTCATGAACTAAATTCTCATCAGCTTCATCCAACTCATAAAGGCGTAGTAACACATAAGTATTTTGAAAAGATAAGTCAATATCACCAGAAAAATCATCTAATGTATTTTTTATTGCCAGACAAGTTTGCCCACCATTAATGACTTGTAAATCAGTTATGACGACAGAATAATTTTGATTTTGCAAAGCATTGTGGCGAAACTTACTGCAAATCATCGTGATACCATTATTATAAAAATAGAAATTCTGGCGTTTTTCTTCATCAATCAAACTATTCTGAATTTCTTGATTAACCCAGCTTTTGTGGAATCCCAAATAATGACGAATATTGCGTTCTAATAGTTTATTACCATGTTGAGTAAATAGTTTTCTGATCTCTGTCACCAATACTTTGCCAATTAATATACGCCGATAGTTAAATTCTTCAACAAGTCCTTTACCTACCAATTGTAGACTCTCATTGATTGGCTTTGGTTTTTGTAATAACTCTACTAATTTATCATGGTTAATATGTGTGCAACTAACTTGATCGCCAAAATTTGTGCTATCAATGTACTGTTGTGTGATCTCATTCCAAGGTAAACCATTATTACAAAGCATAATACGTACAGTTGGAATATAACCATCTCGTATTAAGGAGCGTATTTCTTCAATCTTTTGTTGTAATTGTAGATTAAACGTTAAAGATTTATCGGGATCAAATAATGCGCCAATAGTATTGAGTATCTTGACAACAGCATTTTCTGGAAAATTAGCCGTACCATCACGATTTGCTTTATATTTACCCTGAAATAGTGTCACTATAAATTCGTTATTTTGTAAATCACCAATATGCAAACCATCTATACCAGCATCATTACCTCCTTCCGTCAAACAATCTAATGCCTTTTCCAAGGATATTTCTAAAACAGTCTGAATGCACAACAAAACAAAAGTGGCAGAAATAAAAAAAGGCTTATCTTTTGCTAAGGTCTTATTGGTTTTAAGTTGTTGTTGTAAATGAGTTTCATATTGTTCAGCTAATTTCCTAACCCGTTGATCGATGATAGTAATATTAATATTCATTTCGTGCTATTTAATAAAAAATGTTATGGTTTGAAAAACAAAACTAAAGTTTGGAGTCCGTTTCTCAATAATATATTTATATTGAATATAGATATAAAAATAGCATAAGTAAATAAACTTATCAATAAATTAGGACTGAGTATGGTAGTGAGGCTTAGTGCAACGTAACCCGACATTTTCAACTATCCCGTTATGTTGAGTTACGATTCGCTAACCCAAGCTACACTACTACACGGGCGCATTCCAAAAAAAGGGTTATTATCAATCCCGCTTAAGTACAACGAATTCACGAAATAAACGAATAAAACTTAACGAGCCTTGCCTAAAGAAAATGAACACCAATAAGTTGGCCTTGAAATATTCTTTACACTGAAACGCTGATTTGTTTAATATAAGGATTACCGATTGATAATGACATGGCAAGCTACTGCTCATTTTAAAACCGTGCTTTTACGTGCGCGTGTCTATAAAGAAATTCGTGCCTTTTTTGATCAGCGCGATGTGCTGGAAGTTGAAACGCCTATATTGTCTGGCGCTTGTGTTCCTGATCTGAATATTGAACCTTTTTATACTGATTATCATGGGCCGAATCCTAAACGTTTGTTTTTACAGACTTCCCCTGAATTGGCCATGAAACGCTTGTTAGCGGCGGGCAGTGGGCCGATTTTTCAAATCTGTAAGGTGTTTCGTGATGGTGAAGCGGGGCGTTGGCATCATCCTGAATTGAGTTTATTAGAATGGTATCGCCCTGGCTTTAATAAAGAAGATTTAATTGAAGAAGTCGATGTGTTTTTGCAAACCTTATTGCATTGTCGAACCGCAGAGCGTTTGCGTTATTGCACGGTGTTTGAAGACTATACGGGTTTGCATCCTTTAGAGACGGCTTTGTCTGTTTTACAAGACTATGCGGCCCAATTTGGATTGGCAGATGTGGGGGATTTGGATCGCGATACCTGTTTACAATTGATTTTGTCTCATCAGATTGAACCGCATTTAGGGCAAATTCGGCCGACTGTGATTACAGATTTTCCGGCCAGCCAAGCGGCTTTAGCGCGAAAACGGGTTGATGATCCTGAATGGGCTGAACGTTTTGAAGTGTATGTGCAAGGGATTGAATTAGCGAATGGATTTTATGAATTGACTGATCCGGTTGAACAACGTGAACGTTTTGAAGCCGATTTACGCAAAAGACAAGCCATCAATTTACCGACTTATCCGTTGGATGAGGCGTTTTTAGGGGCCTTGGAATCAGGATTGCCTGATTGTGCAGGGGTAGCGTTGGGATTAGATCGTTTATTGATGTTAATTGCAGGCGTTTATCATATTGATGAGGTGTTAGCATTGCCAGTAGAATGAATAGTAGTGAAATATGATAGAACGCAGATTATCATGATGAAACTGATTTTCCACGCTAAAGTTTTTGCGCGCAAAAACTTTAGCGTGGAACGCTGATCAAATCAAAAAAAATCAGCGCCAATCATTTTAATCAGTTCAATCTGCGTTCTATCCAAGAAAATAAACGCAAAAGGCGCTAAGGGCGCTACGGTAAAAAAAATCTTGCGTTGCGCCTTTAGCGTGCGTTAAATTTACAACTGAATTTTAATGAGAAAGGAGTCGTCGTTATGTTTCAAACCGCATTAAAGTACAATCTTGAAGTCACTCAAACGAGGCGAGTAGACTTTCCGGTGCCTTTTTCGGCGGGCGCAAAGATCACGGTTTTTGTCATTTCAGAACAACCGGTTGACAATTTTAATGATCTTTTAGCTGCTTCTCAAAGTAGTCTTGATTTTTGGGATAATTCTTTTGATGATGAGGATTGGAATCATGTATAAACCCGGCGATATTGTGTTAATTCCAGTTCCATTCACCGACTTGTCTTCACACAGACGGCGGCCAGTTATTGTGATTTCCAACGAAGTTTACAATCAGAAAACAACAGATATCGTTGTTGTGGCGATGACTTCTAATCCTATTGAGGTTGACTACAGTATTACCATTACCTCATCTGATTTGGTGCAAGGGCAACTCAATCGTCCAAGTAAAGTTCGCGTTGATAAAATTTATACCTTGTCTCAATCTCTTGTTGTCAAAAAATTTGGGCAAGTTAATGCCAAAACACTTGATAAAATTTGTGACTTATTACACAATTTAACGACTACAAGTTTGTAAAACTGTATTTTTTAATTCACTCAACATGAAACGCGGAAAATATTAAACGCAAAAGGCGCTAAGGGCGCTAAAGGGCGCTAAAGGAAATCTGGCGTTGCGCCTTTAGCGCCTTTAGCGCCTTTTGCGTTATTTAATGGGTAGGATAATCAGTCAATGTCATTTTCGCATCATGGGTTAAGAGCAGCAATAACCCAATTAATTATTATTCTTATTTTTTCTTGCTCTTAATTGTTTTATCCACTTCATTAAACAGCCAATTCAAGGTGTCAAAAACTTTTTGTAAATTATCTGTGGCAGATATTTGATTAGGATCTTTAGTGAAAACGCCATTATTCAACTTTTCAGGCTAAAGTTTCGCTCCGCGAAACTTTAGCCTGAAAAACAAAACTCCCAAGCCTTACCAGAAGTAACAACAGCATAACAATTATTTGCTCCTTGTGTTGAAGCGGCATACATTTCAGCTAATGCCTGTGCCCAACCTTCCTCCCAATCCTGTCTTTTAGCTTCTATGATACTTCGTTACGGTACATCCATACGCCCTTGTTTTGTTTTCGGGGCTACTAAAAAATCGGGTCTACCTGCAAGATCATTTTTCTCATCCACATTATAAGCTATGTGCGACCACACAAGAAAATCCGTATAATGATCGTCTAATCGTTCCAGAATACGGCTAATAATTCTTTCGCAAACAGCCTCTTCACTGACAAAACTTGCTTTTTCGGACAACCTTTTTTTAAGACGAGTTATGTCCATTTCAAGTACTTCAAATTTTAAAGTGCTTATAAAATTCGTAGCATCTGCTTCCTCAATACCAAATTTTTCCGTCACTTCTAATACTGTTTTTAAATGTACCATACGGCATAACAAGTCACCTTATTTCTAATGAACGGCATTATTATGCCTATTTGCATCATTATTTGAAACACTCAATCTTTTCTTGACACCATTTTTCCGTTAACAGCTGCAAAAGAACGCTTAATCACCAAGTCTCGTTCCTTTTGGAAAATGAGGTGCCAAAAGCTCGAATCACGCAGACTAACACCTCTCTTCAGCCGCGCGGCTTGAGGCAAAGGCTGCAAGGCTTAGAATTAAAATTAATTTTACTCTGACTCCAATTATTTTTAATCCATGCTACACTCGCTCGCTACCCGGCTATAATGCTTGCTATAAAAATTGGTAGTCATGCAATGTGGGTGATATGATAGAACGCTGATGACACATGATTATGGCCTGATCTGCGCTGATTTTTTTATTTTTAATCACTTTATTTAATCAGTGTAAATCAGGCCATCATCAGTCAAATCAGCGTTCTATCTAATCATATAACGACATCACCCACATTGCAGCACTACCTAAAAATTATTGAAGGAATTATTAAAATTAGGCTTCTTGACTTATCATTTGCAACAAAATTCCAACAACCTTTTTAGTATTTTCAATAGAATATTCATCTAAGTCAATAAAAGCTGTATTATCCTTATACTTTAAAAATCTCCAATTACTACCCGTTGTTATTGCACCATATATAGTAGGTAATTGCACGTTATCTTTTTCATTAAAAATACTAGAAGCATACATCTCAGCTACACATTGCCCCAATCCACTAGTCGTTTTATCATCTTTTGATTCAACAATAGTAATAACAGGTGCATTTATATAAAACTGTTCAGGTGATTTACTGATAATAAAATCACAAAATCCATTGAGACTTCTGCTTTTATCAACATCAAAGTTTATACCTGAAAATAGACTTATTTTTTCTTCTAGTATTCTCTTAACTTCTATTAAAACATTAACGACTATCATCTCTGAACGGGCTTTTTCTGTTCCAATAGCAACAGCAAGTGGCACATTATATTTCAAAATCTTTGACAAAATATCACTAACTTCTACTTCTTTTATTTGAGAGAACAGTTCTCTATTCTCAACTACTCTTATATTAAGTTCTTCTTTGACTTTCTTTAAGGTAAAATCACTATACGACATAAAATTATAACCTACTCATTTCTGTGTGCCTAACACCCCTCTTCAGCCGCGCGGCTTTTTGCGTTCCGGGTAGAAGCAGTGATTACTCAGTCGCTCCCCCCACAGACTCGTTTGTTCGCAATTAACTCATCCGGTTCTAAAATAGAGACGCACGGCCGTGCGTCTCTACTGGCTCGGTTTAGCAAATGTAACTCACTTCGTTTTCTGAGGATGAATAGATAGTTTGAAGCGGTTGAACCGTTTCGGTAATACTTCCATTATGCGATTAGCAGAAAGAAGCAATTCACAACCAATAATAAAATCATCAGCATAGCGAACTGCATCTGGTACGCAAATAGCTCTCCCAAGTTCCCGATATACCCCTGTAAATACATGCCCAGCTCACATAAACTTCCTTTTTGACTTACTAACGATGAAGTTCACTTGCGGCGAAGCCGTCAGGTGCAGCATCTTGTTATGCCATTTTATTGGTATGGGCGTTTGCTTTGTCGAATAACCAATTCAATACATCAAGCACTTTCTTTAAATCCTCTGTCGCTGATATTTGAGTCGGTTCTTTAGTAAATACGTTATTCTCAAACTTGCCAAACTCCCAAGCCTTCCCTGTAGTGACGACACCGTAACAAATTTCTGCCCCCTTAATAGATGCAGCATACATTTCCGCTAAGGTTTGTGCCCAACCTTCATTCCATTTCTCCTGTTTTGCTTCCATTACACAAAGAGGTGGAATAGACATGATGCCATGCTTTGTTTTTGGTGCTATTAAATAATCAGGTTCACCTACCAGATCCTGTCCTTTATCTACATTGAAGGGAGCACGAGACCATACAAGGAGTTGTTTGTAATGTTCTGCCACTTCATCTAATATATGACTAATAATATGCTCGCAGATAGCAAACTCATTAATAAAATAGGCATCTTCTGTCAAGCTAACTTCTATACGGGAGAAAATATAATCAGGTATTTTAAATTCTTTTTTATCTATAAACTGTTCAGTCCTTACCTCAATGTCAAATTTTTGGGTGACTTCACCAACTGATTTGAATGTGCTATATGGCATTGATAACCTCTTTGTCAGTTAATTTTCAAGGATTTTTCTGTTACAAATTTTCTTTGCCTCTGGTTTTGTGAACCTAATCATCAGATAAATGAAAAACGTGCCAACTAAACCGCTTAGTACCGGCCTTATTGTATTAAATATATCTACCATTTATAATATAAGAATTTTGGGTCAAAGTAACTTAACTGATAACTGATAACGGCAAAAAGAAAGCACGTATTATGACAGGCTACAAGAAAAAGAACAAGAGGCCGCCTAGACCGATCCCATCTTAATTCTAGGAAAATAAACGCAAAAGGCGCTAAGGGCGCTAAAGGGCGCTAAAAAAGAGAAAATATCGTTTGCGTCTTTTGCGCCTTTTGCGGACTGAAGCGTTATTTTTTTGGGGGGCTGTTATCAGTTAAAATACAATTCAATTTAATTCAATTCGGTAACAGAACTTTTAGAAGTTTCAGGATAAACATAATGGTATAATTTTGTAATCGTGCCCATTTTGGCTCGCAAAATCCCATTAAAAAGCGTTTTCAAATCAATTTGATGATGAAATCGAACGACACGATAGTTATTTAAAAACAGCTCCCTTTTTACTTCATAAACTTGATTATAATTAGCGTGACTGTCATAGCCATTACATTCAAGAATCAAATCTAACTCCTTCACATAAAAATCAACTCTATAACTACCAATAGTGTAGTTATGATAAAAATTAAAACCCGCAAAAATTTCGGTTAATACCTGCTGCCATTCAATTTCACCCCTAGTATCAAATTTTGCTAAAGAACTGACACTACCAAACATTTTTTCCTTCAAACCAATTCCAATGACGCTATCCATACCCAAAGCTACTGTTCCCACATCTTGTATATGATAACCATTCATACGCAACGCTTTGGAACCAATAGCACAAATAGTCTTACGATCAAGTTGAATCGGTTTGATTTCATTACGCCGTTTGTACAAAAAACCATTAAGCGTACTTAATGGAATATCAAGAAAACGGGTAATATCGGTTTTAATCGCAATCTCCTCACTAACCGAACATTTTAAACCCGATTCCTTCATTAACTCGACAATGTCTGTGTAACGTTGTTGGGTGGTTGTTTGGACGTTTATAGGTAAACCGCAGGCTTCTTTGATGGCGGTTTCTAAGGCAGTGCGGACAAGTGCTGATATTAAAAGTACACATCTTCGTCCAATGTGTATTTGATTTCTTTGTAGAACATTATTTCCGATTGCCGTAGTGTACGCACACATTATGGTTTCAATAACATCACTGCCATAAACAACAATTTTCCTATTCTTATGTGGACTATTTTTTGCGGTTACTTCTACTAAAGTAGTTGCCACGCTAAAATCCTTGTTAATGAATGGTTTAAGCGTTTTTGGAACTCCAGTAGTTGCCACGTTCTGTAAAGCTGTATGGCTCATTCCCAACAAGTCAGCGGTACCACGTTCACTTAAACATGCTGTCCCATCATCCAATACATACCCATCGCACTGAATCCCAGGAATGATTTCTACTTGGCCGTAATGTACAGCCTGTCTTTCTGTCATAATTGACCTCTTGTTTTAATCAATAATATCAATGTGAATAAAGTAATTAGATTTGAAGATCAAATATAGTATAAGATATTGCTAATCAATTTCAATCAAATTTTTGAATGCCTGAAAAGCCAGTTCCACGCAAAAGTTTTTTGCGCGCAAAAAACTTTTGCGTGGAAATCAGTTATCAGTTAAAATCTGCGGACTGAAGCGCCTTTTGCGTTATTCTTTTTTGTTTTTGGGGCAGACGAACACATAACGGATAATGGAAAACGAATGAAATTACTTGCTCTTGATACGTCAACTGAGGCTTGTTCTTGTGCTTTATACCTAGATGGGGCAATCGAAGATCGCTCTGTCATCGCGCCTCGTGAACATGCGAATTTGATTTTGCAGCAGGCGAATGAATTATTGACAGAGGCGGATTTGAAACCGACTCAATTAGATGGCCTGGCTTTTGGGCGAGGGCCGGGCAGTTTTACCGGTTTACGCATTGCTTGTGGTGTGATTCAAGGCATTGCTTTTGCTGCCGATATTCCCGTCGCGCCGATTTCTTCTTTAGCGACTTTAGCACAAGGTGCTTATCTTGAATTGGGCGCTGAACACGTTTTGGCGGCCATTGATGCGCGAATGCGTGAAGTCTATTGGGGAAGCTATGTGATTGATAATCAAGGGATTATGCTTTGTCAAGATGAAGAAAGGGTTTGTGCGCCGCAAGCGGTGAGCTTGTCAACGAGTGGGCAATGGTATGGTGTGGGGAGTGGTTGGGCAACTTATGGGGATATATTAACGGAGAAATTGGAGCCAGCGGTGCAAGGATATCAGGGGGAAAAATATCCTCAGGCGCGTGCTATAATACCGCTCGCCTTAGCGGCTTTTCAAAAAGGGCAGATTGTGAGTGCTGAAAAGGCTTTGCCTGTTTACTTACGCAATCAGGTTGTTTAGAATTTTCAATTCAACACAGAGAACACAGAGTGGCACAGAGAAATAACAGAGAAATAACAGAGGACTTTTCAACAATGAACAATGGGATAATCAAACTGTTATCATTAGGGCTATTATTCATAGCCAGCGTAACCGTGCCCGTTTGGGCTTACGAGTGTGGTGTCGTTATCACTCAGCGAGATTCACTTAACATCCGTGAAAATCCGAGTCAAAGGGCAAAATTGATTGACACTGCGCTAAAAGGCTCAACATTGCGGATTTTGGAAACGAAGAAGACTTGGTACAAAGTCAAACTCAACAATGGCAAAATGGGCTATGGCAGCAGAGACTACATCAAAAAACTGACTCCCAAAAGTCCTGAAAAATGTGGGATCGTGATCACGAAAGAATCGCCATTGAATATTCGTCTTGAGGCAAGTACTTGGTCGCCCATAATCGGAGCAGCCAGTAAAGATTCCGCTTTGCGTATTTCACAAATCGGTAAAACATGGCATCTCGTTATGCTCAATCACACTGATCAAAAGGGTGATATCATTTTAGGCTTTGCCAGCAAAGACTATGTTTCAATTGTCAATGATCAATGATCATATCACCTGGGTGGGTAACGGGTTTTTGTTGCCCACCATTACTGATAAGTAGGTACGCAAAAGTTTATTAACATTTTGTTGCGAAGGCTGGTGGGTAGCAAAAATACGTTACCCACCTTACATGATTAATGGTGGGCAACATAAAGACGTTACCCACCATTTCACGCGTGAAATACATTAATTTAACGTAAGCTTGCCAGCAAAATATTGGCTTGTGGAATACAGCCTCTACCTACCATCCAAACCACTTTATGCGATTTAGTGGGTAAACGATCCGGTAATTGATACAATATAAGCTTTTTGAAGCTTGATGAACCCGTGCGGTTTTTTATCTTCACCGTGTAAATATCGCCGTAAATCAGCGGTAATTTGTCTTCAGGCCATTTCAGTGTGCTTTGATAAGCAGGCCATTTCACTATCACGGCTTTTCTAGTGGCTTTATGTTTGATGATCACGTCGCTGGCACTAATGCTATCAGGCCGCCACAAAACGACACCAACGGATGACGGGGCTACGCAGTGATAGCGTGCCGATGTGTTCACATTGACTCTCGACCAATCAGTGTCGGATTGTGTTGTTCCGCGCGTAGGTGGTTCTTTTCGGAAATCAACTAATTTCGTGACTAAATCCTGGGCTTCCAGATCAACATAGTCGGAAACTGGGGCCTTGAGTTTGCCATAATATGGGCCTTCCAAGGTTTGTGTATCCCCGTTGCCAAATGCCACAATCACTTTGGCACCAAATGGCAGATTGATATCCTTGCTATCGTCAAGTAATTGCCCTTCAATAAAGGCATCAGTGGACTTGACAAGCAAAATGACCGCTTTATCATCGGCATGTACAGCAAGGCTGCTAACCAGACTGGTTATGCAAAACAACAATACAGATAATCTAATCATCATTTTTCTCCTCGTGATTTATATATCACTACAAGGATTAGTTATAAGAAAGGATAAGATCGTCATTTAAGTTAAGAGCATGAATTCTTTTATAAATCAAAACAAGGCCAAATATTGTCAGGCGCACTTTTCAGTGAAAAATCTAAGTTAAGAGCATAAATTCTTTTATAAATCAAAACAAGGCCAAATATTGTCAGGCGCACTTTTCAGTGAAAAAATACTTTATATCCTTTCTTATAAATAATCCTTGTAGTTATAGTAGTTATAAACTTGATCATCAAGATCAAAGATTCCACCTATTTCAATATTCATTTTAGCATATCGTGAAGCATAAAAAGCTGAAAACTGATGCGTTTTAATTCTTTAGGTGGGCAAGCAGATGCTCAAATTGAGAGATAATGTTTGAGATTGTGCCACTTAGCGATCCCACCCGATATTGATAACTGATTTTCACGCAAAAGTTTTGCGCGCAAAACTGTATTTCACGCTAAAGTTTCGCGGAGCGAAACTTTAGCGTGAAATGTGAAACTGATAACTGATAACTGATAACTGATAATGCCCTCATTCGCAGAGCTATTAAAAACCTATCTTAAACGCAGTAGCCTTCGTCCGGCCGATTTGGCTAAAAAAATTAAGGTGCGTCGCGATATTTTATTAGAGTGGATGACTGATGAAATCAGTTTGCCATTGGAACGTGACGAGGTGCTACGTTGTGCTACTCATCTGAATTTAAATCTTGGTGAATCTGATGAATTATTACTCGCGGCAAAATTTGAGCCTGAAGGGGGGACTGTGTCATTTGCAGCTAATTTGCCTATTTCTTTGACTTCAATTGATATGAGTCCTTTTGTCATTGGCCCGCCGATTACTGAACCGCGCCAGTTTTTTGGACGAGACTATATCTTGAAACGTATTTTTGATGTCTGGAAATATACGCCTTTGCAACATATCGCTATCGTTGGCCCTAAACGTTGTGGTAAAACATCTTTATTACATTATTTGCGTCATATTATTGATACCCCTGCGGAAAATTTGCGCGCTGGACAACGTAATAATTGGTTGATACCCGGTTATCAATGGGTTTTTGTGGATTTTCAAGATCCCCGTATGGGTTATCGAGAAAGTTTATTGCGCCATATTTTGATTGAACTGGATATGCCGGTGCCAGAACCCACTGATTTAGTCAGTTTTATGGAAATCATTGATCAATTTCTGGAATTTCCTACGCTGATTTTGTTGGACGAAATGAGTGCTGGTTTAGCTTCCCCAGATTTGGATGAACAATTTTGGTGGGGTATGCGTTCCTTGGGCAGTAATCATGCAGGGGGAAAACTGGGTTTTCTCTTCACGGCCCATCAACCGCCGGAAGAAATGATAATGGATGACAATAAACCGTCCCCGTTTTTCAATATTTTTGGACATGTCTTGAATTTGGGGCCCTTAACCGAAAATGAGGCCTTTGACTTGATCGACAGTTCACCCTTACCCTTTCAAAATCAAGATGTTGAATGGATAATAGAACAAAGTGCTTGTTGGCCTGCTTTAGTGCAAATTTTCTGTCATGCACGGCTGACGGCATTAGAAGAAGGTCAAACTAATAACAATTGGCAAAATGAAGCTTTGCGACGTATGAAACCGTATAGCTACTTGCTTGAAAAAGGATTGTAATCGTGTCCTATAAAATGTCCTCTCCCCCCCATTCTTCCTCAGTCGCCCAGAAAACAGGCAAAGAATCTACATTACAGCAAGCTTGGAATCAATTAACCAAGGTGAAAATCGTTCCCCTTCCTTTTTTAAAAGAGAAAGGGGAGGATTGCTTACCCAATAGTACGCTGTTAGCCAGTCTCATTATCGTCAGTTGGCTGATATTCAAACCTTCTGCTTGGCGGCGTTATATTGCCAAGATTGATCCCAATCTATCCCCCGATTTTGCCTTGGCCGATTTGAAACCCCAGCACTGGCAAGATGCTGCCTTACGAAAATTACTCTATTTAGGCCATGGATTATGGCCGATCTGGATCAGTAGTTTCCTGCTCTTAGGTTTATGGTTGTTCAACGCGCCAGGCGAAGTGCTGATTTTCGTCAGCATTTATGCGCTGTTCTTTAGTTTTGTAGCTGGAATCTTAGCCAGTCTCACCGTATCGGTAGCGTTTGGCATCATGGCCGGTATCATTGGCGGCATCTTGCTCAGTGTGCCAATCGGCATGATAGGGCTTTTTGAATATACTTTTGATCAACTCGAAAACTTATTAGTCTTCAGTATGGCCGAAAACATGGTTCTCGCCCTGATGCTCACTGTACCTGATTTACAGATCAGTTTTCACAATACCCATCTAAGCACCTTATTGACAGTATCATTAGGTATTTTTACAGCCAGTAGTGCTGGCATCATCATGTCCAGCACAACCAAAACGCCTTCTAGTCAACCACAATATCGTCAAATGGGTAGCATTATAATGGGGGTACTGATTAGTCTTGTAGCCCTGTTTATCATCGCCGGATTGATGAGCGTTTTAGCGCCTAGTGCGGCTTGGATGCAAACTGGTGCTTTGTATGTGTTAGCTTATGATGGTTTGATTGTTGCGGTATTCAGTTTAGGCTTGGCTTTAATCTGGAGTTTACTCACTTCGCGTTGGGTACAAGGTTTAGTGTTAGGGCTGATCGCCGGCCTGTTGCTTGGCTTAGTCACCTTGCTCAAAAATGAATTTAACACTTTTGTGCCTTTAAAACCCTTTGTGATTGGGATACATGGCGGCATTGAAAATGCGATGCTGTATATGTTGTTATTTGCCTTTCCTTGCGTGTTAGCGAAACGAGTTGCGAATCTTTGGGCGGGCATTATCGCCGGTATTTTTGGCAGCGCGGGCGTTTACATCGCTTTTGCCCTCTTGATAAAACACGAAGCCTTGATTGTTATTTTACCCTTCACATGCTTAGCCCTGTTATTAGGATTCGGCTTCAACTGGTTGCGGCCCTTCCTGTTTTATATTTTCCAAGCGCCTTGGAATCTACTCCTATTTCAGGCGGATGAAAAACGAACGGACACCCAAAACAGCTTATTACATTGGCATGCCGCATTTTGGGATGAACACCAATATCTTCCCTTATATGACTTAGACCATTATTTGATCCTGATCGCGGAACGCGATCCTGCGCGTGGGCAAGCTGCGATTGAATATTTATACAGCACGCGACAAAGTTGGGCTGCTAAAGCAGCGCAAATCGAATTAGATGCGAGACGATTACAAAGCTGTACGAATGTGAAAGCGATTAGTCGCGCCTATCGTCATTTAGCCGCTGGCGAATTGAAGGGCCCTGCCAGCACCGTACTTCGCAGTTTAAGTCGTATTAGTCATGATGTTAAAGCAGCCTTAGCACAAGAAACGCCTTATAATCAAAGACTTGCATTAGGGTCGGTAGAAGAACGCTTAGATGGTTTGCAACGAGAATTGACTCGTTCATCAGAACTCTACGCACGACGATTCAGGCCCATTGCTGAAAAGTGGCGAAAAACGCTGGCCAATTATAGACAAACCTTGATTGAAGCCGTCGAAACCCGTCAAGAAATCATCAATCCTTATATCATAGGTATACCGCTGACAGAACATCAAGAAATTTTTGTGGGACGTGGCGATGTCAGTGAACGCATTGAACGCTTATTACTCGACAATCGTTGTCCGCCGCTACTGCTTTATGGACAACGCCGCACGGGTAAAACCTCATTACTCAACAACTTAGGTAAATTATTACCCAGCACAATCATTCCCTTGTTTGTCGATTTACAAGGCCCGACTTCTTTAGCGAAAGACTATGCCGGCTTTTTATATAATATCAGTCGCGCCATGCTCGCCTCTGCGAAACGTCATCGTGAACGGCAATTGCCGGCTTTAACACGAGAAAAATTGAATCTTGATCCGTTTACGAGCTTTGATGAATGGTTAGATGAGGTGGAACACTGTATTGATTCAAATCAAACGATGTTATTGATTTTAGACGAGTTTAGTGCATTAGAGCATATTTTCAAGAAAGGGTTGTTAGATGAAGAATCGGTTTTAGGAATGTTCAGGCATATTATTCAACATCGTCAGCGTATCAAAATTCTGTTATCGGGTTCACACACTTTAGACGAATTTGAACGGTGGGCCAGTTATTTAATCAATGTACAAACGGTACACATCAGCTATTTACAAGCTTTGGAAGCATTGCAACTGATAGAAAACCCGGTAAAAGATTTTGATTTGCGCTATGAAAAAACGGCGAGTCAACGAGTATTGGAAGTGACGCGCTGTCATCCGGCTTTAATACAGCTAGTGTGTTCAGAAATAGTGACACAGAAAAATAAACAGCCTATCAGTGAGCGCCGGTTAGCGCAAGTAAGCGATGTCGAGGCCGCGATTCCTGGTGCATTACAACATGGGCGATTCTTTTTTGCCGATATTACAAACAATCAAGTCACTAAAAACGGTTTAGCGATACTACGATTTTTAGCAGCGGAGGGGGAAGGTGTGATAATGAATGAAGAGAGATTACGAGGCGAATGCCCAGATGAATTTGAAAGCAGTTTAGAGAACTTATTACAGCGTGAATTAATAGAAGGGTTAGGGAAGGAGGGATATCGGTTTCAAGTTGAATTGATTCGACGATGGTTTGTGATGTAAATTAATTGCTTTACGAAAAACTTCCAAAGAATGGTTACGCTTACAAGGTAAGGATAGCGTTTTTATCGCTCCTGTTGAACTTGATCAGATTCTAACATACTATAGAGCAAGCTTAGTTCACATTTGTGCATACTTCCAGAGAGCATTTTTTAGAAGGTGAGCCAATCAGTCTGGTCATGTTTTTTCATAGAGTCGTCCAACTAGTGCAGGATCGCTCCAATCTTGATACCACTTAGCAAGCATCAAAAGGGGCAACCACAAGGGATTGCCCCTACGGGCAAATTGTAGGGGCAATCCCTTGTGGTTGCCCTGGTTTTCCAATGGTATTGAAACTTTCGCTCTCCTGCACTAGAAGCACATATTGAAGAAACAAGTGATGAAAGAAAGATAACGCTTCAAAATAACCAGCTGGACACTGTAATGATGGCAAGCCTAGAAAGTGCTATCAAGAAATTGAATAACCTAGCTATTCTGGGCAATAATAATAAAATATATCGCTTCCAAATTGAGCTGTCTTAAATAAATGTAGACTTTTTCTTAAATGGCCGAAAGTTATGTATTAAGAGCATCACAACTGACGGGTATATTGGATAAAAAGGCTTTATTGATAGCTGGATTAAAAGCTTTAATCACCTTAGAAAACCGTCAATGGCTGCATTCAGAAGAAGTGGCGGAAACTGAAAATCCACTTGAAACTTTCCAAGCCATTATGGAAATTGCAGAACGATGTGCCGCGCTGCCTATTTTAGAGGCACGCCCTGAAGATGATATTTTAGGTTACTCATAATGAAAAAAATAATGAAAAATATGTAGGGGAATGGTGGGCAAGCGGGCAATAGAGCATGAGAATATCTCTTAAATATTTTGGCCCAAACCTGACAGGTTTTCAAAACCTGTCAGGTTTTTATCGCTCGACATTTTTCTGACTATAGAGTTGGAACGTAAAGCTAATTTTATTAGCGAAATGATTGAGTGACGGGTTGAACCGGCTCTGGTGTTTCTGGTGTTTCTGGTGGTGTTTCCCGCAAATCATCCATAAAAAGAGATTGCTCGTTAAGTAACTGTGATACCAGTTGCATATTTTGCCTAAATTTTTGTACCAAGGGGCGATTGTCTGCTTCGGGATTGACAATTTGGGGAACGATGATCAGAACCAATTCGGTGCGAACTTCTTCGTGATCAGTTGAGGCAAATAGCAAACTGCCTATAAGGGGAATATCTCTCAAACCAGGAAGACTTTGCTCATCATTTTTTTGACGGGTTTCAATCATGCCTCCGATGACTATGGCGTTACCATCACGTACAACGACTGAGGTTTCTAATTTGCGTTGGATAAAAGATTGCAAATTTTGCGTGGTTCTTGTGGGCCCCAGTTGGGATAATTCTTGAAATATTTTCATGTTTATTATCCCATCTTCATTTATACGTGGTGTGACTTTGACGGTGATGCCGGTGTCTTTATATTGTACGTCTTGAGACACTAAATTACTGGTGTTGATCGATGATCGATTGAGTGAGCCCAGAAAGGGTTCGTTTGATCCGACATTTATTGAGGCCTCTTCGTTGTCACGCACTAAGAG
>Ga0190344_1000555_pt1 | contig 17380 bp, 16 predicted proteins | sample 48721323_MG_FD_161662 | JGI IMG/M metagenome (GOLD analysis project Ga0190344, IMG submission 161662) | Hydrothermal vent microbial mat bacterial communities from Southern Trench, Guaymas Basin, Mexico - 4872-13-2-3_MG | ecosystem: Environmental > Aquatic > Marine > Hydrothermal vents >... | reverse complement strand
GGCCTTACGGTCGCTTGGCGCCGAGTTTTTCGGGCCGCCGGACAAGACTGCCCGGCGGACACCGGCGGCAGGGCCTTCGAGCAAGGTATTCTGCCCCGTATTCAGCCCTCTGAAACTACCGGGGGGCGCCGGCGGCAGGGCCTTCGTTGAATATTCTGCGCGGTACAGTTTTAGAGCATGTATTCTGCCCTGCTTCAACTATCTGCAACGACACCAGCCGCTTGGCTGATGCCGGCAAAATGGCCTTGTTCTTGTCGTCTCTTGTCTTTTACGGCGATTGCGGCGAATCGGGCGGGACGGGATCGCTTGCCGGGTCAGCCGCCAGGCGGGCGGCCAGGGGTTCGAGAATGGCCTGCATGCGCTCGATCAATGGGGCCAGGCTGGCGGCCTCCCGGGCGCACACCGGCACCCCGCCCAGGGTGCGCACGCGCCGCGCCAGGGTTTCGGCGTCGAGGCGGTCCTGCTTGTTGAGCACCCGCAGCTGGGGGATCTCCTGGAGTTCCAGGTCTTCGAGGATGGCGTCCACCGCCGCAGCCCGGGCCTGGCAAGCCGGATCACTGACGTCGATGACGTGCAGCAGCAGGTCAGCCAGCTCCAGCTCCTCCAGGGTGGCGCGAAAGGCGGCGCGCAGCTCCCGGGGCAGGTCGCGGATGAAGCCGACGGTGTCAGTGAGGATCACTTCCAGGTCGCGGGGAAACCGCAGCCGGCGGCTGGAAGGGTCCAGGGTGGCAAACAGGCGGTCGGCGGTGGGCACCCGGCTGTGGGTCAGGGTGTTGAGCAACGTCGACTTGCCGGCGTTGGTGTAGCCCACCAGGGAAATAACGGGAACGGCCTTGCGCTGCCGCAGGGCCTTTTGCTGGTGCCGGCGGGAGCGAACCCGCTCCAGGCTGGCCTCGATGCGCCCGATGCGTTCGCGTACCCGGCGCCGGTCGATCTCGAGCTGGGTTTCGCCGGGCCCCCGGCCGCCGATGCCGCCGGCCAGCCGGCTCATGGCCCGGTTCTTGCCGACCAGCCGCGGCAGACGGTAGCGTAGCTGGGCCAGTTCCACCTGGAGCTTGCCTTCGCGGGACTGGGCACGCTGGGCGAAAATGTCGAGGATCAGCTGGGTGCGGTCGATAACCTTCATTTCGATGGCATCGGCGATGGCCCGGCTCTGGCTGGGGTTGAGCTCCTGGTCGAACACCAGGAGGGAGGCCGAACGCTGCAGGGCCTCGATGGCCAGCTCCTGGAGCTTGCCGGTGCCCAGCAGCAGGCTGGGGTCGATCCTGCGCCGTTGCTGGATCACTTCGCTCACCACGGTCAGTCCGCAGGAATGGGCCAACTGGCGCAACTCGTCCATGCCGGCCGCCGCCTGGCGCCGCGGCGCCGTGGTCACGCTCACCAGCACGGCCCGCTCGCCGTTGCCGTCGGCCCGGTGGCGCAGGTTGAGGCGGCCGAGTTCGGCTTCCAGCGAGCGCACCAGGTCCAGGCAATCGATGTCCGGGTGGTGGGGCGACAGGGGCGGCAGGATTTGATGGGTCAGCGCCTGGTGGCCGGGCAGCACGTGGGCCGCATGGATGGTCACGGGCTTGCCTTCCGGGTTCAACGCCAGGGCGGCCATGAGATCCAGGCGCAGCAGGTCCAGGTCGGTGAGATCGTCCCGGGTCAACGCTTCTCCCTTGAGGTGGGTATGGAGGCAGCGCACCCCCCGGAGACGGCCGGGAGCGGCGCGGAAATCCTCCAGGTCCGGGATCACGATGCGCTGGGCGTCACCGACGATCACCGTGGCGATGCGGCCGCGCCGGTCCACCAGCAGGCCGATTTGCCGGCGGATCTCGGCGGACAGGCTTCCCAGCTCATTGGCCAGCTCCGGGGTACAGAGGGCCCCGGGGGCCAGCCGGCGCCGGTAGAGGGCCCCGATACGCCGCACCTGGTTCGGTTTCAGCCCGGTGGTGTTGCCTGCAATCCGGCCCATGGGGATCTTCGCCTCCGATGGCGGCGGCGCTACACCGTCTCCACCATCGCCATGTTCTCGAAACGCGTGTACTGGTTGAGGAAGGTGAGATAGACGGTGCCGGTGGGACCGTTGCGGTGCTTGCTCAGGATGACCTCCGCCTTGCCGCGGTTGGGGTTGGTTTCTTCCTTGTTGTAAACCTCGTCGCGGTAGATGAACAACACCAGGTCGGCATCCTGCTCCAGAGCCCCGGACTCACGCAGGTCCGAGAGCACGGGGCGCTTGTCGGAGCGCTGCTCCAGCATGCGGTTGAGCTGGCTCAAGGCGATGACCGGCACGTCCAGCTCCTTGGCCAAGGATTTGAGCGATCTGGATATTTCGCTGATTTCCAGATCGCGGCGTTCGCTGGGCACCCGGGGCCGCATCAGCTGCAGGTAGTCGACCACGATCATCCCCAGCCCCTTGTCCATCTTGAGGCGGCGGGACTTGGTGCGGATGGTGGTGGTGGAGATGTCCGGCGCGTCGTCGATGTAGATAGGCGCCTCGGAGAGCACCCCGGCCGCATCGGTAAGCTTGCGCCAGTCCTCCTCGTAGAACATGCCGCTGCGCACCCGGGACGAATCGACCCGCGCCTCGGCGCAGAGCATTCGCATGGACAGCTGTTCGCGGCTCATTTCCAGCGAAAAGACGGCCACCGGGACGCCCTCCTCCACCGCCGCGTTGCGCGCCATGTTCAGGGCCAGGGAGGTTTTGCCCATGGCCGGCCGGGCCGCCAGGATGATCAGGTCGCTGTTCTGGAAGCCGCTGGTCTTGCGGTCGAGCTCGGTGAAACCGGAGGGAATGCCGGTGAGCAGGGACTTGTTGGCGGCCCGCTTGTCGAGGGTGTCGAAGTTCTGGGCCACCAGCTCGCTGAGCGGATAGAGGCTTTTCTTGCTCTTGTGATCGGCGATCTCGAAGATGGCGTTTTCGGCAAAGTCGAGAATCTCCTCCGTCTTGCCTTGCTGTTCGAAACAGCGGCGGGCGATGGCGTTGGATTTCTCGATCAGCCGCCGCAGGGTGGCTTTCTCCTGGACAATGCGGGCATAGTACTGGGCGTTGACCGCCAGGGGCGCCTCGTCGATGATCCGTGCCAGGTAGGCGGCGCCGCCGACGGCCTCGAGCTGCCCGGTCTCCTTGAGCCGGTTGCTCACGGTGACCAGGTCCACCGGCTCGCTTCGGGCGAACAGGTCGCCGATGGCCTCGAAAATCTTCTGGTGGGCCGTGCGGTAGAAATCCCCCGGCTTCAATATTTCCAGCACGTCGTTGAGAGTGCTGTTATCCAGGAGCACCGCGCTGATGATCGAGGCTTCCGCCTCGATGCTCTGGGGCGGCACCAGCCGGCCGTCGCTGGCGGGAAGGCGGGTTGTTGAGGCGGTGTCGACCATGGCCGTTGCGGTCCCGGGTTTTCGATACGGCGAGGGCTGAAGGGAAAGGGGCGAGAACCGGCATCGGGCGTCCGCTCCGGGGGGCCCCCCCAAACGACGGACGCCGCGACGCCCACTGCTTACTCGGCGACCACCTCAACCGTGATTACGGGCTCCACATCGGTGTAGATGCGGATCGGCACCTCGAAGGTGCCCAGCGTCTTGATGGGCTCTGAAAGCAGCACCATCCGCTTTTCCACGTTGATGTCCTTTTTGGCCAAGGCATCGACGATCTCGCGCACCCCCACTGATCCGTAGAGGCGATCGGCGTCGCTCACCTTGGCGGGGATGGTCACCGACACGCCCACCAGCTTGCGGGCCATTTCCTCGGCGACGGCCTTTTCCTTGGCGATCTGCAGGTCGAGCTTGGCCTTCTGCTGGGCAAGAACCGCCCGGTTGCTTGCCGTGGCCAGCACGGCCTTGCGCTGGGGCAGCAGGTAGTTGCGGGCATAGCCTTTGGCCACCTCGACTTCGGTGCCGATCATGCCCAGGGAATCGATGGATTCGGTTAAAATCACTCTCATGACACCACCTCCACGGTGTTCTTAGCGGCGCACCTCGGGTTCCAGGCGCCGAAAATTGAACCAAAGATCGAAAAAACCCAGCAAGATCACCAGCAGCAGCAGGATCTGTTGAATGGCGATCAAGCTGTAGAAAAAAATCCGCATCGGCCGAGGCAAGGCCTTGCGGTGGAAAAAGTGGCTGACGATGGCGATGCCCTGAAAAAAGTAGACCACCATCAATACCAGGGCACCGTTGGCGCCGATCAGCTTGAGCGGCAGCGATGGCACCAGGAGCAGCAACGCAGCGCCGATAGCCGCCCAGACCAGCGCTTCCGGCGCCTTCCACCGGTTCAGGGGCCCGAAGTCCGGCGCGCCCAGACCGCGGCGCACCAGCAGCGCCCGTCCCATGATCAAGTTGGCCCAGGTCACCACCAGGATCGTGGTGGCCGCCATGGCGGGCAGCAGCCGCACCAGCACGTACCGGATCCGGTCGAGGGATTCGGTGATCAGCCGGATGTTTTCCTCGGGCATCCCCATGCCTTGGTAAAGCGCCAGGGTCGTCTCGAGGTTTTGCTCCACGTAGCCGCCCACCAAGGCCCCCAGGCCCTGTCCGGAGATGCCGGCCGCCATGAGCAGCGCCAGGATACCGACACCGAGGGCCGCCAGTACCGTGGCCACCACCGTCTGCTCGACGGACAGGCGCTGCAGGAACAACTCGCCCAGCAGGAACCCGACCACCAGCAGATCGATGAAAAAGAAGACATCCGGCGACAGGCCACCGCCCAGGGCCACGAACAAGGTGGTGGCCGCAGCGACGATGGCAGCGCCCGTCTGGCGCCCCGCCTTGATCCGGTAGAACAGGGTCGGCAACGGCAGGAAAACGGCACCGAAGAAACCGAAAATCGGCACCTGGGCGGCGATCAGGAAGATGATCAGGGTCAGCCCAAGCCCGGTGGCGATATCCTTGGCCATAGCGCGAGCGCCGTGCCGCCGGGCCATCCGGCGAGCTCCGGCGGCGTTCAGGTTACTCCAGCGATCCGACGAACGGCAACAAGGCGATGGTGCGGGCGCGCTTGATCGCCTGGGTCAGGGTCCGTTGATGGCGGGCGCAGGTGCCCGAGATCCGCCGCGGGATGATCTTGCCGCGCTCGGTGATGAAGTGGCGCAGCGTCTTGGGTTCCTTGTAGTCGATCACGATGCTGCTGTCGGCGCAGAAACGGCAAACCTTGCGACGATGAAACACTTTCTTGCGGCGCCGCGGACGGGCGCTTCCGCTTCGGGTGCGAGGGGCTGGCATGGCTTACTCCTTGTCTTCTTGGTCGTCTTCGTCGACGTCGTCTTCGGTGTCCTCGGGTGATGCCTCGTCCGCATCGCCGTCCTTGTCCCCGGCCGATGCGCCGGACTCATCCTCCTCCGACGTTGATCCGGCCTCCTCGGTTGACTCGGTCTCCGCGGTTGCCCCGGTCTCCGCGGTTGCCCCGGCCTCCGCGGTTGCCCCGGCCTCCTCGGTTGCCCCGGCCTCCTCGGTTGGCCCGGCCTCGGCGGTTGGCCCGGCCTCGGCGGCGGCCTTGGCGGCGGCCCGTTCGGCCATTTCCGCCTGGACTTCATCGACGTTCACGTCGTCGGCAAGCTTGACGGTCATGTACTTGAGCAACCGGTCGTCGATACGGCAGAAGCGTTCCAGTTCGCCGACCAGCGCCCCGTCACCGCAATAATCGAGGCGCAGGTAGTAGCCACGCTGCTTTTTGCGAATGGGATAGGCCAGTTTTCGTGCCCCCCAGTGGTCTTCCTCCACCAGCACCCCGTTTCGCTGGGGGATGAGCTGGACGAGACGTTCGACCACCGGGGCCCGGCCTTCTTCGCCCAGGTCGGGATCGATGATGAAAATGGTTTCGTACCGCTGCATGATGCCTCCTTTTGGATGTCAAGCCCCGGGCCCATCCCGGAGCAAGGAGTCCCCGCAGCCGAAGGGCTGCGGGGATTGATTTCGAAAATTTTCCTACTAACACCGGATTTGCAGAGATGTCAAGGGAGCAGTTGAGATGGCGCGCCCTCGTGGCGCAGGAAGGCTTCCACCAGCGTCAAAAACACCTCGCCGGCCTCCACCGGCACGCTGTGCCCCGCCTCCGGCAGGCAGACGTGGCGCCCGCCGTAAAGATCGGCCAAGCGAGCGGCCGCCTCGGGCGGCACCAGGGCGTCCTGGCCGCCGCTGATCACCAGGCACGGGGGGCCGGGCATCGCGATGTCGGCCAAGGGGCGATAGCCGAGCACGGCCTCGAAGTGGGCGGCCAGCGAGGCGGCATCGTTGCGCCGCACGATGGCCCGGGCCATGCCCTCGCGCAGATCGGCGTTGGCGGCCAGAAAGCGCGGGCCGAAAACGTCGGCCAGCATCCGGCGCGCCAGGACCGCCAGCCCTTCTTCCTCCAGGATGCGGCGCCATCGCTGCAGGATCTGGAGCCCCTGGGCCGCCGGAACGTCGCCGACCCCGCAGAGCACCAGGCCATCGACCCGCCGGCGATGGCCGGCCGCCATGGCCGCAGCCACGTAAGCCCCGTGGCTCAGGCCCACCAGTTGGGCGCGGGGGATGCGCAGCAGGTCCAGCAGTCGAACCAGGTCGTCCACGTGCCCCTTAAGATCGAGCCGCCGGCCGTTCAGCCGGCTTTGCCCCTGCCCACGGGCATCGTAGAGCACCACCCGGTGGCGGCGCCGCAGCCGACGGGCCGCGTTCTGCCAGTAAAGGGTACTCTGGCCGGTGCCGTTGAGAAAAACCACGGCCGCAGCGTCATCCGGGCCATGCACTTCGTAGCACAGGCCGTCCGGGGTAAAGTATTGGGGCATTGGCACCACCCGTGGACCGCCGGAAAAAGGCGGTATGGCTCAGGCTTGGGTCCCGGGAGGGTTGGAACGGTAAACCCGGGGCACCCGGGCCCCCACGCCGGTGACCACCTCGTAGTTGATGGTGCCAAGCCTGGCGGCCACGTCGTCCACGCAGATCGTCTCATCGCCCTGGCGGCCGAAGATCACGACCTCGTCGCCCACCTGGGCATCGGGCACGGCGCCGGTGTCCAGCATGGTCAGATCCATGCAGACCCGGCCGACGATGGGCACGCGCCGGCCGCGCACCAGCATTTCTCCCGAGTTGGACAGCCGCCGGCTCAGCCCGTCGGCATAGCCGGCGGCCACCGTGGCGATGACGGTGGACGCTTCGGTGACGTGGGTCATACCGTAGCTGACGGGGAAACCGGCCTCCACCGCCTTGACCTGGACGACACGGCACTTGAAGGCCATGGCCGGCGTCAGGGCCACCTGCCCGGGCCCCACGGCCGCCGAGGGGTAAAGACCGTAGATGGCGATGCCGCAGCGCACCATGTCCAGGTGGCTGTCGGGCAGGGCGATGGTGGCGGCGCTGTTGGCGGCGTGGCGCAGGGGGATCTCGATCCCGGCGTAGTAGAGGTGGTCGAGAAAGTCGGTGAATCTTTCCAGCTGATCCAGGGTAAAACTCCGGTCGGCGTGGTCGGCGGCGGCGAAATGGGTGTAAACCCCCTCCAGGACGATTCCGGGCAGGTGGGCGATGGCGTCGGCCACGAAGACCGGGTTGCCGGAAACGGCCTTGCCGGTAGCCGAAAAATGGTGCACCTCCGGCCTCATCCCCAGCCGCCCCATGCCGGTGTCCACCTTCAGGTGCAGGCGCAGGTTCCGGTCGGTGGCCACCGCCACCCGGCTGTAGGCCTGGGCCGTATCGTAATCGTAAACCGTGGCGGCCAGGTCGTGGGCCAGCAGGTCAGCCGCCGACGCCGGCGGGGTGTATCCGAACACCAGGATCGGCGCCTGGATGCCCGCCTGGCGCAGGGCGATGCCCTCTTCCACCCTGGCCACGGCGAGCCAGTCGGCCCCCGCGGCCAGGGCCTGGCGGGCCACGGCCACGGCGCCGTGACCGTAGGCGTCGGCCTTGACCACGGCCATGAACCGGGTCCCCTCGGCGGTGAGCGCCTTCAGCGCGCGAATGTTGGCGGCAATGGCCTCCAGATCGATTTCAGCCCAGATCAGTGCGGCATCCAATTTTTTGCTCCCTGTCGAGAAGGGCTCGTTTTTTACGATGCAAGCAGCGCGTCGACGGATTCCAGCGGCAGGCCGAAGGCTTCAGCCACCCCCTTGTACGTCACTTGCCCCAACACCACGTTGGCGCCGAGGCGGATCTCCGGGTTCTCCCGCATGGCGGCCCGCCAGCCCCGGTTGGCGATCTGCACGGCGTAGGGCAAGGTGGCGTTGGTCAGCGCCATGGTCGATGTCTTGGCCACCGCCCCGGGCATGTTGGCCACGCAGTAGTGGATCACCCCGTCCACCGTGTACACCGGCTGGTTGTGGGTGGTGGGCCGGGATGTCTCGAAGCACCCCCCCTGGTCGATGGCCACGTCCACCATCACGGCCCCTCTTTTCATGGTGGCCAGCATGTCGCGGGTCACCAGCCGCGGGGCCTTGGCCCCCGGAATGAGCACGGCGCCGATGACCACGTCCGCCCGCGTTACCAGCTCGCGGATGGTGGCCGGGCTGGAAGCCAGCAGGAAGCAGTTGGCCGGCATCACGTCGGCCAGGTAGCGCAGCCGGTCCAGGTCCTTGTCGAGCAGGTAGACCTTGGCGCCGAGGCCGCAGGCCATCTTGGCCGCGTTGGTGCCCACCACGCCGCCGCCGATCACCACCACGGTGCCCGGTTCCACGCCGGGCACCCCCCCGAGCAGCACGCCCTGACCGCCCTGGGCCATCTCCAGGTACTTGGCCCCCTGCTGCACCGCCATGCGCCCGGCCACTTCGCTCATGGGCATCAGCAGGGGAAGGCTGCCGTCGGCCTTTTGAATCGTCTCGTAGGCGATGTTCACCGACCGCCGCTCGATGAGCACCCGCGTCAGATCTTCCGCGGCCGCCAGGTGCAGGTAGGTAAAGACGATCTGGCCCTCGCGGATCAGGTCGTACTCCGGCGGCAGGGGCTCCTTGACGTGCATCACCATCTCGGCGCGCTGGTAGATCTCCGCGGCGGTGGCCACGATCTCGGCCCCGGCGGCGCTGTAGGCCCCGTCGCTGAAGCCGCTGCCGGCGCCGGCATTGGTTTCCACCAGCACCGTGTGACCATGATGGCCCATCACCTCGACCCCGGCCGGCGTCATCGCCACCCGGTTCTCCTCCGCCTTGATTTCCTTCAAAATCCCGACGATCATGGCGTACCCCCATTGGGGCGGCGAAACCGGGCCGCCCGGCCCCTTCACCGCCCCCTCGCTTTTGGCTACGTGTCGATTGTCCGAAAACCTTCCCCCTTCGGCGGGGCAGGCTCTGATCAAAAATTTACATGGATCGGGACGAAGCGGCGGAAGGCGATGCGGAAACTTCATCGCCGCCCGGCGGCGCCTCAGTCCCCGGAAGATGACATCAGCCGGATCCCCTCCAGCCGCCGGCGCAGCCCGGGGGGCAACAGCAGCCACTTGCGCCGCGAGGTCATCACCACAAAAGTTTCACTCGATTTAATCTCTCCGATTTTGTATAGCTCCTGCGACAGAAACCGGTGCAGCCCGGCCATTCCGTCGGCCGACACCACTTCGGCCATGATATCATATTTCCCGGTCACCACGGCGGCCCAATGCACCTGGTCCAGGGCGGCGACCTCTTCGAGCTTGGCATCCAGCTTGTAGGTGTCCAGGCAGATCCCCACCAGCGCGACGGTCAGCCCGCGGGCGACCCCGGCATCCAGCAGGGCCGCGATGCGCAGCAGGCCCGAGGCGGTCAGCGCCCTCAGGCGGCTGCGGACCGTGGGCGGCGTGATCGCCAGGGCCTTGGCCAGTTGGCCCACCGGTCGGCGGCCGTCCCGGGAAAGCTCATCGACCATCGCCTTGTCGATGGCATCGATATCGTGTCGCGCCATGGCTGAACCTTCGGGTGATAGAAGGGATGGCGCGCCGGGCGCGCCGTTTCTGGTCAACTACAATATCATCAACTAATGGTCAATATTATTTCTGAAAAGAAAAAAAATCGGCCAGGATTTTTCTTTCAAGCACCTGGAAACGGTCAACCGACCGCCGCCAGCGGGCCGCCGTCCCCCATGCAGACGCTGGACAGCGCCACCCGGGAGCGCTTCGCCAACCAGGCCCGGATGCTCGCCAACCGGGTCCGGAAACGATTCCGGCACCTTCGCCGGCGTTTTTCGAAAGAGCGCATCGACGTTTTCAGGCTCTACGACAACGACATCCCGGAGATTCGTGCCGTGGTTGACTGGTATGCCGGCCACCTCGTGGTGGGCGAATACGCCAGGCGCCAATCGGTGCCCCAATGGCTGCCGCTGATGGGCGCCGCCGCGGCCGAGGCGCTGCAGGTACCGCCGGACAAGCTGCACCTGAAAACCCGGTTTGCCGGGGCCCGTGACGGCCGGCGCTACCGGCGATTGGGCCGAAACGGATCCGGGTGGACGGTCCGTGAACGCGACTTTTTGTTCCGCGTCAACCTGGACGATTTCGTGGACACCGGCCTTTTTGCCGACCACCGGGAAACCCGGCGCCTGGTCGGGGAAGCAGCGGCGGGCAAGGCGTTTCTCAACCTGTACGCCTACACGGGCACCTTCACCTGTTATGCGGCCCGGGGCGGCGCCGCCGGCAGCGTTTCGGTGGACCGATCCGAGACCGCGCTGGACTGGGCCCGGGACAACTTCGCCCTCAACGGTGTAGCGGAGGATGCGCACCGGCTGGTGCAGGCGGACGCGTTCGCCTTTCTCAAGGCGGAAAAAACCAGGGGCCGCCGCTTCGACCTGGCCGTGGTGGACCCGCCGTCGTATTCCACCACGCGCCGCCGCAACCAGGCCTTCGACATCCTCGAGGACCACCCGCGCCTGCTGCGCTCGGTTATCCGCGTGATGCAGCCCGGCGGCGTCATCCTGTTTTCCACCAACCACCAGGGGTTCGTCCCCCGCCTGCAGGGTCTGCCCGTCGCCACCGTGGAGGAGATCACCGCGGCCACCATCCCCGAAGACTACGCGGGCCGGAGGCGGCCGATTCACCGCTGCTGGCGCATCACGGTATGAAAACCCGGGCGGGACCGAAAGTCGCCGTAAGGTTACCAGGCCCTTTCGCCTCCTGCCGGACGAGCCCTGGCGGCATCGCGGCCGGCGGGACCGGACGACTTGCAAAACCGGCGGCTTTCAGGGCATAATGCCCCAAACTATCGACCTGCCTTCAACGATTTGCGGACTTGACCATGACGCCCCCCGACAATCCCGACAGCCCAAGCATCCTGGTGGTTGAAGACGAAGCGGGAATGCGCGAAATCCTGGAGATAATGATGGAGGATCTCGGCTACCGGGTCGCGGTGGCCTCCTGCGGCCGCAAGGCCCTGGAGATCCTGGCCGCCCAACGCTTCGACCTGCTGCTGTGCGACATCCGCCTGGGCGATCTCACCGGCCTGGAGGTCCTCAAATACGCCAAGGAAAAGAATCCGGACACGGTGGTAATCATGATTTCGGCCTACGCCACCACCGAGACGGCGGTGGAGGCGATGAACCTGGGGGCCTACGACTACGTGCCCAAGCCCTTCAACCTGGATGAACTCCGGGAAACCCTGCGCAAGGCCCTGGACCTGAAGACCCTGGAGCGCGAAAAACAGCGCCTGAACGCCGAGCTGCAAAAAACCTTGCACTTCGGCTGCATCGTGGGCAACAGCCCCCAGATGATGCACGTGTACAAGCTGATCATGCAGGCGGCCCCTACTCGCACCAACATCCTGATCACCGGCGAGAGCGGCACGGGCAAGGAGTTGATCGCCCGGGCGATTCACGCCGAAAGCGACCGGGCCGACAAGCCCTTCGTGGTGATCAACTGCGGCGGCATCCCCGAAACGCTGATGGAAAGCGAGCTTTTCGGCCACAAGAAAGGAGCCTTTACCGGGGCCACCCAGGACAAGAAGGGCCTGTTTGCCGTGGCGGACAAGGGGACCTTGTTCCTGGACGAGATCGGCGAGATCAGCCCCCAGCTCCAGGTCAAGCTGCTGCGCGCCATCCAGGAGCGGGCCTTCAAGCCCCTGGGATCCAACGAGGAGATAACCGCCGACCTGCGCATCATCTCGGCCACCAACAAGAACCTGGAGGAGGAGGTGATCGCCGGCCGCTTCCGCGAGGATCTCTTCTACCGGCTCAACGTCATCGAGATCAAGGTTCCGCCGCTGCGGGAGCGAAAGAGCGACCTGCGGCTGCTGGCCCAGCACTTCCTGGAGAAGTACAGCCGCCAGATGAACAAGCAGATCACCAAGATCTCCAGCTACGCCATCGACCTGCTCCAGCGCTACGACTTTCCGGGCAATGTCCGCGAGCTGGAAAACCTCATCGAGCGGTCGGTGGCCCTGTCGACCACCAACATCATTCTACCCGACAGCCTGGCCTTGTCGGTGCACAAGAACCGCTGGATCGAGGGGGTCGGCAAGCGGCGCTTCGACCTGGACGAAGTCAAAAAGGGGGTGGAGCTGGACCAGATTCTCGAGCAGATCGAGCAGGCCTACATCCACAAGGCCCTGGAATGCACCGCCGGCAATACGAGCAAGGCGGCGGAACTGTTGGGGATCACGGTGAGAAGCCTGCGCCATCGCATCTCCAAATTCGACAACCGCTGAGGCCTCCGCCCGGGCCGCGGTGCCTGCCCCACAAAATGCCGGCGCGCCGCGCGTTGACCCTTGAATCCCATGCCTGAATCCTTCCATCGCCACCTGGGTCCCCTGCTGTTTTTTGCCGGGCTCTTCTTTTGCAACTTCGTCTCGCGCATCGTCCTGAGCCCGCTGATGCCCGCCATCGAGTTCGACCTCCACCTGAGCCACGGTACGGCGGGCTCCTTTTTCCTGTTCATCTCGGTGGGCTATTTCGTCGCCCTGGCCGGATCGGGCTTTGTCAGCGCCCGGATCTCCCCCCGCCACACCATCACCGCATCGGCGCTCACCGTGGGCCTGGCCCTGATGGTGCTGGCCGCCAGCGGCAACCTGGTCACGATCCGGCTGGCCCTGGTGCTGCTCGGCCTGGCCGCCGGCCTCTACCTGCCGTCGGGGATCGCCACCATCACCGCCATGGTGGACATCCGGCACTGGGGTAAGGCGCTGGCGATCCACGAGCTGGCGCCCAACTCGGGGTTCATGGCAGCGCCGCTGATCGCCACAGCACTGATGCACTGGACGTCCTGGCGAGGGGTGCTCATCGTCATCGGCGCCGTCACGGCCGCCCTGGGACTGGCCCAGGCCCGGTGGGGACGGGGCGGCCGCTTCGCCGGCCAGCAGCCGGATCTCACCGCTTTGCGGCACCTGGCCGCCGAACCGCTCTACTGGCGCATGATCCTGCTTTTCGGCCTGGCTGTCGGCAGCACCCTGGGCGTCTACACCATGCTGCCGCTCTACCTGGTGGTCGAACGGGGCATGGACCAGGGGTGGGCCAACACCCTCATCGGGGTGTCGCGCGTCTCCACCCTGGCCATGGCCCTGGCCAGCGGCTGGGTCACCGACCGGTTCGGCGCCAAGCGGACCATCATCGGCGTGTTCCTGTTCACCGGGAGCGCCACCCTGGCCCTCTCCGTGGCCAAGGGCGGCTGGCTGGTGGCCGCCGTGCTGCTGCAACCCATGGTGGCGGCCTGCTTTTTCCCGGCCGGTTTCGCCGTCCTGTCCAACATCGGCAGCGCCACCGCCCGCAACATAGCCGTTTCCATGACCGCCCCGGTGGCTTTTCTCATCGGCGGCGGCCTGCTTCCCACCGTGATCGGCTTTTTCGGCGACCTGGGCCGTTTCTCCCTGGGCATCGCCCTGGCCGGCGCCCTGATACTTGGCGGCACCCTCGTGGCCCTCTCCCTCAGGATGACCCCGCACACCTGAGTACGGACCGGGGAATCGGCTTCTCTACCTTGCCGGGAGCGAAAAAAAGCGGGGCCGCCGGGGACGGGCATATCCCGTCCCCAACGGCCCCGCGGCGAACAGTCGGGCGAGGCGGATCAGCCGGCCAGGGTCGACATCACCCGGCCGGCGGCGGCCACGGTAGCCTCGATGTCCGTCTCCGTGTGAGCGGCCGAGACGAAAAGCGCTTCGAACTGGGACGGGGCCAGGTAGATCCCCTCGGCGAGCATCCCCTGGTAGTAACGGGTGAAACGCTCCAGGTCGCTGCGCTTGGCGTCGTCGAAGTTGTGAACGGGCCGATCGGTGAAAAACATGCCCATCATGGAGCCGACCCGGTCCACCGCCACCGGGATGCCGGCCTTTTCCGCCGCGCTTTTCAACCCCGTGGCCAGGCGCTCGGCCGTGCGATCCAGCTTCTCGTAGAATCCCGGGGCCTGCAGCTGGGTCAAGGTGGCGATGCCGGCGGCCATGGCCATGGGGTTGCCGGAGAGGGTGCCGGCCTGGTAGACGGAGCCTTGCGGGGCCATGCGCTCCATGATCTCCCGCCGCCCCCCGTAAGCGCCCACCGGCAGGCCCCCGCCGATGATCTTGCCGAAAGTGGCCAGGTCCGGCTGGACGTTGTAGAGCGACTGGGCCCCGCCGTAGGCCACCCGGAAGCCGGTCATCACCTCGTCGAGAATCAGCAGGCTGCCGCAGCGCGCGGTTTCCTCGCGCAGGGTTTCCAGGAAACCGGGCAGCGGCGCCACCAGCCCCATGTTGCCGGCCACCGGCTCCACGATCACCGCCGCGACCTCGTCGCCCTGCCCTTTCATCACCTTCCGGAACGTGTCGCCATCGTTGTAGGGCAGCGACAGGGTGTGGGCCGCGAAGGCCTCGGGGATGCCGGGGCTTCCCGGAATCGCCAGGGTGGCCACCCCGCTGCCGGCGGCCACCAGCAAAGCGTCGGCATGCCCGTGGTAGCACCCGTCGAACTTGACGATCTTGTCGCGCCCGGTGTAGCCCCGGGCCAGGCGCACGGCGCTCATGGTGGCCTCCGTGCCCGAGTTGACCATGCGCACCATGTCCACGGCCGGCACCGCGTCGATGACCATCCGGGCCAGTTGCGTCTCCAGTTCGGTGGGCGCCCCGAAGCTCATTCCCCGCTCCAGGGCGGCGGAAACGGCCGCCACCACCTCGGGATGGCAGTGGCCGAGGATCATGGGCCCCCAGGAACCGACGTAGTCGATGTAGGCGTTGCCGTCGGCGTCCACGATTCGGGATCCCGCTGCCCGCTCGATAAACGGCGGGCAGGACAGGCCCACCGACCGGCAGGCCCGCACCGGGCTGTTCACGCCGCCGGGAATCACCTTGACGGCGGCCTGGTAAAGCGCCTCGCTGCGCTGGTGTTTCATCATTTTCAGCCCTCTCTATAATGGTTGACTTTCCGTTCAATCCGGCCCATGCAATAACAGAGCAGCACCGACGGGGTCAAGCCGAGCGCCGCCGGGCTGTTCCCCGGAGAAGCCTCAGCCGCCCGCCGGCGGCCAAGGACTCCGGATCATCTTGCAGCCAACCGATTCCAAGAGTATGTCATCGCATGACAGCGGCACGCAAATTACCCCGGATAGCAAAACTGCTCCATTATGTCTTGGGACGCCAACCGGACGAATTCGGCCTGGTGGCCGACGCGGACGGCTACGTCAAGATCAAAAGCCTGCTCCAGGCCCTCTCCGAGGAGCAGGGCCTTGTCCATCTCAGGCGCGCGGATCTCAACGAACTGCTCATCTCCAGCCCCGAGGCCGGCATCGAAATGGACGGAGAGCGGATCCGGGCCGCCGAGCGCACCCACCTGCCGCGGCCCGAGCCTTGCGACGATTGGCCGGGACAGCTCTTCGCCTGCATCCGGCGCCGTGCCCACGGCCGGGTGCTGGAACATGGAATCGAGGGCGGAAACACGCCGGGGGTGGTGATGAGCGCCAGCGCCGACATGGCCCTGCGCATCGGCCGGCGCCGCGATCCGGAGCCGGTCCTGCTCACCGTTCAGCCGCGGGCCCTGACGGAAAAAGGCGTCCCGCTTCTGCGCTACGGCCAGCACCTGTTTCTGACCGACGCCCTGCCGCCGGGAACGTTCACCGCGCCGCCGCTGCAACAGGCCAAGCCCCGGGCGCCCAAGGCAACGACGACGCCCGCTGTCCAAACCGAGCATCACCCCGGCAGCTTCTACCTCAAGCCGGAAGCGGAGCCCGGCAAAGCCCGGCGTCCGCGCCGGGGCAAACACGAAGACCCCGAGTGGAAGCGCGCCCGCCGCGGAAAGCGGCGGCCGCGGGCCGGCAAAAATTTCGACGAAAAATTTTGATTTTTGGCGTTGACAATCGCGCCGACTTCGGGTAAGAACTTCTTTTCTTTTTCGGGCCGTTAGCTCAACTAGGCAGAGCAACTGACTCTTAATCAGGAGGTTGAAGGTTCGATTCCTTCACGGCCCACCAAGCAAATTCAAGGGGTTACGGCGAAACAAGCCGTAACCCCTTTTTTTCCCCTCTCTCCCCTTCCCCCTTGATCCTGCCGCGCCGGCGACAATACCAACGTCCCCTGACAGCGGAGCCGACCACCGGCGGCTGCTTGCACGTTTTCAGTCTTCATTCCTGTTTTAAAACCATCAACTGCACTTGACATCCCCAAATGTCGTCGCTATGGACTTAAGGGGAATTAAGACAGGAGCAAAACCATGCCAAACGGATAGAGAACCAAGCCCCGCCTTCTTTCGAGATGGTGGGGCGTTGTGTCTCGAACGCCAGGAGGAGTCGACTTTTGCTCACCCCCTATCCCCGTTCCTACTGGGTGATGCCCGGGCGGTTGCTCGCCGGCTATTACCCCGGCGCCCCCGACCCCGTCGAGGCGGCCGGCAAGCTCCAGGTGCTTTTCGATGTCGGCATCCGCTGCATCGTCAACCTGATGGAACCCGACGAGCGGGACCACCGCCACGGCGGCCTGTTCGCCGACTACAGCGGCATTTTCGCCGAAATCGCCGCCGAGCAGCAGGAGGCGGTGTCCTGCCTGCGTTTTCCCGTCCCCGACCTGCAGGTGCCCGACATCGACACCATGCACCGCATCCTGGATGCCATCGACGCCGCCATCGAAGCCGGCCGGCCGGTCTATGTCCACTGCTGGAGCGGCATCGGCCGCACCGGCACCGCGGTGGGCTGCTACCTGATCCGGCGCGGCCTGGCGGCGCCGGAGACGGTCGTCGAAACAATCCGCCGACTGCGCGAAGGCGTGGATGCCCAGTGGTCCAGGCCCTCGCCGGAAACCCGCGCCCAGATAGACTTCGTCCGCTCCTGGCCGCGACACGAAAAATTTTCCGGTGACGATTTTTCTGCCCGCGCAGTGACGCAGTATGTCAGTGGCGGGTGGTAGGGTCGGGCGGAGAGGCGGCACGATTCGATTCGAAAAGACCACCCGGAAAACGCCATGCGCCAGGGAGGCCTTCCGATGGCACCGGAAAAGCCCGATTCGCTTGACAAATTCAATCCGACGGATGGGAAGGATCGGACCGATCCGAAACAGCGCCTGCGACCGGGCGGCGGCTATCGGCGGTTGCACAGTTTTCAAACCGC
>Ga0190344_1000554_pt1 | contig 17399 bp, 17 predicted proteins | sample 48721323_MG_FD_161662 | JGI IMG/M metagenome (GOLD analysis project Ga0190344, IMG submission 161662) | Hydrothermal vent microbial mat bacterial communities from Southern Trench, Guaymas Basin, Mexico - 4872-13-2-3_MG | ecosystem: Environmental > Aquatic > Marine > Hydrothermal vents >... | reverse complement strand
AATTATGGAAAATATATAAACCTGACCTTTGGTATATGGGGCACTGGCATCAATTTGCTGAAGGAGATATTGAAGGTATAACTAAATGGACATGTTTGAGTGCACCTGGTTTTGGGGATAGATGGTGGATATGGCTTCCACAGAAATAGTATATTGTGATTATGGCTGTGGTCAAATAGCTACACATCAATTTAAAAACGGTAAATGGTGTTGTAGTAAAACATATAAATCATGCCCAAAAATTAGAGAAAAAATGAGTTTGAGTCATCTTGGAAAACCTAGCGGTATGAAGGGAAAAATTGGAAGTTGGTCAGGTAAGGTCGGTCCTATGAAAGGCAAGAAACATACTAAACAAACAAAGGAAAAAATAAGAAGAAAGAATACAGGTAAAGGAAATCCATCTTGGAAAGGAGGATATTGTAAATCTGAAGTTGCATTTTATGATACATATCAACCACAACTATTATTTATTGAAGATTGTAGAAGAAATAAAAAAGATCAAAATATCTTAGAAGTTAAATGTGCATATTGTGGATCATGGTATATACCGTCTCTTGGTAGTATATGGAAAAGATTAGAAACAATTAAAGGGCAAACAACTGGAGAAAACAGATTATATTGCTCGAATGAATGTAAAAATGAATGCCCAATATATAATCAAAGAAAATATCCAAAAAATTATAAACCAGCCACCTCAAGAGAAGTTCAACCTGAACTTCGTCAGATGAGATTTAAACTAGACAATTATACATGTCAAAAATGTGGCAAGCATCAAAGTATATTAAGTGTTGGTCTTCATTGTCACCATATAGAAGGAATAAGATGGGAGCCATTGGAAAGTACAGATATTGATAAAGTTATAACATTATGTAAAGATTGCCATATTAAAGTTCATCAAATTGATGGATGTAAGTATAGTGATCTTCAATGTAAATAAAGTGAACTATGAGACGATATACGGTAGCATTTGACGGTGGAGCAACACCAAATCCCAGTGAAATGAAAATTAAAGGATGGATTCGTGATCCACAAGGGGAAAAGACAAGGCCTTCGAACTTGCATACATCAAAGAAGTTCTGGCTACTGCTATCCAAAATCCGGAAATGATCAAGGTCCCGACCACGTTCGTTATATGGGTAAAGGTGGAAATATGGTCTAACTGGTGCTACCGCCATTCTCGGTGCCAGCAATCTATCAATGGGTATTCAGCAGAAGATCACCAAGTAAATCATAATCTTGTTGTGGAGAAACAATTTCTCCCACAACAAACCATTTTAGGAGGTCATATGGAAGTTAAAGAATGTGTTGGTTGTGGGTATTGTTGTATGAAAACTCCTTGTGATGTTTCAAGACGTTTATATCCTGGGGCCACAGTATGCCCGCAACTAATATGGTCTGACAAAAAAGAACGCTATATATGTGGTTTAATGTCAATCAAAACATCACTTGGTGAAGAATACAAAAAAGAATTACATGCCGGAACAGGGTGTTGTTGTAGTTTGAATTCATGGCGAAATGATGTTAAAAAGAGAGTTAGCATTGAAGCTACGTATGTTAATCCAATCCCCACAGTCATGCAAATGTTTCTCAAAGCATTGACTTGTCAATTTATTAGTTGGGATGTCATATTCCTTACATTAAATCACATGAAGAACGATATGTTAGAAAGGGGGTATGATAAATCTGAAGTAGATAACATCATCCAGGGTATCATTTATATTTTTACCAATAATCGCAGTTCGTTTACTAAGGAGTTTATGGGATGAACGTCACAATAGAAAAACTCGCCAAAGATATTATAAACCATATCATTGCTAATTTAGCTTCCTTGGAAGCAGATGGCGTCGTCAAATTTGAACTGTCAAAATCCGAAAAATGGAATGTTGCCAGCGGCTGGTTAGAAGCTACAAAAACAAAACTTATCGAAGCGTTAGTAAAAGATCAAGCATATACGGCAGCATTTGACGGCGGAGCAACGCCAAATCCCGGTGAAATGTGTATTGGAGGATGGATTCGTGATCCACAAGGGAAAAGAATTTATTCCTACACCGAGAATCTTGGCTATGGAACCAATAACGAAGCAGAATACCGATCCTTGATCAAGCTTATGGAGGAAGCTAAGAAAAGAGGGATCAAAAAATTACACATCCAAGGTGATTCCGCTTTGGTTGTCAATCAAGTTACAGGAACTTGGAAATGCAAAGACCCACGTATGAAACAGTTACGAGCACAAATATGTTCCACAGCAGAAGGGATTGAATATGTTTTGGAACATGTACTTCGTGACAAAAATTCTGAAGCAGATGCTTTAACATAGTCATGGAATACCATAGTGGTTAATTGCATGATTTAACTAACATTCAATCGAAAAGGAACATTAAAAAATGCAGAAAATCGAACTTTTGATTATCGACCCGCAGAATGATTTTTGTGACCCTAATGGTGCCCTGTATGTACCAGGTGCTGAGGAAGACATGAAACGCCTGGCCGCAATGATTGATCGTCTGGCACCCAAACTGAGTGACATTCACGTTACTCTGGACAGCCATCATTTGATCGACATTGCTCATCCCATCTTCTGGGTGGATTCCAAAGGGAAACATCCAGATCCCTTTACCATCATTTCCGCCGACGATGTGAAAAACGGCATGTTCCGAGCAACTAACCCACAGTTTCAGAATCGTGTACTCGAATACGTCATTGCTCTGGAAAACAATGGTCGTTACCCTCTGTGCATTTGGCCTTCACATTGTCTGATTGGCAGCTGGGGATATATCGTGTATCCTGAATTGTATGAAGCGCTGATCAGATGGGAACAAGGATTCGCTATGGTCGACTACGTGACCAAGGGGTCCAACTTCTGGACTGAACATTATAGCGCCGTACAGGCCGATGTTCCTGATCCCGAAGACCCAGGCACCCAGTTGAACTGGCAATTGATTGAAACCCTGCAAAAGGCGGATATCATCCTGCTGGCTGGCGAGGCACGTTCACATTGCCTGGCCAACACCGTCCTGGATATTGCCAACAATTTTGGCGAAGAGAACATCAAAAAGATGGTTCTTCTTGAAGATGCGACCGTGGACGTTCCGGATCCTCCCGGCACCACAATGTTTTCCGACTTCGGAAACAAATTCGTGTCCGACATGACTGCTCGTGGTATGCAGGTATCTACGACAATCGACTTCTTAAAATAAAAGTTTTCCATCATAATGCAATTCATTACAACCTTCAAAAAATAAAAAGGAGAAAGTGATATGCCGAGATTAATGGCTACCTCAGATGATCATATCATTGACATTCCGGGTCCAGGAAATTTCCAATTTTCTGCAGTTCGAATTGAAGAACTTGGTGCCACGGAATATACCCTGGTCACAATCATCGTTGACATTTCCGGCAGCGTCATCCGTTTCGCAGATGATCTGTTGGACTGCATCAAGTCCATCGTGGGTGCCTGTCAAAAATCGCCCAGAGCTGAAAATCTACTCGTTCGGTTGTTGACATTCAACAACAAAATCTATGAAATTCATGGATTCGTAAATTTGTCCGATATCGTTGTAGACGATTACGAACCCTTGAAACCAGACTACATGACCGCACTGTATGATGCCACACATGATGGTGTTGGTGCGACCTTGGAATACGCTAAACAACTGGTTGACCAGGATTTCGATTGCAATGGTGCCGTCTACATCATCACCGATGGGTTGGACAACCGTTCATCCATGAGACCCCTCGCAATCAAGAATAAGATTCAAGATGCCATCCGCAAGGAGGAAATTGAATCCATCATCACAGTTCTGGTGGCACTTCATGATCCGAATGCTCCCTGGTCGCAGGATGTTCTGAACGCACTGGAAACATTCAAAAATGAGGCCGGTCTGACACAATTCCTGGACATCGGAGAAGCAACTCCACAAAAGCTGGCCAAATTAGCCGGATTTGTGAGCGAGAGCATTTCAAGTCAATCGCAAGCGCTGGGAACCGGAGCGCCGTCCCAAATCCTAAATTTCTAATGTTAGTTTAAATTCAACATTGACTGTCAAAAGCTGGTTAATGTGAGTTATTTATTTCACATTTTGTAAAAGGAAAAAACAAGAAAGGGAAAGTGTTATGGTCATGCTGCAAAATCAAATCAGTCAGAAAATTTTCAAGGGGAAGAAAAGTCGTTCTGGAAAGACCTACGTTGCCGACAAACGTCTCGCTGGTCACCTGGTCGCCGGTGTCATTGACGGCGAAGTCGGCATTGGATTTTCTTATCTTCACAAGAAGGACCGCCATGACATTGTTGATGGTGTTTACAAACCTGGACATGGCATGAACATGGCTATCGGTCGTGCAATCAAATCACGCTCGACCGGTTACCTTGAGGTACCTCCCAGTTTAATGTCCACCATGAAAAAGTTCGCCGCCAGATGCGAGAAGTACTATAAAAACATGAAACAACCGGATCTCAAAGTACAGCCGGTCATTTACCCAGATAAATAAGGAGAAAACAGATGACAGCAGCAAAAGTTATTGCAGGATCACTAACATCTCTGCTCTCACATCCTGTTGTAAAAGCAATCCTTGATCGAACTGCCGACATGAAGCCGGTTATCGAAGAAGTTCAATCCTGGTGGGGATACGATCTCATGAATCGTAAACCCAGCCCTGCTTACAACGATTACGGCATTTTTCAAGGAACCGACCTTGACCTGGCATGCTTTCTGTATGCATTGTCCGGTCGTGGTGCGGTTATCAATCTTCCGAGATACAAACCCCACACCCAAGTGAAAATTCGTGAGAATCAGCAATTGATCTCTAAAGCCAATCGACATGGAAAACTTCTGGGTGTCGGCGCCAACAAGGAATTTTTCACCTTTAATATCAATGTGATGGATGAAAATGTTATCGGTGAAGACCAAGTTGGCGATTACCGTACCTTCTCCCTAACCAACAAGCATGGGGATTGGTATGAAGGGTGGGATAAGATCGAATTTGTCCCAACAAGGAAGGAGAACCGTTTTCTTACCGAAAATAAATTATGGTCAGGAAATACGGTTGTTTTCCAGAATTTCATTCATCCGAATCGTTGGACCTCCGTCTTCGGTCATCATTATGTAATCACCCGTCTTCTGATGGATCGCCTGGAAGAGGAATCAAAACACCTCAACCGTGAAATCAAACGTCTACAAGATGTCGGTGTTACATTCCCGAAGAGTGAAGGACCACGCCCATTTGTACCCACCAGTTATGGTGATACCGTCAGTCAAACATTTACGGCATTTGAAATGAAGGTTTACATGCCAGATACACAATTCTCGGGTCAATATCCCATGTTGGAAGAGACTCAGGATATGCTTGTGTCCGCATATAAAACCCGAAAATTCTTCACCTACATCGCCATCCCAAAATTGCGCTTCATGACCAGAGCATCAGAGTATGCCCATTACAAGGCACCGGACCGTATGCCCGCATGGATCAAGAATGTGTCATGGGAAGACGGCTTCAAGATTCCTCCGAGGGGTCGCACCGAATATCAGCGCCTGAAACTGTTTCAGGATAAAGTCGGTGAGCATTCGATCTCGCTATTAAGAAGGACTTATGAAAAGAAGGCCCGAGTAGCGGCCGATTAATGTATTGATATGGGTATAGATGTAATAGTTAATTACATCTATACCCAGAACAAAATATTATAGGAGAAAACAATGAAACGATGTGAGTATGGATGTGAGAAAAAGCTCAATATCAACTAAAAAATGAAAAATGGTGTTGTTGTAAAAGTTAAAATTCCTGTTCAGTGATAAAACAAAAGAATCGTGATGAAAACTTGGGCACAACTAGACCAAAAATGACTCCTAAAAAGCGTAAAGAAATATCAATACGTCAAACAGGAGAAAATAATTCATTTTATGAGAAAACACACTCATCAGAAACTATAGAACACTTCAGTAATATAAGAAAAGGAATAAAACAACCTCCATTCACAGAAGAACATAAAAGAAAATCATGCAGATTTTTCAGGAGAGAATCATTGGAATTGGAAGGGGGAGTTGCATGTGAACCATATTGTGAACAGTGGCTGGATCAAGAATATAAAGAATCAATAATGGAAAGAGATGGATACTCATGTTTAAATCCAGCATGTAATAAAATAACTAATAAACTATGTATTCATCATATAAATTATAATAAGAAAAACTGTAGTCCATTCAACTTAATAACTATATGTTTTAGCTGTAATTCTAAAGCTAATTTTAATAGAGACTGGCACAAATCTTGGTATAACGCAATTATTAAACAACGATATTTGAAAGGGATATAAATTTGATACAAATAGATACATTTATAGATAAAGGAAGTTCGCATCAGATTTGTGAAGATTACATCATTTCAGGTTACGATCCATTTCCATATATTATTTTATCAGATGGGTGTTCTTCTTCCAAAAATACTGAAATGGGAGCAAGGATTCTTTGTTATTTATCTAAACAATATTTGAAATATCGTAAAGAAGATCTTCACAATCTCAAATATAGACAAATTGGAAATTGGATAATTCACAATTCTGAAATGGTAGCACGTCAATTGGGTCTTTCTATCAATTGCCTTGACGCTACCTTGATAATTGCCTTTCATATTGATGGGCAAATATATGTTTATATGTATGGGGATGGGGCAATCATTAAAAAGAAAGGCGATGATATAACTATTAACAAAATTGATTTCAACAAAAACGCCCCATACTATTTGTCATATCAAATTGATGATTATCGGAATAACCTATACCATGAAATGGGCAATGACCTGACTATTACAATATCAGGTTCTGATGGTGAAAGTTGTGAGGTTTATGCATACGATTATCCAGCATTTTTTACATTCAATGCAAGGGATTTTGATACATTATTCATTACATCTGATGGAATCTTTTCATTCATCGTTGAAAGTGCGACCGAAAGAAGGGTCGTGCCGGAGGGTGACGTTCTCCCCGATTTTATGAATTTCAAAAACGTCAAAGGCGAATTTCTAAAGCGCCGCCTTAATAAAGCGCTCAAGAACTTAAATAGGAGAGATATAAACCACTATGACGATCTTTCCGTAGGAGCATTCATCAATATATGAGGAACAAAAATGGCCACATACGTAGTTAGTGATCTGACAGACCCACATGAATTAAAACGACAATACCCAAATATACATATCATCCAAGACTTATATAAGCAAAATGTTGAAGTTGGGCATTATGTCAAACTAAGGCGCAATGGTGCTTACTTTTGGGTACATATTAAAGAAAAGGACGGAACAACATTAACAGGTGAAATATATCATCCATTATCATGTAATGCTCCGTTTACGATTGGAGATTATATAATATTTGAAGTTTGTTATGCATTTGATATTTATGATGCTCGAATATTTAATCTCTATCCGAGGTCTGATCAAGTGAATTCAATGCTACCACAATAAAACAGTAGAGGAATCGAATGAACGTATATGTGAATGGAAAGAAAATCGTCCTCTCCCAAAAGGACTATGTGACTAAAGGGGGCGAGGGGAGTATATATAGGAAAGGGTCAATTGCCTTTAAAATATATGAAGATCTTAAAAAAATGATTCCCCTTGCAAAAATTGGCGAATTGAGTCAACTCGATCATCCATCAATTGTTCGTCCACAAGACCCAATCTACAATGAACAAAAACATCTAGTCGGTTTTACAATGGACTGGTTAGGTAATGATATGGTCGCATTATGTAAGTTATTTACAAATAATTTCAGAGACAACAACGGCATAACCAGCGACTCGACCATTGAGTTGGTTGAAAATATCAAAAATGGCATTCATTTTGTGCATCAGAAGAAATGCCTTATCGTTGATGGAAATGAGTTGAATTACATGGTCGCAAAGGACTTTGTAACCCCATATTTCATTGATGTGAATTGCTGGCAAACTCCGAGTTTCGGAGCTGATGCAATCATGCCCTCAATTCGTGATTGGTCAACTAATAAATTTACGGAAGTAACAGATTGGTTTTCTTTTGCAATTGTTGCTTTCCAATTGTTTGTCGGAATTCACCCTTTCAAGGGTAAACATAAGAGTTACAAGAAAAACGACTTCATTAACCGTATCAAAGATGGAGTATCTGTTTTCAACCCTGAAGTTTCTTTACCGCCTACGGTAAGAGATTTCAATTTAATCCCCACCGCTTATAAAAATTGGTTTTTCAAAATATTTGAACATGGTAACCGCACCCCTCCACCCAATCTACCTGGTGAAATTGGTCATGTTCAAGTTCATGTGCATCTTGTTAAATCTACCGATAACTTTGAAATTCGTGAACTATTTGAAGTTGCGGATCAGATTCTTTTTCACAATTCACAACAGAAAGTCACGAAAACAAAAGAACGTCTTTATATTGGCAGGACAGATTACAAAGTACGGGATGCTGAAGTTATATTTACCCCGCTAAAGCAAATTCCAGTGTTGGTGAGAATCGTTGATGATAAAGTTAGATTCAAAGCATTGGGCGCAGAAGATCCAAATATTGATTTGACAGCAAAAGATATGATGATTGCCAACAATATACTTTATCTTCGAAACAGAGATCGTCTTATGGAGATGGACTTTAAGGAGATGGGTGGAAAGATTCACTCAGTAATCAAACGAACATGGAATATTGAAGCCAATGCAGCACGGATTTTTGGTAATGTTATTTATCAAAGCGCTTTGGGTACATCAGTTCTTGCTATTCCACTTTCCACCCATACAAAGAGTGCTTTTGTTACCAAACGTATTCCTGAACTTGATGAGTATCAAATCATTGATGCTCGGTATGAAAATCGAGTCTGTATCTTGACAGGTCATAAAGCAGGGGTTTATTCCCGAATCATTATCATTTTTGATGAGCGTCATGACAAATATAGATGTAGATATATCTCTGACATTGACTACAGCGCAATTAACTTTACAACACTCGATAATGGTGTTTGCGTTATGGTCACTGATGATGATGCCATTGAAATATTTTTGAATCGCATTGACAAACCGGATGTAAAACGCATCGAAGATCCAGTCATCAACTCAACAATGCGTCTGTGCAAAGATGGAACAACTCTCAAGTTCTTCCGTGATAATAAAGTATATCAAATCAAAATGAAAAGTAACTAAAAATGACATAACTAATGAGCGAAGAAGTACCGGAAGGTACAATGCAAATTCATTTATATTCGCCATGAGATATGTTACGACCAAGAGGACATTTAAAGAAAGAATCATTGGAGTTTTATGTTCAAGAGTTTTTTGAGAGAAAATTTGACTCATGGACAGATAAAAGCTACAAAGATAAATTAGATCCTTATCTTTGTTGACGTATTCTTCACCAAAACATAATAAGGGAAATCAATGAAACATTCACAAAATTACTTGAACAAGGCAGAAGGAAAACCCCTGAAGCAGTTAATATCCTTATTGACATACCTTATGGCTAATTTCATTCTATTTTTTATTTGTATCGCCATCGTTATTATTTTGATGAGGATAATAGCACTTACGGTAGGGGTTTACATTAGTTATGAAGGATTATATGGTTTTAACATACTTATTCCAAAATTCTGGTAACATTTTATTTAGAAAGTGTAATTGAACACCCTCAGTCATAGTTAATAACCGAGGGTGTTTTTTTCACTAACCAATTGTTTTATCTTGTAATTTATCAGCAAGATCAATAATATCAGATCTATAAGAGTTCTCTAAACTGACAAAAGCCATTGAATGATGTGGTAATATTCTCAATAATTTCAATAATCCTGACTCTGATGGTTTAACAATATTATATGTTTGTTTTAAATCACCTATTAAAATCAATTTTCCATGTTCTGTTGGTCTACTCAAAATCATGCTCATATAATCTACAGAAATCAACTGTACTTCATCGACTAATAAAGTATCATTTTCCAGTAATGATAATCCCTGAATTGAGTTTAATGGTAATACTTCAAATTTTTTGTCAAATATTTCCTCTTTTACATAATTATATCCTCTATGACCATTATTTGATTGACCATTTGTATTACCATAAATGTAATATAAAGCACTTGTAAATCCCCCTAACCAATCCATCATTTTTTCTTCTTTATTTCCAGGCAAGAAACCAATTTCATATTTCTGATTAATTCCCAATGGTGCTCTAGTTATGAAAGCTTTTTTGTTTTTGGTCTCTAGCGCGTAAGCTGATGATAATAAAGATTTACCACTTCCCCATTTTCCTGTTAATAACACGCTGGGTGCTTCTCTTAATGCATAAATAGCACAGTTTTGATAAACATCCCTAGCATATATTTTCATGTTATTTTCACATTTTATTTCTTTATAATGTGGATGATGGTCAATTCTTGTGAGATAATTTTTTATTGGATGATTCGCATAAACATACACTCCATCTTCAATACTTACAAAGATAAAAAACCAACTTTTGGGATTTAGTTTTGTTTTTAAAATTTGTGAAAATAATGTTAAAATTTCTTTATACGCTTCTTTTGAATAAAACCTTTCTAATTGGACAACTGACATATGTTCATAAATTTGCTCAATTGTTACATAGTGATAAGGTTGGAAAACATTATTTAATACTACATCATACAATTTACTGTTAAGCCCCTCAGCTTCAGCAATAATTGACATTGATATATCTTTTGTAGCTAAATCAGCTTGATGATGCTTGGAAGCCTCTATAATCCAAGTATCATTTGTGTCAACCTCACCTCCTTTTACATAAAACTTTATTTTGTCTGGATATTCTCTTTTAAAATTTAAAATAGATAATATTGCATTTCTAGCACTATATGATAAATCTGGATCATATTTGTGTTTATCTAATTCTTTTAAAACAGTGCGTGGGATTAAAACATAACTATAATCTTTGGATAGTTTATAAATAATGTTTGGATCGTCTAATAATAAATTTGTGTCGATGGTGATCGTGTTTGACATAAAGAGAAACAACCTCCCTGTTTATTGTTTATCACTAAGAGCAGTCACGAGGGGATCTTAATAGACATAATACTCCTTATTTATATGAGGGGATTTATATTTTGTTCTAAATAACTATATATATTAATATATGAAAGGAAAGAAGTTTTTAACAATTTTTAAGGAGGGTGTTACTGTGAGAGAGCAAACCTGTTATTATTCATGATAATAACTTGGGTATATCTATAATCATTAACTTTTAAAAATAGAAAAAGGTAGAATTATGCAAAAACGACAATTCCGAGGGATAACTGGAGCAGTTAGAAAAGCAATCAACCGGGGGGACATCAAAGGCGAAATAAAATTTAGTGAAGTGCGAAAGCTCCTTCCACAAATAAAGAGAAAAGCCCCGGACAAAGTGATCAGAGGGTCTTTGAATCAAATGGCTAGAAATCATGAGATTAAAAGATTTGAAAGTCGGTTTTTCACCAAGGATATAAAAATTCCGACTGTCGCCAAGCAATCTGTACCGGGATTGACCCCATATGATGGAGAAATTATGGTCATTGGGAAGCTTGTGAATACAAGCATAAAATCCGGCAAAATGATCGTTGAAGTCGAGGTATCATCTCTCGACACAACCAAATAGGAGAGAATTTTCATTATAAACTGATCTATCTATATATATTAATAACTGATCAAAATTTATCAGTTGTTTGTTATGTGGGCGATACGAGGGGATAATAACGTATCTACGGTTCCCATAAGGGGGTCAGCCGCCAAATCATGTAGTATTGTTTAGCCGGTGGAGTTTATACTTTATGTGTATAAATGTCGAAGCCGGCTTCTCTAACGCTACTGATACCCTGTCGGTGCAAAACCGGCCTCACATACATTTTTAAAAGATTTGGGCGATACGAGGGGATAATAACGTATCTGCGACCCCAAGCCCAGGGACCAATCATGTAGTATTGTTTAGTTAGTGGAGTTTATACTTTATGTATAAATGTTGATGCTGGCTTTTCTAACGCTACTGATACCCTGTCGGTGAAAAACCGGCCCCAAATCTTTTTTTTGCCAAAATTAATTTGATTAGTTACTGCAATATATCTTTGGAACAAAATATAAAAACCTATTGAGTAACTGAAAGGAATATAATTTATATGACAAATCTTGTTGATGAGTCTTTATGTGTCTATTGTCCTGAGTGTAATGATAACAAACCAATGACTCAGATAACCTGGAATCATTTGAAAAAACACAACCTTACCTTAGATCAATTTAAATCCAAATATCCAAGTCACTATTTAATACATCCAGAAAAAGAAAAACAGTTAAAAGAACTAAGGAAAAAAGGGAAAGAAAAGAAAAAGAGCGTATTTGTTACAAAACCTTGTTGGAATTATAAAAATTGTAATAATAAAGTTGAAGGTGTTAATATAAATGTCGGTTCAATATATGTTATATGTGAAGAATGCAAGATAAAAGGTTTAATACATCCTTCTTTACAGAAACATAAACAGAGAATGTCAAGAAGGGCTAAGCAATTAAATAAAAATAACGATATTATAAAGAAACGAACTAAAACACTTAAAAATAGAAGTCAAGAAAAAATTGATCGTTGGAAAAACAAAAGAGAAAAAACCCTAATTAAAAAATACGGAAAAAACTGGAAGCAAACACAATATGAAAAAATCAAAAATAGCATGCTAAAAAAATATGGGAAAAAACATGCATTACAGGTTCCTGAATTTTTAGATAAAGCTAGAACAACACATTTTTTGAAAACTGGTGTTTCTAATCCAATGGAACTAAAGGAAAATGTAGATAAAGTACTTAGTCAAAGAAACCAAAAAGAAATTACTGAAAAAACTATCAAAACAAATATAAAAAAATATGGCGGACCTTCTCCAATGTGTTCACCAGAAATAGTTGCAAAAGCAAATAAAACACGCCTTCAAGACTTTTTACCAAGGTTTTTTACTTTCCTTTCATCCGTTAATCTTCTTCTATTAGATGAATATACTGATTGTTATACTTACAATAAATACCAGTGTTTAAAGTGTAATAATATATTTGAGTCAAATTGGAATCAAATCCAACAGGGACGTCTGTGTCCATTATGTAATAACAAATTTAAACCATCTAAGGGCAAAAAAGAAATAGTTGAATATTTAAAAACTTTGGGTATTAAAAACATCATAACTAATGATAGAACTATTCTAAAGCCATATGAAGTAGATATACTTTTAAGTGACTATAAGTTATGTATAGAATATTGTGGTTTATACACTCACAGTCACGATGTACTTGAAAAAACCAGAAAAACAATAACCGATAAAAAATATTATCACTTATATAAATTAAATGAATGTAACAAACATGGATATAATCTAATAACTATATTCGAGGATGAGTGGCTGTTTAAGAAAAATATAGTTAAAAGTATGTTAAGACAAAAATTGGGGCTAAACACTTCTATTGCTATAAATGGAAGAGATTGTACAATATCTGAAATTACACCTAATGCAAAAAGAGATTTCTTAAATAAATTTCATATTCAAGGAAATGATAAAAGTGAAATAATACTTGGTGCTTTTTCCAAGCATAGCGAATTAGTTGCTGTGATGACATTTTCAAAGCCTAATATTGCAAAAGGTTCGAGAATAAAAAAAGAAGGTCATTGGGAGTTAAATAGATTTTGCACAAATGCTAATTATAGAGTTCGTGGTATTGCAAGTAAACTTCTAAAGTATTTTCAAAGAAATTATGAATGGACTTATATTTACTCATTTGCAGATAGACGTTGGTCAAGCGGAGATCTGTACTATAAATTAGGATTTGCATTAGAAAATGATCCATTGAAAATTAAACCAAACTATTGGTATATTGATACAAATAATTTAAAAAGAACCCACAGATTTGCATTAAGATTGACAAAAAAAAATAATCCAAAAAAAATGACTGAGCAAATGTATCGCGTTTCTCAAGGTTATGGTATTATATATGATTGTGGAAATCTAAAATTTTCAATACAAAGAGAGCTAACTACCTGAAATTGTTTTATGTCAAGATTGTCATTTCAAAAAAGCACATTCTGAGTCATATTCCATGGCAAATCTTTCAAAATTAATTTGCTAACGACGAAAAAATATCCCCGAAAGGATAAAAGAAACCAGAATGAATTATTTCTTTTGATCTAAAAAGATGAGAAATAAAATCATTTGTCAACGAAAAAAAGACCTGGTCAAAATTTCTCAAGACCAGGTCTTTTTTTTGGAAGGCAGAACTATTTTTTATAAGTTTGACGCGGGAAAACCTCGTCCCCTTGTGGGCGAGATAATTGACTCTTCAAAATGAGAATTATATCTATAAGTTTGATGGTAACTTATCTACAAACCTAAATACTTTCCAGCCCAATCTTTCGAGAATTGAATCTCTAATGGAATCTTTTTCGGGGTCGTGCCAGTAGGAACCATCATATTCAAATGCGAGTTTTTCTTCTGGTACGGCCACATCTATACAAAAATCTCCCAAAGGATACTCAAGAATTGCTGTTGAGTATTTTTCTTTGACCATTTTGTAGAGTTGTAATTGAGGGGCTGAAATACGGGGGGTTATTGATTGACCGTATGCTCCAGATTTTTTTAGTTCTTTTTTTCTGCGCTTAGCTCTATCCTTTCCTAAAATTTCTTCATAAGTTTTTCCCTTTAACCAATGACCATTTTCTTTAATTTTTTTCTTAACAGTTCTTGAAACTTTTTTTGCTGTTTTTAGATCTTTCATTGGATTTAATTCACCCAAAAAGTATTTTTTACCATGGCTGGTTTTCATTATATTTCTATGACCATATCTTTCTTCTATAACTAACCTGCTTTTATTTCCTAATTTTTTGCTAGCAAAACCAACTCCTCCATATTTTTTGTTGCACGTTTCTATGATTTTTTTATTACATTTTTTTCTTTTTTCACTTCGTTTTTCATGTTCTTTTTTTGTCATAGTTATAAGTTCCGGAAATTCTATATTAACATCCTTTATAGTTTTTCCATGGTTAGACAAGTGCTTCCAGTGTAAAAATTGCATCTTTTTTCCACAGTAAGGGCAGGTTACAAAATCTACATCTTCAATTTTATAAAGTAAGGCTCTTTTATATCTATTCTTAGGTCTTTTCATAATAATTTGTTCTCAACTAACGAAAAAAAGACCCAGAAGAGATCTCTCCCTTCTGGGTCTTTAAAGTTGAACTGATATACTGTAACTTATTAGTTATGCGCCAATTGTCAGAGTCGCTATACCGCTGCTTCTGACAAGTGCGGTGGCATATCTTGACAAGATTGTCAAGCTTGGTGTATATCCAAGAGGATATGGATGCAAAACTGCGGGCACATAAGGTGAATAGAAATAAATAGCTTTCAGTTCTTCAACTGGTTTGTAAACCATTAACATCGTTCCTTGTGTTACAACTGAAGATGTCAGAATCTTCCATTTTCCACCAGCAACTGTAGCTGAACGGTAACCTAAGTCACCATCAACTGAAGATGTGCCTGTGTAGTTGAAAGTCTGTAGATCTTCCAGGATAGCAACATCAAGTGGGTTGGCAGCGATTACGTTACCAGCTTCGATGTTTGTATCTGTGTAGATCTGTCCTGACAGTTCGTTCAACACAGGAATAATGTTTTCATGCCAATACTTAGTTCCCCAAGTATATGTAGTTGGCGGAGTTCTGTTGAATGAGCCAGTATGTGAAGCATCATTCAAACGTGTATTAGCTGTGATTAGAGCATTAATGATTTCTCTATCAATATCCAGAGCAACCTGTTGACCAAGAATGTTTACGATTTCTGCTTGCATTGAAATATCAAACAGAGCTCTCATGTCTTGTTCCATGTTGATTGTCCAGTTTGCACTGATCTGACGATCTCTGGCATATAGACGAATTTTGTCTACGTTCAATGTAACTCTTGGGTTAATTCTGTTTTCTTCCAGAGAAGTAGTTACCTGATACTTAGCGAACATAACAGTACCTGTAGTACTTGAAATGTCAACTGTACCGTTTAGATAATCAACTTTACCGGAAACAACATCAGAACCACCACCGATTGTTACGCTAGCAGAAAAGTGACCCTCAACTGCAGGAACAATAGAAACATCTATCCAAGTAGTTCCGTCAGCAGAAACACCAGTAATCTCAAAATCTCTTTCCAAGTGAGCTTGTGTGCTTGTTAAACTAGCTGTAGCAAGAACATCATAACCTGAGCTTGGTACAGCCATTGAAGCTGCAATTGGAGTACCGAATGCTACACCTTGTGAAATATCAGTATTTACAACTGGAGCGTCATATTGTGACTGACTATTTGAAGGTGAGAATTGGGCCTTAACAAATGCTTTAACAGTTTCTGGTCTGTCCATTGGTGAAACTGTAACCAACTCTTTTGCAACAAGTTTTGGATAAAAAACACGAAGTATGGGCAGAGTCAAAGTTTCATATGGGTTAATCTGAAACATTGAGTTTTCCAATAGGTTAATTCTTGTGTTTTCTGCCAATTGTACAAAATGTGAACGATCTTTTTTGTTCTCGATAGATTCAGCAAGGCCAGTAACATATGCATCAAAGGCAGCGTCATCAACAAGAACAGCTTTGAGATTGCCTGGTTTTGATGGGTCTACACCACTAATTTTCTTAGTAGTCTTATAGACTTCAGTCAGTAATTCTTTCATGATAATATTTCCTCCTAAAATTAATAACGTTATTAATTCTGAACGTATTTAAGGTAAGACGCTCGAAATTTTAATTATGTTCTAAAAGTTTTTATATAACTATTAGCATATATTTATAGGATATTTGTATTAATTACATATAAATACAAAATATTTGGTCAAGTTACTAACTCAAATTAAAAAATACACTACAGTTACCAACTAAAAATTTTAAGTTACTAACTGACAAATTAAGAACAAAATACAAAGGAGTATATTTATGAAATACAGACGAAAAGCACACAACCGAATAAAAGTAGATATCCCAACGTTGAAAAAATTATATTCAGATGGATATCCTGTAACTCAAATCTCAAAAATAATGAATGTGAGTGTTAATGTTTTGAGGAATAGAATAAAAGAGTATAATCTCCCACGTCCAAAAAAACGAAAACCAAAAGAATCAATTAATAAAATAAAACTAAATGATAAAAAGATTATAAAACTTTATTGTGAAGACTTATTAACAATAGAAGAAATAAGAAAAATATTCAATGTAAGTTATGGTACTATTAAACTTCGTCTTCAACAGAATAATATAAAAATAAGAAGCGCATCAGAATCAAAGAGTTTATTCATGAATCGTCCTGAAATGAAAAAGAAAATTAGCAAAGCAGGAAAGGGCAAAACTGATGCTAAATCCCCTCGATGGAAAGGTGGTTATGCAAAAAAGAATATTCCACTGTATGA
>Ga0190344_1000552_pt1 | contig 17421 bp, 30 predicted proteins | sample 48721323_MG_FD_161662 | JGI IMG/M metagenome (GOLD analysis project Ga0190344, IMG submission 161662) | Hydrothermal vent microbial mat bacterial communities from Southern Trench, Guaymas Basin, Mexico - 4872-13-2-3_MG | ecosystem: Environmental > Aquatic > Marine > Hydrothermal vents >... | reverse complement strand
TAGAGTTACTCTATGATTCGAAAAAAAAGGTTTTAGTTATTGAAAGAAGAGGTTTATTTTCAACCTGGATTTAACCACAACACATCTTGTGGTAACATTTATTTATAAATGATTAATGCGAATATATTATTGGTGATATGAAGATGATCGACGTAAAATTTTTGGTAGTTACCGCAATTACTTTAGCTCTTGGAGTATATGTTTTCTATAGTGTATTTAATGCATTACCAGAAGCATCCAATGCAACAGAAAACGAAACTAGAAATCAAATCGTAAACAACTTTGGAACAGCATTCAAGTTAACCGCAATAATTGGTATCGTATTAGGTGCAGCTTGGATAATGAGAGCATTAAATATCTTTTAAGGAGGGTTAATTTTTTCCTCCTTTTTTTTTAGCTTAATTTTGTGCGTTAAACTGCCTTATTTAAGCATAAATTAATATGGTGAATTAAGATGGATATATTATCTACAGTATTGTTTTTTGCTTTTGTGTTCTTAATAATAGGTATGTGGAAGAAAGGAGGTATTTTTCTATTGTTTTCACTGCCATTATTTGCGTATGTATCCGCTGCAGGATTTGCGTATGCTGATAAATATATCGGTTATTTATCAGGAGGATTTACAATAGTAGCCGCAGCATTATTCTTTATGTATGTTGTATGGGATATCTAAGGGTAGTAAAATGAAAAAACTAGTATACATTAACCATTTAGATTTATCACCAATACAGAAGTTTATGATGGGTATGCCTTTCTCTAGGAAACTAGAGCTGCATACTCAAAGAGTTTTAATGATGAATTATCAATTGTGGGAGACTGCAGTAATTACAGCATTAATGAGCTTAAAAAAAGAAATGTTAAAGAAAAGAAAATCAAAGACTTTTCAAATGACAAAGGTTCAGAAATTTGATGGATATAAGAAGAAGATAGAGATCATTATGAGTGATGAAGAATGGGATAGTGTTAAGGAAAAATTGATACCTCATTTCAAAAGTTATGATGAGTTTAAAAGATTACAGGAGAACGCCATAAGACGTGCTAGAAATCTTTCTATGCAAGTAAGAAAGATAATGGGTCTTGCAAAAGAAAAAGAGTTTAAAGAGGCTCTGAAAAGCTATGAAGAATATAAGCTTGTTACGGATAATTTAGCAGATAAAGAACTTAAATCAAGGAATGGATATTGGTTATTTTTTACATCAATGATTAGTATTCATCTATATAATATCTTAGAAGATGGAAAATTAGTGGAGGTTGATTGAAGTGGATGTTCCTATTGTAGATTCTGACAATAATTCGAAAACAATATCAGAATTATTACCAAAACAAGTGCCAGAGAAGTTTAAACAGTTTATAAAATACATTGATTATGATAGACATATTCCTTTATCGAATCTAGATAAAAACGATGCTCGATACTTAGAGAATTACATTGATTCGATTTTATCGTTATATATCGCTTCTGAAGAAATTTCAAAAGAAGAATATTTGACTATGAAAATGGTTTATGCATCAATGATCGCAAAGATAAAGAGAGGAGTAGAAGGATTTGAAAGACAAATGCTACAAAAACAGATTTCAGAAAGCATTGAGAAAAATAAACCAAAGAAAAACATAATGACTAAATTATTCGGAGGTAATCAAGAATGAATCAAGTAACAATGTTAGGATATATTGCAGTTATTGAGGCATTAGGTTTATTTGCATTATCAGGCGGTAGAACAATACAAAGGATGTTTGCCAGGATGAAGAAGAGAGTAAGAGTTTTAGTTGATAATGGAAATGAATATGAAGAAACTTATTGCACTATTGAAGATGTTCTATTAGTAGAAAAGAAAAGAGGAGTAAAAAGAACCTGGATCATTGCTAATCCTGAAGATATTAAATACGATCCTAAAGAGAAAATGCTTACCGCAATAGTTGATTCTAGAGTTCCAGTGGTTTTAAATCCAGATATAGTAAAAGCAGCAAAACTTGCTTGGAAGAACCATCTTAAACTAAAAGAAATAGTAACTGATCAAGGTTGGGTTTATGTTACTACTGATGAAGAAGGCAATGAGAAAGTAGAATATGCTCCTGATATTACTTTAATGGGAACAACTGTCAATGCTAATGTAGTTAATAAAGTAATAAAATCCGCTACTCCTGCATATTTAGATGCATTTATAGATAGAGTTGCAATGGATAAAGCAAACAGAATGAATAGAGGTAATTTAAGCTCTTTTATGCTTGGATTGATTGGTGCTTTAGTTGGTTTTGCAGTAGCGTATACAATTATGAAGTCTAATACAGTAGATGTAAATAAAATAGTAGCAGGAGTAAAAGCTGCGTCTACAGTAGCAACCAATGCAACAATAACAGGTTAAAATGGCTTGGGTATTACCAAAAAAGAAGGACATTGAATTTAGTGAGTTCTTGAGACGTAAGGGATTAAGATACACGACAGTAGAAATCTACGAACGTGTATTATTATCTCTTTTACCTCAAGAATTAGAGGACGTAAAAGAAGCAAATAAGAAATTGCAGGATTTAGCTTTGCGAAGAAATGGAGCATTATTGATCTATTTCTATGCTATTAAGAATTGGTTTGAATATTATAAAGGTAAAAGTATTGCTAAGCAACTAAAGAAACCAAACATAAACTTCAAGAAACGTGAGCCAATCTATAAACCAATTGAAGAAGTATACAACTTAATTAATCAAATGCCAGATGAGAAATATAGAACCGCAGCCAAGGTTCAACTCTTCGGAGGCCTTAGGGTCTCTGAAGTCTTGAGCATCAAAAAGAAGAATATCACTATCCACGAGGATACGATTACAATAGTTATCGAAAAAGCTAAACGTGATCCTTTTGTAGTATTCATCAATAATCAAACACCTATATATCACGATGTAAGAACATATGTAGAGAACTATACGCATTATTTTCCTTATCTCTTTAGTCATCCTATTAATCCTAGAGGATATCGAATGACTACTTTAATAGAGACTAATCGAAAATATTATTCGAAAATGTTAAAGGAATATGTAGGAATTCGAACTCACGATCTAAAAAGGATACTTGCAGAAACATTAAAGCAGAAAAAAGTTCCTATTTATACAATTAAAACTCTTCTTCATCATAAAAGAATTGATACAACTATGAGATATTTCGATGAAATTAACCAAAGAGAAGCAGCAACTGAATTAACTAAGATTTTATGAAAACCGCTCAAGCGTAAGAATTCCGCCTCGTGAAATCAAAAATAAGGCCTGTTAAAATAATAAGTAATAAAAAACTATTCTGTTTTTTTCTTTTTTGCTCGATAAATTTCTAAAATTAGAAAAAAATTCAAGAAAATTGAAAGTAATAATAATATTTTGATATGTTCTACACTACACCGATATTGGTAAAGTGTTACACATTTATTTACCGTTTGATTAAATAAAAAAGAATATTCTACTGCAGAGTAATTAGTAATATTAACTATCATCATTTAGCAACACCACCATAACGCATATTAGTATTATTAAAAAAACAACTAATGCCATCCAGCTAAGAATAATCCAAACTTTAGAAACATAACCTACTTTAAAATGATTATTAACTAAAGTAACTACTCTAATTTTATCCATTGTCAATGACACCTTTGCGGTAAAAAGTTGTATATATTATATGTATATTATCATATATATAGATATCTATTACTCCTCGAGTTAGATATCATTTTGTATTTTTCATCTGATGTTTTGAATCAAATACATAGGGTTCCAAAATCCAAAATATGACCTCTGCGTAAATGGTTATTTACGCAACAACCTACTTTTCAAAAAATTAACAATCGTTAACCTTTGTTATCAATTAATTGTGAAAGAAAATTTCACATAATTGTTGTTTGTCGACTTAAAGTAAACAAAAATACTATTTATTTTTCAAATAATATGATTCACCATATCTTAACTTATTACTCTTTGTAGATATTATCTCATACTCAGGTAATGCTGGCATAGTCTGCATAAAAGAAGATAAATCAATCCCTGTAATTTTATTTAATTGATTTAAATTAAAACCATATTCTTTTATTAAAAACTCTTTAAAAGTATTGATTACCCAACTACTCCTTAGTAACTTCATCTTAAATTGTTCTTCAATTTCTTTATATCTTCTATCTTCTTCTTGTTCTTTTTGCCTATCCTCAAATACTGCTTTGTCTCTTAGTTCATAGTATCTATCTCTATATTTTTTAGGTATCTCTGGCCATTTAATTTGCCACATAAAAGATGGAATCCTATACATCTTACTAAGCACAATTCGTTCTACTTTCTCCCTACGTTCAGGAATAATTGAATCTGTGTAACTTATGCTACCTAAAATATTATAAATAGAATTTTCCATAAATCCAACTCTAGTCTTCTGCATTAATAACCCGAAGTTTCTCATAGGAGCTTCGATCCAAAGATCAATTAATGAATGTCTATATTTTGAATCAATATCATTAAACCTAAAAGGAAGGACGAGGATAATTAGTAAGTTCTTTGTTCTTATTTCTGCCCACATCTTTTTCAAACGTTTTGAGTTTTTATTATTCCAATCCTCTGCAAGTATTATCCTCGCCGCTTCATCAAAAACCAAAGCCCCCTGTTGTTGAATATTATCTACTTTGGTAAATATTTCATCAGGATCAGCGGAATATACAACTTGTTGTTCTATATCAAACTCCTGGTTCATTACTTTTGAATATGACATCGCTAAATCTATAGCTAGATTTGATTTTCCTACACCTTTAAAGCCAGTAATGCCAACAATAGTATCATAATTATTTGTATTTCTATGGACTGCAATTGCAACAGTGCCTTTCATTCCAGAGTATGAACCTGTTTTAGCATCAGGTAGCACTGATTTAATTAAGTCCTCCCTGGTCATTCCTCTAAATGCCATTGTTAATCCTCCTCATTAAGTTTATACATCCCATAAATAGAAGAGAGCCAAAGAAAAAGTGAAAAAAGTGCTATAGCCATACTCCAAATAACACCCATAATTGAATAATTATAATGCTTCAATATTGATTCGACAAAACTATGGTATGAGTAAATACAATAAACAGTAGTAGAACTCACCCAAAAAAGACTCCAAAGAGTATTATTTATTTTATGCTCAACTATTGATTCAATTTCTTTTTTTGTTAATTTTGACATTTCAATCACCTTCCACACTAAATAGTTTATCAATATCATCGAGAGTGAAAGATTCACCCGCAATGACTTCTGTTCTTTTGGTTAATTCTTCTATGAATTCTTTTTGTTTAATTCGTTCTCTACCATAGAAGAAATAACTCTTGCCTTGGATTGCAAAGAATAAGTCTCTTATGAAAAATCTGATTAATCTGATTAATTCTTCTTTAATATGAATCTTATTTTTCTTTAGATCAACATCATTGATTGTTTCATTTACTTTGCGTTCGATTGAATAAAATTGTTTATCAAATAAATCCAGTTCTAATTCTTTTACTAATAACCTTCCATATAACTCATAAATATCTGTTACTATACTCCACCATACCCTAAAATTAGTATATGTCCTGCCTGTTAATGAATTAATTAAAATACTATATTCGTGATATTTTTCTATTAATGAATGAAATCTATTATCCGTAAGCTTCTGCGGAGAAAAACCGATTTCCGATTCATAAGTCATTACTTTTTCTCTAGCCATCAATGATCGCCTCCATTCGTTGTTTTAACACATTGATAAATTTGTTCTCATTTTCGTTCATAAAAACCAGTAACAAAACCTGTGCTAAGAGCTCGCCTTTTGGAGTCAAAGAATAAACATTCCTTCGTGGATTCTTTGGATCTATGATGGATGAAACTAAACCACGCCTAATTAATGATTGTATTGGTTTATGAACGGATGAGTGCTGAGTGTCAAGTAATTTAGTTAAGCCTTTTGTATGTTTCTCACCAGAAAGTAGAACAAGAAGAATCTCTTGTTCTAACCTTACTAAGTAATTAATCACTGCTTATCACCTAAAGGCTTAAAGACTTGCTCAATTAACTCTGACTTTTGTTTCTCTTGCTCTGCGGATTTCTCTTTTCTTTCCTTTGCCTTTTCAATTCTATGATCTTTATTCTGGTAATAAAGATTAAAATACATTACTGGTTGATGATCTACGATATCAGTAATTACCCTTAAACAGAAATTGCCGCTCCATAAGAACACACCTTCTTTCATTTTTTCAGCATCAACTATTGTGCTGAAACTTTCCATTCTAACAAGTTTATTGTTGTTTTCCATCTTGTTCACCTTCTTTTTAAAGCCTCAATTAACGTAGCAACGCTCATAATCCCAGTAATTAAAATAAACAAATTCCCCGCAATAATAATACTAAACCAAAAGAAATAATATAACATATCCATATTAAACACCATTTGTATATGAATCTAATATTCTTGAAACTTCTTTAATTTCTTCATCTAATTCTATGTCTACTGAACCCTCTTCTTCAGATTCTCTTTTTTGCTCCAATAACTTTTTTAATTTAATTAATGCTAAGGAATACTCTAATTCATCAATGCTAATCTCATCACGAAAATTATCTCTCTTCAAGATAACTCACCCTTATCTTTTAAGAATTGGTATACTAGTTCATCCATAGAATCAAATAACAAATACCAAACAATTCCTCTTTTGACATCATCTTTTGTTTCGTTAAGAAGATCTATTGCATATCTTATTTTTTTAAATTCATTCAACTTTTCAAATAAATACTTACTAAATTCTCCTTTTTCATATTTCATTTTTATTTCCCTCCTTTCTTTTTAGAAATTTAGACATATGTTTTAATAAACTCCATTCGTGATATAAGTCTTTAAGATGATTATCAATATCATCTTTTTGCGCTTCTAACGCACTTATCTCTTGAAATATAAACTCTAAACGTTTATCTACTTCTTGAATTGTTGGATACATTTTCACCCCTCACACCGATTTATACATATTAGGCTTTATTTCAAATAATAAACCTTTATCAACAAGATATTTAATTGTTTTATCAAGATCATCATCTGATAAATTATATTTAACTGCTATATCAACATAAATATCTGAAATATGTTTTAATTCATCTTTAGTATACTCTAAAATTTTATTGTGTATTTCACTTTTAGAAATAGTTTCTATTTCATTTAATATTTGTTCTTCCCTTGGTTCATAATCTAAAACACTATTTTTCCATTTAATACCTACTATACATCTTTTTTGAGTATCACCTATATGCTTTCGAACACCTGTTTCTAATCCCATACTATCTAATATTGCTTTTATCTCTTTCCAAGAAGGAATCCTAAAACGTGGACGATTTTTAGAACTCCAAGAACTAAATCGTTGATAGAATTCTGTAGAAGAAATAAACCCATCGTGATCAATAACTGTAAACTCATTCATAAATAATTGTAAAGGATTACTCCTTGCTTCATATTCTTTTCTTTTCTGAGCGATGTCTCCTTCTCCAGTAAATTGTTGCTGTTCTAATAATTCAACTAATACCCTTAAACTTTTCCTAGCTAAATTATTATATTCTTCAGGAGGTATTGATACAATTACGTCTTTCCCCTTATTAAATAAATTAGGAAAATCAACAATGATAATCCTTGAAAAGAAACCATCTGAAGTATCTAGACTCATAGGTATTGAATTAGTTGCGATAATAATCTTAGCGTAATTCCTGAATGTAAATGGATTTCTAAATTTGAATTCCGCAGTAACTTCGTCCTGACCACTTAATGATTTTAATGTTGCGGATTTCTCTAACATAGAGAAATTAGTTTCACCACACATTGCAACCAACTTACCATATAATCTAGCAGTTTCAAACCTAGAACCTTCAAGACGTTCCAAATCTGTAGAAATTATATTTTCCTTTCCGATGAAATTAAATAATAATTTCAAGAAGCTACTCTTTCCATTTCTACCTGAACCGTGTAATAAAAAAATCCTATGAATAGGATAATCTCTCAACATACTGTATGCGATGATCTCATAAAGTAAATGTTTCTTATCTTTTCCTACCCACGACTCAAATAAAGAATCAATATAAGGAGTATCTTCACTATCCCCTAATTTTGCATTAATTGAATTAAGGAAGAAAAAAGCAGGAGACGGAGTATACATTTTTTTATTTTTAAAATCAATAACCATATCCTTAAATTTAATTAGATGAGGTGGCGCAAACATTGGTTTATGCGTCATACCTACTAACTTTAATCCATATAATAATCTGGATCGATATGCTGCCATAGTTATTTTTGATTTAACCGCAGAATCAAGGTTACTAAGAAAATGACTGATTAATTCATCTTCACTTTTAATCACATAAGATGCTGATTTTACATCATATAAATAAAAACCAACATCCTTATCATAAAAGAAAGGATGAATCCTGTAGAGCTCTTTTGCTCTAAGAACAAACTCGTCATCATCAAGAGGATCTGGATTAACTTTAATCCTAGCCATATCCTCATATTGACTCTGAGTTATGGTTACTTCAAATTCATAATCATCTAAAAAATCACTCACTCTACTCACCTCGATAAGTATTCTCTTCTACAAAGTTAAATACTTCCTTCTCTTCAACTCTAATGATCCTACCTATTTTTACTGCTGCTAGTTTTCCTTCACTAATCCACTTTCTAACAGTAGCATCATTTACATTAAGTAATTTTGCTACTTGTTTCACTGTTAATAACATTATCTCACCCCCTATATTGTAGAAATAGGTGCTAATGACTCAGCACCTATAATTTGACCTTCTTTATTCCTTACTGTTTTTCCTATTATAAACACCCTCTCTAATTCATCACTATTTAAGAAGTTCATCTCTTTGATTTTCTTTGCAGTAATCATACTAACTATGATCCCTGCTTCTTGATCACTTAAAATTTCTTTAACCATTGCAACTGCTTCTTTTGGAATATCGCTTAATTTTTTAGAAATTACTTTTACTCCATCTATATCACCTATCACTTGAGTTACTTCAGTTACTCTAATCATTCCATTACTCTTTATTTTCACTAGTCCACTATCTTTCAATAACACCACTTCGTGTGGTGTTAAATTTTTAATTTTTTCAATTTTCATCTTAAAACACCTCCCAGCCATTTTTGTCATAAATTTCTCTTACATCATTAATCAACTCTTTAATATCCTTAAAAATCACTTCTTCGAATTCTATTTCACTATTAAACTTAACTTCCTTTATGTATTTACTTAAATCACTTTTCATTACTCTTTCTTTGAAATATTTTTCATCACCGATATAATAGAATTTTCCTAACGTTGAAACGCCTATGTATACTAGGACATAATCAGGAATTTTTTCATTAGAATTTCCTTCAAAAATCTTTCTAACTTCTGTTAAATAATTAGAAAGACCTTCTTTTAATAATTTAGCCTTTTCAAAATGACCAAACTCTTTTAATAGAGAAATAACATTCTCTACATTTCTTCTTTCAGAAGAAACAATATTATTAATTGTTTCTTCCATAGAATAAAGACCATCTACTGATTCCTCAGCGATAACCTCTTCTTTGTTTGAAGATAAACTTTTTAGTTCATCTTCAAAAGAAAAAGAGAAAGCGAAACGTTCTCTCTTTTCTTGTTCTCTTTCATACTCTTGTAGAGCCTTATTTTTTAAAAACTCTACTTCTTCTGAAGAAAACGCGTTCTCTGCGTTTCCTTCAAACTTCTTTGTTGAAGAAGCGTATACTTCTTCATTTATCATTACGCAACAATGTGCCGCATAATATAAATTCAGATAACGACCTTTTAAGTCGTTATCTTCCAAAGTAGTAAAAAACCTTACTTCTATTTTTAATTTTTCATTTTTCATTTCCATCGTTTTTCACCTCTAAATAACGAAAAGTGCGTAAAAGATTTTGAGCACCTTTCGTTATTAAAACAAATAATATCCAGTATATTCATTTATATTTATTTCTATTTGGTAATATATAAATTAACCACAATATACAAAAATATACAAAAATACACTAAAAATATACGTTTTGTGACACTTGTGACACGTTTTTTTAACTGCTCTAATATACGAAAATATGACAAAAGTATATTGCCAGTATACGTTTTTCCTCACTGATTTTTTTTAAAATGCACTAAAATGCACTAAAATGCGCTCAGTTGCGTGACACGTGTGACACTTTGATTTATATGGTGTCACAAGCGAGAAGCGTTCTACTCTTTAAATTTAAGTAATATAACCCTATGTGACACTTGTGACAGCAAGCTTAACAGTTAAGAATATACCTAATTGTATTAGATAGAAAAGTGCGTCACAAGTGTCACAAGTGTCACACTTGCCATTAATTTTAATTAGTTAACACAAAGAAAAAATCAAAGAAAAAGCCAAAAAATTATCTTTTTTCTAAGAACTCGTTAATTGCATTGATGATCACACTTTTCATAGTCATTTCTTTTCTAGCACATTTTTGTTTAAACCTATTAAATAACTGTTTATTTAATCTTATTATCATTTGTTTCTTTTCAGCCATACTATTTCACCTCATAAACTTTTTATCGAAATAATCTTTCGATTACTATATTATATATATTTTAGTAATATTAAAATATATCTATCTATATTTGTGTATTTTATAATAAACTAACATTTATATACTATGAATTCCATAAAAATACTATGAGAAAGTTTAAGAATAAAAAAAATAAAGGAATTACTGAGTATGACGTAATTTCTTTAGTTCAAAAGACTTTGAAATCAATATTAAACGAAGAATCTAATTCTAAACATAAAAATGGTAGATGAATCTGTTAAAAGGAATTGGGGAAATTGGCTTACTAAGTCAGGTAAAATAGTTAATCCTAAGGATCAAAAGAAAACTTCTTCACATAGATCATCAAGTTCACATTCAAGTAAAACATTAATCGAAATGCACGAGGAACAAACCGGGCAACAACAATCAAGAGAAACAGCACCACAAACAAAAACTACAGGCGAAGTAGTTTTATCAACCGGCGAAGTAGTTTCTGCTAAAGATACTGAAAAGATAAAAGAAGACATAAAGAATATTGAAACAAGAGAAAGAATCAGACGTTCACATAGACGGACTAAAGTAGTTCATACTCCTATCGATACCCAACAGACTTCTGTAGAGAGATCACCTCTTGAAGATACATCCACACCTTCGGCCTCTGCTCCACCTACTTCTGATCAACCTCAGGAGCAGGGGACTCTTTTTATTAGCGAATATAAGAAACCTTCAAAACTAGAATCTGCTTATCTTAAGACTAAAGCTTATGTTGGTGGTTTTGTATCAGGGTTGTGGTCTGGTTTTAGTTTTAAACCAAAGTCATTAGATGAGCGATATACTAGAGGAACTACTATTGAAGAAACCAAAGCAAAGAGGATCGGTGCACAAGCTGGTTCTGTTTTAGGGATTGCTTCACTTGGAACAGTGGCATATGAAAAAGCTGGTGCAACAGTAACTAAATGGGCATCATCGTTTTTTACTAAACATCCAAAAGTAGCAGACGTTGCTCTTAAGGTTGCTCCTACTGTTGAAAAAGCAGGTAAATGGTTGTATGCATATGCATTTGGAACAGGAGCATCTTATGCTGCAAAAGGTGCTATTGAAGGTGATACTGCAAAAGCATATTCTTTAGGAACGTCTACTTTACGTTTATATTCATCATATAAAGGTTTTGAGATGGGCGCAAAATCTGCGGAATTTACACCAAAGGTGGAAGGTAAAGGACAATTACTTACAACTGAACATCCTGGAACACAACAAATAGCAATAAGATCTGAAGTAACAGGTAGAGCAGGCGGATTTAGATTTACTGCAAAGACAAGAGGAACTGGAGAGAGAGTATTAATTAAGACTCCTTATACTAAAGAACAAGAATTATTAGGAACAAAAACTTATACTAAAGTTAAAATAGGAGATTGGGAAAAGTATGGGGCTGTTAAGACAGTTAGTAAAACAGGAGCTCAAAAACCAGGAACAAGCCAATTAACTACTTCAATATCAAAATATTATACTGGATCTAAACCAATAACTTCACGAACAGTTACTACTTCAATTGGTGATAGTTCAGCGTCATTTACTAAAATAGGTAAAGCTCCTTATGTGTCTAGAGCAAAACAAGTTGCAGAGATTTCTACGAAAGCGTATACTCAAAAATCATATGATATTGCATTTAAATCTGATTTAGGTTTAACTACGAAAGCAATGCCAGAGACTTTTAGAATTCAACCAGGTGCAATTGCACCAAAGAGATCAATGAAAGGTTTTGGTAATGTTTTTACTACTACAAAGACTGTTCAAAAAACTACAACAGTGCCACAAGTAACCACTGAATTAATTTCTAAAGTATCTGAGCAAGCAAAAGAGACTACAGCATCAATTACTACTACTGGTTTAAAGTCTACAACAATAACCACTCAACCATTTTTATATACATCAACTCCACGAAGAACAATTACTACTACTAAACAAAAACAAACATTAACTTCAATAACAGACACGTCTAAAGGATTACCATTTCAACCAGAAACTAAACCTGTAATATCTATACCTACTGCGAGCATAGAAAAAAAGAAACGTGAACCAGAAGTAAAAATGATTTCATTACCTGATATTGCTCCTGCTATAGATTTAGATAAGGATTTAGTTTATAAACCTTCATCTAAGCGTAAACGTAAACCTAAGCAAAGAGATAAATTTAAACCTATTGAAGATACTAAATTAGATTTAAAGCCAGTTCAAGATATTGGATATAAACCTGTTCAAGAACTAAAGGAAAAAACATCTACTAAACCTGCATCAAAACCAGCAGTAGTTTCATCATTTAGTATTCCTCCAGTATCATCTTCAGTTAAATTTGTAATTCCACCAATTAAATTTAATTTTGGAGCAACTCCAAAAAGAGCTCCAAAAAGAAAACAGAGTTTTACAGATATAAAAAAACTTAATCCTTGGGCTTTTGTTGGTGCAAAGAAATTACTTTCAACAGTAAAGCGAAAGCCAAAAACCAAGGAATCAAAACCTAAAAAGAAAAAGAAAAAATCAACTAAAAGGAGGTTATTCAAATGGAATCACGAAAACGAGATATGAAATTACGTTCAAAAGAGAATTGGGAACGTGGACGAGGTGCTAAAAGAAAAGGCAATCCACGATATAAACCAGTAATAAGAAATGGAAGAAAAGTTTATGTTTTAAGAAAAAGGAGTTAAAATTATGAAAAAAGGACAAGGTTTAGCTGGATCTTGGATTATGGCTTTATTAATTCTTTTCATACTCGTAGTATTATGGAATATATTTAGCGTTCCAGTAGGAGAAGTATTAAACGTTACAGGAGGATTAATCGCTGACTTAAACGATAGTGCAGCAACGAGTGTTCATAATACTATTAAAACAGCGTGGAACTCTTGGGTTTTAGTAATGGTATTTGGAGTAATTATATTTGTTATCGCAAGAGCAATATTTGGAGAACAATATTCATAACAAGATGGAAGCTAAATTTCTTTTAGGAATTTTTGCAGTTTTTTTAGTTTTATTTAGTTTGAGCTCTGTTGCAACTGAGTATCCTTATTGGATAGAACATAATGAAGGAGAAACTATTCTTGATAACGTATTAGTTAAATTAGATTCAATTCCAGCATCTAGCACTAAAACGATATATGCGATAAAGACTGCGGGGTATAGCCCTTCATTAATTAATACCTTTGGTTCTAATGTTTTATCTTTGCTTAGATTAAATAATAATTTATATGACTCTTTAGGATACTCTTCTTTTTTATATAGTGGTAGTATATCTTATACTAATGATAAAGACGGCAATTCAAATAGTGCATTATCATTATCTTATTCAGGATATATTTATAGTAGTGATTCGCGATTTTCTGATTTAGGCTCTGATGAGTTTTCTATATCAATGTGGTTTAAATCAGAAAATCCAAGTGGAAATGCATTTCACATAATAAACAAACGTTCAACAGCAGATCCTTATCAAGGGTTTGCGGTATATCAAGAAATGAGAACAGGAAAAACAGTTCCTCAATATGGTATTGGTTTCTATTTAGACGCAGGAGCATCAGGTTATACTCTAAAATCAAACGCCATTAGTAATGGAGTATGGCATCATTTAGTTGCGATTAAAACAAGCAATGAGATAAAATTATATATTGATAATACATTGGTAGATAGCACTAGCGTAACAGCAGATGTTTCTAATTCAAATTCATTAAAATTTGGAGCAAATAAAGACGGTGCCAATCAATGGACAGGAGCATTTGATAATATTTATGTATATGATAGAGCACTTTCTACTGACGAAATTGATAATTTATATAAAGAAGGATTAGCTAGTATTGTTGTTTATGATTTAGGGCAATATTATCAAATAGATATTACAAATAATCAAGGCTATTCATTATCTAATTATATTGTTCCTATTGACACAACATCTTTATCTATTACATCAACAAGTCAATCAATACGATTTACTAATGAATCTCCTACATTCTTAGGTAATATTGTAATCTTTTTGAATGATTCAAACATTTTTGTAAACGAGAGAATAAATGTTTCTTGTTTCTGGCAAAACTCAACTCCTTCTCCTGATGATGTAAATTTAACTATTTCATTAATTGATATAAATACATCACAAACATTGACAAGTCAAACCTTTATATCTGTTAATGAAAGCGAGGTAAAGTCAATTGCTTATACTATAACTCAATCAAATGCGCACCATTTAATTAACGCAACGTGTTCATACGTAGACGATTTATCAAATATAGGTTCGACATCAGATAGTTTTATTATAAATAATTCTGCACCTCAATGGGTAACTGACTATTCAATTACTCAAACTCCTTGGTGGAATCCAGAAGACATTTATGTAAATACAACAGTAACATTTTCCGATTGTGGAGTGGTAGATGATCCTGATGGTGATCCTATTTCTTGGTATTGGTCAGCAGAAAGACAAGACGCATATAAATGGAAGAATTTTTCTACAGATAATACTTGGATTGTTCCAGTTGAGGCCGCACATCAACCAGTATATTTCTTTTGCTATGCACAAGATTCTTATGGTGCTAATAGCACAAGAACACAAAATCCTTTTGGAACACATATCCTAAATACTCCACCAGTAATTCAACAATGGTCTGTTCCGTCATATATTTATGGTAACACTCCTTTTATAGCAAATTATACTATCTTTGATATTGATAACGATACAATGGATTTAAGAGTTCAATTCAAAGATGGTGATGAGGAATATACTTACTTTTATGATCAAAATCAAACAGGACAATTAAATTTAACCTATACTAAATCAAGTTATGACGAATTTATCAATGTAACTTTGATTGCAGATGATGGTTATGGTGGCAATGATACTAATACTACAACTACTTTTGTAAAATACGGTTTATATACTCTTAGATTCTTAGATGAAGCTACTGGTAATGATTTAAATCTTAATGTAGTTACAGATGCTTATGTTACAGTTGTTTGTGATGACAACTCTGAAACAAATTATTTCATCACGGGACAAGATCAACAAATTGAAGTAAATTGTTCTTTACAATATATGAGATTTACGTTTCCTTTTTCAGATAGAAACTTAATTAGAGGTAGAGTTGCTAGTCCTGGAGTGCAGAATTTTACGGTTTGGATGATAGATCTATCAAAGACTCCTTATGTAGTGGATACCATTTATTTTAATGGATTAGATAACGTTCATTATGTTAAACTATCAACAGTTAATGAAGGCGAAATTACTTCACAATTATTAGATTTAACATTAAAAAGTGATTTATTTATGATTTCAGGAAAGCCGTATTATTTAACAATTGTATACAACGATGGTTCTATTAAGGATTTAGGAACCATATATGATATTCAAAGCTCAGTAAGATACTTTGTGTCTAATGATTGGGCAATTACTACTATTGATGATCTTAGTGAGATTAATCTTGGTATATCTTCTTTAGATTCAGCGGTATTTGTAAGTTTTACGGATTCACAAGGTCAAACTACTTCACTAAAAACAATCATTTATAATGAATCAAATGATGTTGTTTGTGAGTTTAATCACGTAGATATAGGTTCAGTAGTAAATATGACTTGTTATACTAATACAACTGATAAAATATTTACCATAAAAACAAATTTTACTAGAAATGGAAAATTATATGAAATAGTAAAATACTTAAGAAATGGTGCACTTTCAGACGTTCCACCAGAGATACCAACTTGGTTCTTTAATTATACTTTATTTGGTATTTTGTTTGTAATGTTTGTTTTAGCAAACGCATTAACAGCTCCTTTTTTAACCTTTTTTGCCTTAATTTTAGCAAATATAATAAATGCATCATATTTCTTTTTTATGCCTTGGACTTATCTTATTATTTTAGATTTCGTTGCTATTGTTTTTGTTTGGAGGTCAATTAAATGAAGATTTGGCATATTTTTGTGGCAGTATTATTATTTAAAGTATTTATCCAGTTATTTGTTCCTTATTATACTGAATTACCTAATCAAACATATGACCTTACACGTTTAGATTTATCGCAAGCAAATTCATCATTAGACGCTTCTACTTCAACAAATCAATATTTAGAACAATCATTATATTTTAGAGAATCCTATCGAACAACTTTTTTGGACAACTTACTTGGTGCTGTAGTTACTCCTCTTGGTAGTTGGGTAGAATCTCTTATTCCTTTCGAAAATGTTTTTCCTTCATTGTTAGTTAGTCTTTTGAATATGATATATTATGTCATTGCGACAATATCAATACTTGAATTTTTTAGAGGTTTTCAAATCATTTGAAAATGGGAGCATTAGATTTATTATTTGAAGGGCATCCAATTGATATGTTTTGGTCAAGTCTTGGCGGAACATTTATTGGTAGTTGGATATATGTATTGATTTTATTAGCTTTAGATGCAACTGTATTAATTAAAGTAAGGCAAATTGAACCAGTTGCAATTATGAATTTATTAGTGTTATATACTATAAAACCATATTTACCTATTGAAGCGGTTTATTTTATTGCATTATTAAGTATTTTAGCAGCGGTATATTCATTCATTACAATGCTTACATCTAGAGGGTAAAATGTTCGGTAATTTCCAAAAACTACCACGTAGTAGAAATAAAAAGATAAATGATGCTCTTAGATTAATCGAGAAAGGAGTATCTCAAGTAAAGGTATATGACATCTCTGCAAAAGCAATTCCTCGCTTAGATTATCTGCATCAATATGGATTAGAGTTACTCTATGATTCGAAAAAAAAGGTTTTAGTTATTGAAAGAAGAGGTTTATTTTCAACCTGGATTTAACCACAACACATCTTGTGGTAACATTTATTTATAAATGATTAATGCGAATATAGTGGA
>Ga0190344_1000541_pt1 | contig 17687 bp, 23 predicted proteins | sample 48721323_MG_FD_161662 | JGI IMG/M metagenome (GOLD analysis project Ga0190344, IMG submission 161662) | Hydrothermal vent microbial mat bacterial communities from Southern Trench, Guaymas Basin, Mexico - 4872-13-2-3_MG | ecosystem: Environmental > Aquatic > Marine > Hydrothermal vents >... | reverse complement strand
CGTCCGCTACAAAGAGAAGCTGGTACAGCGGCATCGCAATCAACATAAGCAAGCAAAACAAGAACCCGCCGATCTGCCCGTCGTTACCTACGAACTCCTCGGTCCCGATGTCGGCGTATTCGAAGAGGGCGAGCGCAAGGTCATTCTCACGGAAAAGCACACAGCAAAACCGATGACGGTGGATGAAGCGGTCATGCAGATGGACCTCAACCACACCGACTTCTTCGTCTTCACCAACGCTGGCACCAACAAGCTCAACGTGGTCTATCGCCGCGCCGACAGCAACGTCGGCTGGATCGCCCACGAATAATTTTCCTTTCGCGGTCAACAATCTCACTCAGATAACGCTTATCCTCGCGTTTGGGCGCAGCTAAGACGGAGTGGTCGTAGCCACCAACGCGGTGCATTGCATCACAAGGCTGACCTTCGGTCAGAACACCTTGATATGTCCTATCGCTCCCGCTGGTTGCTTCGTTATGATCAAGCAGGATCGCTCGTGAGTGATCAGCACAGAACCGGAACTGCAGGGGCGCAGCGTGCTGCGCCCTTTTTGATACGCTTAAAGGGGCAGACACCAATCTCAATGAGAATTGGGCTGCCCCTGGAATGCATCTTACTGCTGTCTAAGCGGTTAGTCTCTCTTGATAGCTGTAAAACATCGCCCGGCGATATTCCTCTTCCAGTCCCAGCCATATATGTGCGGGAACACCAACAATCTCCGCCAGTCTTTGGGCAATGGACTGCGTAACGGCAGACTCGCCACTGAGTAAGCGGGCAAGCTCAGAAGTGGTCAACGCAAGCTGGCGGGCAAGTCCAACCGTTGTCAGTCCTGATTCTTCCAGTACCTCCAGTAGATACTCACCCGGCGGGATTGGCAGATCCGAGTGTACTTTATTAGTCTCCATAGTGCTTGCTCACCTCCTCAATGCAGACAATTTCCAATCGTTCACCTTCCAACGTAAATATAAGTCGATAGAAACCAGTGAGTTTAATTGCCCACTGCCCCACTCGATTACCCTTCAATTGGTGACAGCGAAGACCGGGCAATTTTATCAGTTCCGCGATGTCCTTTGCGAATACAAAGATGTTAATACGCTCGATATATTTCCGTGCGACATTCGCGCCAAACGCTCTTTGTGCTTCTTTATAGTTAGTGTACTGTTTTTTCAACCTATTGTTTCTGAACCTGATTATCACAGTTTGTCCCAACCATTAAAGAACCAACTTTAGCGTCAGTTTTCAGTCTAATGTTATAAACCTAACCTGTCAAGTCTTGATCCTGTTCCCAATCACCATATCTGGTGCGCCTGGATGTACTCCACGGTGTGTTCGAGGATAACCGGAATGGGGTCGCCATTGCGAGTCGCCGGATTCCAACTGGTGTTGCGGTAACAGGAGATAGCATCGCGGTCAGCATCATCGCGCCCGGAGGTCTCCAACACCCAAATTTCCTTCACGTTGCCATCGTCATCAATATACAGGGCGATAGTTACCGCGCCCTCCCAGCCGGATTCTTTGAGCGACAGCGGCATCCGGGGATCGTTGCGGCCGGAGAGGAGCATTGGCTCGGTGATTATTGTGCCGATTCCGCCCTCGAAGGTGTAGTCAGTCAGCTCGATATTTGGAGGATCTTCCAGCTCTTCGTTGGCTGGCAGCTTCTCTTCTTCGATTTCCTCTTCCTCTACTGGCTCCAGCGCGACAATGATCTGCTCGTCGTTAATAGAGCGGGTTTGCAGGGCGACCAGAGCAGGGGGGGGAGTGTCCTCGCGAGCGATGATGGCGTAGATCGGCGTAAGCTCGCGGATATGCCGCTCCAGCACCAGGGGCTGAACGGAGAAGATCGCCACAAGCTGAAAGAGGAGCAGGTTCACGAGCAGTGAGAGGAGCAACGGCTGCCGGAGTCTCGCCCAGGTCGTCTTTTGCCTCTTCATCATCCACCTCACTCTCTGTGGTGCCGCGCTCACAGTCCGTACTCATTAGTTTAGGATACATTCCACCGCTGATCGGTTGCAGTTGGGAGAGCTTCCCTCCCCACACAAAATACACCAGAAGGGGCAGATCGTCAAGGAGATTATCCGTCGTTAGCATAAAAGGGCGAACACGAGGTTCGCCCTCATCTATACGAAAAGGGCACGGCATGCCGTGCCCCTACAAATCCGCAGTCAATCCAATCAATGGTTTTTACATATTTCGCAACAGTTTCATAGGGAAGGCTCTTTATATCCAGTAGTAGGGAGCATTGAAGATTATTGAGTTATCTCCGTGCCTCCTGTAAAATGACGGTGGCTGTTGTTTATCATTTAGGAGAACTCAAGGAGACGATTTTGGATAAGAAACCAGACAAGAAGACCGACAAAAAGAAGCTGACCCTGGAGCGGAAGAGCAGCTTTGACTCGATGGATGCCCCCTGGCACAAGGCTTCCTTCGACTTTGCCGAGCGGTACCGCAACTTCCTCGACCTCAACCGCACCGAGCGCGAGTGCGTCGCCGCCTTTGCCAAGATGGCGGTGGAGCATGACTTCGTCGAGTACATCCCCGACGAGACCAAGCTCGGTGCGCCCGGGTATATCTTCATCGGCAAGGGCAAGGCAATCGCCCTCTATCGTCCGGGCAAAAAGCCAGCAACCGAGGGTGTCAACCTCGTCATCGCCCACATCGACAGCCCCCGCCTTGACCTCAAGGTCAATCCGCTGCTGGAGAACGCCGACTTCGCCATGCTCAAGACCCACTACTACGGCGGAATCCGCAAGTACCAGTGGCTCTCCCGACCTCTGGCGATTCACGGAGTGGTGTTCCTTGCCGACGGCACCGAGCTGAATCTGCGTATCGGCAGCGACCCCGGCGATCCGGTGTTCATAATCAGCGACCTGGAGCCGCATCTCTCGCACAAAGCCCAGAATGGCAAGAAGGTAAACGAGTTCTACCCCGGAGAAAAACTAAACCTGATCGCCGGAATCATCCCCGATGAGGATGAAGACGCCAAGGAGCGGGTCAAGCTCGCCGTGCTGGCTTACCTCAACGAGAAATACGGGATGACCGAGGAGGACTTCGTCAGCGCGGAGCTGGAGGTTGTTCCCGCCGAGAAGAGTCGGGATATCGGCTTCGACCGGGCGATCCTCGGCGGCTACGGACACGACGACCGGGTCTGCTCCTTCATGGGTGTTCGCGCCCTGCTGGAGACCGAAGCCCCGGAGAAGGGCGCGCTGGCTATCGCCGTGGATAAAGAAGAGATCGGCAGTGCCGGAGCCAGCGGAGCCGATTCGGTCTTTGTGATGAACGTCCTCGCCGAGATTCTGGCTCTGGAGGGCAACGCCGCCGACATCACTGTACGCCGTGCCGCCGAGCGCACCAACGTCATCTCCGCCGATGTTGCCGCCGGACTCCACCCGGACTGGCAGGAGGTTCAGGAGAAGAACAACGCCGCCAAGCTGGGCCACGGCATTACCCTGACCAAATACACCGGAGCGCGGGGCAAGGGCGGAGCCAACGATGCCAACGCCGAGTTTATGTTCCGGCTGCGCAAGCTCTGGAACGAGGCGGGCATTCCCTGGCAGACCGGAATGCTCGGCAAGGTGGACGAGGGCGGCGGCGGAACCGTCGCCAAGTTCCTCGCCTACCACGGGATGAACGTGGTCGATTCCGGTCCGCCGCTGCTGGGGATGCACGCCCCGATGGAGCTGGTTGCCAAGTCCGACATCTACGCCGGCTACCTCGCCTATAAAGCGGTCTTCGAGAAGCTGCTGTAAGAAGCACGGTGCGCTTCACCACAGAACCGGGCTTCGCCCGGAAAACCTCGTGTTTGTTCAAAATACGTTTGTAGGGGCAGGTCCCTGTGCCTGCCCTGGATAATTTACCCCTCTCTTAATCCCTCCCTCCAGAGGGGAGGGAGATAGCATTTGCGAGGTCTTGACGTTTAGACAAGGGGTTTCAACCCCTTGCTGACAATTGCGATTACTCCAATCCCACGGCGGGGATTGTTACCAATGAGGCAATCCCCGCCCTACATTCGGCATCGCTAAATGTCCGCCAACTCCAGCTTCAAGCTGGCGGGCCGACCTAAAGGTCGGTCCCTACGTAACACCCTGAGAATGTCCAGAATACGTTTGTAGGGGCGGACCGATCCTATTGGAATTGGTGTCCGCCCTTCCATTCTATCGTCAGAGACGGTATCATTGCCGTCTCTGAACTTGTGTCGAAGGTAGATCGATGCTCCAGCGGTTCCAAATCATCACTGTTGTGTTGCTGCTCCTTGGTGGAGTTGCCCTTGCGCAGGATGTCCCGGAGGACGGGGCGGTGGCGGAGGCTCCCATTGAGGAGACACCTACCGTCGAGCCGGGGCTTGCCTATGGCGAGAGTCTCCTCGGCGCGGGGCGTTATGACGAGGCGGTGAGTTTCTTCAGCCGGGAGCTGGCTTCGGCAGCCGGGTTGAGTGCCGACTTCATCCGCCTGCGCCTTGCCGTGGCAAAGCACCTTGCCGGGCTGCACAAGCAGGCGTACGAAGAGCTGAAGATCGTCGTCAACAATCACACCGCCTATCCGGGAAATGTCCGTGCTGCTGTCTTCCGGGCGATCAGCGAGATGATCATCAACGAGCGCGCCCTGCGGCGATACGAGCCACCAAAGATGCCCACGCCGGATCCGGAGTCCGACGAGCCGCTGCGCCATCCCCGTGATAATTTCCACTTTACCAAGCTCAGCGAGGTTCCCGACCTCCGCCGCACCACCCGCTCCGGCGACAGCTCCAGCCTCGATGTTGAGGAGCTGCCCGCCGACAGCTTTACGGAGCTGACCCCGGAGGAGCTGCTTCTGCTGACTCCGACCGAACGGGAAGAGTACGAGCAGGAATTAGAGGATTGGAAGAAGCAGCAAGAGCGGATGGCCTCTCGTGCCGAGCGAGCCAGTGAGAGGCGCAGCTTTGCCGAGTTCGACCTTTATTACGCTACCTACTACCTCGCTCTGCTCCGGGAGCTTGACCCCACCGCCGCCGAGGAGCTTAAGCAGCGGGTCATCGACGAGGTCATCAATATCGAGCTGGAGGTCGTCGCCTGGTACCTCAACTACTCTATGCCCCTGGCGGACTTCGACCAGGCGGTAACCGACGCCGTTGGCAGCGCGCCGTACTGGGGTAAGCGACTGCTGACCCGTGAATGCGCCCGGATGATCGGCGAACGCTTCAACCTCTACCTCTTCTCCCGGTTCTGCGGGAGGGGCATCGGCTATCACGATGTCATTCGCTACTGCAACGGTCGGGTGCGGCTGTCCGAGGCGAGCCTGGTTACGGTGAAGCAGTACGACGAGGGCGGCATCGGTAACCCGGGCTACCGCGCCTACGCGGCAATGAACGGCAGCATGGTGCTGACTCTGGGCGATGTCATGCGCCACCTGGGGCATCATCCCGACAGCTGGCGGATCCCTTACCTGCGGGACTTCGGCGCGCCGGAGGAGGGCGAGGGCGGCTTCCTCGCCGGGGAGAGCGAGTTCACCGTGGGGTATGAAAAGCTGGAGGGTGAGGGAGAAACCTCGCCGGAGGAATAGAAATAATCTGCGATCAGGCAAGCAGCACCGGATATCCCGGTGCTGCTTCTTTATTCAGCTTTGTTAGCAGCTACTATCAGACTGACTTGGCAAAGAATTAGAAAAAGTATTGACAAGGTGTTGGGATAGGTATAGAGTAACTCGTGCAGGGGACTATCTGTGTCCCCATAAGTCATAACTTTTTTTCCTCAAGGGGGAAAGATGAAGAAAATAACACTCCTGATGTTGGTCGCTATGGTGGCGTTTGCGACCTCTCCGACCATTATGGCAGGCTCTCCTGAGTCGCTGGCTGACTACGAGTTTGCAACAGACGCTATGGACGCAGTGCCAACCACTGGTGGTTCCCACGACGGTTGGGGCGAGTGGTTTGTTACCGCCTTCGAGAACGACACAGGCGAAGATGTCCAGCTCCAGATCATGGGCTTCCCCTGCTGCGGCACAGGCGACTCCGATCCTAACGACGGTTGGTTGGTCTGGACCGATGTAGGCGGTATGAATGCCCCCAGCGGTGCTGCTGATACTCGCGACTTCGGTGGTCAGTACACTCCCGTTGACCAAGCTGATGATACCTTCCCGCCTGTTACTTACACCTATGTTGACATTACCTCTGAAAACATCGTTATTCCGGCCGGTAATTTCTTTGCCATCGGTTACGATGTTATCGGCAATGGTGGTCAGATTGATGTCAACGGTCACGAAACCTGGGGTTGGTATGGTGGTGCCTGGGATGCGGACAGCGGCTACAGTCGCACCGCTCTGATCCAGGTTACTGGTACCACCAGTGGTAGCACTATTGAAGAGGTTACCTGGGGACAGATCAAGGAACTCTAGGACTTCGTCAATCGCACAACACCGTAAAAGCACCGGGATCTCCGGTGCTTTTTTAGTATCGTTTTGGACTGAACACTGCAAGGCTAGTCAAATCAAATAGTTAAAGTGAATAAAATAGCTCTTGACATAGAGGGGGGGGTAATTGTATCTTCCTCTGTGCGGGGAATAACTTTGCCCTCGTAATAAAGTCTTATTCCTTGAAAGGGGAACAAATGAAAAGTCTTAAGCTCGTCCTGGTCGCCATCTTTGTGCTGGCAGCCCTCGCCCTGACCGCCTGTAGTGAAGGCGTTACCGATGTAACCGATGATGGGTTGACGGATGTACACAAGATATACGGGTACGTTACTTCTGCACCAGCTAGACCCACTACTGTCAATCTGTATAACGCGATGAGTATGATACCAATTGACACAACACAGGTTGCTACTTATTATCAGTTTGAACCTGGTCCAGGTAGCTATTGGGTAGAAGCAGTTTCTGGTGGCGACACCGTTTCAACTGACCTTTTCTATTGGGATGCAACATACGACATTCGTAAAGACCTCGACTTCTAGCTGTAGCTGCCTTCTGCACAGACAGTAAAAGCACCGGGATCTCCGGTGCTTTTTTTAGTATCGTTTCCTGAGATTTTGAGGTTGCGGCAGCCACAAGGTCTTGACGTTAAGACAAGGGGTTTCAACCCCTTGTGGAATTTGAGGTTCAATCTAAACTTGCAAGGGGCTAAAGCCCCTTGTCTGGGACAAGCAAAAGTAAGACTTACTCAGGATTTTCTGTCTCCTCCGGCTCGATTGGCTGGGCGGCGAGGAAGTCGGCAATCAGCCTCTTCGCCCGCTCGGAGTCGCCCTCCAACACCTGAAGCCGTCCCCAGAAGCCCCGGAGCTTCGTCATCACCCCGTCGAACATGGGAACCTGATTGGAGTTGATCAGGTAATCAATTCCATCCTGCTCCAGCAGAGCCGCGATCATCCGGCACTGCATCTCGTCCTCTGCCTCGAAGATGGTTACTACTTTGTCGTTTTGGTTGAGTTCTTGCATAGCTTGTTCCTCTGCGGTAAAATAGTATTTGTGAGCAGGTAATGACGAGCGGCTAAACGTGGGATTAACCGTTATCCGTCTAAGACAGTCAACCGCGAAAGCGTGATGCAACGGCAGCGCGGTGCGGTTGCTATCCGGTTTATTTTAGCATATGATTGTCTCCGATGAGAAACGATCTTTCAAGGACCCACCGTCGCGCCGACGGAAAGCCCCTCGCCACCCGCCGTTACTGGATCTTCGGCGTCATCTTCGTCGTGCTGCTGGCGTGGCTGCTCCTCGGTTCGCAGGGGAGTCTCTTTGTGCAGGACGAGCTGGAGCTGGAGCGGGAGCTGCTCAACCGCCGCTATCAGGAGGCGATTGACAGCGTGGAACGATACCAGCTGCTCCTCCAGTGGCTGGAGGAGGACGATGCCTTCCTGGAGCGGCTGGTGCGGGAACGCCTCGGCTTGGCGGCGGCGGGCGAGCGGGTTTACGTGATTATCGATAAGACAAAGGGCGATGATAGTGTAGAAGAAGGCTCTGGCTCCGTCTGGCAGAGTGAGTAGCTGGAATAGCCACAGAAACAGAACCATAAATGAAACCAAAGGGAGAATGACGATGACCTATGTTCGCTTGCTGGTAGCTGTCGCGCTGCTGATCACTGCAGGTTGTGTTGCCACAGCCGAGCCGATTGAACTCACCCCGGAGGAGGGGCTGACCCTGCTCAAGGAAGAGGGGTCGGCGGTAATCCTCGATGTCCGCACGCCGATGGAGTTCAAAAAGCTGCATCTCGAAGACTCTCTGAACATTAACGTTATGGACGCGGACTTCGAGGCGCAGGTTGCCGAGCTGGATCACGAAGGTGTTTACCTGCTCTACTGCAAATCGGGAGCGCGCAGCGGCAACGCTGCGGAGCAGATGCGAACGATGGGCTTCGGGCGAGCCTACAACATCGGCGGGATTGATGAACTGCAGGAGTCCGGCTATCCCGTTGTTGCAGAAGACTAACAGAAGCAAAGTAAGCTACCATCTCAGGGGTGTCCCGGCGAAGCCCTGTTAGGTGCTGTAGCATATCACGCTGTAACGGGAGGTCAAAATGAACAGGAATATGAGCTACTGCTATCGACGTCAGTTGAAGCAGCCCTTTGCCGAGACGCTGCTGCGCCTCCGCGAGAAGATGGTCTATGAGGGCTTTAATATTCACTATGAGATTGACGTGAGCAATATCATGCGTGGGAAGTCAGTCGAAAAACAGGCGCAGCATCGCATCATCGGTGGTTGCAATACCGACTACGCCTATCAGGCGCTTTTGGTTGAACCCAGCGTCGGTACCCTGCTGCCCTGCAACACCACCATTCGCGAGCTTGAGGATGGGGTAGAGGTGGCAGTGGCAGACCTCGTTTTCATGCTGGGAGATACTCCGAATCCGACGCTGCTGAAGATCGCCCGGAACATCACCGACCGCCTGCGAGATATTATTGATAACCTGTAAGGCAGCGCGGTGCGCTGCACCACACTTTCGCGGTTAGATCAATAGATGCTTAACATACGCAGCCACGGTCTCCCGCTCGTCATTACTCGCTCACCGATGATGCTCCGGGGAACATAAACCAGCAGCGCGGTGCGCCACACCACAGGGCTGGGTTCGGTCGGAAAACCTTGGGTTAATCTACCGTTTACGCCGTTCGCTATTCCTCGACAATAACAAAGCGACCAGCGGGAGCGGCTAAACGCGGGTGTATCCGCTGCTTAGCCAAGCCTGTTGATCGCGAAAGTGTGATGCAACGCACCGCGTTGCTGTAGGGGCAGCCCCTGTGGTTGCCCCTTGTCGAACTTAACGAGGGCGGACACCAATCCCAATAGGACCGGTCCGCCCCTGCAAACGTATTCTAAACGAACACGAGGTTTTATGCAGGGGCCGACCTTTAGGTCGGCCCGCAAGTTTGTCGAGAGGTTTGGTTTCCCCGCAATGAAAAAAGGGCGAAGACAAGCTTCGCCCCTACAAAACCTGACGTATGTTCAGATTACGGCTGACTGACCGTTACCGTAACCGTCGGGGGGTAGAGCGAATGGACGTAGATGCCTTCGGGCAACTGGGGCTGGAGGGCGACCTCGTACTTTCCCGGTTGCGAGAGCGGCAGGTGGGCGATGATTCGGGGTTGAGCCAGACCATCCAGAACCCCACTGGGAGCGGAGAGGGTAAGCCGCGCCTCTCTTGGTTCGATCTGAACGGTTAGCCCCTCCGGTGGGACAATCGTGATTGGCAGCTGATAGCTCCGGTTCTCCTCAACGGCAAGCTCCACATTTACCTGCACCAGCCGTCCCTCGACGATATCAATCCCCGGTGCCGTGGGCATCAGCCCCGCCTGGAATGAGCCTGATGCCGTCAGACCGTCAATCACCACGGGCTGGGTCTCCACGTAGCCAATCTGCCGCAGTGCCTCCGCCGGACCACGCAGACGCACCAGTGGTGGCTGGAAGCTGGCTCCCACGTAGATCAAGCCTTCGATGGGGCTGCCGATTATGTGGGGGCGCACCGGGACGGGGTTGACCGTCTCCAGATCCAGCGTTATCGCCAGCTCACGGTGAGACAGCACCCCGTCCACGGAGAGGTCGTAGCTGTCCGGTAGCTCGATGTCGTCCGGCGAGATAATCTGCACCGTGGTACCGAGCTTCCGCCCCTGAAGGTCAACCCGTGCCGAGAAGTCGTCATTTTCCAGATTGAACAGATCCAGCCCGCTGCCCCGGAGCCGCACCGGCACGGTGCGTTCGGCTCCCTGAGTTACCAGGCTCCCCGCCGGGATGTTCAGCAGTGCCACCGGGATGTTGAAGATCCGGGTTCGTTCCGCCGTAACCGAGGAATAGACCCAGAGTCCCCCGGCGACCAGCAGGGCGACCAGCTTCAGACCCCAGTTGTGGGTCAGATGCTTGAAAAAATGTTTGACAGCCTGTCTGGCCATAGGAGTTGACATCTTGGGATGAATGTTGATTTTGCTTATCTGAGCAAGGGGTTGAAGCCCCTTGTCTTAAAATCAAAGGGATAATCACTTAACGATGTACCAGCTTGAGAGAGTAAGCTATAGTTAATAAATTAGTTACAGGCTATTTGGGATGACACTTCCAGAACAGCTAAAAGTGGCAGGGTCAGAGGCTCGGTTGATTTGATGGTGCGGGAGCTTTTTACGGTTGGCTTCAAGAATTTGCCTGTCTATAACACTATAACTCACAAGCTGATACCACCATTTTACAGTGAACACCTTTGCGTGTCTGCCTCATCAGCCGGATATGCGTTACACCTCCGAAAAAAGTGCAGGGACGGCGGTGGCACGCTTCTTGCGTAGCTTGTAACAAGCCTGCTTACCCATAGCTACCCGTAGCAACAATCGCGCCACCGCCTTCCTCTTAGCCGGAATACGGCTTGACGCAACTTGTTCCATTGTCGAATCAGTTAGTTCAGTTTCGAGTGATTATCCCAATCAAAAAATGGCTATTCGACGCTGTGGACTAACCAGCCGTGAAGGGTCTCGTAGAGCGTGAAGGTTACGCTATGGGAGAGCTTTCCGGTGAAGGTCAGCTCCGTTGTGGCGGTTGTGGAACTAATCAGTTCCGGGTTGATGGTCAGCAGCCGACGCTCCCCGGACGGCTCAGGGTTGCTCCAGACGATTAGCCGTTTTTGAGGAAAGAAGTCGAGGAGGTCAGCCCGCGCGAAGGCTCCCGCAACCTCAAAGCGAGTGGAGACCAGCAGCGCGTCCAGTGCCTCGTTATTCCCCGCCTGCCAGGCGGTAAGCAACCAGTCCGTCGCCTCAACGGGATTTTGCGGCAGAGACGTCGGCTTGCAGGCGGTTAAAGCCAGGAGCAGGAGGATATTCAACAAACCGCAGAGGCGAAGCAGTTTTTTCATAATTATACCTTCTCTAACCTTCGGTCATTTCTGCCGCAGCTTCAACCTCATCCCCGGCGGCGTTGAACTCCCCGGCGATGATGCTGGTCAGCACCAGGCTAACCAGAGCCAGACCCAGCCCCCACCAGGCGAAGAAGCGGATAGACTTTGCCCAGTCAACGCCGAAGCGTTTTCGTCCGGCGTACAGCAGCCCGGCGGCACTGAGCAGGGCAAGCACCAGCAGGATCATTCCCAGAACATCGGTAAAGGGAACCAGTGCCAGCAACGCGGCAATCGCCGCCAGCAGCAGCGTTGCCAACGCCCAGAATCTTGGAAACCATTTTGGTAATTTTTGCATAAGCACCTTCGCCTTGCACGTCCGGCTTTGGCTAAATCCGTCGACGGTCTGTAACCAATTATATTTGTTACGATTACGGAAAATCAAACAGTAGGGCGGCAGCCTTCGTGGTCAGCGAAAAGTCGAATCCGAAAATTATTCAAAGGTCTCTGCAAGTGTATAGTTATTTTGACGGCAGCCTGCCCAACAAGCTAAAGGTTAGCTTTGCCTGACTCTCACATAGACAATCTTTGCATAATTCCCTGAGGGACAAATTACAAGAAAGACACTCCCACTCACCACCGAATAGGTTAACCGCCTAACTCCGTTCTGTCAAGGTGAATAGCGGATGATAGATGGTAGAAAAGGGTTGTCGTTCTTCCGCCGCTGGGCTATACTCGCCGCAGTGATGGAACAACTTTATGCATATGTGTGAAAAAATGAACGGTTAGGGAGATTACCGTGTCTAAAAAGAAACAGCGGGACGGTCGCCTGAGACTGCTGGCGACGACCTCCGGCAGTAAGCCCGCCAAGAGGAAGGGCGAGTACATCATTCGGGTGGCAGAGCGGCTCGACGCGGAGCTGCTGGTGCTGCACGTGATCGAGGACGAAAGCCGCTGGCAGGACGGCGACTGGGCGTTGTCGCTCTACGATGTCAAGGGCGCGAAGATCGACGTTCGCACCCTGCTGCGCATTGGTAACGCGGTTCCGGTTATTGCCCAGGTGGCAGAGGAAGAGGGCGTTGACCTGATTACCCTGGGGCTCTCACCGGAAGATGAAGCCCCCGCCGAGGTTATCAAAGAGCTGTCCGGTCTCACCGACATTCCGATTCTGCTGGTTCCGCCGCTGGTGGAGTAGCGAGCTTCGGTATTAGCGAATAAAAAGAGACGACCCTGCGGGGTCGTTTTTTTGTGGTTGAATCGTCGTCGAGGCGAACGAATCCATTTAAGATTGATGTTCGCCCCCTTGTCCTAGCATCCCCGCCATTCTGCGGGCCGACCTAAAGGTTGGCCCCTACGTAAACCTCGCGGGGGATGAAGCCATCGTCGTTCTGCCCCCCATCCCAGCCTTCCCCCCAAAGGGAGGAAGGAGAAGGGTTTGTAGGGGCGTATTGCATACGCCCCACCTAGATTTGCGAATGACCATTGGGAGTGGACTTGTTCAAGGGGTTCTGGGCGAAGCCCAGCCCTGTGGTGCAGCACACCGCGCTGCACAATTTGACCGTCAAGCCTAATCCATAGGTAGCGACCAGAGGGAGCGTGTACGCGGGGATAAACGTTAATAAACCAAAAACACTATGCCGCGAAGTCGGGATGCAGCGCACCGCGCTGCCTAGTCGGCGCCGAAGATTTTCATCAGGTCGGAGCGGAGTTTACCTATCTCTTCGAGTTTGTATTCGGTCAGTTTGCCATCCTTGGCGATGGAGGCGATCTGCCGCTCCTCGGAGACGAGGAGGGCGATGGCGTCGGTTTCTTCGCTGATGCCCAGGGCGGCACGGTGGCGCGCTCCGTAGGTACGGGAAAGCTCCGGTTTCTCGGTCAGGGGGAGCATCGACCCGGCGGCGGCAATCATTCCGCTGCGGATGATCGTCGCGCCGTCGTGGAGGGGCGAGCGGTCGGTGAAGATGGTTACCAGCAGCTCTGAGGTAACGTTGGCGTTGAGCTTGACCCCGCGTTCGACGTAGTAGCGCAGACCGTCGGAGTATTCAAAAACCACCAGCATTCCCAGATGCTGGCGGATGCATTCGCCGGTGGCATCGACCACGGCATCGAGATAGCTGCGCTCGGCTCCGATGAAGAAACGAATGAAGCGGTTCTGTCCCAGGTGAGCCAGCACCTGGCGCAGCTCCGGCTGGAAGAGGATGATAAAGGTGATGATCCAGACGGTGCGGAAGCTGCCGAAAAGGAAGGAGAGGGTGTTGAGGTGGAACAACTCGGCGGCGGCTGAGGCGAGGATAAGCAGAATCAGCCCCATCAGCATCTGCACCGCCCGTGTCCCGCGAATCATGATCAGCAGGGCATAGACGATGAAGGCGACGATGAGGATGTCGAGGATATCTGCTATTCCAAAATTAATATCGAACAAGCGTCCTCCAGACAGGCTTCTAGCCTGTTCATTCTACTAAAATATCGCCTGCGGTGCAAAAGGCTTAAACTTATCAACGACGGGTGAGGAGATTCGATAGTCCGCGAACCAGGAAGAAAAGCCCGGCGAGCAGGGCGATTAGTGCCGGAAGCAGGACGGAGGTAACGTTGTCCAGCAGAAAGTCCCACAGCTCCTCGTACCAGGTGGCAACGCTGCCCTCGCGCAGGGAGTCCACCACGCGGTCAAAGAGGCGGTCGAAGGAGAGGCGGTTCGGCTCACCGCAATCACCGAGGATGGAGTAGGTTCCCCGCTCCCCAAAGAGAACCGCCACACGGAGGTGGATTGGCAGTCCTTCGCGCCGGTATTTTCCCCGGATGAACTGCGCCCGGAATCCTTGGGTAAAGGTCGGTTGAGAACTCAGCAGGGTGAACTCCGGGTGTCTCGCCTCCAGGTCGAGGAGGAGGCTCTCCAGAAAGAGGGAACGGTCGACTGCTCCGGCAGCGGGTCCGGCGGTCAGCACACCGATTCCCGCCACCGATCTTCCCCGATAATCAAACACGGCGTGGAAGTCGGCGATGCCGTCCTCGTCCAGCTGCCAGTGAGCTGGCAGGGCGATGCGAAAGTCTGCGTCGGCACGATAGATCAGGGATGAGTCGGAGTTGAAGTTAAACTCCCGTTGAGTCAGCAAGGCGGGCAGACGGGGTTCAATCCCCAGCAGAGCCAGTTTGCCCAGAGCCGATAGTTGCTCTCGTTCTCGCCAAGGTCCCTCAAACCGCCAGAGCCAGAGTCGCCTTGCACCATAAAATCCTGCCAGCAAGCCGTAGCGATTGCCGCGATGATAGCTGAACCGCCGAAGGTAAAGCCCGTTGAGGTTATGAACAATCGGTCCGCTCTCCACGGCAGCGGATGGAAGCTCCGCCAGCTCCAGCAGTTCATTATCTGTCGGCGGAGCCGACAAATCCTCCACGACGCCGAGGGTAAGCTCCGCGCGACCGTCCGGGCGAGTCGCCCTCAGTCCCGCCGACTCATACTCCACCGTCCAGTCCCGAGGAACCCAGAGTAACAGGGCGTGATTGGGGTCAACCGCCGGGCGCAGGAGCCAGGGGCTGAGTGTTTCCAATACAAAGCGAAGCAGAAGGAGGAGATTCACAGTTCAGTTTATCAGGGTTGTTCGGCGGGTTTCATGCTCCCGCTGCGGAAGCCGTCGAGGTCAACGGTAACGTAATGAAAGCTGAGTTTCTTCAATTGTTCAACAATCTGCTGGCGATGCTCAAGCAGCAGGGGCATCGCCGGGGGGCCTAATTCAATTCGGGCAATCTCACCGTGGGAGCGCACCCGCAGTGGTTCGGGCAGAATCCCGCGCAGGTATTCCTCGGCGCGGTCAACTCGCTCCAGTCGCTTCTGGTCGAGGGCTTCTCCAAAGGGAAAGCGGGTCGCCAGGCAGGGACGTGCCGATTTGTTCCAGTTCGGCAGCCCCAGTTCCCTGGCAAGGGAGCGAATCTCCGCCTTGGTCAGCCCAGCCTCACGCAGCGGGCTGCGAATCCCCAGCTCACCTAACGCCCGCAGCCCAGGACGGTCGCCTGCGTCATCGCTGGCGTTGGAGCCGTCGGCAACGGCGGCGAATCCTTCAACTTCAGCCAGCTTCACCAGTTCGCCCATAATACGTAGTTTGCAGTGATAGCAGCGGTCCGGTGGGTTATTCGCCACGTTGGGTTCATCGAGCAGGTTGTGGATGACGATACGATGTTGCGCGCCGATCTCCGCTGCCAGTCGCCGAGCTTCCGCGAGTTCCGCCGGGGTGTGTAGCGGTGAAGAAAGGGTAACCGCCAGCACCCGTTTGCCCAGCTCCTCCTGAGCAACCCGCAGCAGCAGGGTGCTGTCCACCCCCCCGGAGAAGGCGACTAGGAGACCGTCGAACCCCCGGAGAAGTGAACGCAGCTTATTGATTTTGGCGGATTCGTTCACAAGAGACCTTTGCGGACGAGAGAGCTATAAGCATCACGAAGCATTGTACCACGGCGTGGTTATCGTTAGTTTCTTTACAAAAAGTGAGCCGAAAGGCTCACCGCAGGGGTTAGGACGCGATCGTTACTTATAGCTGAAAGACCAGACCGAAGAAGAGGCACACCGTCAGACCGACCTTCTCCTCCAGCGGCATGAAGATTGCCGCGTCCAGGGCGGCGTTCAGCGGTCCAACCAGCTTTGCCCCCAGCATAATGTTCAGCTGCCCCGTCCACATCGATTCCACGCGAGGGGCTTCTTCTTTCCCTCCCTGTCGAAAGGGAGCCAGCCGCCAGAAGTAGTTAACCCCACCGCCAAGGCGAATGGAGAGCTGCCGTGCCGGACTCGTGTAGTGATAAACAAGGAGCCGAGGTCCCTGCACTCCGCCCAGCTCGGCAAAGGGCTCAATCGAGTAACCCAGAGTGAAGGCGATCTCCTTCAGCCGATAGCCGATGTCCACTCCGCCAGCAAAGTTCACCGGAATACTGGTAACCCCAAAGGTGTTCAGTCCGACTTCGGCATTGAGAGCGAATCCGCTATAGGACTCCGCCCAGCCCGGGCTGAGGAGAATCGCGATCAGTAAGAGAGGGGTCGCGGCTTTCATTGTGCCTTCTCCAGAGAGACCGTACGCAGACCGAGAAGCTGCCGGGCGTCAATCAGCCGAATCGGTTCATCATCTTCATTCTCGCTTTGCCAGATGTAGCGGATGAACTCCGGCGGTTCCTCGTCCCTGGTCAGCTCCGTTGAGGAAACCGTTTGCAGCGAACCCGGTTCATGGCTGAGGATAATCACGCTTCGCTCACCAGTCCGCACGACGATGCCGTATTCGTAGGTCGCCGAGACATCCTCGCCCAGTGTAATCGCTGGCACCGGGGTTTCCTGATAGATAACAAGCCCGACGGTGTTTTCCCCCGGTGAGGGCAACGGAAAGGTTAATGGATGGCGAACGACCTCAGCGGCATGAACCACCGGAATCGCCCAGCGGGTTCCGGCTTGCGAAAAGACCAACAGCCGCAGATTATTTTGCATAAGTACCTTCGTCGTGTACGTTCGGCTTGGTTAGTAGTTGTTGTAATTTGTTGCTACTGGTAGCGTTGCATATACAGAAGCGAAGAAAATCTGCCGGCAGCCTCCCTGGTGGATGAAAAGTCTCATCCAGTAGCATTATCCCGCGCCTTTGCCAGACCGCTGGCGGAGATTACGATGTAGGGCAGTTCGTTGAGGAGGATTATTCCGGAGAAGAGAGCCGCCGGTGCGTCAATCAGATTCGTCGGGAATGGTGAGATCGCGCCCTCGTAGTCCACGCTAAGGTCAATGACCTCTTCCACGTACAAAGGCAGTAGCTCCGGCTGGGCTTCCAGCAGAATCCGTGCCGTGTAGTTGCTGGCATCGGCAGCATTCCGGCGCAGGTGGCTCTGCCAGGGCTGGGGAGAGAAACGCTCGTCTCCGTCCGGCTCTTCAATCCGGGCGACCTGCCCCACCGGGACGGCATAGCGGAGTTTCTCAATCTGACATAAGAGATATTTCATCGGTGGTTAGCTTCGGCAGCGTCAGACGCTGCACTTGAGAATTGGTGCTGAACAACAGAAAACCTTGGTGTATTTTATCGGTTTTTACATAAAGTACCCATAAAGGGTGAGATTTCTTAACTAGAACGGCTAGCGGCTGTTTCTGAGGTTTGGTACCCAGCCACCCGCAACAGCACCTCGGCGAGGTCGGTTTTGCCGAGAGCCTCGGCGGGGACTCCTTCGTCCAGAACCGCCTTTGGCATTCCATAGACGACGCAGGAGGCTTCTTCCAGAATATAGACCTGTCCGCCGCGTTCAGCCAGGGAGCGCATCCCGGCGGCACCGTCGGTTCCCATTCCGGTGAGGATCATCCCCAGAGCCAGAGAGCCGTAGGCCTCCGCCGCGCTCTCGATGAGACGGGTGGCGGAGGGGACATGACCGTCCACCGGCTCGCCATCTACCAGACGAAAGCGGTAGTTCCGGTTGATGGTCAGGT
>Ga0190344_1000538_pt1 | contig 17810 bp, 15 predicted proteins | sample 48721323_MG_FD_161662 | JGI IMG/M metagenome (GOLD analysis project Ga0190344, IMG submission 161662) | Hydrothermal vent microbial mat bacterial communities from Southern Trench, Guaymas Basin, Mexico - 4872-13-2-3_MG | ecosystem: Environmental > Aquatic > Marine > Hydrothermal vents >... | reverse complement strand
GCGGGGAGTCTTTATCTCTTTGGGAGAAGCCCGCTTCACCCACGATACCGTCCCTGAGCTGCCGACCTCGGCTCTTTCGATGCCGACCTCACCGGAGAGCCGCCTGCGTCTGCCCGATGGTCGGATCGCCCAGCTGAGTATCTCTGATCACAACGACCTGATAGTTACCATCGAGGAAAGTGGTAAGGAGATTCATCTCCACGAGAGCGAAGCCGGGCTGCTCAACGATGCCACGGCGATTACCTGGATCGGTGGTGAGGTCGAGCCGCTGACCGGATTGATGGCAAAACGAGACCCCGGTTTACTTATCTTCTGGATCGGGGCAATTCTCGTCATCGTCGGCTCCTTCCTGGTCTTCGCCGTTCCCCAGCGCAGCCTGCGCCTGCGGATTGAGGGCAAAGAGGTCGCAATCGCCTCGAAGGGGCTATCCGGCAAAGAGGTCAGACGGTATCTTTCCCCCAGCGAGCTTCAGAACTAACAAGCTATTCAAAGATTACAAGGAAAAGCTATGAAACGAATCCTCCTGTTCATCCTCCTCCTGGCACTGACGCCGGCGATGGCTCAGGATGTTGGCGAAAACACCGCCACACTCTGGGCAGAGATTACGATTCCCGACGAGCTGGCATCCCAGGGAATAAAAACGACAGGCAATGTGGAGATATTCCTCTCCACAGCGGACTTCATCCAAAGTCTGTTCCTCGATGCTGGCGATCCCGGTGGAGTAATAGCCGAGCTCCCGCCGATGAACTTCGCCCTCTGGTTCCTGACCGGAGGGGCGGACTTCGAGAAAATATTCTACATTCCGGCTCTGCCAGAGTTCGGAATGGACAAGGCGCAGTTCATCGCTCCGGTAGAGCTTGGTCAACTACTTAGCGAACTGGCTCATCGTCTGCCTCCCGGTGATAGTGATGCCGAGAAGAAGCTGGGGAAGCTACAGCAGCGTTTTGACTCCCTGGTACAGCTGGCGAGCCTGGCGCAGCTTAACTGGCTGGCACCGGTGAGCGAGTATGACAACGAGTGGAAGAACCTCCTCGCCGGAGCCGATGTCGCCTCGTTGGATGCCGCCGAGAGCGTGATGCGGAGCGAACTTGACAACGGTAACGACCAGTCCGGCATGGCGGTGGAGCAGATCGTCAGCCAGCTTGAAGACCAGGTCGCCCTCTACGGTTTGGCAGAGGAGCTGAACCATGCTGCCTGGCAAGGCGATGCCGCCGCCGTGGAGCAGTCGCTGATCGCCTTCTCCGGTCGCCTTACCCAGGCATCGGAGTGGCGCGGAGGCTATCCCGACGAGAGCTACCTCGACACCTACACCCTCTACGAAAACTTCAAGTTCTTTGACATCGCCCACTACCTTTACCTCTTCGCCTTCGCCCTCTTCCTCTTCGCTATCGTGGTGAAAAGACCCCGCGCCGCCTGGCTGGGGGTCGGAGCCATCGGTATCGGTTTCGTCTCGCACACCATCTTCCTCGTGCTGCGCTGGATGCTCGCCGGGCATTCGCCAACCTCCGGCATGTTCGAGTTCATGGCTCTGATGTCCTGGAGTACCATCCTCGCCTTCCTGATCTTCTCCCTGAAGCGGGAGTCCTACTATACCGGCATCGGAGTGCTGGCTCTGATCTTCGGCATCTGGGCACTCTCCACAGTCGGCGATGCCCGGATCTCCCAACAGATTATGCCCGCCCTGCAATCGCCCTGGATGACGGTTCACGTCGGACTGGTCGCTATCGGCGAAGGCTTCCTCGGACTTGGCTTCGTCTTCTCCCTGCTTCACCTCTTTAAGCTCTACGGCAAGAAGAGCGATCGAGCGGGAATGCTCCCCCCTGCCGAAGAGCTGGAGAAACTCAGCTATCGCTCTGTCCTCACCGCATTCCCCTTCTATACCATCGGCGGTATTGTCGCCGGAATGATCTGGGCAGAGGAGGCCTGGGGCGGCTGGTGGAGCTGGGATCCCAAAGAGACCTTTGCCCTCTTCGTCTGGCTGATTCTTATCATCTTCCTCCACGGACGGATGAGGAAAGGCTGGCGCGGCAAGAAGATCGCCTGGCTCGGATTACTACCCTTCTTGATGGCGGTCGCCAACCTGATGAGCAACCTGATCCTCCGAGGGATGCACGCCTACGGCTAGGCAACGCAGTGCGTTGCATCACAGATTCGCGACTACAAAATTAGCCTGATAACCCTCGTCTCCACGTTTTGTGCCAACCAAGACGGACTGCCCGCAGGCAGGCAACGCGGTGCGTTGCATCATAGATTCGCGACCAACCGTTAACGCGGGGGTGGTAGTTGCTCCCGCATTTTGCCGCTCCCGCTGGTCGCTACCCCTTAGGAAAATCAGCCTGGAGTTGTACACAGATTTGTGACCAACCGTTAACGCAGGAGTGATAGTTGCTCCTGCGTTTTTTTGCAACCTTTTGGGTTTGGTGTTGTAGGGGCAGGTCCCTGTGCCTACCCTGACATTCCAAAGAGAGCAACCACGGAAGCATCCAAGATTCGCCCCTACAGACTAACATCGAAAACATTTTCCTTGCAGGGGGAGCTTTTTTATGCTATCCTCTGTACACATTGACTGAAAGGGTGCATCTGGTCAATGAGTACTTACGGTCATATCGTCGCTTGGGTGAAGCGGGGAGATACCCATCTGCATTCATTCCTCGCAGAGACCGAACGGCAAATCCAGCCTCAATGAAGGGGACACAATGGTTACTGACAAACGCGCGACTATCCTCGAAGCTGCCAAGCGGCTCTTCATCCGCTTTGGCAAGCGCAAGACCTCGGTGGACGAAATCGCCCGCGCCGCCGGAGTGGGCAAGGGTACGGTCTATTCCTACTTCAAGGGCAAGGAGCTGCTCTGGCAGATCCTCATCGACACCGAGGTTGGTAACCTGTTCAGCGCCATCCGCAAGGCAGTGGATGACGTAGAGAGTGCCGCCGCAAAGATTCGAGCATTTGTGGTAACCCGGGTCCGCTTCATTCGCGAGGTGCTGGAGCTTATCTCCCTGGATCAGAGCATCCTCGACGAGATGTTGCCGGAGATTATCGAACTGCGAGAGAAGGTGCTTGCCTGGGAGAAGGAGCTTATCGCCGAGATCATCGACTACGGCATCAGGCGGGGGGAGTTCCGGGAGATCGGGGTTGACCTGCTCTCGATGGCGTTCATCGCCGCCCTGCGCGGGCTGGAAATTCCCTGGATATGGGAGCGTCGTCTGGTGGGAGTCGAGGAGAGTGCCGAGGCACTGCTGAACGTGATGTTCAACGGGCTGCTGGCAGCACCGGGTGCTGCTACCTAGAGCTAGGCTCCTATATCATCTTATTACAGTACGTAAGCGGGCTTTCCGCCTATTGATAGAGAGAAGGAAGCATGAAACGTTTCGCCGACTTCGTCATTCGCTTTCGCTGGTCGGTGCTGGTGGTCATCGTCGCCCTGACGGCATTCTTTACCGTGGCAGCACTTGACCTGGAAATCAAGACCGACTTCCTTGCCTCGCTGAATGAGGATGATTCCCTTGTTCAGCTCTACGACTACATCGGCGATAACTTTGGCGGCAACGATGTTGCTATGATTGCCCTGAAAACCGACGAGGTCTTCAGCCCCGATGTAATCGCCGGGCTACAGAGCTTCACCGAAGAGGCGGAGGGGCTGCCGGAGATTGAATCCGTCCTTTCTCTCGCCTCGATCATGGACATTCGCCAGACCGAGGACGGGGTTGAAGTCCGCGACCTGATTCCGGCGGGGGAGTCGCTCTCCTCGGAGGAGCTGACCGCACTGCGTGAGTACACCCTCTCGAAGCCCATGTACACCGGAATCTTCGTCTCCCCGGACGCACGGGTCGTTACCCTGCTCTGTCGGCTAAAGCCCGATGTGGAGCGGGTAGAGCTGAGCGGACGGCTGCGGGAGCTGGCTTTCAATACCTTCGGCGAGGACTCCGATCTCTACTTCGCAGGGCTGCCCTTCCAGATTTTCTACATGGATGAGATGATTCTTGATGATCTCGTCCTGCTTATTCCCTTGGTGGCGGCACTGGTATTGATTATCCTCGCCCTATTCTATCGGCATCTGGCGGGAATCTTCCTGCCGCTGGGCGGGGTGCTGATCAGCCTAGTGTGGATGCTGGGCTTGATGGCACTGACCAAAACACCGCTCTCGATGCTCACCGGGGCGATGCCCGTGGTGCTGATAGCCGTGGGGACTGCTTACGCCATTCACGTGGTCAGTCGCTACTACGAGGAGCGGCGCAACGGCTTCGGCAGGCGGGAACTGAGCCGTCGAGCATTAGCAGGGGTTGGAGCACCGGTGCTGATGGCCGGACTGACCACGGTGATCGGTTTCTCCTCCCTGGCGGTAACCAGAATCCGCATCATTTACGAGTTTGGTCTCTTCGCCGCTCTGGGTACTTTGGCGGCAACGCTCATTGCCCTAACGCTGGTACCTGCACTGCTGGCGATTATCGGTGATGACCTGAAGAAACCAGCTAAACCGAAGGCAGCAAAACCGAAGCGGGAGCCTCGCCTGGCGAAGGGGACGGCACTGCTGGTTACCAATCATCCCCGTTTGATTGTGGTGGTGATGGCTCTGGTGATTGTCGGTGGAGTAATCACTCTGCCATGGCTCAATCGAGAGGTAAACCTGATCGGTTACTTCGAGGAAGACTCTACCCTGCGCCAAGGTGAGCGGATGGTCGAGGAGTATTTCGGCGGCAGTGTGCCGATGCAGGTCTATGCTCAGGGAGAAATCCGCCAGCCCAGCGTGCTGCGGCGGCTGGAGCTGATTGAGCGGTTCATGCGTGCCGAGGTCGGGCGTTCCACCCAGAGTATCGGGGGGCTGCTGCGCGAGCTTAACTACAACCTCTACGGCGTTCGACGGATTCCGCAGAGTCTGGCAGAGGTCAACGATCTCTACTACTTCATCGCTGGCAACGACATCGCCAGTCAGATGCTCGGTAAGAACCGTTGGTGGAGCGATACCCCCGCCTCGGAAAATGGTTACGACCTCGAAACCGAGACTGTGCTGCTGACCAATCTCGGTAGTGCCGATACCCCCCGGATGATCGCTTCATCGCGGAGAATTGATGAACTGATTGAGGAGCATATCGCCACCGAGGAAGCGGCGGTTACGGTGGCGGAACTCTCCCCGGAGGCTCGCTCCCGACTGCGGGAATATCAGAGCGAGAGGCTGGCTCTCTCCCTCGCTCTGGATGCCAACTACCGACAAATCTCCCTTGAGCAGGATGAGATCGCCACCGTGCTGGAACAGCTTGGTGTGGGCGGTTCTCCCCCGCTGGATGGTGCTTTTCTGGCCTACTATCTGGAGCCGGAGCTGCGCGACTACGTTTGGTCTCCGGTCTGCGATGTGGAGTTGAATACCGATATCGAGCGGGAGCGGCTGCTCGCCGCCCTGGTCAGTCTCTGGGAAAACACCATCAACCCACCCACTGAAGAGAAAATTGCCGAGGCAGCGCGGGGTGATCTCTCCGCCGCATTGCTGCTCTGGGACCCGGAAGGGCCAGAGTATCTGGCGACCAGCGTCTATAAACTGTCCGGGCGGATAGGCTCCCGCTACCAGATTGACCGGGGGCAGGATATTCTGCTGACAGAGTTTGGCATTGACCCAGTGGAGAACCGGGAATTCGTGGAGGACCTGCGCGGTCTGCTCTACGAACTGACCGACCGTGTCGCCTACGTACCGATGGAGTTGGCGCGGGAGCTGACCGGAAACGAACCTGGCGAGGTCTATTCCCTGCGCGTGGAGCAGACCGGCTTCCCCCGCATCTTCGGCAACCTGGACAGGGCGTTGATCGACGATCAACTAATCAGCATCGCCGTGGCACTGGGGCTGGTGCTGCTGCTGTTGATTATCAACTTCCGTAGCCTCATCGGCGGTCTTCTTACGGCGATTCCCATCCTCTTCACCCTGATAATCAACTTCGCCTTCATGGTGCTGGTCGGCATAGACCTCGACTTCGTAACGATCATGATTGCCGGACTGATCATCGGGATTGGGGTGGACTACACCATCCACTTCTCCGTGGCCCTGCGCAAGGGGCTGCGTAGCGGCGAGGATTTTCTCCCGGCACTCACCGAAACGATCTCCACCACGGGCAAGGCGATTATCATCAACGCCACCAGCGTCGCGCTGGGCTTCCTGGTACTCAGCTTCAGCCAGATCATCCCCCTGCGCACTCTGGGGATGCAGGTCGCCATCACGATGGGAGTGAGCAGCTTCGCCGCCCTGGTGCTTCTGCCTGCGGTGTTCCTGCTCTTTAAGCCGAAGTTCCTGCGGGCTGGAGATAAAACCGCTCAGTCTGCTCAACCGTCAACATCACTAACCGATTAAACAACCTCCCGTTACAACGAACCATTACGGCACTCGTCTATTTCATCCAAAGGAAAACCAATGAAACGTCTCACAACCGTAGCTCTGCTCATCTTCGCTCTCGCCCTGCCAGCGGCAGCCCTGACCGGCGCGGAGATTCTGGACAAGGTCGAGGCTGTCCTCACCGGCTTCGACAACATGACCGCCACCTACAAGATCACCGTTACCGATTCCGACGGCACGAGCGAAACCTCGGAGATGAAGATGTGGGCGCTGGGCGACGAAAAACGCATGGTCAAGTACACCTCGCCCTCCAGCGTCAAGGGGATCGGCTTCCTGGTTCTCTCCGAGGACGAGATGTACTTCTACTCCCCCAGCCGCTCCGACGTGCGCCGCATAGCAGGACACGCCCTCGAAGAAGGCTTCCACAACACCGACTTCTCCTACGATGATATGTCCGGCTATAACTACTCCGACGACTACACCGCCAAACTCCTCGGCGAGGACGACGGCAAGTACAAGATCAAGCTGACTCCGAAGTCCGGAGCCGACACCGCCTACACCAAGCTGATCATGTGGGTTGACCCCGATACCTGGGTCTTCACTCGGGTGGATTTCTACAAGTCGTCGGGCTGCGTCAAACGGCTGACCACCGGCTCCGTCAAGATTCGCGATGGCTACATGACCATCGGTGCCTTGCTGATGAAGGATCTGGAGACCGGTCACAAAACCAAGCTCTCCATCACCAGCATAGACTACGATACCGACCTCACCGACTCCTTCTTCTCCCAGCGACAGCTAAAACGCTAGCAGGCAACGCAGGGCGTTGCATCCCAGAGCTGACCTTCGGTCAGAAAATCATTGCGCTGCTCTAACGCTCCCATTGGTCGCTGCCTTTTGCCCCCTCTCCCCTTTGGGGAGGGGATTCATCCCACGGTACAGGTGAGGGGCTAGTCGTAGGGGCCGACCTTTAGGTCGGCCCGTGGAAGGCTCAATGGCTAAGCGTAAGCAACAACCTTTTACCCACAATCGGTGCAATCTAGACGACGGAGATGAAATCATGAAGACGCTGATACCGCTGCTGCTCCTGCTGCTGCTTCTCCCTGTTGCGGCGCAGGACGAGGAGATCGAATATCCCGATATGGACGAAATTGAGGAACCAACCCTTGATGAATTGGTCATCGACGAACCAACGGTGGACGGCGATAGCTGGCTGCCGGAGCTGGAACTGGGAGCCTACCTTCACACCTCCCTGCGCTTCCTCACCGAGCCGCCCCATTCTCAAACCTACAACGAGAATCAGCTTGGTTTGAAGGTGAAGACGGTCTGGGACATCGCCGATGCCCAGGGGGAGCTGCGCCTGCGGGGCAGCGGCTTTTCCACGGCGACAGACATCGACAACCTGACCGAGGGTTCCAGGGTGGATGACTGGGAGCTGGAGCTACCCAACGCCTGGGTCAATATCTACGGCGTGCCGCTGGGGTTCCTCGACATTTCCATTGGCAAGCAGACCGTGGGCTGGGGGGTTGGCGATAAGCTGCGTACCTTCGATGCCGTCAACCCCGGTGACTACGAAGACCCGCTGGACTTCGGACGCAAGCTCTCCGTCAACATGGTCAAGCTGACCAGCTGGTTCTCTCCGACCTGGCGGCTGGAGACGATATTTGTTCCTGGCTTTATCCCCGGTCGGATGCCTGCCGAGCGTTGGCAGCCCCCGGTGGAGATGGAGCTGGGCGATATCGCCGGAGTCCCGCTCTGGCTCTCCAGTCTGACCACTCCAATAAGATTGCCGGAGCGTAAACTCTCCGAGTCTGCTGCCTACGGGGCACGGATTAAGGGTGGGCTGGGTCCCGTTGATCTCGAACTGGCATGGCTCTATGGCAGGGAAGACACTCCCCTCGCTACCCAGGTCAATACCGAGGTCGTGGTGGACTTCGATGCTCCTGCGGGAACCATCCCCGTGGCGATTACTGCCGAGGGCGAGTTCCAGCAGAGGCATCTATTCGGCTTTGCCGCTGCCGCTGACCTGTTCAATGTCGGTCTCTGGGGCGAGCTTTCCCTGACCTATTATCCAAACGACATCATTCAGACCCAAACTTCGCTCCTCGGCGACGTGGAGGTTCTGCTCTACGAGGAGGGTTCCAACCTGCGCTGGCTGGGAGGGATCGACTACTCCTTCGGTGGGTTCTACATGCAGCTCCAGTACCTCCACGGCTTCTACAACCAGCGGGTCGAAGAGGAGATGAGTGATTTCTTCATCTATGCCGTCGAGAAAGGCTTCCTTTACGACAAGCTGAAGCTGCGCCTAGCGGTGGGGATGGAGGTACCAGCGGCGAGTCCTTTCGACGAGAACTGGGGACTGGCACTGCTGCCGGAGCTGGCATGGATGCCTGTTAGCGGGATAACGCTGAAGCTGGGCGGGGTCTGGCTGGAGGGCGATGGTAGCTCCCTGCTGGCTGGCATGCAGACCAACGACGAGGTTTACCTGAAGCTGGAAGCGGAGCTGTAGAGTTCGAGCGGATTGTTGTTATCCTTGTAATAAGGGCGAACCCTGTGTTCGCCCTTTGTCATAATCTGGAAAGGTGAACCATGCAAGATCGATACAAAGGACAAAGCCATATAGGTAAACAACTAAGCTCAGTAGGGGTTTCTGGGCGAAGCCCAGTTCTGTGGTGCAGCGCACTGCGCTGCCAACGCGGTGCGTTGGATCACACTTCGCGACTGAGAATTAACCAAAATGATGTCTAATCCCACGTCTTACCGCTCCCGCTGGTCGCTCGCGATTCCGCAAGGGGTTGAAACCCCTTGTCTAAACCCCTTATGTAGCTGTATAGACAATCCTCAGGGGTTTCTGGGCGAAGCCCAGTTCTGTGGTGCAGCGCACTGCGCTGCCAACGCGGTGCGTTGGATTACACTTCGCGACTGAGAATTAACCAAAATGATGTCTAATCCCACGTCTTACCGCTCCCGCTGGTCGCTCGCGATTCCGCAGGGGGTTGAAACCCCTTGCATAGCGTCTGGAAACTGGTATAATGACAATTGATTTTGCCTTCGGTCAGCCTCAGGTGGGGCGAGTAGCTTGCCAGTCGAACAACATCTATGCACAAAACTATTTTTAAGGATGATTATGTTCGAGAATACCGCAGTCTACGCTCAAATGCGCACCCAGGTGAATAAGCTGCTGGCAGATCACAGTCTCTCCACGACTCAGCTTGTTCAGGAGGTAGTCAACCTTCTGGGTCCAAATCTGGATGTCAGCCGGGTCTGCTATAACGAGCTGCGCGAGCGGGTTTACGTTACGGTGGTCGAGTGGACAGACGGCAAGAACAAGCCGACGCTGGGGCAGAAGGTCTCGGCGCGAATCGGAAAAAACCTGGTAACCGAAGATTTTCAGATTCTTACAAATGATAGTGCCATTGAGCTGTTGCCCACCGGACTTCGGGTAATCGCCAAGCCGGTCTTGGGAATCATGGGGGTTTTGCAGAGCGTTATCGCCATCGTTGCCATGCCGGTCTATATTGATGGTGAGCTGGAGGCGATATTCTCCTGCGATATCTGTCGAGACCTGCGCGACAAGACCGAATGGAGTGAGTATAAAAAGCGATTTATGATCTCCACCGTTCACGCTCTGGCTAAGGAACTGGAACGCCGTAAGGTGGCTCAATCCGATTCCGACGGTCGGGAGGCCGCACTACTGGTGATGGATGTGGTGAAGTCCACCAAACTACTGCTTAGTGAAGGTGACGCTCAGTTCAGCACCCATATTAAGGAAATGCACAAGCGATTCCTCGACCACTACACCGCCTCGGATCTGCTCTTCTTAAAGTGTACCGGCGATGGCTTCCTGGCGGTCTATGACGATGTCTCTTCGGCTTTGACCTCGGCTCGCTCGTTTTTGCAGGGCGGAATGTCGGTACGGCTTCCCCTGCGGATGGCTCTTCACTGGGGTACGATCAAGTCCGGACCCGATGGTGACCCCCTCGGTACAGAGGTGCATCGCGTCTTCCGGATGGAGGGGCTTACCGAAGACGACCGGGTAGGCATCAAACGACTTAATAACCTGCCGATGGAAGACCGCATCCTCGCCACTCGCGATGCCATCAATCGCCTCGGCATTCAGGAGAAGGTCTTCTTCAAGCAGGTGGGAAGATTCGGTCTCAAAGGCTTTGCGCAACCCTGCGAGATATTCCTTGCCAACAAAGCCGACGTTACCGATAAAACAACGTCTTGATCGCTGATATTCTTCTGCTAAAAAGACGGGTTTATCGACCCGTCTTTTCCTTTCCTACCGCAGCTTCACTCCGCTAAGGAATCTGCTATAATCAGGCGGCTTTCGTTGATTGTCCCTCTCACTCCGGAGTGTTTTTATGAGCCGCAGAATCCTGCTCTGCCTGCTAACGCTGACCGTCGGCATGTTGCTGGCTGTTCCTCGCTACACCCTCTACGACAACGTCTCCTGCGCCGCCTGCCATGTTAACCCCGAAGGCGGCGGAATGCGCACCAGCTACGCCAACTATCGCTTTGACCGCGAGGAGCCACTGGAGATCGAGCTTGATCAACACCTGCGCTTCGACGCCGAGGCACGCTTCTATGCCATGGGCAGCAAAGTGGAGAGTGAGGAGAAGGGTAACTTTACCTTCAGCGTGATGGACTACCGCCTGCGGCTTAATCCCCATTACAAAGACTTGATTGACGCGGTGTTCTCGGTCAGCCGCTTCGGTTTTGATGAAGCATCACTGCGGGTCTGGCTGCCGGAAGACTTTTACGTCAGAGCCGGTCTCTACCGCCCCGCCTTCGGCATGAACGAGGACGATCACGAGCTTTCCACCAAAGATCCCTTCGGCTTTGACACCCTGACCTGGTTCGAGACCGGATTGGAGCTGGGCTGGTTCAATGGCGATACCCACATCGCCCTGGGAGCCTACAACGGCGGCGAGGACTTCCTCGATATTACCCACGGTAAGGCGGTGAGTGCCTATGCCAGCCAGCGTCTCGGTCCGGTCTATCTTGGCGGCAGCTATTGGTACGAGGAGGAAGAGGACATCGTCAGCGGACTCTTCGGCACCCGCTGGACGGCGGACGGTTTCCTGATGGTTGACCTCCCCTGGAACCTCGGAATCCTCGGCGAGTTCCTCTTCCACGAGGAACGCAAAGCTGGCGTTTACGACTACATTGCCGATTACGCCTACTGGATGGGGCTGGATGCCTGGATCGGTCCGGTGGAGCTATACGCTGGCTACGATGCGGTTACACGCGCCTCTCAGGATGTAGGTCATGGGGAAGCTCTGGAGCATAAGTACGTAACCGGGCGGGTAATCTGGCACGCGATGTCCTTCCTCGATCTGGAGCTGGGTACCAAGATCGGACTCCACGATGACCCGCGAGAATATCTCTGGTTCCAGCTCTGGAGCAGCTTCTAGGCAGCAGCGCAGTGCGCTGCACCACAGTACCGACCGACCGTCGGAAAACCACGGTGATTGTCCGCTCCCGCTGGTCGCTCTCAACTCCCCCAGCCCCCTCATCTTGAGGGGGCAGACTCGCGGCTGGCTGGGTAGATTTGATCACGTTCATCCCCGCGTATGCGCTCCCGTTGGTCGCTCCGTTAGCGTGGTTTTGATGTTGTAAGGGCGAACCTATGTGTTTCGCTCTTTTTTGCATTCAAACAGGGCGGAGGCTTGGCAAGGAACCGCTCCTGAGCTCATTGCGTAAAGGTGGCATCGGCAGTTCCCATGCCGCCAGACTATACACCAGCTATTATGGAGCAAAATGACGAAACTGAAAAAGTTAACAATAGGGCTGCTGCTCTTCACCACGGGAGCCATTGCAATCTACTGGTTGACCGTCTTCACCGATATCTCCGAAGTGGTCGAGAAGATTCCCGGCTATACCGATTGGTTCATGTCCTTCCCGCTGGCAGATGGGTGGATAGCCATCTGCGCCCTGCTGGCCGCGCTCTACCTGATTAAAGGTAAGCCTCAGATGACACTCTTCGGTTTGTTGACAGGTTCCAGCCTGATTTTCCTGGGGCTGAGTGCCTTGATGTACGGCATCCACACCGGTCTCCTCTTCGACCTGACCTGGGACGAGGTTACGGAGATCATCATCAAACTCTACTGCCTGACCGTCGGCAGCTTTCTCATTCATCGCTTCTGGAGTTCACGAAAAGAGCTTGAAAAACCAGTGTAGCCGAGAGCTTCCATTCGTAAAAAGGGCGACCCCTGAGAGGTCGCCTTCTTCATTTCAATTTAGGCTGCTGGTGGCTTTAGCCGTGAACGTTGATGACCCGGCGCAGGGCCTTGACATCTTTTACCGTGAGGAGGGAATCCCGCACCGCCTTGTCGTTCACCAGCCGGGCGATCTTCGAGATCGTGCGCAGGTGGATGTGATGATCGTCCACCGGGCTGATCAGCAGGAAGAACAGCCGTACATCCTCGTTGTGCTTCTTACCGAAGGGAATCGGCTTATCGCTGCGCCCCACGGCGAGGATTGGCTTATCGGTACCAGCGAGCATCAGATGAGGAATCGCAACGCCAGAACCGACGGCAGCCTCGTACTCCAGCTCGCGATTGAAGATCGCCGAGAGGAGCTTGAGAAACCGGTGTAGCCGAGAGCTTCCATTCGTAAAAAGGGCGACCTCTGAGAGGTCGCCTTCTTCATTTCAATTTAGGTTGCTGGTGGCTTTAGCCGTGAACACTGATAACCCGGCGCAGGGCCTTGACATCTTTAGCCTGAAAGTGCTGGTTGTTGCTGGTGGCAGATTGCCGTCGCCAGGGCATCGGAGGCGTCCAGCGGTTTAATCGGCTCGGCAAGACCCAGAAGCCGTTCCACCATAAAGCGCACCTGCTCCTTGGTGGAGCGACCCCGTCCGCAGACCGCACGCTTGATTTGCATGGGGGTGTACTCGAAGATAGGCAACTTCGCCCGCCGGGCGGTGAGGATGACCACGCCACGGGCGTGTCCCAGAAGAAGAGCGGAGCGGGGATTGCGGGCGGTGAAGATTGTCTCGACAGAACAGACTGCTGGCGACCAGGTATCGATTACAGCGGTAAGCTGAAGGTAAAGCCGCTCCAGACGGTCTGGAAGCGGCTCTGATGACTTGGTGGGAATATGCCCGTAGGCAAGCCCCCGCAGGGTCTCACCGGCTTCGATGATGCCGTAACCGGTGCTGGTGAGCGATGGATCGATCCCCAGAATACGCATTAAGGCACCCTCCGTAGAACTCTAAAAACTAACTTGTTTCAGGAGGCTGCCGATTCATCACAGATATGTCTGTAATTATAACAGATACCGATGGTTACGTGGTTGACAACCGTATCAGCCAAGCCGAGCGAACGAAACGAGTGTGCTACGACAAAAATACGCATTAGTCCAGCTCGGCATCGTCGGGGATGTCGAAGTTAGTAAAGAACCTCTGGACATCCTCGTGGTCGTCCAGGGCCTCGAGGATGGCAAGGATCTTTTCACCATCGTCTTTGGAGAGACTCAACAGGTTGTGAGGGATGTACGCCAGCGAGGATTCGATGACGTTGAAGCCGCCCTTCTCCAGCGCGTTCTGCACCGTGGCATAGTCCGTCGCCTCGCTGAGAACCTCGAAGGCGTCTTCCTCGGTAACGATGTCCAGTGCGCCCGCCTCCAGAACAACCTCCATCAAGAGTTCTTCGTCGGTGGATTTGTCGACGATGAACAGTCCCCGTCGGTCGAAGGAGAAGAGAGCCGCGCCGGACTTCGCCATATGACCGCCATATTTCTCGAAGAGGAAGCGAATCTCCGGCGTGGTGCGGTTGGCGTTGTCGGTCAGAGTCTCAATGATGATCGCCACTCCGCCGACACCGTAGCCCTCGTAGAGGTGTTCTTCGTAGGTTACGCCGGGAAGCTCGCCTGTACCTCGCAGGATTGCCCGCTTGATGTTGTCCTTGGGCATATTCTGGGCGTTGGCGTTCTGAACCGCCGTGCGCAGGCGCGGGTTGGCATCTTCGTCGCCACCACCGTTACGCGCCGCCACGGTGATTTCTTTAATGAGCCGAGTGAATATCTTGCCGCGCTTGGCATCGGCGGCACCCTTCTTGCGCTTAATCGTTGACCACTTAGAGTGTCCGGACACGCTGCCTCCGTCAAAATGGATGGTAGTTTACCTGTCGCGGTTAGTGTATCCCCAGAGGGACGGGCTGTCAACGGTTGCTGTTGAGATTCGGTTTGTACCAGCTTTCCAAAGGCTCCGAAATCTGGTACTGTTGTCGCTGACGGATGACTCTCAAATAAGGCAGGACAATGAAGTTCTTCGGATTACTGCTAATTGTTGGCTTACTGATGCTGGCACTGACTAGTTGTGAGGATCCCGTGGGTTGGTATGTCGGTGGCTACTCATACACCGTTGCCGATGCGGACTGGAACGATACTGGCGAGGTAGCCTATGTCCTCGATTGCTACCTGATTGGCTCAGGTGGGTTGCCCCTCCCCGTGCTCTGTTACCGGTCTGGTAGCGAGGCTCCAGCAAAACTGAGCGAAGAATACTACGCCAGCCCCTTTTGGCTGACGGATGGTCGAGTCCTCTCCATCGGTCGCTGGAGCATCGCCCACGTGGTTATCGACGACCCGCAAACCGGGGACAGCACGCTTTACGACTACTACGAGTACATGTACTTCTACGACTGGAGCTTTGCCCCCGCTGAAGGAACGCTGGGGACACTCTACATCTCGGTGGCTGACTTCCGCTCTGATCCCTATACACGGGGAATCTACCGTTTTGACCCTGTTGCCGAAGAGCTGAACCTGGTAACGAACTGGGATGCCGACAGTATCGCGGTGAGCGACGATGGCTCACTGCTTTGGTGGTGTGAGCAGCTGAGTGATGGCTATAGCTACGGACTCCTCGATCTCAATACGCTGGAGGAAAAGAACTTTGCCCCAACAGGGGGAGTTTCTCAGATAATCGACTCAGCTCCCGGCGAAGAGTACCTTCTATATCAGAATGAAGCTGGCGAGTACGCACTCCTTGATGTCGGTGGAGTCGCCACCCCTCTCGATCTTCCCGGAGAAGGTAACGATCCTGCTCGCTTCGACAGCCTCGGTCGTGTCATTTTCAATCAGGGTAACGACCTCTGGGCATTTGATCCCGCCAGCGGAGAGAGCAACCTCGTATTAGAGCTGGACGAAAGTATTCCAGGTAATGATTAATCCTGCCCTATGCTACAATAGCGGCGAGGAGGGTTTTTAACGATGCGCATTCTTCTGTCAGCTCTGTTGATAACGGTTGCTATCTTCTCCGTCAGCTGTGTAGAGATTACCTATCCAGATACATCGGAGTCCTACACAGCTGTGAGCGGCTTTGAGATGAACATCCGCATTCCTGGCAAGCCGATTGACAGCGACTATGCCATTGGTACAGCGGAGTGGTACTTCTGGTATCCTTATTCGGTCTGCCTCGATGATTCCGGCAATCTGATGGTCGCTAACATCCGCGGTGGTTACATCGAGCGGTTCGACATCTCCACGCCGGAGTCTCCGGTTTGGCTTGAATCCTGGAAGTGGCCGCGCGGTAAAAACTCGCCCACCTATCCCCTCCACATCGCCTGGGACGGCAACGACCTCATCGTCTCGGAATCTCTCGATGAGGGTAACAGTGTTGAAGGACACCAGGTCGTGCGAGTTAGTCTGCCGGAAACCTCTTATGGATTATTCTCCGATGATCCGATAAAGAGGAATAGTATTACCGATGAAAATAGTACCGACGATGACATTATTCAGCAATACTTCCAGCATGAAGATGCCCAGCCCGGCGGTGTGGATGTTTCACCAGAAGGCAACATCGTCTTCATAGATACCGACAACTGCGGCATCTACAGCTACCCGCAAGCGGGAGGGGATCCCCTCGCCTTCGGCGGTGGAGAGGGAGAGGACTCCGGCTTCTTCCGGGTTCCCATCGGACTGTCTGTTGATAGTAACGGGCGAACAATCGTCGCTGACACCTGGAATCATCGTATCCAGATATTCAGCCTGATTGAAGACACTGATGACGAAGACGAATATACTTACCCGTATAAGTTTAAGTTTGAGGATGCCATTGGTGGCCTGGGAGGCAATAACGGCGAACTTTCCGCGCCGTACAGCACCACAACCGACGCCGAGGGAAACATCTACGTTGCCGACACCCGCAACGCCCGTGTGCAGAAGTACGATGCCGAGGGTGATCTCCTGGCGATAATCTATGGCGATGGATACTGGAGACTGCGCGCCCCATTGGACTTGGTTGTAACGCCGGAGGGCGATCTCTGGGTGATTGATGCGTATATCTGGTACGAGCCTTGGGATGATGAACCTTCCTATCCCGAAGAGTTCGCGCGTCTTATACTCTTCCGCAAGAACTAGCCGCTAAAATAGCAAACCGTTTACCTTTTTGCTACCGCAAACCAGCCTGCGAGAAAACCTATGAAAGCACTCATCACCGGCGGAGCCGGGTTCATCGGCAGTCACATCTGCGACCGCTTTGCCGCCGAGGGCTACGACGTCCATGTCGTTGATAACCTCTATTCGGGTAAGCTAGAGAACCTTGACCCTGCTTGGGAGTTCCACGAGGTAGATGTCAGCACGCCGGAGCTGGCAAAGGTGTTTGCTGCGGTCAAGCCGGAGCTGGTAGTCCATGCGGCGGCGCAGATTCGCGCCCGTTCAACGGATTACCTCCTCGATACCCGCTACAACATCATCGGCTCGATCAACGTCTTTACTCTGGCGGCGGAATATGGAGCGAAGCGGGTCGTCAACTTCTCCTCCGGCGGAGTGGTTTACGGCGAACCAACCCGGCTACCCTGCGATGAATCTCACCCCCTCGCTCCGCCCAACTCCTACGGAATCAGTAAGCTCACCGCGGAACGGTATCTGGAACTGATTAGTCAAACCTCGGAGTTGGAGTACGCAACGATCCGCCCTGCGAATATCTACGGTCCTCGTCAGTCTGCCGATGGCGAAGCCGGGGTTTGCTCGATCTTCGCGGGAAAAATGCTCGACGGTGAGATTCCGGTTATCTATGGCAGGGGCGACCACACCCGGGATTACCTCTTTGTCAGCGATCTGGTTGACGCCGTCTGGCGGATGGCGACCGATGATAAAGCAGCTGGCAAAACCTATAACGTCGGAACGGGTATCCAGACCGATGTGCTTACGGTGCAGGGCGAGCTGGCGCGGATAACGGGCTACTCCGGCTTGGTACAGCACGGTCCGGAGCCGGAGGAGATTTCCCACTCGGCACTGGACTACAGCTTGATTAAAAATGAGCTGGGCTGGCAACCGCACTACGACCTGGGCGAGGGACTGGGGAAACTGGTTGACTGGATAAAGTCGGGGAATGCCCGCTAGCTAGGTCAGACTGTTAGCAAACGATAAGGGATAATCACTCGTGTTTGGACTTTAGTGATTTTTCAACCTGTTGTTGAATTATCGATTACGTAGTGTTATTCTGTCACAATCGGAGGAGCAAAAAGTGGCAGAAAAAACGAGTTCAGATCGG